>Ga0302234_10000920_pt1 | contig 21661 bp, 15 predicted proteins | sample II_Palsa_N3_2_FD_193576 | JGI IMG/M metagenome (GOLD analysis project Ga0302234, IMG submission 193576) | Peat permafrost microbial communities from Stordalen Mire near Abisko, Sweden - II_Palsa_N3_2 | ecosystem: Environmental > Terrestrial > Soil > Palsa > Peat permafrost | place: Sweden... | reverse complement strand
AGGCTGAGCGCGCCACCGGAGACGATGGCGCGAAACGTCATCACCTGATCTTCGGCCGCGGTGCCTGGCATCATCGGGCCGAAACGCTCGAACAACCGGCGCGTCCAGGTATGCGCTGCGCCTACCAGCCAGGGCCGTTCGGCAGCCCAATCGTCAAAGCTCCGATAGGTGCCGAGATCGGTCGGCTCCATACGCTCGTGGACGGCGCCGGTCTCGTCCATGTCGGCGAGATCGGTGGCGATCAGGTCGGGGCGGCGATCCTGTGCAAGCCAGCACTCGACCACCCGTGCGCAGCGGTTCGGGGCCGACATATCGTCGCCCGCCGCAACGAACAGCAACTCACCATGCGCCAACCCGGCGAGCCGCGACAGGTGCGCACTGATGCCTTCGTTGCTCGTGTTGCGGCGTGTGACGACCTTGTGCGGTCCGCTATAGCCACGCACGGCAGCCTCGATCGCGGCGAAGGTGCCGTCGCTCGAAGCGTCGTCGGAGATGATGAGTTCCAGCGGTTCGTAAGTCTGCGCAAGCACGCTGCGCACCGCGTCGCCAACCAGCGTTTCCTGGTTGTAAGCAATCAGTAGCACTGAAGCTAGTGGTTTGGCCGCTACGGCAGACAGGGAGGGCTGGACGCTGTTGTTCATGGCGCGGGCTGAGTTGGCTCGGCTAGATTCTAATCGTTGTTGGACTCTGGCCAGGCATTCTGATTGCCGCTGCCCCAGTTCGCCATTTCTGGCGTGCACAGCACTATAAACGAGATGCTTTAGCTTGAAAAAGCATCTCGTTTTAACTACTCACCTAACTACCGAATTGCGGGATGCGACAGCTCGCGTTTGCGCGCGTCGATGACGGCGAGAAACGCCGCACTTAGCAGCGCGACCAGCGACGTGACCATGACGGGCACCAGCACGTCGATCGTCAGGCCGAACACAATCGTACTGAACGACACCGCTAGCCCGGAATAGGCAGCAGCCCGAATCGTGGGATCTTGAGTGCGCCGCTCGCGCCAGAAATGGACGGTCAGGCCGAAATAGAAAATCAGCAGGCAGACTGCGCCGATAGCGCCTGTTTCGGCGATGGTCGAGAAGAAATCGCTGTGGGCGCGTTCGTTGACGATCTCGGTGCTGGCCTGGCCGTGCGCGGCGAGCTCGCCGAGAGCACGCTCAAGTTTGCCCTTGCCGACGCCATACACAGGATGCTCGGTGAACAGTCGGAACGAGGCCTGCCACAACTGCAGGCGCAAGCCGACCGAGGTGTTTTCGTCGCCGTGATGCAGCGCGGAGAAGTCGGTGGTGGCATCTTCTAGCCGCCGCTCGACCCGCTCGGTCGAAAGCAGGGCGGCGCTGCATACCACGATGGCGAGCGCCGCAACCCACAGGCGCTTCTTGTGCACGAACCAGTGGAACTGACAGCCGAGCAGGATCGCAAAAATGGGAATCGTAATCCAGCCGCCGCGCGAGCCGGACAGGTAGGAGGCATAGCCGCCGCCGACCAGGGCGAGCAGCTTGACCGCGAGCATCCGCCAGTCGCGCGGGCCGTCCCAACCGAGCGTAAAGACGGACAGGAAGGCGAGCAGCAAGGCGGTGTCGCCGAACGGAATCGCGTTCGTGTAGGCATTGCTGGCGCGGCTCGCTTCGGTCCAGCCGCCTTGCGGCTGCGCGATCAAGGCCCAGGCGCCCACGGCGATTGCGCCGGCGGCGCAACCCCAGCCGATGGCCCGCAGCTTGCGCGACGGAAACTGGCGCAGCAGCAAAAACAGCGGTAGCGCGAGCACGAAGCGTGAGAGGGCATCGAACTGGCGCGGCAACCAGTAGTGCATGACCAGTTGCTGGAACATGATCGCGACCAGAAACGCGAGCATGCCCAAGGTGTACCAGTTATAGGTTCGTAAGCCCTTGAAATAATCCGCGGTGCGTTTGTTGGCGACGGCGGCGCCCAGTGAAAGCGCGACAAGTCCGAAGAAACCGTAGCCGGTGCCACCGCGCCATACGAGGTTCACGGCGGGGGCGAAAAATAACAAGGCTGTGCTGAGCCAGATCAGACTGGGAGCAAAAATCATAGGCTGTGAATTCTTATGAACGCTACCGTTCCAGTTCGCCGAATGCATGGCCGGAGGCTCGGAGCACTCCTTTTCAAGACGGCAGGGCGAGGGCGATTATAACCGCGCGGGGGACTCGACTGCGCCTTGTGGCCGGGGCGTACGACCCCGCGGCAGGATATGCATGGAGGCATTCGCAGGGTGCGAAATTGTCCCGGCCGGGCCGGACACACTTCGAATTACCGGGCCGAATCGGCGCAGAGCCAAGGCTGGCGCGAGTTCCCGGCCACCACGGAGGTTCGGTCGCGCGTGCTGAGGGTTTCTTATCATGGCGGACTGGACGTGCATGACGGCCGCCTGGTGGGTTCCCGAAAGCCTGATCGCTGTTCATTTCGATTTCTTACGGCGCAGCGATTCTTTGCCGTGCGGTGGCCCCGGTGCGCTAGACGCCGCCCGTCACCAACGACAGCACCGACAGGTCCGGATGCGTTCCGTCGACGATGCTGCGTCCCGTATGCACGGCCTCGTAGCGCGCTTCTTCCATGCTGGCAAACCACTCTTCGCCGTCCGCATGGAACGGCATCACGTGACCGGGAATGGCCGGATCCGCGCCAGGGTGGCAAACGTAGCCAATGTAGGTAAAGCGGCTGTCGCCGGACTGTTTGGGGCGCGGGGACAGGTGGATTTCAAAACCCTCGTATTCGAGCATTTGCCAGCCGTGGATTTCTTCAGACATGGTTGCCTCCGTTCTGGTCGCGCGGGCGGGGTGTGTGTCGGTGCGTGCGGCTGCGAGGGCCGGCGTGAAAGCCGCTGCGCCGGGCGCTGCTGGGGCGCGGCCGCTGCCGCGTCGTTTGGGATACCGGCGACCGGGTCAGTGCCGGTGCCGCATCCGGTCCCAAAGCCGGTGGCCGTCGAACCGCGTCGGCGGACGCGTCTTGTGCAACTCGCGCCGATGGTGCGAGCTGAGGATCATGATCCCGGTGATGATGACAACCAGTCCCACTACGATGCTGACCATCGATTCCGCCATGGCAGCCTCCATCCAGTTCCACTGCATCTTAAAAGTCTAGGTTATTTGGGCGAAAACCGAAGGACGGCGGTCCGGCCTTGCAGGACTTTTTAGTGTTCGACGGCGTTGGATGTCCGGGCAGATGTCTGAGTTGCGTCAGGTAGCGCTCCAGGCGTCAGTTTTCGACGACGCTGCCGTCCTTGAGGCGGTGGAGGACGAATGCCAGAAAATCGACCGACTGGCCAGGGTCTTTGATGTTCTGCAACCGGCAAGTGTGTAGTTATCCGAATCAATGCGAAGCTGAAAACTTTATCCCGGCATGCGCTGCGTCGTTTGTACACGCAATGTGGTCCCTCGCCGGAGCAGTGTCGTATAGAATGGTGCGCTTTGCCCGTACGCCCATGTGGTTCAAAAACCTTCAGCTTCATCGTCTTCCCATTCCGTGGTCCGTCAACCCCGAGCAGATGGAAAAGTGGCTCGCGCCGCATGCTTTCCAGCCGGGCAGTAGCGTCGAGATGCAAACGCAGGGATGGGCCTCACCGCGCGATAACGACTCGCTCGTCTACTCGATCAACCGCCAGATGCTGCTGGTGTTTCGCACCGAAAAGAAATTGCTGCCCGCGTCGGTGGTCAACCAGGTGACCAAGGCGCGCGCGCTCGAAGTCGAAGAGCAGCAGGGCTTCAAACTCGGCCGCAAGCAGATGCGCGAACTGAAGGAGCAGGTCACCGACGAACTTTTGCCGCGTGCCTTCAGCATCCGTCGCGATACGCGTGTGTGGATCGACACGGTGCACGGCTGGCTTGTGATCGACGCTGCCTCGCAAGCTGTCGCCGACGACGTGCTCGGCCTGCTGGTCAAGTCAATCGATCAGCTGCCGCTCTCGAGCGTGCGTGTCGCACAGTCGCCGGTGGCGGCGATGACGGAATGGCTGTTGTCCGGCGACGCCCCAGCCGGTTTCACGCTCGATCAGGACACCGAGTTGCGTTCCGCCGCGCAAGGCAATGCAACCGTGCGCTACGTTGGGCATGCGCTGGATGTCGAGGACATGCGCCGTCATATCGAAGCGGGCAAGCAATGCATGCGTCTTGCCATGACATGGGACGACCGCGTTTCATTTGTGCTCACACCGTCGCTGACCATCAAGCGCATCACACCGCTCGACGTGATCAAGGACGCAAGCGACCCCACTGCGCAGAATGACGACGAGCAATTCGACTCGGATATGACGCTGATGACAGGCGAGCTCGCGCGCATGTTTGCCGACATCGTCGAAGTGTTGGGCGGCGAGCAGGGCGACGCCATGTTGCAGGCTGCAGCGGCCTGAAATCGGCGCGTTCTGCAAGATGAAAGTACTGCGCAAGCCGGTCGAAAGTCTCGCGAATTTCGCCAATTTTATTTTGTAACCAGGTGTCACTAGTGCAGCGGCGCAGCAGGAAATACAGAATTGCTTCTGCGCCGCCAATTCGCCTCGGTCTGCCCCACCACTTCGATAGACCGGTTGTTCTAGCCCGTCTTTAAGACGTTTCAAAATCTGACGACGCATCGCGCCCGTATCGCGCGATGCGTCGTCACGTCCGCATGCAGACTGCATGAAATATCCCGACGCAATCTCCACGGGAACTGCCCAGGCACCCTCATGTCGCACTGGGACGATGCGGCTTTTGACACCACCGGCACCCGCGGCGTAACGCGCAGAAAAATCGCTGCGAGAACCCGTAATTGAATTGCGGGAGCGCGTGGCATAGCGTTGAGTCGTGCCCGATGGCATCCGCAGCAACAGCCAGTCTCTCACCCGTTCGCGCCGGCAATTCTTGCAAATTGCAGCCGAACCGAAAACGGAGTTGTCGTTGATGAACTCGCCCGTCCGGCGATCACTCGAAATTGACTTCCTGCGCGGAGTCGTGTTGATCGTCATCGCTCTCGATCATATTCAGGGCAGCGTTCTCTCACGTTTCATGCTGCACAACTACGCGTACTGCGATGCGGCTGAAGTCTTCGTGTTTCTTGGCGGCTATGCGTCAGCGGCCGCTTATACGAATGTCGCCATGTACCGCAGCGAACACGCTGCCAAGCGGCGCTTCGTCGTGCGTGCCTGGGAGATTTATCGCGCGTACCTGTTTACGGCGGCGTTGATGCTGCTGGCGGGCGCCGCGCTCATGTTGTGGCGCATCGATTCGCCGGTGGTGCAGGAGACCGGCTGGAGCGATGTGCTGCATCACCCGGTTGGCACGTTGCTCGGTGTCGTCACCTTGCGTCATCAGCCGTTCCTGTCCTCGGTCTTGCCGATGTACACGCTGTTTGCACTGTGTGTGCCGCTGTCAGTGCCGTTGGCGAATCGCCGGCCCGCTATGGCGCTCGGCGTGAGTCTCGTGGTGTGGCTTGCGTCCACGTGGCTGGCGCGCGTTTTGCCAAGCGGTGATCCGGGCGGTTGGGCGTTCAATCCGTTTGCCTGGCAACTGATGTTTATGCTTGGAATATTGTGCCGTCTGCATCCGGTGTCGAATGAGTTTCAGGTTTCGAAGGCGGGGCGCTGGTTGACCTACGCTGCACTTGCAGTCGCACTGACCTTTGCGTTCGTCAAGCTGTGTCTCGAGACCCAGGCCACGCCCGGTTATATGAAGCAGAATCTCGCCGCCGTGCGCGTGGTGAGCTTTGTCGTCATTGCATGGCTGATGGCGCAGGCGGTCCGCATGCAGGTGATACGACGAATCGCCGAGCGGCTGCCGGCCGTCGTCACGGTGGGCAAGCAGGGGTTGGTGTGCTTTGTCGGCGGCACGGTGGTCTCAATCGTGGTGGATACGGCCGTGCGGATGGCGCGAGGCCCCGCATGGCTGAACGGACTCGCAGGCGATGCGGTCGCGATCGGCGCGCTGCTGTTGCTTGCGGCCGCGGCGAAGAGATGGAAGGCGCTGCGCGCGCGTCCCGCGCCGATCCGCGGCAGGGCGGTACCGGTTGAGGTGGGCCGGCGCGACAGCTAACAGGGCCTCCCACAGGCCAGCCGGGCCGCTCGCAATTTCTTCGTACTCCGGCGCAATCCCATTGCGGCATGCCGCCAGCGTGATATATAACGCTGAAAGGCACGTTGCCGCGCAGCTTCCCGCGTGGCAACGCTCGAACACGGCGCTGGCATGCGGAGACTGACGATGGTTCGGCTGGTGATGATCCTGCTAGGAGTCGATTATCTTCGCACCCGCTGGCGCGCTCTGACGACGGCAGGCTGCATCAGCGTCGTAATCGGCATCGTTGTCTTCATCGATGCGCTCGACAGCGCGCTCTACTTCCCGATCACGCCGTTCGCCAGCCTGTTCCTGCTCGAGGGCCTCGCCACCCTTACGGTCGCGTGGACGGGCATGGGCGGCCAGCGCACGCTGCGTTACGTGAAGGGGCTGACGTTTTGCGTGGCCGCGCTTCTGATCCTCGTCGGCCATCATCACGGCAATTTCATCCTGTCGATGATCTTCGGTACGCTGTTTCTGACCGATGGCCTGTTGCAGATCATCTCCGCGCGCGTTGTCCGTTATCGAACCTGGCGTCTGGCAGTGACAGGCGGGGCGATCGAAATCGCGCTCGCCATTTTCTTCTATCAACCGTTCCCGACTCACTACGCGGGGACCGTGCCGTACTGCCTCGGCCTTGGACTGATCTTCGGCGGCTGGAACATGATCCTGCTGGCCTCGCGCGTGCGGCGGCTGTCGTCGAACCCCGCCGTCGCGGCCGATGGCGCTGCGCAAGCCGCCAGCGCGACCGCCGAGTCGCAGCAGGCCGCACCGGCGGTGGTGGAGTGGGACGGTCCGCCTGGCGCGGATGAGCCCGCGCTGACCGTGCATGTGTGGACGCCGGTAGGGTCGTCGAAGGGCGCGGCGCGTCGCCAGCCGATCATCGACCGCTACATCGCCGCGGTAGATCGCAACGGCGTCATCTCGACTGGTCACGCAGCTCTCGAGTCGCCCGAAGGGATCTATATCAGCCTCTATCCTGGCGTCGAGATCGACCGCTCGCCGGATGAGTTTTCGCGGCTCTTGCGCGCGACCCGTGAGAACGACGTGCCGGGTCTGTTTCAACCGGACTACGGGACCGAATCGACGGCATGGTGTGCATCGACTGTCCAGGTGCGCATCCGCAACTACGATCCCGAGCGGCTGCGGCGCTTCTGGGAGACGTACCAGCAGGATACGACCTACAACCTCACGTACCGCAATTGCTCCAGCAGCGTTTCGCGTGCTCTGGAAGCGGCGATCGAAGGAGCGTCCGCGCGTGTCTGGGGACGTCATGAGGGGTGGAAGCCGTTTTTCAGGGTGATTAGCACGCCCGAATTGTGGGTCGCTGCACAGGTGCGCAAACGTGCCGCGACGATGGCATGGACCCCCGGTCTCACGCTCGACTACGCGCGTGCGCTGAGCATGCTGGCCGACCCGCGGCCATCCGGCTGGGTCAAGATGGCGCGTCTTGCGCTTGGCAAGATGTACCGCTCGCGGCGGCAATGGGCGCAGGAGCAAAGAGCGGAGTCGAATGTGCATGAGGGTGAGCGTACAGACACGGCGGGGCGCGGCGTGTAGGCCTGCAGCAGGGCGCGGAAACTCCCTAAGAGGACAGGTATTCTGACCGGATTCAGTATTACCCGGTAAAGTCGAAACACATCAAAGACTTACCGATTTCCCCGGCGAGTTATCAACAGATTTATGAACGTTTTCTGTTGATAACTCCTGGGTTCTCCACACGGAACGCGCCGCTCGATAACGATGCCAACCGCATTGGCACAGGCGATCGCCGACGATGCCAAGGCTGCCGTGTAGACGCGCCGCGCCTGTGCACAAGCTGATCCCGCCAACCGCGCCCAAATGAATGCTTTCAACTAATCTGGCGGGTGTATGCTGGGCCGGAGGACGTTTTCTGCGCAATCAGTGCCACCACCCTGAACGTTAGACGCGGCTACATAACGCTGGCGGCAAATGCTGCCGTTCCTGCTGTTTCAGCAGGTTTTCAAGGGCGGCCATGTGACTACCGAGTTGATCCAGGAGGCCGGCAAGACGGCTGAGCCGCAACGTCTGAGCGTGCGGCACGTGAGCGTCTACCGCTATTCGGAGCCGGTGCGCTTCGGCGAACACCGGATGATGTTCCGGCCGCGCTCGGGGCACGATGTGCGTGTCGTCGCCACCGAGCTTGTCATCACTCCGACGCCCTCGCGACTGCACTGGCTCCACGACGTGTTTGACAATTCCGTGGCGGTCGCCAATTTTTCCGGCGAGGCCGCCGAGCTGCATTTCGACAGTCAGGTCACGCTGGAACACTACGAATCGCCGCTCCCCGATTACGCGCTTGAACCGTACGCCGCGACGTGGCCCTTCGCGTACACGAATGAGGAAGCGTCGGATCTCGTGAATGCGCGCAGCCGGCAATATCCGGATGACGAAGTAAACGTCTGGGCGCGCCGCTTTCTGGCCAAACGCGGACCCACGTCCACGATGACAATGCTGCGGGCCATGACGCAGGAGATCAAGAGCGGTTTTCGCTATGTGCGGCGTACGGAAAAGGGCGTGTACCGTCCCGCCGATACGTTGCGTCACCGCAGCGGCAGTTGCCGCGACTTTGCGGTGTTGATGATGGACGCAGTGCGCTCGCTGGGGCTCGCCGCGCGCTTTGTGAGCGGCTACATCTTCGTACCCGAGTTCGATACGACGCTGGGCGGCGGCGCCACGCATGCGTGGCTGCAGATTTACCTGCCGGGCGCAGGCTGGGTCGATTTCGATCCGACCAACAGCATTATCGGCAACCGCCATCTGATTCGCGTGGGGGTGGCCTGGAACTACTATCAGGCGCTGCCGTTGTGGGGCACCTGGCACGGCGCCGCGCATTCATTCCGCGGGCTGCAGGTCGACGTGCGTGTGACTGAAGATGTTTGATGGTTTTAACTGAGTGGTCTTAACTGAGGCGAGGGCGGGTCGATGAAATTGCGCGTTGGTTACGAACTGGTCTACGAGTGTGAGCAAGCCACTCCGATGCTGCTGATGTTGAACACCCACTACTCGCGTGTGCAGGATGTGTTGACCGCGGATGTCCTGAAGGTCGACCCGCCCGTCCCGATCACGCAGTATCGCGACGGCTTCGGCAATCTGTGCAGCCGCATCGTCGCGCCGCCGGGACAGATCGCACTGTCGACCACGGCGGTGCTCGAGATTTCCGCCGAGCCGGAAACGATCGAGCCGAACGGGTATCAGCATTCGGTCGAAGAATTGCCCAGTGAGACGCTGGTGTACTTGCTTGGCAGCCGCTATTGCGAGACCGATCTGCTAAGCGATCTAGCGTGGCGTCTGTTCGGCAAGACGCCACTCGGACGTCCTCGTGTGCAAGCGATCTGCGATTACGTGCATCGTCATATCGTGTTTGGCTACCATCACGCGCGGCCGACGAAAACCGCCTGGCAGGCCTGGAACGAGCGGACCGGCGTGTGCCGCGACTTTGCGCATCTGGGCGTGGCGCTGTGCCGCGCGATGAATATTCCGGCGCGCTATTGCACGGGCTATATCAGCGATATCGGGATACCGCCGCCGTATTCCGCAATGGACTTTGCTGCATGGTTCGAGGCTTATCTGGGCGGTACCTGGCAGACCTTCGATCCGCGCAATAACGTGCAGCGCACAGGCAGGGTGTTGATGGCGCACGGGCGCGATGCCGCGGACGTGGCATTGAGCAATACGTTTGGACCGACCAAGCTGATCACGTTCAATGTGCATTGCGCGCCGGAATCGGAGTCGATGGTTACGCCGTTGGCTTGATGGCCCTTGGGTGCGCCGTTGTCAAGGCGCGCGCACCTATGGCATCCTTACGCCATGCACCCGATGAACCTTTCCCTGCTCCACGCCTGGTGGCGCTCCTGAAGGAGCGGCATCGTCACGTCTTTACTACGACCATGGCCGCCGCAGTCCGGCTGACATGGTGCTGTATCCCCGGTTAGCCTGTCCTGCGGCGGCGTTTCAAGAGAGCCCGTTTATGCAAGACAGCACCATCTCCCCACGCCGTACCGTCCTCACTGGCGACCGTCCCACCGGCGCGCTCCATCTTGGCCACTATGTCGGCTCGCTGAAAACCCGTCTCGCGTTGCAGGAGACGCATCAGCAGTTCGTACTGCTCGCAGACACGCAAGCCATGACCGATAACGCGCACGATCCCGACAAGGTGCGCCGCAACGTGCTGGAAGTCGCGCTCGACTATCTGGCGGTCGGCATCGATCCGCGCAAGACCACGATCGCCGTACAGTCGGCCCTGCCCGCGCTCGCCGAATTGACCCTGCTGTATCTGAACTTCGTGACCGTCGCGCGCCTCGAGCGCAACCCGACGATCAAGGAGGAGATTCAGGCGCGCAATTTCGGCCGCGATATTCCGGCAGGCTTTCTTTGCTATCCGGTCGCCCAGGCCGCCGATATCACCGGTTTCAAGGCGCATGTCGTGCCAGTCGGCGAAGACCAGGCGCCGCTGATCGAGCAGACCAACGAGATCGTGCGCCGTATCAACCGTCAGGTCGGCAAGGACGTGCTGCCCGAGGCGGAGGCGCTGATTCCGACCATGGGGCGCCTGCCCGGCGTCGACGGCAAGGCGAAGATGAGCAAGTCGCAGGGCAATTCGATTCCGCTTTCGTCCTCCGCCGACGCGATCCGCGATTCGGTCAAAAGCATGTACACCGATCCGAACCATCTGCGTGCGTCCGACCCCGGCACCGTGGAAGGCAACGTGGTCTTCACGTATCTCGACGCCTTCGACGGAGATCGCGCCACGGTGGAGCGCCTGAAGGCCGAGTATCGTGCCGGTGGCCTTGGCGACATGGTAGTCAAGCGCCGTCTCGAGGAGCAGTTGCAGACTTTGATCGCGCCGATTCGCGAGCGGCGCGAACAGTTTGCGCGTGATCCGGGCTATGTGTTCGATATGCTGCGCGAAGGCACGCAGCGAGCGAAAGACGTGACCCAGGCGACGCTGGACGAGGTGCGCGCGGCGCTCGGCACGTTTTCGTTCGATGCGGTGGTGCGTTAAAAGCGCGTCAAGCAGCGCTTTAAACAGCACGTCGAAAACTACCGCATCGCGCGGACGGCTTCCTGCATGTCTTCCATCGACACATCGCGCGTGTGCGTCGCCACCGACCAGCGATGCCCGAACGGATCTTCGAGCTGGGCGAAGCGGTCGCCCCAGAACATATCGGTGGGAGGCATGGTGACACGGGCGCCGGACGCGACCGCCTGCTCGACGGTGGCGTCGGCGTTCGTGACGTACAGGTGAATCGCGACCGGCGAGCCCTTCAGCGACTTCGGCCCGAGCATCATGCAGCCGGCCATTTCGTCGACCAGCATGAGCATCGAGTCGCCGATCTTCAGGCACGCGTGCATCAATTTGCCTTCCGGACCGGGCAGACGGAACTGTTCGACGGCGCCGAAGGCCTCCGTGTAGAACCTGATCGCGTCGGCGGCGCCGGCGCAAATCAGATGCGGGGTTAGCGAGTGCATTCCTTCCGGAATCGGTTTCACAGCGGCTGCGGACATGGTGGTCGCTCCTGGGATGGGCGGGTTGACGAGTCAGAAGGCCCAGCTGTTTTCAGCAGGGTTTCATCAACACGACGAGCGAACAGACGGAAGATCGACACGGCCGGCGGAAAATTTTGCGCGCCTGTGTTGCGTTTGCTTTGTCTCGTGACGGCGTAAATGCGGATGGCCAAGCGGAATTCGTTATGATGAGATTTGTGCAGGGCATCATGCGTCGAATGTCGAGTACCAACATCGAACGACGTTACGCGCCGCGAGCAGCGACAAATTGCTGCCAATGGCGGATGGCCGCGGGCCGGCTAGAGTTTGAACTCAGCCTGCCTTCCGGTTGCAGGTCTCATCATTCAAATAAATTAAGAGAGAGGGCGGAAGAGCTATGAGCGGGCGCTTACATCCACGTTACGTCCCATTTGCGCGCGTCTGGTCTGGCTCGTACAGGTTTTCGCGCTGAAAGGGGCGGTTCATGCACCACGATCGTAAAGCCGAAGCGCCTGTGCAGGGCCGCGCACTCGACGCCGCGCCCTACGGCGCGTTCATCTACACGGCGGACGGCACGTTCCGCTACGTCAATGCGGCCTTCGAGCAACTGACCGGGTATCGGGCGGAGGAGCTGATCGGTCGCCGCAGCTTCGATTCGCTGCACGACCCGGCTGAACTCGCGAGGCGCCGCAGCGAATTGCCGGGCGTGGGGAACTGGGGCGTGGGCACGCCTGGCTCGACATCGCCGGGCTCGTTGATGGCCCCGACCCGCTACGAAAGCGAATGGACCTACGTCCGGCGCAACAACACGCGCATCTCGGTCATGCTGGCGGTGTCGCCTCTGCTGGCCAGCGAAACGGCGCCACAACGGCGCCAATCTACAGACGAACCGCTCGTATTCGATAGCAGCGCAAAGGACAACTCCGCAAGCTACGTAGGCATGGCCGTCGAGATGACGCGCTACGCCCAGTCCGAAGCCCGTCTCTGGTATGTCTCGCACCACGACGGCGTGACGCGCCTGCCGAACCAGACCCTTTTCACCGAGCGGCTCGATCTGACGCTGGCGCGTTGCCGCCGTGACGGCACGGGTTTCACCGTGCTGCTGGTCGAACTGAACTCCCTGCGCAAGCTACGCGATGCGCTTGGCTCCTACGCGGCTGAACTCGTCTTGCAGATTGTCGGCGAGCGCCTGCGCGGCCTGATTGCCAACGAAGGCACGATCGCCTCTGTCAGCGGCACGCAATTCGCGCTACTGGTCAATGAGACGGGTGCTGCAGCCGACGCGCTGGCCGCAGCGGCGCTGGCACGCATTGCCGAGCCGATCGACTGCTCGGGCACGACGATCACGGTGACGGCAAGCATCGGCTGCGCGGCGTATCCGGAACACAGCGCGGTACACGGCGACGACGTGCCGACGCTCATGCGGCGCGCCAACGTCGCGTTGTCCGCGGCGAGCGGCGCGGGTGGCAACGCGATGCGGCGCTTTTCGGCGGCGCTTGAAGGTCAGGCCGCGCGCCGCTTCGAACTTGAAACCATGCTGCGCGATGCGCTCGACCGGCAGCAACTGCATCTGGTCTATCAGCCGCAGATCACGCTCGCGACCGGGCGCATCGCCCAGGTCGAGACCCTGCTGCGCTGGAATCATCCGCAGCGCGGCCCGATCAGCCCGGTCGAGTTCATCCCGGTGGCGGAGGAGGCGGGCCTGATCGAGCGGATCGGCGAATGGGTGATTCGGACCGCCTGCCGCGATGCAGGCAAGCTGCTGCGACTCACCGGCAGCCTGCCGCGGGTGGCAGTGAATGTGTCGCCACAGCAGTTCCAGCGGCAGAATCTGCTGGCGACCATCGAGAGCGCGTTGCACGACGCCGCGCTCGATCCGTCGTACCTCGAAGTGGAAATCACAGAGGGCGTCCTGCTTGGCGACACCGAGGAAGCGTTGCGGACGCTGCATGCGCTGCGCAAGCTCGGCGTCGAAGTGGCGGTGGACGATTTCGGTACGGGCTATTCGAGTCTGGCGTATCTGACGCGCTTCCCGCTGAACCGGCTCAAGGTGGACCGCTCGTTTATCATCCGGATGATGAGCGACCCGCAATGCGCGGCGCTCGTCGGCGCCATTATCGCGATGGCCCACGCGTTAAAGCTCCGTGTCACCGCGGAGGGCGTGGAGACCGAGGAGCAGGCCGAGCGCCTGCGCGAACTGGGTTGCGACGAGGTGCAGGGGTACTGGTTCGCGCGCCCGCTCAGTCTGTCGGCATTGCGCAACCTGCTTGCGCCACTGGGGGCATGAGTCTGGGACGCAATTTCGTCTTTTTCTCGCAACCATCCGACGGCTGGTCCAAGAAATTTTACGAATCAATTGACAGCCTTGTGCCAAAATGGCGCGCAATTTGGTTTACGATCGGGGTTGCCTGTATATTACGTTTTGCCTTCCGTTGGGGGTGTTCTCCGGCAGCGTCTTCTGGCAAAATTTGCGGTCCGAAACATTCGTCCATGATGGGATAATCCTCTCCTTCGGGGCGAGTCCTTGCGTTAAGAACCGTTCGGCCGGGGTCTACCACCTAGCAGATGTTGCGTCGCATATTTTTCGTGTTATGGTATGCAACTTCTCGAAAATTGGCGGCAGAGCGTAAGTATGACCGCGGGGAACGTATGAAATCTGTAATAAGTTGGAAGTAGTCCGCATGTAATTGAAGTAAGTCCCGCAGCCGCAAAACCGTTCTATACTCCTGACCTGCTCGGCACGAGAAACAGTGCGTGAAGTGTGCGATGTCGTGCGAAGGTGATACCTCCGGCATCAGACTGCGGTAGACCCAAGAGACATCACCCATCCGCGCCGTGGGCCAGAGATTGGAAAAACAAGCGGCGGCGGTTCCCATGTTGCATTGAAATCTTGTCGCTTATCCTGCATGAAGGTTCAAACACTATCGGCCCGCAGCGCCAGGGCGCTGACATTTATCGGCCTGAGCGTCACAGCAGCCTCGGCCTTTGCCACCGACTCTTTTGTGGTTCGCGACATCCGGCTCGAAGGCTTGCAACGCGTCGAACCGAACACCGTGTTCGCGTACTTGCCCATCAAGCAGGGCGACACTTTCACCGACGACAAGGCCTCGCAAGCCATCCGTGCGCTTTATGCGACGGGCTTCTTCAACGACGTCAAGATTTCGACCGAAGGTAACGTCGTCGTCGTGCAGGTGCAGGAACGTCCGGCAATCGGCACCATCGATTTCTCGGGCCTCCACGAATTCGACAAGGACAACCTGAACAAGGCGTTGAACTCGGTCGGGTTGTCGCTGGGCCGCTATTACGACAAGTCGCTCGTCGACCGCGCCCAGCAGGAACTGAAACGCCAGTACCTGACGCACGGCTACTACGCGGCTGAAGTCACGACTACCGTCACGCCGATCGACCGCGATCGCGTCGGTCTGCTGTTTTCGGTGATCGAAGGTCCGAGCGCGAAGATCCGCCAGGTCAACTTCATCGGTAACAAGGTGTTTAGCGACGGTACGCTGCGCGATGAAATGCAGCAGTCCACGCCTAACTGGTTCTCGTGGTACACGAAGAACGACCTGTACTCGAAAGACAAGCTGACCACCGACCTCGAGAACATCCGTTCGTACTATCTCGATCGCGGCTACCTCGAGTTCAATATCGACTCGACTCAGGTCTCGCTGTCGCCGGACAAGAAGGACATGTACCTCACGCTCACCCTGCATGAGGGCGAGCCGTACACGATTTCGGGCATCCATCTGGCCGGTAACCTGCTGGATCGCCAGGCAGAGCTCACGAAGCTGGTCAAGATCAAACCGGGTGACCGTTTCTCGGCTGCCAAGCTGAAGGCTGCCACCAAGGCGGTGGTCGACAAGCTCGGTGAATACGGCTACGCGTTTGCCACGGTGAACGCACAGCCGCAGATCGACCAGCTGCACCATACCGTCGACCTGACGCTGCAGGTCGATCCGAGCCGCCGCGTCTATGTGCGCCGCATCAACATTATCGGCAACACCCGCACGCGCGACGAAGTCGTGCGTCGCGAAATGCGCCAGCTCGAAAGCTCGTGGTTCGACTCGAGCCGTCTGGCGCTGTCGAAAGACCGGATCAACCGTCTCGGCTACTTCACCGACGTCGATGTGACGACGATACCGGTCGAAGGCACGGCGGACCAGGTGGACGTCGACGTGAAGGTTACGGAAAAGCCGACTGGCTCCGTTACCCTCGGTCTTGGCTACGGTTCCGGCGAAGGCCCGATCATTTCGGCGGGCGTGTCGCAGGACAACGTATTCGGTTCGGGCACCAGCCTCGCGGTGAACGTCAACACGGCCACCACGTTCCGTACGCTGACGGTCACGCAGGTCGACCCGTACTTCACGGTAGACGGCATCAAGCGGATTACCGACGTCTACTACCGTACCAGCGAGCCGCTGTACTACTCGAATACGACCGACACGAGCTTCCGGATCATCACCGCGGGCGCGGATATGAAGTTCGGCATTCCGTTCTCCGAATCGGACATGGTGTACTTCGGTCTCGGCTTCGAACAGAACCGTCTGGACGTCGACGCGACCACGCCGCAGAGCTATATCGACTACGTGAACGACTTCGGCCGCGTGTCGAACAACGTGCCGCTGACGATCGGCTGGTCGCGTGACAATCGCGACAGCGCACTGGTGCCGAGCCGCGGTTACTTTACGCAAGCGAACGCCGAATGGGGTTCGCCGATCGGCAGTACGCCTTACTATAAGGCCGACCTGCAAGCACAGTATTACTACTCGTTCGCGCGCGGCTTCGTGCTGGGCCTGAACTTCCAGGGTGGTTACGGTAACGGCCTCGACGGCAAGCCGTTCCCGATTTTCAAGAACTACTACGCAGGCGGTATCGGTTCGGTGCGCGGCTACGAGCCGAGCTCGCTGGGGCCGCGCGATGCGACCACGGGCGATCCGATCGGCGGTTCGAAGATGCTGGTGGGTAACATCGAACTGACCTTCCCGCTGCCGGGCACCGGCTACGACCGCACGCTGCGCGTCTTCACGTTCTTCGACGGCGGTAACGTCTGGGGCGATGAAGGCAGCAGTATCGGCGCGAACGGTTTGCGCTATGCGTATGGTGCGGGTCTCGCGTGGATCTCGCCGATCGGGCCGCTCAAGCTCAGCCTTGGCTTCCCGCTCGTCAAGCACTCCGGCGACCAGTACCAGAAGTTCCAGTTCCAGATCGGGACGGCGTTCTAAGTCTCACATCAAGTCGCCAAACGAGGGCAGCCATAGGCTGCCCTCAGTCGTTTACCGGCACTCGCTGCACCTCTCCGCGAACCTTCCTTGTGCTTCGGGATGCGAAACGCGGCTTTGCTGCGAGCGCGTCGGCACGCGCTGCCGCCCTCAGAGCAGCAAATATGAAAATCAGGTAGGGTTCTTGCCGCGATTACAGCGCACGGTTGCGCGCGTATGCTGCATTTGCCAACCCTCGGCGTGCTTTGTTCGAGGCGCGGTTCGTAAGAGATGCCGCTCCGACGAGACGCGGCGAGAGGAAGAGACATCATGGATAACAACGGAACTGGACCAACCCACCCACACCCCCATCCCGGCGAGCGCCGGCGCGGCATCGTAGCCGGGCTCGTCTACGTGTTCGAGCAGGTTATGCCGGACCCGTTCGTCCTATCAATCGGCTTGACCGTGGTCGTTATTCTGCTGGCGTTCGCCTTTGCGCCGCACGCGACTGTCCCGGTGATCCTGACGTCCTGGTATGGCGGCACCTTCAATATTCTGGGCTTCGCGCTGCAGATGATCCTGATTCTGGCGACGGGTTATGCCATCGCCGAGGCGCCGCTCGTGCAACGCGGTTTGCGGGCGATGGCCGCCGGCGTGAGTACGCCGGCGCGTGCCGCGCTGCTGGTCTTTCCGATCGTCGCGGTGGCCGCGTGGTTGAACTGGGGGCTCGGTCTGATCGTCGGGGCGCTGTTGTCGCGCGAAATCGCGAAGCGCGTGAAAGTGGACTTCGCGTGGCTCGTCGCGGGCAGTTATTCGGCCTGGTCGGTCTGCAACAGCGGGCTGTCGAGTTCGATCGCGTTGTCGCAGGCTTCGCATGGCAATGCCTTGAACCTGGTGGAGAAAGCCACCGGCCAGGTGATTCCGCTGAGCCAGACTGTGTTCGCCCCGTTCGTTTTCATTCCGACCGTGCTGGTGGTCGTGGTGATGACGGCGATCTTCATCCGGATGCACCCGAAACCTGAGCATGTGGTCGCCTTTAGCGAAACCGCCCCGGAAGCGGGTGCCGGCGCGAATGGCAGCACGCATGCCCAGGCGGACGCCGATCCGCACGCGCGTGGCGCGTTGCCGACGTCGTTCGCCGCCCGCGCCGAGCGCTCGATGCTGGGCACGCTGATCCTGCTCGTGCTGGGCATCGGTTACCTGGCGATGACCTGGTATGAGAAGGGCTTCGAGCTGGACATCAACACGACGATCCTGATCTTTCTGTTGGTGGGGCTCGCGCTACAGCGCACCCCTATCGCCTACGCCGATGCGATTCGCCGCGCCGCGCGGCAGACCGGTTCGATGCTGCTGCAGTATCCGGTGTACGGCGGCATCATGGGCATCATGACGGGGACGGGCCTCGCATCGACGATTGCCAAGACCTTCGTAGCGATTGCCACGCCGGTGACGCTGCCGGTGCTGAGCTATCTGAGCTCGCTGATCATTACGTTGCTGATCCCGAGTGCGGGTGGGCACTGGGCCGTGCAGGGGCCGTTCGTGCTGCCGGCCGCGCTGAGCCTGCATGCGTCCGTGCCGCGCACCGCGATGGGCGTGGCGATGGCCGAGAACGTCTCCAATATGCTGCAGCCGTTCTGGGCAGTCCCCGTTGTGGCGATTGCGGGGATTCGCATTCAGCGCGTGATGGGCTACACGGCGGTCACCTTCGCGGTGTCGCTCGTAATTTACGGTGTTGCGCTCTGGCTGATTCCGTAAGACGCTGAGTCATGAGCCCGCGCGCCCGCCGTTGCCACGTGCATGCGCATGCACGGCAACGGTGCGTGCGGCTCGCGCTGAAACTTCAGTGAGATCAGACGAAACTCAAACGGACGGCGCCACCATCAAAATGGCGATGACTTCGCCGGCCGTGGCGATCGCCACGGCGGCTTCGACCGGGTTGGTATTAAGAAACGTCCACAGGTCGATATCGTCGCGGAACTGATTCCAGGTGCCGAAAAATCCCAGCGAGAGAATCAGTCCGAACAGCAGGCTGGCGCCCAATGTAATGGACAGCCATTTGTCCTGACTCAGGAGATTTGCCGCGAACGAAAAGGCAGCGAGACAGACGACCTGGCCGGCCAGAACGATGAGCGTACCGGGATGGTACTGGATGCCTTTATACGTAAACGAACGCGACAGGCGTGAGCGTTCATAGCGGTTGCCCATGGTCTTTCCTTGCGAGTCCCAGCTCGCCAAACGCGCGGTAATGATGTTAACGGTACGCCCAAATTCAATGAAGTCAAGGCGCGCCGGCTCAGGGTAAGCGAGTGAGGATACCTACGGAATCCTGTCACGCCATGCGCTCACGGTTCGGCGCAGACAAAGCTGCTTGCGCGATTGATATTGCCCTTGCCGATATAGCGCGGAAACGTCGGATACCGGCATACCGGACGCGTGCGCCCGTTAGTGGCCAAGGCGATATCCGTCGCCGTCAGCGTTTCCGGCGCTACGCCGTGCGTGACCCAGTTGTCGAGTGCGCCGAGCAGGTCGACCGACGGAATGAACACGCCATTGCCGTGCTGATAACCCGGCACCATGTAGAGGCGCATGAACGCGTTGACCTTGTCGTTGCCAAAACGCGTGTTCAGCGCTTCGTAGTACGCAATGGTCTGGTTTGGGCTGATGACCTCATCCGCGAGGCCCTGCAGCGTGATCAGTTTGCCGCCATGCGCGATGTAGCGCGACAGGTCGGTGTCCATCGCGCCGATCGTTTCCGAAAGCGCGAATAACTGCTGCCGGTAGCGGCCCGGATGCAGCGGATCGAAGTTCAACGAATTGAACTTCGCATCCTGAGTGACGAAGTAGCGCACGTAACTGTCGCCCTGGGTGAACATGTAGCCGTTCGCAACAAAAGTAGGCAGAGGCAGGCGCACGGGATCGTGTCCAAGACCGAGTCCGCTGGTGAAACGCGTGCCCTCGAACACGTTGTAGCCAACGTACCGGTTCGCGTTCCACGCGAGCGGGTAGGGCAGGGAGAGGCCGTCGGTGAGCACGCGCAGCGTCGCGATCTGCGCTTGCGTCAGGCACACGTCGTTGTCGCCGGACGACGCGACCGGCATGGACGGCGTGGATGGCGGGCAGCGCAACGAATCGATGATCTCCTGCTCGTGCTGGCGACATCCCTGCACGTCGCTGACGATGCCGTCGGCGGCGCCGTCGAGTTTGTCGCAGATCTCCAGCGAGCGTTGATAGACCCGCTCGAGCATCGCAGGGGACAGGTAGCCACCCGGCGTGCCGTACTCGGCGTGTCCGAGCATCACGCCCAGCAGGCGGACGCCGGAAAAATTCAGCGCGGGTGAATTGGCGATCACGCCGTCGTAGTCGTCGGCAAAACGCTGCATGACCGTGTAGCCTTCGCGCCCGCCGGTCGAGCCGCCCGCAAAGTACATCTTCTCGGGCGATCGGCCGTACGCGCGCTTGATGAGCTCAAGCACGGCGTCGTGGGTTTTCTTCAGATGTGCGTAACCGAAATTGACCACGGCTTCGTTGACGAGGCCGAAGTTGGCCAGCGCGGAATTGCCGGTGTGACCCGAGTCGTCGCCGAAGGTCGCATAGCCTTCCGCGAGCGGCGCATGAATCGGCGAGAACGGCATCACGCCGGTGCCGCTCACCACCACGCCGTCATATCCGCCACCACCGATCTGCAGCGCGCGGCCGTTCCAGTTGACCGGCAGGTTCAGGTCGAAGTGGATATCGGGCGTGCTCGCGTCGAGGCCCGGGATGCTGCCGGTAATCCGGCAGAATTCGCCGCTCTGGTTGCCCGAGGCGGTAGCGGGGACCATGACGGCGCTGTCGATCCGCGCGCCGCGGGTCGGCAGGGCGATCACCTGGGCAGGCAGGGTGGTGCCGGCGAGTGCCGTGCATTGTGCGGCGAGTGCGCCTTTGGATGACAAGGCGGCTGCGTCGATAGGCCTGAGGAGAAGGAGCGCCGCGCAGAGCAGCGCGACCACCGCATGCGGCGCTTTAACGGTTGCGGCGCGGATGGCTCTTGCGACGCATGCGATTCGGGCCGCCGCCGCGCTCATCTGCACCCGGCGCCGGTCACGGCAGGGCGCGACGAGTCGCCTTTCCAGCCGCTCCAGCCGCGTGCGATGACGAGCATCGCGGTGATCGCAACGAGGTCGCCGCTGAGCGCCACGAGCTCGCCGGTGACACCGTGAAAGGCGTGCGGCGTAGCCGTATCGACGATTAGCGACACCAGCGTGCCGGTCACGAAACAGACGAGCCCCGTCCGCCCGACGCGCACGACGGCCGGCAAGCGTTCCGCGATCCACGCGATGCTGCCAAGGCGCACCAGCCGGGTCGTCAGCCACAGAATGGCGAGAAAGTTGATCACGCGATCCACCGAGAGATTCTGTTTATATGTGCCGGGCAGCGGCTGCGTCAGCACGAAGAGTTTGACCACGGCGAAGGCAAGCACCGCGGCGAGGCCCGCACGCACCAGCCAGCGCGCCGTGTTCGACGTGTGGAAGGCTTCGCTCAACGGATGCAGGCGGCACACGATGCCGAGCACGAACATCAGTTGCCACGCAAACGGATTGAAAGCCCAATCGCTCACGTCGTCAATACTGAAGAACGCCGCCAGCGGTCGCGCGGCGGCCCAGACGGCCACGCTCAACAGCAGTGCCGTGATAGCCGAACGGCGCGCGAGCGGCACGATGAGCGGCACGCACAACGCGAACATCACGTACATCGGCAAGACACTCGAGAGATACGGCTGGCGTCGCAACACAAGGATATCGAACGCTTCGCGCAGCGGGTGGCTGGCGAATGGCGGCCAGCCGGTCAATGTGACCATCGGCGGGTTCAGGTGAGACAACGCCAGCAGCGCGCCGGACAGCAGCGTCAACACGGCAGTCAGCAGATACGCACGGT
>Ga0302234_10000908_pt1 | contig 21864 bp, 19 predicted proteins | sample II_Palsa_N3_2_FD_193576 | JGI IMG/M metagenome (GOLD analysis project Ga0302234, IMG submission 193576) | Peat permafrost microbial communities from Stordalen Mire near Abisko, Sweden - II_Palsa_N3_2 | ecosystem: Environmental > Terrestrial > Soil > Palsa > Peat permafrost | place: Sweden... | reverse complement strand
CGTTCCGAAGTGGCCATGACCGGCGAAATCACCTTGCGTGGACGCGTGTTGCCGATTGGCGGCCTCAAGGAGAAATTGCTGGCGGCACATCGCGGCGGCATCACCACGGTGATCATTCCGGAGGACAACAAGAAAGATCTGGCTGACATGCCGGCCAACATCACTTCATCGTTGGAGATTCACCCGGTGCGTTGGATCGACGAAGTGCTGGACATCGCACTGGAACGCCCGCTGCAGCCGAATCCAGTCAAGGAGGAAGCTCCTGCGGCGCCGGTGGGTGAACCATCGGAGCAGCCCTCACGCACACATTGATCGCATTGAGTTGATTGCACTGAGTGCCCTGCAACAGCAGGGCACTTGTCGGCGTATTGTTCGTGTTCGATCGACCAAGTTGTGACGTAGTCGCCTGGCGTTCGTTTTGCAAGCGGTTTCGTCAGGCGTGTGTGCGCCGAAAACGTTGCTACAGCTTGTGTTGCGGAGTTCAGCAACGCACTGGTATAAAGGCGATACCGCAATCCCGGCGCTACGTCGGCGCAGTGATGCGGGGTTGCGTAACGGCCCTAGCAAAAGCCAACCATCCATGCCGGCGTTGTCTCGTCCCAGACCGACTATGCCGACCGAAAACCGAATCAAGGGAGCTTTTCAATGAATAAAACTGATCTGATCAATGCCATCGCCGAAGAAGCCGAGCTCACCAAGGCTGACGCAGGCCGTGCTCTCGAAGCGTTTTTCGCGACCGTGCAGAAGTCGCTGAAGAAAGGTGAGGATGTCTCGGTGGTCGGCTTTGGCACGTTCACCGTGCGCAAGCGCGCGGCGCGTACGGGTCGTAATCCCCGTACCAACGAAGCGATCAAGATCAAGGCCTCGAAAGTCCCGGCTTTCAAGGCTGGCAAGACCCTCAAGGATGCCCTAAACTAAGCGGCTACTCGCTTGGTTTCGGGTGCTTAGCTCAGCGGTAGAGCGTCGCCCTTACAAGGCGGTGGTCGTAGGTTCGATCCCTACAGCACCCACCAGAAAAATGCGGAGCGGTAGTTCAGTCGGTTAGAATGCTGGCCTGTCACGCCGGAGGTCGCGGGTTCGAGTCCCGTCCGCTCCGCCACAGTTCGCAAGGGCGCCCCTGTGGCGCCCTTGTTTTTTAGACGGGATGCGGCTCTGTGGGGTTCTTGTTTTTGGGCAGGACACGCCTTTGTGGCGATCTTGTTTTCAGGCAAGATGCGGCCCTGTGGCGCTCTTGGCGTTAAGGCTGGGGTGCACTCGTTCGCGTTTGTCGGTTCGGTCTCGGCGCCAGTGGCGGCAGGCCATCAATGTGTCACGCGCTCTTCAATGCGCCATCAATCACGTTGCGGGAAGATTTCGATGCTGCAGGCAATACGTAACAAGATGCATGGGTGGCCTTCGGTCATCCTTCTGGGTGTCTGCGTTTTGGCGATGTCGCTCTTTGGCATGGAGAGCTACTTCACTTCGCATGAAGACTCCTTCGTGGCGAAGGTCGGCAAGCATGAGATCACCCCGCAGGACTATCAGGACCGGATGAACCAGTTACGGCAGCAGGCAAGCGCCGACCAGGGAGATCATTTCGATCCGAGCATTTTTGAAAAGCCCGAAGTGAAACAGCAGGTGCTCGATGGCCTGGTCGACCAGCAGCTGCTGCTCAAGGCCAACGATGACTGGGGTATGCGGGTGTCCGATCAGGCCGTGCGCGACTACATCGCCGCGATCCCTGCGTTCCAGTTGAACAATCAGTTTGATCCGACCAGCTATCAGACATGGCTGGAGAATCAGCGGAAGACGCCGCAGTCGTTCCAGGACGAAATACGCGCGTCGCTGGCAACCCAGCTGCTGCCTGACGCGGTCACTGATAGTACCTTTGTCAGCGATGCAACAGTCGATCGTTTCCTTGGTTTGGTCGGCCAGCGTCGCGACCTGCGTTATTTCGTCCTGCCACGACCGGCCCTGACCGACAGCAAGGTCAGTGACGCGGAGATCGAAACCTTCTACAAGGCGCATCAGGCCGACTACATGAATCCCGAGCAAGTCTCGGTGAAATACATTGAAGTCAACGGCGCCGATCTCAAACCGGACGCCGCACCCAGCGACGATGAGCTGAAAAAGCGTTACGCGGACGAGAAACAGCGATTCGTGCAGCCCGAGCAGCGGTTGGTCTCGCACATCCTGATCAACGTTCCAACCAATGCCACTCCGGATCAGCAGAAGGCGGCGCTGGCGAAGGCCGAGAAAATCGCAGCCGAGGCAAACCCCGCTGACTTCGCCAAGCTGGCCACACAGGAATCCGAGGATCTGGGTTCCAAGCGCCAGGGCGGTGACCTGGGTTGGCTGCAAAAGGGCGTCACTAACCCTGCATTCGATGCGGCCATGTTCAACCTGCAGAAGGGCCAGATATCCAAGCCGGTATTGTCGCCGGACGGCTATCACATCATCTGGCTGCGTGACGTTCGCAGTGGCGAATCCAAGCCGTTCGAAGAAGTGCGCGATCAGCTGGTCAAGGAAGCGTCAAGCGGAGCGCAGGATCGCAAGTACAACGATGTGGCCGGAAAGTTGTCGGACAACACCTATCAAAACCCCTCGTCGCTCGAGCCAGCGGCAGCGGCGCTGGATCTGCCGATCAAAAGCACACCGATGTTTTCGCGCAAGGGCGGTGACGGCCTGTTGGCGAATCCGAAGCTGGTGGCCGCTGCATTTGGGGATGATGTGCTCGTACAGGGCAACAACTCCGGCCTCATCGATCTGGGTACGGATCACTCAGTCGTGATCCACGTGGACAAGCACGTATCGGCCGCGGTCCGTCCGCTGGCTGAAGTGCGTGCGGACGTGCAGAAGAGGATTCTTGACGAGCGCGCCATGGCAGCCGAGAAGAAGCAGGCGGACGATCTGCTTGCACGGCTGAACAAGGGTGAAGCGATGCCTGCCGTTGCTGCGTCTGTGGGAGCCACTATCAAGACCGCGAACGAAGCGGTCCGTCGTGGCGACGCACAGCTTGCGGTACCGGCGCCCTTGCTGAAACAGGCGTTCCTGTTGCCGCATCCAGTCGCAGGCAAATCGCAGTTCACTTCGGTAGACATGCAGGACGGCAGCTATGCGCTGCTGGCGTTGGACAAGGTGCAGGATGCTGACCTGTCGAAAGTGCCACCGGAAGAGCGCGATGCGCTGCGCCAACAGATGTCGCAAGCCTATGGATCAGAAGCCGTCCGCGAACTGATCAACGTACTGCGTGCAAAAACCACGATCAAGATCAACAAGACCCAGATGTAAAGAAGGCTTGATTGCCTTCGGGTGGCATCAAAAAAAGGCGGCCAATGGCCGCCTTTTTTTATAACGCGGTCGACGGCATGGCGAATCAAATGCCGGTCATGCCGAGGATGTTGTAGCCGGCGTCGACATGGGTGATTTCGCCGGTGATGCCGGAGGCGAGATCAGAACACAGGAAGGCGCCGACATTGCCGACTTCGTCGATAGTGACACTGCGACGCAGTGGTGCGTACTCGTCGACGTGGTCGAGCATCTTGCGAAAGTTGGCGACGCCGGCGGCGGCCAGTGTCTTGATCGGGCCGGCTGAGATCGCATTGACGCGAGTACCTTCGGGACCAAGATTGAACGCAAGGTAGCGCACATTCGCCTCGAGGCTGGCTTTGGCCAGGCCCATCACGTTGTAGCTGGGCAACGCGCGTTCGGCACCGAGGTAACTCAAGGTGAGAATGGCGCTGTTTCGACCAGCCATCATGGGTCGAGCGACCTTTGCCAGTGCGGCCAGACTGTAGCTGGAGATGTCATGCGCGATGCTGAAGTTCTCACGCGTGAGGTTGTCCAGATACTCGCCCTGGATGGTCTCGCGCGGGGCGAAACCCACCGAATGCACGAGGATGTCGAAGCCGTCCGTCCAGTGCTTGGCCAAGTCGGCGAATAGTCCGTCGATTTGCGTATCTTCGGCGACATCGCATGGCAGCACGATATTGGAGCCGAAGGTATTGGCAGCTTCCTCCACGCGATCTTTCAGGCGCTCGTTCTGATACGTGAAGGCAAGTTGCGCACCTTCGCGATGCATCGCGTTGGCAATGCCCCAGGCGATCGAGCGTTGACTGGCGATGCCGACGATAAGGGCACGCTTGCCGTGCAGGAATCCCATCATGCGTCCTCCCGAAGTTGAAAGCGCGCCTACAACCGCAACCGTCGAAGTCTAGCAGGGGCGAAATTACACGGCGTCGCAGGCGTGCCTCACGGCTTATCGGGTCAGTCCGCGTCGCTCACCATTAGCACCTGACCGGGTTTTACCGTTTGCCCATGCAGATGATTCCAGCGTTGCAGCTGAGCGACGTTGACGGAGTAAAGGTGGGCGATCTGCCACAGACTTTCGCCGGCCTTGACGGTGTGGATTTTCCCGGTCGGTTTCGCTATCGACGAGCGGACCGCTGGTGTCGCCGTCGCAGCGTTAATTTGCGCAGAACCAGCGAGACTATTGTCCGTCGCCGCAAGTGCGGGCGGATCGAGCAGGGTGTCGCGGAACTGCTGGGCCTGGCTGGCGGGCAACAGCAGGTACGAGGTGGCATCTGCATCCACCATGTCGCTGCGGAAGGCCGAGTTGATACTTTTCAGTGCGTCCACGGAAATGCCGGCGTGATTAGCCGCCTGCGTGAGCGGCATCGAGTGGGAAATCTTTACCTGTACCAGGTGTTGCTCATCCGGCAGGGTGGGAAGACTGACTCCAAAGCGGGCCGGCTCGCGCACCACGCAAGCCATCGCCAGCAGCTTGGTAAGGTGCTCGCGAGTCACGCTGCGCACTGGCCATTGCGGAATCACCGGTTTGTCCGGCGGCATACCGTGCGCGCGTACGAGCTTGGCAATGTCGAATTCACCCGCGTTGTACGCGTAATCGACCACGCGCCAGTCATGAAATTGATCATGGTATTGCTTGAGCAGTTTCATCACGGCATTGGCGGAGGCATCCACATCGAGGCGGCCGTCGTAATGACCGTCGACCCGCAGTCCGATGGAGCCTGCCGTCGCTGGCATGATCTGCCATATGCCTGCTGGCCGGTTTTTGCGGCCGGGTACCGGTTGAAAATAGCTCTCGATCCAGGGCAGCAGGACAAATTCGCCAGCCACGTCGTAGTGCGCGGCAACTTCCTGCACATAGGTCAAACGTGGCAACACTTCGCGCAGTTGGCTTTCGAACTGCTTCGGGTTGTGTGTGTACCGCTTGGCCCAGGCCAGTACCGACGGGTCGGCATCGCAATCCGTCATCGCAAAACTGCCACGCAATTGATCCCACACATCCGTCGGTTGCGGTTGCGCCAAAGCCAGCTCGGTAGTGGGCGCGGCGATAGCGTTGTCAACTCTTATCGGCGGCGCCGCTACAGTCGGTGCGTTATGTCGTACGGGTATGGGAGCAGTCGCGCACGCGGCCAACATCAGCGACAGGGCCAGCGGCAATGATTGAAGTCGCTTCGTCATCAGCGGAACGCGTCCTTGGCTCCGCGCACGGCGGCGAAACGGGCGACGCGATCATGGCCGATCCCTGGTTGCTGGCGACACCAGTCAGCAACCGGATCGGTGTCGACACGCAGAAATGGGTTGGTGGCCAGTTCGTTGGCCAGTGACACTGGCAGGGTGGGAAGGCCTTCGGCGCGCAACGCAGCAACTTCCCGCAGTCGTGTGTGCAACCTTGCGTTGTCCGGTTCGACGGTCACCGCAAAACGCCCGTTGGCTGCCGTGTATTCGTGGCCACCGCAAACCTGGGTGTCTCCTGGAAGCATCGATAGACGATCCAGCGAGGCGAGCATTTGTGCCGTCGTGCCTTCGAACAAGCGGCCGCAGCCCAGGCTGAACAGAGTGTCGCCGCAGAACAGCAGGCCATTGCCGACGTAAGCGATATGACTGAGCGTGTGCCCAGGCACAGCGATAACCTCGAAGCTCAAGCGCGGCGCCGCCAGTTCGACTCGTTCGCCGTCGCGGACGCTGTGGGTGGCTTCGACGATGCGTTCGTCGACGGGTGCATAAACCGGCACGCCGTGGCGCGCGCGAAGCTCGGGCACGCCATCGACGTGATCGTAATGATGATGGGTCAACAGGATCGCGCGCAGTTGCAGTCCGCGCGCAGTCAACGCCTGTTCGACAACCGTGGCGTCGCCGGGATCGACCACGACAGCGTTGCCATCGTCGTCGTGTAGCAGCCAGATGTAGTTGTCAGCCAGCGCCGGTATCGGTACGAGGTGCAAGGTGAACTCCGTTGCAGTGGGTAACGACGGCCGCAGCCATCCCGCGTGCGTCAAGCGGCCGACTATAGAGAGGCTGGGCGGTCGACTCGTTAGCTAGGCGTTAACGAATCGGACCGTTGTTCAGCTGCGTGCGGCGGTTGGGTTTATGTCTGTGACCTGCTGCCCGCTGCCATCAGCCGTTACACTCTTGCAACAGATCGAGATCGGGCCGAATGCATGCGTCAACGCGATCAAAACATCTATGCCAGTGCGCCGTTGCGCCGACTGCTGGATGATCAGATGCGCGTGATGGCACCTGATCTGCAGCGCTGTTTCGGTGCGCACGCACTGCTTGTCGGTCCCGCAGCCGAGGATGCTCCGCCGGCGCGCTCGATGCTCAATTGCTGGACAAGGCTGCAGATCGATGACGGCAGGTATCGGGGAGACCTGCACGCTGCATTGGATGAGCCGCTGCCTTTCGTCAACGATGCGTTCGAACTGGTCTTGCTACGACATGCGCTGGAGGTCGTTCCAGCGCCATCGGCGTTGCTGGCCGAGGCTGTCCGCGTGCTCGCGCCTGGTGGTGTGCTGATGTTGACTGGCGTGCACCCCTTCAGTGGATGGGCGCCGTGGCTGTACTGGCGGGCGCGTGGCACACGGCCTGTTTTGCGGTTCCCGCTGCAGTTGATGCAGAGCTTGCAACGGGATGGCGTGGACATAGAGCGCGCGCGTCGGGTCGGTCGACTCTGGCCTGGCATGGCGTCGGCCGGCGCTGCCGGGAGCAGCGCTTTGGGTGGTGGTTATGTGCTGGTTGCCCGCAAGCGGCATCGCGCCGCCACGCCGTTGCGGATCAAGCCGGCGCCGATACGCGTGCCGGCCAATGGCCAGCTGTCGCCCGGTACGAGGCGCAGTTCGGCACTGTAATTTTATGTTCCTTATGTGAGTAACGATGAGCGAAGTACAAGCGTTTACCGATGGTGCGTGTCTGGGCAATCCGGGGCCGGGCGGATGGGCTGCATTGCTTCGTGCCGCAGGCAGCGAGCGGATGGTCGCAGGCGGCGACCCCGCCACGACCAACAACCGTATGGAATTGATGGCGGCGATTGGCGCGCTCGAGGCGCTGAAGCGCCCGTGCCGGGTGTTGCTCACCACCGACTCGCGCTACGTGATGCAGGGCATCGAGGAGTGGGTGCCGAAGTGGCGCGCGAACGGTTGGCGCACGGCGGACAAGAAGCCGGTAAAAAACCAGGACCTATGGCAGCGTTTGTCCGATGCGGTCAGCACCCACCAGGTGCAATGGCAATGGGTACGAGGTCACAACGGCCATGTGGAAAATGAGCGTGTTGATGTAGCCGCACGCGAACAGGCGGAGTTGATGAAAATTGGACTGATGAAGGCCAGCGCATGAGGCAGATTGTCCTCGACACGGAAACCACCGGCCTCGAGGTTCGCCAAGGTCACCGTCTGATCGAAATTGCCTGTGTCGAAATGATCGAGCGCCGGCTGACTGGTCGTCACTACCAAACTTATCTGAACCCGGATCGGGCAATCGACGAAGGCGCCCGCCAGGTCACCGGCATCGAAGACGAATTCCTGCTCGACAAACCGCGTTTTGGCGAAGTGGTGGACGAATTCCTGGCATTCATCGACGGTGCCGAACTGATCATCCACAACGCCAGTTTCGACGTGGGATTCCTCGACGCCGAACTGTCGCGTCTAGGCAATGGCATCGGCCGGATCGCAGATCGCTGCAGTGTGCTCGATACGTTGGCGATGGCCCGCGAGCGTTATCCCGGTCAGCGCAACAGCCTTGATGCGTTGTGCAAGCGACTGGGTGTGGACAACTCCCGTCGCGATCTGCATGGCGGCCTGATCGATGCCCAGCTGTTGACCGACGTCTATCTTGCGATGACATCGGGACAGGTGGGTTTCGAACTGAGTTTCGAAGGCGCAACCGAGCAACACGATGCCGTGCTGATGGCGCCGATCATTCTGCGCACACGTCCGCGTGTGTTGCATGCTTCCGCTGACGAACTGGCGCAGCATGAACAACGACTCGACATGCTGGATAAAAGTGCAGGTGGCAAAAGCGTTTGGCGCCAGCTGATCACGCCATAGCGCTGGCGTGAAATCCCGCGGGCTAGATCAACTGCTGCGTACGATAATCACCGTGATATTATCGTCGCCACCGCTGTCGAGCGCGCTGAGCAACAGCTGATCGACACACTCCTGTGCGGCCAGGTCGGTACGCGCGACGGTACGCGCGATCGATGCGTCGTCGACGCCTTCGGTAAGGCCGTCGCTGCATAGCAGAATGCCCATGCCAGTTTCCAACGAGCCACGCGCCAAGCCGATGTGCAGTTGTTCGACGGCCGTCACGCCCAGTGCCTGGGTCAGCACGTTTCGCTGCGGATGGTGCGACGCTTTTGCCGGATCAAGCTGGCCTGCTTCGACGAGTGCCTGCACCAACGAGTGGTCATGGCTGATCTGTCGCAGCTCATGCTTCCACATATAGATCCGACTGTCGCCCACCCACGCCACTTCGTAGCTGTCGGCAGTCAGCCTGAGCGCTGCAATTGTGGTGCCCATCGGCAGCACATCCTGACTGCCGCGGGTGTGGGCAAGCAGGCGCTCGCCGGCGCCATGCACGGCTTCAATCAAGCTGTGCCCACGCGTGACCAGGTCGACCATGGCGTCGCGCACCAGCGCCGAGGCGACTTCACCGTGCTGATGACCACCCATGCCATCGGCCACCAGAAACAGCCCAAGCGAGGCATCGGCGTAATAGGTGTCTTCATTGCGCGCGCGGCGCAGGCCGACGTGCGTTCCGTGTCCGAATTCGATCATGAGCTGTCTAGTGTGGCCAAGGAGTGCAGCATGCCCCATGTGATGTGATGGGCGCAAAAGAATCGTGTGCATGCGCATTACCTTTGCTCCTCCCCCTGTTAGCAGGGGGAGGTTGGGAGGGGGGGAAGCTTTCGATCTTCGAGAGCGAAGAGCGACCCCACCCCAACCCTCCCCTGCGAGCAGGGGAGGGAGCGAAGCGAAGGTGCTCATTGCCTTTGCTCCTCCCCCTGCTGGCAGGGGAGGCTGGGAAGGGGTGAGGTTTTTGATCTTCGAGAGCGAAGGTGGTCGTTGTGCATCCCGCCATCAGCGCGCGAGTCTTGAACGGCTACGGTCAAGCCGCGTAACCGTGCTCGCGCAGCGGCAGGTCGTAGCGTTCAATCAGCTGCCGATTTCCAGCACGGTACAGATCCTCCAGTTTTTCCTGCCAGCCGGGAGGAAATTCAATCCGCTGCCGATTACCCCGCTGCAGAAACCCGCCGCCCAGCGCGCGCAATCCCGCCGGCATGCGCGCCGCTAGGCGATTGGCGGCAGGGAAGTGCTTGCGCAAACGGTCGTAACGCACATAACGCGATGTCTCCTGGGCGTGCGTGTGGCGGCGCGTCAGCAGTTGCTGTGTGGTCGCGGCATCGACGCCCAGGATCGACGAAAGGCGATTGGCGAACGCTGTCTCGTCCGCCGTCCATTCTTCGAGCAGCAGAATCGCAATGCGTTCCTCGCCGAACAGCGCGCGGTAGATCTCGATGCTGCGCGCATAGTCGGCCACGCCAAGTACGTCGTTGGGGCGGTTGTCCCAGGCGTGCTCCAGCCATGCTGAAAAACTCACATGACGATCTTTGTAAGGCGAGGGCGTATTGACCAGAACGCGGCCATGCCTCCCGTAGAACGAGCGAATCATGTCCTGCTGACGGCGGATGGTGAACAGAATCCGCGCCTGCGGAAAGTGCTGATGCAGCCTTCTGGCGATCGTCGCGGTGAGCTGCGGTACGCCGGTGAGTCCTTCGTCGGACAGCACCGGCACCCGGTCGGAAGGACATGCGTCGAGCGACATCGCCAGCGCGCTGCGCAATGCCTCTGGGTCATCGTCGAAGCCCTCGGTGCGCCGCAACGCATGCGCGATGCGCGCATCCACGCCCGGCCGGTGGGGATGACCTACGGCATGAATCTGCGGATGCGCAAAGATCAGGAAATCCTGTAGCGAGGTCGTACCCGTTTTAATGAAGCCGGGATGGATGATCATGCTGGGCGATGCCGGCTGGAGACTGGATTCGCAACTATCGGATAAAAGTGAGCTGCACTCCATGGGTCAGTAAATTCTCGTGCGGAATAGAGCAGACACCGGGTATTCCGCGGACAAAAAATAAGGCCCCGCATCGCTGCGAGGCCTTGGTACAACTGGCGGAGAGGGAGGGATTCGAACCCTCGGTACGCTTACACGTACGCCTGATTTCGAGTCAGGTACATTCGACCACTCTGCCACCTCTCCAGAGGGGTGCGCGTGGTCCGCGCGAGCCGGCAAGTTTACGCGGTAGGTGGGCCAGAGACAAGCTGCCGCGGGGTTTGCCTGTCTCCGGGGCGGCGGTCAGCCGGCCTTTTTCTTCGCCAATCGCAGCCAGGTATCGACCACGGTATCCGGGTTCAGCGATAGCGATTCGATGCCCTGTTCCATCAGCCACTCGGCCAGATCCGGATGGTCGCTGGGGCCCTGGCCGCAGATGCCGATGTACTTGCCCTTGGCGCGAGCGGTCTTGATCGCCATCGACAGCAGCTTTTTCACGGCTGGGTCGCGCTCATCGAAAAGGCTGGCGACGATGCTGGAGTCGCGGTCCAGGCCCAGGGTGAGCTGGGTCAGGTCATTGGAGCCGATTGAGAAGCCGTCGAAGATATCGAGGAACTCATCGGCGAGCAGGGCATTGGATGGCACTTCGCACATCATGATGACCTTGAGGTCGTGCTCGCCCTGCTTGAGACCATTCTTTGCCAGCACCTCGATCACCTTGCGGCCTTCGCCCAGCGTGCGCACGAACGGGATCATCACCCATACGTTGTCCAGGCCCATCACTTCGCGCACGCGCTTGACGGCTTTGCATTCCAGCCCGAACGCTTCGGAGAAACTTGGATCGACATAGCGGCTCGCGCCGCGGAAGCCGATCATCGGATTTTCTTCGTGCGGCTCGTAGCGCGAGCCGCCGAGCAGGCCGGCGTATTCGTTGGACTTGAAATCCGACAGGCGCACGATCACCGGCTTCGGGAAGACCGACGCAGCAATCGTGGCGATACCTTCGGCGAGGCGATCGACGTAGAAGCTCACGGGATCGGCATAACCGGCGATGCGCTCGTCGATCTTTGCCTTGGTTTCAGCGTCCTGCTTGGTGTATTCGAGCAGCGCTTTTGGATGCACGCCGATGTGGCTGGCGATGATCATTTCCAGACGCGCCAGGCCGATACCGGCATTCGGCAGCATGCCGAAGTCGAATGCGCGCTCCGGGTTCGCCACGTTCATCATGATTTTCAGCGGCGCTTCGGGCATGTCGCCGAGATCGGCGGTGATCCGCTCGAACTTCAGGATGCCCTCATAGATCGTGCCGGTGTCGCCTTCGGCACAAGACACGGTAACGTCGGCGCCGTCGGGGATCTTGTCCAGCGCGTTGCCCGTTCCGACCACGGCCGGTACGCCCAGTTCGCGCGCGATGATCGCCGCGTGGCAGGTACGGCCGCCGCGGTTGGTGACGATCGCCGAGGCCCGCTTCATTACGGGCTCCCAATCGGGGTCGGTCATGTCGGCGATCAGTACGTCGCCAGCCTGCACCTTGCTCATGTCGGCGAGCGAGCGGATCACGCGCGCCTTGCCGGCGCCGATCTTCTGGCCGATCGAGCGGCCTTCAGCGAGCACTTTGCTCCTCTCGCTGAGGTTGAAGCGTTCGAGCTGGGTGGCATGCGCGCGCGACTTCACCGTCTCCGGGCGGGCCTGCACGATATAGAGTTTCCCGGTGTTGCCGTCCTTCGCCCACTCGATGTCCATCGGGCGGCCGTAGTGCTTTTCGATGATCAGCGACTGGCGTGCTAGCTCCTGCACATCGTCGTCATTGATGCAGAAACGCTTGCGCATCTCGGCCGGTGTGTCTTCGGTGCGCACGCGTTCGCCCGGCGCGCTGGAATACACCATGCGCAACTGCTTGGCGCCGAGATTGCGACGCAGTACGGCTGGCTTGCCAGCGTTCAAGGTCGGCTTGAAAACGTAGAACTCGTCGGGATTGACCGCACCCTGCACGACCATTTCGCCAAGGCCGTAGGAGCCGGTGACGAAGACCACGTCACGGAAGCCCGATTCGGTGTCCAGCGTGAACAGCACGCCGGATGCGCCCACATCGGAGCGCACCATCAGCTGCACGCCGGCGGACAGGAAAACGTCCTCGTGCTTGAAGCCCTGGTGCACGCGGTAGGCGATCGCCCGGTCGTTGTACAGCGAGGCAAAAACTTCCTTCACCTTGTGCAGTACGTCGTCGATGCCGACGACGTTGAGGAAGGTCTCCTGCTGGCCGGCGAACGACGCATCCGGCAGATCCTCTGCGGTGGCGGAGGAGCGTACCGCGACCGCGATGTCTTCGGCGCCAGCGTCCTTGCAAAGCTTGATATAGGCCTCGCGGATCGCCTGCTCGAGTTCAGCGGGCAGGGCGGTATCGACGATCCAGCCGCGGATCTCCTTGCCAGCCACGACCAGCGTGTCGACGTCATCGACGTCGAGCGTGACCAGACGATCCTGGATGCGCTTGGCCAGGCCGCTCTTTTCCAGATACTGCTGGAACGCGTCGGCCGTGGTGGCAAAACCACCTGGCACGGAGACACCGAGCTTGGCGAGGTTGCCGATCATCTCGCCCAGCGAGGCGTTCTTGCCACCGACCTTACCCAGGTCAGTCATGCGCAGTTGGTCGAGCCAAAGCACCAGATCGTTCAAGGTGGGTCTCCTCAAGAGCTTTTTAATGATTAGTGGGTAGGGGCGTGCGGAACGGGTGCGGCAGGCAGGCCCGAAAGCAGGCTGCAAAGGACTGGTATTGTCCGCTGTGGATGGTGCGAAGCACAAGAAGACCATTGCCTGGGGTTGTCGTGCCAACTGCATACCAGTCAGGTGGCGGTCAATCGGCGACAGCATTTTGCGCTTGCGTTAAGGTGCTATCAGCTTTCCCTCTACAAACGCGCCCAGCAACCAGGTCCCCGTATGCAGCGAACGGTTTACTTCATCTCCGACTCTACTGGTATTACTGCAGAGACCATCGGCAACAGCATCCTGGCGCAGTTCGAGGGTGTGCAGTTCGACAAGCATCGGCTGCCGTTCACCGACGATACGCAGAAGGCGGAGGCGGCTGCGTTGCGCATCAAGACGCGTTACGCGCAGACCGGCGAACGGCCGATCGTGGTCAATACCATGGCCGAGCGTGCCCTGTGCGACATTGTCGCCACCAGTGGGGCGTTGATGCTCGACGTGTTCGCGCCGTTCATCGGTCCGTTGGAGGACGAACTGGGTGCCAAACGTTCCGGTGCGGTCAATCGTTCGCACGGTATGGTCGATTTCGACAAGTACGAGGCGCGCATCAACGCGACCAATTACGCGCTTTCCCATGATGACGGGATGGACGTGGACTACGCACAGGCCGATCTGATTCTGGTCGGCGTATCGCGCTCCGGCAAGACGCCCACCTGTCTCTACATGGCCTTGCATTACGGCGTCAGCGCCGCCAACTATCCGCTTACCGACGATGATCTGGACAAGCTTGAATTGCCCGTACGCCTTCGTCCCTATCGCGATCGCCTGTTCGGTCTGACCATCGAGCCACAACGGCTGGCACAAATTCGCGAACAACGTCGCGCGGGCAGCAAATACGCCACCTTGCAGCAATGCCGCTGGGAGCTTGAGCAGGCGGACAAGTTGATGCGTCACGCCGGTATTCCCAGCCTGAACACCACGCATGTGTCGATCGAGGAGATCGCCAGCAAGATTTTCGACCGCTTCGGTATCGAGCGGACCATGTTCTAGAAGTTGAGAGTCAGGAGTTCGTTTTGCCGATGATTGCCACGCTGGACAACCGATCCTCTTTACTGCCAGGCCGCTTCGGTTTCCTGATGGGTTTGTACGCGGAAAATTATCATCGGCTGGCGCGCCTGTTCGCGCCGCACGAGCTGACGCCCGGGCGATATGTCTCGGATGTGGATGACGGACTCAACGTGCACCTGCATCTGCAGGAACGTCATCCCTACACACTGGAACTGGAGCTCACCTACGATTTCGTCGACGCGCATACCGGTCAGCGCGCGCCGTCCGCGCAACTGCGCATGTACACCGATGCCCATGTAGCTGAAGCGCTGCATTGCCATCCCGGGCGTCATTTGTGGCAGGTGCTGGGCCCGTTTCCGCCCGCACATACGGTGCTTCAGCATCGTTTACGGATGAATGGTTTTCTGTCGCGCTGGCTGGAATACCTGGGCGAGCAAGGGCATTCCATCGGCACCCTGGAGCGAGAAAGCTGACTGGCGATAGTGCCCCTGCAACGCACGACGCCGATGCCAAACGACAGGCAACAAAAAACCCGCATAGGCGGGCTTTCGGTTAGTGGCGGAGTGGACGGGACTCGAACCCGCGACCTCCGGCGTGACAGGCCAGCATTCTAACCGACTGAACTACCACTCCGCATTTTCCCAACAGTTACTTTGCAACGCTTCCAGCGATCCAACTTTGCCATCCAACCCGACTGCCATGCTGCGCTGTCTGGCTGAAGTGGCGTCCCCACGGGGATTCGAACCCCGGTCGCCACCGTGAAAGGGTGATGTCCTAGGCCTCTAGACGATGGGGACAAATGTAGTTGGTGGAGCCAGGCGGGATCGAACCGCCGACCTCCTGCATGCCATGCAGGCGCTCTCCCAGCTGAGCTATGGCCCCGCCGCTGGAAGCCCGAAAGAATAGGTCCGAGTCAGATATCCGTCAAGCATTTTTTGGCATCGGGGCGGTGCAAGCGATGCGCAGAGTGACCTCGATGCGTGATCGATCGAGTCGAGCGATCCGATGGAGGAACGTTCGTTTAAGCTGCTGGTGAGTTGAGCGGGCGCGGGAACGGCATGCACGAAATCGGATTCATTCGCGACCTTGCCATGGTGATGATCGTGGCCGGCGCCACCACGATCCTGTTTCAGCGCCTGCGTCAGCCCGTGCTGCTGGGGTACATCCTGGCAGGCGTGCTGATCGGTCCGCACACGCCAGGTGTACTGGTGGCCGACCCGCAAGCCATCGATGACATTTCCAATCTGGGCGTGGTGCTGCTGATGTTTACGCTGGGGCTGGAGTTCAGCGTGCGCAAGCTGCGTGAGGTGGGTGTCGGCGTGCTCGCGGTGGCCGTCGCCGAAGTGGGACTGATGCTGTGGATTGGTGTCGGTATCGGCGGGCTGTTCGGCTGGAAGGGCATGGACGCGCTGTTCCTGGGGGCCATCATCGCGTTGTCTTCGACCATGGTGGCTACCCGCACCTTGTCCGAGAGTGGTCAGCGGCAACAGTCGTTTGCCAAGTTGGTGATCGGCCTGCTGGTCGCCGAGGACATGCTCACCATTGTCATGCTCACCTTGCTGACGGCGATCGCGATTGGCGGATCGGTGCAGGCACAGACCGCATTCACCCTGGTCGGGCATCTGAGCCTGTTCATGGTCGCGGGAATGATTCTGGGTCTGCTGCTGCTGCCGCGACTGGTCGACTACGTGGCTGGTTTTGGCCGCGATGAAACCTTGCTGGTGAGTGTGCTGGGGATTTGCTTTGGGGCCAGTTTGCTGGCGGTCTGGATGGGCTTCAGCGTGGCGCTGGGCGCGTTTCTCGCGGGGGCCGTGGTGGCCGAATCGCGAAGCGTGGGGCGTGTATTGCGTCTGGTGAAGCCGTTGCGCGACATGTTCGCGGCGCTGTTTTTTGTAGCGATCGGCTTGAAGATCGACCCGACGATGCTGTTGCCGTACGCGTTGCCGGCGCTGCTGATTGCCGCCGTGGTGATCGTCGGCAAAACCCTGACCTGCAGCCTGGGCATTTTCATCGTCGGCCACGATGCGCGCACGGCGCTGCGCTCAGGCCTGAGCATGGCGCAGATCGGCGAATTCTCGTTCGTGATTGCGACGTTGGGCTTGTCGCTGGGCGTGATCAGCAAGTTCATCTATCCGATCGCGGTGGCGGTGTCGGTACTTTGCATGGCGGCTTCGCCGTACCTGACCCGGTCGGCTGACCGACTCGCCACTGGACTGCGTTGGGTAACGCCGCGATCGATACGGCTGCTGGCGACCAGCTATAGCGGCTGGCTGGAGAACCTCAAACCGGTCAATGAGAACGCCGCACTGGCGGCGATCTTTCGTCGGCTGCTATGGCACATCGCAATCAATGTGCTGTTGGTGGTGACGCTGTTCATGATTGGCGCCTACGTCAATTCACACAACTGGGATTGGTTCTCGATGTTGGGTATCGGGCGTGATCTGCGTCACACCTTGATCTGGGCGTGTGCGCTGTTCCTGTCGCTGCCGATACTGACGGCGGTTTATCGCAAGGCCGAGGCCCTGGGCATGTTGCTAGCGGAACTAGGCATCAGCGAGCGGTTTGCTGGGTCGTACACACAGTCCATCCGCCTGGTGCTGGCACGCGTCATACCCCTGGCAACGCTGCTGGGGCTGGCGTTGCTGGTCAGCGTGCTCGGCTCCACCATCCTGCCGCCGCGAGGGGTGGCATTGTCGCTGGTCTTGCTGGGTTTGGTGCTGGCAGTGGCGCTGTGGCGCGGCTTGGTGCAGATGCACGCACGCCTGCAGGCGGCCCTTAAAGAAACACTGGACAAGCCCGATACACCCGACAACGGCCCCGGATGACGGTTTGAAGGGTGTTATGAACCTTTATGCCGGCTGACGGTCGTAGTACGGCATCGTTGCCAAGACTGGACAAGCGCCCCACAATGTGTGGCCTGCCTCCATTGGGGGGGCCCGGTTGGCAATGCCGGCATATCAATTAGAGGGAGTTACGAATGAAGCATTTTCTGCGTCCCACGCTGACGGCGGCCGCGATGGCTGTTGCGCTGGGCATGACTGCGGGCGTGTACGCTCAGGCTGCCAAAACCGGCGCCGCCGCCACGACGGGCACGGTCGACAAGGCTAAGGCGAGCTACGTTGTCGGTTGGGAAATCGCTTCCCAGGTTCCACCGATCATGCGTGACGATCTGGATGCCGGCGCAGTAGGCCGTGCGGTAACGGCAGCGCTCTCCGGCCAGAAGCCGACCATGACCGACGCTGAAGCCAAGCAGGTTCATGACGCCTTCATGGCTCAGATCCAGGCCAAGTACCAGGCCGAGATGATCCGCGTTGGCGCCAAGAACAAGACCGAAGGCGATGCCTTCCTGGCCAAGAACAAGACCGCTCCGGGCGTGAAGACGACTGCGTCGGGCCTGCAGTATCAGGTGATCAGCCAGGGTACGGGCGCTCGCCCGGGTCCGAATGACACCGTGCAAATCGACTACACCGGCACGTTCGTCAACGGCGAAGTGTTCGATGCTTCGGCCAAGCACAATCCGCCGGGTCCGGCTTCGATCCCGCTCGCTGGCGTGATTCCGGGCTTCAAGGAAGGTCTGCAGCTGATGCAGGTCGGTGGCCACTACAAGCTGTTCATCCCGTCGACGCTCGCTTACGGTTCCGAGCCGCGTCCGCCGATGCCGCCGAATGCCACGCTGATCTTCGACGTGACCCTGGTCAAGACCGGTCCGACCCCGGCTGGCGCTGCCCCGGGCGGCGCTGCTCCCGGTGGCGGTCAGTAAGCCATAGTCGATCGCGGTATGTGACAAGGCAAAGGGGGCGCGGAGTCATTCGCGCCCCCTTTTCTATGGGTGGTCGCTGACCTGTGTCCGGTGGTTGCTGCTACGCGGTTAGAATAGCCGGCTACGTTTGAAGGGCTCGTCGCAAGATGATGAAAATCACTATTTTCGGCACTGGCTATGTCGGTCTGGTCACCGGTGCCTGCCTGGCCGAAATGGGCAATCGTGTTATCTGCGTCGATATCGATGCGGCCAAGGTCGAGCGCCTAAAGCGCGGCGAGATTCCCATTTACGAGCCCGGCCTGGAGTCGATCGTCCGGCGTAACCACGCTAGCGGGCAGCTCGACTTCACCACCGATGCGGCGCCGGCGATCGCGCATGGCGAGGTGATCTTCATTGCGGTCGGAACGCCGCCGGACGAGGATGGCAGCGCCGATCTGAAATACGTGCTGGAGGTGGCCAGAACCATCGGTCGACACCTGGACCGCTATACGGTGGTGGTGAACAAGTCGACCGTGCCGGTCGGTACCGCCGATCGCGTGCGCGAAACCGTGGCGGCAGAACTGACCGCCCGCAACGCCACGATCGGGTTCGATGTTGTTTCCAATCCCGAGTTTCTGAAAGAAGGCGCGGCGGTGGACGACTGTCTGCGTCCGGATCGCATCATCGTGGGTGCGTCCAGTGAGCGCGCGGTGTCGGTATTGCGCAAGCTGTATGCGCCGTTCAACCGTAATCACGACCGCATGGTGGTGATGGACGAGCGATCGGCCGAGCTGACCAAGTACGCTGCCAATGCCATGCTGGCGACCAAGATCAGCTTCATGAACGAAATCGCGAACATCGCCGAACGCGTTGGTGCGGATGTGGAACTGGTGCGCCAAGGCATCGGCTCGGATCCGCGGATTGGCTACCACTTTATCTATCCGGGCGCGGGTTACGGCGGCTCGTGTTTTCCCAAGGACGTGCAGGCGCTGGAGCGCACGGCGCGCAGCTACGGTTACGACGCACAGCTGCTGACGGCAGTCGAAGCGGTGAACCTGCAGCAAAAGACCAAGTTGTTCGAGTTGATCTCGCGTCACTTCGATGGATCGCTGGCGGGCAAGACCATTGCACTGTGGGGCCTGGCCTTCAAACCCAACACCGATGACATGCGCGAAGCCTCCAGTCGGCGCCTGATGGAAGCCTTGTGGAGCGCTGGTGCGAAGGTGCGTGCCTTTGATCCGCAAGCACGTGAGGAAACCCACCGACTGTACGGCGACCGTGAGGATCTGGTGCTATGCGAACACGCTTACGACGCCTTGGAAGGTGCCGATGTGCTGGCCATCGTTACCGAGTGGAAAGCGTTCCGTAGCGCTGATTTCCAGCGTATCCGCGCCGCGTTGCGCGAGCCGGTCATCTTCGATGGGCGCAATCTTTACGACCCGCTCGCGGTGGAAGAGGCTGGTCTGGCCTACTACGGTATCGGTCGCGGCCGTAGCCTGCAGATCAGGCCATGAACGCTTCGAACGACACTCTCGAGGGACGGCTCGCCGAGCTTGAGGTCAAGCTGACCTTCATCGATGACACGGTGCAGGCGCTGATGACGGCCGATGCCGATCAGTCGATGCGCATTGCCGCACTGGAGCGTTCGCTGCGCGAGCTGCGCGGCGAGCTCTCGTCGATGCGCGTTGCGCAGGTAGACGATCCGCACAGCGAACCACCACCGCCGCACTACTGACCAACGACCCCGACCCACCCAAGTTCTGCGACAACGGATCACCCACATGGCCGATTCCCTGCGCGATCAGCTGCTCAAGAGCGGCATCGTCAAACAGGTTCAACAAGACCGGGTTCAACAAGACCGCGGTCGCGAACCAAAGCGCACGCCGCTGCCAGCGCAAGCTGGCAAGCCTGCGAACAAGAACGCGAAGCCCCATCAACCATCCCACGCAGCGCGGCCGTCGCGCCGGGATCAGGGTGAAATGGATCTTGCCAAGGCGTATGCGATACGCGCACAGACCGAGGCCAGCGAACGCAAACGAATCGAGCAGGAAGCGGCCGAACAGGCCCGGCTACGTCGTGAGCGCAAGCTCAAGATCCAGCAGCTGCTCGATGGCAAGGCGCTCAACAAGGCCGAGGCTGTCCAGCCGCGTAATTTCGAATACGGCGGGAAGATCCGTCGGGTGCATGTCGACGCCGCACAGCTGACAGCACTCAACGCTGGCGAGCTGGGCGTGGTGCAGCAGGGTGGTCGCTACCTGCTGGTCAGTCGGGAAATTGCCGAGCAGGTGCGAGACATCGATTCACATCAGTTGGCGCTGCTGGTCGATCCGAATGCCGCCAGTGTGGGTGACGACGGCGTGCCCGACGACCTGATGTGGTGATTTAACCCTCGGCTTTTGTCGGTAGCTCGAAGCCGCTCTGCGCGAGCGCTGGATCGTCCCAGCCGTCCTTCGGGCTGAAACGCACGCCGTAACGCTGCGCGAGTTGTTCGAGTTTCAGCTTCAGTTTGTCCACGCCCTCGCTGCGCGCGTATTGGATCGGGCCGCCGCGGAATGGCGCAAAACCGGTGCCGAAAATCACCCCCGCGTCGAGCAGGTCGGCATCGGCAACGACGCCCTCGGCGAGACAGGCGATCGCCTCATTGACCATCGGCAGAATCATGCGCTCCTGCAGATCGGGAGGCATCACGTAATTCTGATCGACCTCCGGCTTCACCGGCTTGCCGTCCTGCCACACATACAAGCCTTGGCCGTCCTTCTTGCCGCGTTTACCGGTGGCCAGCTTTTCTTCCAGCCCCGGTGGCAATTCCAATCCAAGGAACGGTGCGAGCTCTTTGCCGACTGAAGCGCAGACGTCCAGCCCCACGGTGTCGGCCAGTTCGATCGGGCCCATCGGCATGCCGAATTTTTTCGCTTCGCGATCAAGCACCGGACCGGGTACTCCCTCGCTGTACAGGCGCATGGCCTCAAGCAGGTAGGGCATCAGGATGCGATTGACCAGGAAGCCAGGCGTCCCTTTCACCAGCACCGGCAATTTGCCTATGGCCTTGCAGAACGCCAACGCGCGCTTCTCGATCGCCGGGTCGAGCTGGTCGTGCCGCACGACTTCGACCAGGGGCATCTGTGCGACGGGATTGAAGAAGTGCAGGCCGAGAAAACGTTGCGGTGCCTTCAGGCCGTTGCGTAACTCGTCCAACGGGATGCTGGAGGTGTTGCTGGCGAGGATTTCGTCGGCCTGGAACTGCGGCTCGATCGTTTGATACAGCTCGCGCTTGGCTTCTGCGTTTTCGTAGATGGCCTCGATGGCCAGATCGGCTTGCGCCACACCCTTGCCCTCGACGTCAGCACGCAAACGGCGTGCGGTCTGCTCGACTTTTTCAGGATTCTTGAGCTTTTTCTCGTACAGCTGTCGGGCACGATCCAGCGCAGGCTGGATCAATTTCATCTCGCGGTCCTGCAGCGTGACGTCGAAACCCTTGAACGCGGCCCATGCCGCGATGTCGCCGCCCATCACGCCAGCGCCCACCACGTGAACATGCTTGATGCCGGACTCGGTACCACTGCCCTGGCTCTTCAGTCGTTCCTGCAGGAAAAACACGCGAATCAGATTTTGTGCCGTGGACGTTTTGGCCAGCTTGGCGACCGAGCGTGCCTCCAGTTTCAGCCGCTGCTGGATGTTGCCGCCGCCGCGCTTCCATACGTCAATCATCGCGAACGGAGCAGGGTAGTGCTCTTTGCGGACTTTGGCTGCGGTCTGCTTGAGCACCATCGGCGCGATGAGCTGCCGGGCCAGCCACGTATTGCTGGCCCAGGCCTTTGCGCGCCGCGCAAACGGGCGTGGTTCGGGTCGACGCAGCAGCAGGCGGGCTTCAACCAGCAACTCTTCCGGACGACTCAGGCGGTCGACCACACCCAGCGCAAGCGCCCGCTTGGCTGAGAGAGTTCTGCCCGCAAGCATCACCGGTAGCGCATCCATCGCGCCGATCAAACGCGGCAGGCGCGCGGTGCCGCCCCAGCCGGGAT
>Ga0302234_10000907_pt1 | contig 21874 bp, 17 predicted proteins | sample II_Palsa_N3_2_FD_193576 | JGI IMG/M metagenome (GOLD analysis project Ga0302234, IMG submission 193576) | Peat permafrost microbial communities from Stordalen Mire near Abisko, Sweden - II_Palsa_N3_2 | ecosystem: Environmental > Terrestrial > Soil > Palsa > Peat permafrost | place: Sweden... | reverse complement strand
GTCAGCGCCTGCGTCGATGGCGCGGCGCGCGTCCTCTGGATGGCAGATGCCTTTCAATACGAGAGGCAATTTCGTGAGTGAGCGGAGCCACGGCATATCTGCCCACGTAAGTACCTTGCCGAAGGTCTGTGCCCACTGGCCGACCGCTGCGCTGATGTCCTCTTCCGGAGGCTTCTCCAGCATGGCGCGAAAGCGTGGATCGCTGAAGTAATTTTGAAGTACGTGTCCCCTCAACTGCGGGAAGTTGGCTGAGTTCAAGTCTCGGGGGCGCCATCCCGTGACCCATGTGTCGAGCGTTACGACAATGGCCTTGTAGCCGGCTGTCTCGGCGCGATGTACGAGGCTTTCGGCGAGCTCCTTATCCTTGGGCGTGTAGAGTTGGAAAAACCCTGGGGTCTCGCCCAATGTATCGGCGATAACTTCCAGCGGATCGTTGCACAAGGTAGACGCAATCATGGGAACGCCGATACTGGCCGCTGCCCGCGCCACATGAAGATCGCCGTGGCCGTCCGGAGTGCAGATACCAAGGACGCCGATGGGACTCAGGAAAACTGGGGTGGCGAGCTTCAATCCGAACAGGTCGACTGACAAATCGCGGGTGGCACAGTTCACCATCATGCGTGGGATGATTCCCCAATGATGGAAGGCCATCGCGTTCCTGCGCTGCGTTGCCTCATCTCCACAGCCGCCTTGTACGTAAGAGAGCACAGAGGCCGGCATAACAGCCTCGGCCTTCTGCTCCAGCGAGACGAAGTCGACGGGGAGTCGAGGCACAACACCACGGAGGCCATCCCGGTAAATCTCGTTTTGAAAGTCGCCGAAGTGGGACATGATCGGGTGCGGCCTCCGGATTCCTCATAGAACGTCAGGCGCATGGGGCTTTCTAACTTAGCAGCGCACCACAGTAAAACTGCGCTACGTGGACCATGCATGATTGCGATTGACTTACTAACCAGACGGTAAGATACTCGCCGCAGATAATGGCTGTCTAACTTAACCACCTTGAATATTCCCTCCGGCAGGACATCGAGCTTGACCTAGAATTCCCATGGAATGAACAGGCAGTCCGGGTGAGGTGAAGCCACAACAAGACAGTAGGAGAAACATATGATTATGAACATCCGCATCCCATCCTTACTGAAGATTGGCGGCGGATCTTTCTCGCAAGTATCGTCTCTGTTACTGGATCTTCGGTGCAGACGCCCGCTCATTGTGACCGATCCTTTCATGATGAATGCCGGCCTCGCCGAAAGGCTGCATACACAAATACGCGAAGCTGGCCTCCCTTCCGCGATCTTTTCGGACACCGTGCCGGATCCAACTTCGGCGACTGTAGAGCATGGCGTCCGGGTCTTTGTCGCCGGCGATCACGATAGCCTGGTCAGTCTGGGCGGAGGAAGTCCCATCGATACCGCTAAAGCGATCGGTATGCTGGCGAACAACGGCGGTAAGGTGAGCGACTACAAGTCGCCCAACGCGCCCCGCTTGGCTGGACCAACACATCTTGCCATTCCGACTACCGCCGGCACTGGTTCTGAGGCGACTCGATTCACGGTGATCACCGATGTCGAAACCGAAGAGAAGATGCTGATTGCTGGCGACGTTCTTCTGCCCACAGCGGCTATTGTGGATTATGAACTGACACTGACCATGCCGGCTCGGTTGACGGCCGACACGGGAACCGACTCGCTGACACACTCCATCGAAGCGTTTGTAAGCCGCAGGGCGAATCCGTTTGCGGACGCACTTGCGCTCTCGGCGATGAGAACAATTTGGACAGAACTTCCTATTTGCTTTCACAAGCCTGAGAATCGCAAGGCGCGTGAAGCCATGATGATGGCAGCGACGCAGGCGGGCATCGCGTTTTCGAATGCCAGTGTCGCGCTGGTGCATGGGATGAGCCGCCCGCTCGGTGTTCACTTCCACGTGCCGCATGGCCTGTCGAACGCTATGCTGTTGCCGGCGGTAACCGCGTTCTCGACCTCCGCTGCTTCGGAGCGGTATGCGATATGCGCGCGAACGATCGGCGTCGCGCCCGCGGGTGCAAACGACGACGTAGCGGTAGCCGCGCTCATTCGCGGCCTGTACGAACGTAACGCCGAGTTGCGAGTTCCTTCGCCGCGGGAATTTGGAATTGAGAAAGAGCGCTATTTCGCACTCATTCCCACCATGACCGCGCAGGCATTGGCCTCTGGCTCTCCACACAACAATCCTCGCATCCCCACTGTGGACGAAATCGGGGCGATCTACCGCGAGGTGTGGGAGTAGAGCAGTAGGGCGATTGATCACTAGCGTGAGAACCTCATTGAGCCATCGTTTATCTTGCCGAAGCGAAGGGAGATGGAGTCGCGTGGAAAATTTTGGCGTAGTGTCCAGGGCTCTTTAAGTCCCTGCTTCGGCAGCTCGGTCAAAGCGCGTTGAACATAGCCTGAGGTAAGAGTGACCATCGGTTGCTCGCCGATGGAGCCTTCGACAAAGTTGGGCACCGCACTCCGGAACCTGTGGCGATCCATGTAGTTGAGCAGCCGACATACATAGAGGCAACTTATTTCCGCTTTTAGAGTCCAGGAGGCATTGGTGTAGCCGATGGTGAGCGCGAAGTTGGGGATTCCGCTGAACATGGTGCCTTTGTAGTTGAACGTTTTCGCGAGTTCAATGCGCTTAGAGTCAACGTAAACTTCCACCCCGCTGATCAACTGCATCCGGAGCCCGGTCGCAGTAACAATGATGTCGGCCGGAAGTTCCTTGCCAGAGTTGAGCTTGATGCCCGTCTCTGTGAAGCTTTCTATGGTGTCGGTGACGATGGTGGCATGGCCTTCGCGGATGGACTTGAATAGATCGCCGTCAGGCACCAGACAGAGCCGCTGGTCCCAAGGCTTGTACTTGGGCGTGAAGTGCGTATCCACGTCATAGCCTTCGCCAAGCTGAGCGCGTGCTCCTCCGATCACTGCAGCGCTGAACTTATCCGGCGCCGTGCGCGCGATCTTGTAGAAGTGCATGGTCAGCAGGATGTTCCTCCAGCGTACGATTCGTAACAGTATTTTCTTTGGCAAATACTTCTTCATGCGCATCGCAAACGGATCGGTAGCGGGACGCGCAACGACGTAGGTGGGCGAGCGCTGCAACATGGTTACATGCCCCGCCGTTTGGGCCATCGAGGGAACCAGCGTCACTGCAGTTGCACCGCTGCCGATGATAACCACCTGTTTACCGGCGTAGTCGAGATCCTCAGGCCACTGCTGTGGGTGAACGATACGACCCTTGAACCGGTCGACTCCGGGGAAATCGGGCGTATGGCCCTTCTCATAGTTGTAGTAGCCGCTGCACATGAAAAGAAATGAGCAAGTGGCGGTAGTGCGCTCGCGCGATGGGCTGCGCTCCATCTCAACGGTCCACTGCGCTCGCTCAGACGACCACTCGACCCTTACCACGCGAAGGTTGTACTCGATATGCCGATCGATGCCGTACTGTTCCGCCGTCTCCTTCAGATAATTGAGAATCTCGGCTCCGTCGGCGATGACCTTATCGCTGGTCCAGGGTTTGAAGGAGAATCCCATCGTGTGCATGTCCGAATCAGACCGAATGCCGGGATAGCGGAACAGGTCCCATGTGCCACCGAGTGCATCGCGTCCCTCCACGATGCGATAAGTTTTCTTCGGGCAATTCGCCTGAAGGTGGTAGGCGGCAGCGATGCCGGAGAGGCCGGCTCCTACGATCAGTACATCAACATGTTCTGGCATAGATCCTTTTCTTTTCGGGAGCGTTGGGCCCAGCGGACTGGCGGGATAGAGGGTTTGACCGGAATGGGGAGGCTCAGCTCATCAAGGGTTGCGGGCGCGGGTAGACCTCGTTAAGAGCCCGTCTGATGGCCGACAGGGTTGCAATCGAGCCCAGGATCGCACCGTAGATTGTCTTGAACAGTGTGACTTCCTTAAACGTAAGTCCACTCGGAAAAAAGTGGGGAAGCAGTAGTGAGTTGAGCGGAACGAGGACGCACGTGAAAGCGATTCCCATAGCAAAGGACCAAAGATAGATATTGCTGGGAGACGTCGCACGGTTGCCGCCTAAGGTGGGCAAGGTTCCCGCATGGCGACGGTGCCGCGAGATGAGTGCGGCCGCCATATAGCTGAGCGACACGACTAGAAACGTTTCCCCGATCAAGTCTCGTGCCAGACCTGTCGAGCCCGCGACGGGAACCAAGCCGCGTCCGTGAAAGAGAAGGTAAGCTGCCGCGGCGTTGAGAATGCCGTTCACGACTCCGCTGGCGGTACTCTCCCCGATGATGTACTTGAGCACTGTTCCACGCATGGTTGCATACTCCCAACAAGCGCATGTCGATCTCTTGCTGTGATCGACATGCGCTTGCACCTTTTCGGACGAATGTTAGAACGCCAGCTCCAGACCGAAACTGATCTGGCGTGGGGGAGCGGCGGTCTTGAAGGCGAGCGGATCAGATAGTTGCTCCGCTCCAGTTGGCCGGAAACCCTTCAGGTTGTAAGGTCCGTTCAGCAGGTCGACATTGCCCTCCGGCGTCGACACAACAGCTGATGTGGTGACCCCTTCGGAATTAGTGACGGCGGTGTTGGGAAAGATATTCTGCACACTTGTGAAATTTGTGTGGTTCAAGATGTTAGAGGATTGGGCAATCAGATTTAGCCGCAACGCCGAGTCACGTTTCAGCGCAATGCTGCGCGAGATTCGCATATCGAAGGTCGAATAGCCTGCCCCGATCCCGAGGTTCCGGCCTTCGTGGAAAGGACGGGCCTCATTCGTGTGAGAAGAGTTCCCGTTCGACGCGGCGCCTCCGATGCCCGGAACAAGCTCTGTAAACGGCACACCATCGCGCACCTGCACAATGGGAGCGATGACGAAGTCAGAGTACAGATATCGTACGAAACCATCTCCGCTGTGGTGAGTGGGGCTGGTGTAGACCGCGTTAGCTACAAAACTGTTCTTAATGTTGAAGTCAGATACGCTACGGTCTAGATTAAGCAGGTCGGGACGAAAGGGCGTGCTTTGCGAGCTGAAGTCGCTGACGTCGTCGATCGCCTTGCTCCATGTGTAGTTTGCTTGAAACTGTAGTCCATGCCCGTACCTCTTGGTCAGCGAAACCGTCATGCCGTTATAGGTCGAATGCCCTGCGGACGTCGTCTCGTCGTTCTGCGTGATCGTCGAGTTTGGTTCGCCATTGGTGAAGCCCGGCTTCGGCACGTAATACGGCCCGACGAAGGGATCCACTAGCCCGCTTTCCATTAAGTTTGCTTCCTGAATGAGTTGAATATGTACGCCTGCATAGTACACATAGCCAAGTTCAAGAGAGAGATTCGGAGCAAGCTCCTGCGCAACGCTCGCGCTCGCTTGGATTGTGTATTGCGTCTTGAAGTCCGGTTGCACGGTAAAGAAAGCGCCTCCGACTTTGGTCGGTCCATTCGGAATTACATTGATTCCAACCGTGGAAAGCTGCGCAACGGTCAACGCAGGATTCGGATTCGCTGCTGTCGCTTCGCTCTTTTCCAACCCTAGAGCTCCTTCCAGCTGAGGAGCTGCGTTTGCAGCTGTGGTGACGGTCGCGTAAATGTGATTCGCTGTGCCGTCCAGAACGGTGGACGTGAACGGGACGATAAAAAGTTCCGGGGCGATGAACAAGCCGCCGCCAGCTCGCACCACGGTCTTACCGTTACCAAACGCATCCCATGCCGCACCCAGCCGAGGTGAGAAGAAATAGCTGGTTGGATAACCGTTCGGAATGGGATCGTAGTCAAATCGTCCGCCGTAGTTCAGTGTCAGGTTGTGCTTCCACCTCCAGGCGTCCTGCGCATACAGACCGAATGGTTTCGTGGTTGCGTTGTATTGCCCGTTACCTGCGCCCTGCTCAAGCACAATCGGTAAGCCGACAACGTACAACTGAGACGCACTCAGGTTTGTGCTCGGCGGACCACCCACGGGATAGCCGAAGAGTGCGTTGATCTGGTTCAGCGCGGCGATAGCCTGCGGACTTCCTGCGAAAAGGTCGTACAGGCTAACGGCTCCGTCCTGAAACTGATAATCACCATTGAAGAGGAATGCTTGAAAGATGTTGAGCTGCACTGGACGGAAGGATGCACCGAATTTGAGACTGTGGTTCCCCCTCGTTAGCGCAAGATCATCATCGAACTGATACTGATTCTGGCTCTGGTTATAAGGAATATCGAAGATCGTTCCGACCGTGCCCAGGCTGCCAAGGTCGAACTCCGCGCCACCATGCGGCGTTTTGTTGTCCGATGTGTTGAAAGGAACGACCTGGACTCGCACTGTATTTACGGTATTTGCACTGAAAAGGTGATTCCAGTCTGATGTGATCGTATAGTCGCGCAGCTGTTGGATGACGGAGGTAAACCTTGGCACCCCGCCAGGTCCGGTCACCTGGTTCTGCTCATGGGAATACGAAAACCGCAGCAGGAATGAGTTCTTCTCATTTGGTTGGTAGTCCAACCGTGTCACCCAGTTGTTATAGCGGCCATTCTGTCCCGGCGGCGCCTGTACCGCCCCGAGTGCATTGCCATCGAAGGTGCCACTATCCGGAGCCACGAGGTTGACATACTGGGGATCGTTGACCGGCGTCAACGCCGGTGCGATTGCATCGGCGATCGCACCGGCACCTACCGCGGTCAGTTGTGCCAGGTAGCATGCCTGCGTCACAGGAGGAGGACAGGTATATCCGGTCAGGTTGTTTACCTGTCCCGAAAGCCCCTGCGCTGCCGCCGTTCCTAGCAGGTTCGTTGTAATGTTGGTGTCGAGCTTCTGTCGTTCATAGGACGTAAAGAAGAACAGCTTGTCCTTCTTGATGAAGCCGCCCAGTGATCCGCCGAAGATCGCGCTCTGCTCGAAGGGTCTCGTACCGTTCGTCGGTTCGAAGCTGTTGAAATAGTTTTCAGCATCTGTGTTTTCACCGTGGAAATACCCAAATGCACTCCCATGGTATCGGTCTGTCCCACTCTTGGTGACCACGTTGATTGCCGATCCGACTGTGAATCCGAATTCCGCATTGAACGAGTTGCGATTGACCTGAAACTCCTGCACCGAGTCCTGCGGCACATGTGCGACTCGGGGAGCGCCTGAGCCGTAGTCGTTTTGTCCACCGTCAATTGTAAACAGGTTTCCGCGGCCATTGCCGCCGCCAAAGGAAGCTCCCGAGGACTGGTACCCGGTACCTACATTGGGGTCCTGAATCGAAGGCGCGTTGGAGTCAGTTACACCTGGCAGTGTATAAAGCTGTTGCGCAAAGTTTCTTGAAAGATTGGGCAGGTTCACTTGCTGCTGGCTATCGATCGTGTTCGCCTGCTGCGTCTGCGCGGCGTCAATCAGCGGGGCGGCGCTGCCTGTGACCTGCACTACGGTGTCCGTGCTCCCAATCTTGAGTTGCGCATCAAAGGCAACCGTCGCTCCAACCGAGACGACGATCTCTGCGACAACCAGCTTATTGAAGCCGGGCGCCGTGACCTCGACCGAATAGGGGCCTGGGTTAAGGGTCGGTATTTGGTAGGCGCCGTCGGCGCCCGTCGTCACCGTCCGAACAACTGCAGTGCCTTTGTTCTTCACCGTCACAGTAGCATTCGGAACAAGGGCGCCCTTCGGGTCAGTAACGGTCCCCCGAACGGTGCCTGTCGAATATCCCGCTTGCGCCGAGCCGACGTTCGCAGCCATTACGGCCAGGACGGTTACAAGAAGCGCGAAGATGACGCGGCGAACGCTGGGCGTCGCATGATATTTCCTGCCTGCGTCGACAGCAACAAACAGCCTGCTCGAGTCCATAGATTCCAACCTCTTACCGGATCGTAGATTTACACGCTTCATATGCCGCCTCGCGTTCCTCGTTTTTCCATAGTCCCGTGAAGCACGTCGAGCGAGGGATTGTAAAAAGACGGCCCAAGTTCGCTACCACCGGCCCTCCTTCGCATTGACGGTGGTCAATCTAGTCCAAACTCGATACTCTAGTCAATACTAGTTTTTCTAGCGTGCACTAGATGTGTCAAAATACGTGGTGGCGTGAGAAAGTTACGGAGAGGTCAAGCAGCCTTCTGGATTCAATGGCAATGAAAAAAGTAACCCGACGGAAGTCCGTGTCCAACAGCCGCAAATCCGACAAGCGCCGCGCCGAGATCATTCGCGCGGCGATAGAGACGATCAACGCCAAGAGCTTTGCTCAAGCGACCATGATCTCTATTGCGGCTGCCCTCGATCTTCGCGACGCCACTCTTTACCACTACTTCCACGACAAGCGAACCCTCGCCTATGCCTGTCATCGCAGCTCACTCGAACGGGCGCAGCGTCTGTTGGAGACCTCAGACAAGGCCGGTGGCTCCGGTGCCGAGAAGCTTCGACGCTTTATCCGCAGCATGCTGGTGGATTCAAAAGAGAACGGCGCGCTCCTCTATCTGGGCGATTATTCCTATCTCGACAGCACCCAGCGCAGAGCCGTGAAGCTGTGGATCGATCGCCTCAAGACGATCCTGGTTCGATTTCTAACAGAGGGCATGGCAGACCGGTCCATCGTGCGGTGTGAGCCAGAGTTGGTGGTGGAACTCTTGCTCGGCATGCTCATCTGGCTTGGTAAGTGGGTTCCGTCGGTAAGCGGGCTGACGCTCGACCGTCTGATGAGTGCAATCGAGGTCGTCGCATTTGAGGGACTTGACCAGTAGCGGTGTGTCGTTGCTAAATTGCCCTGGACTTAAGCGGCACCACGGTGAAGCCGCTACGAAAAAACAAAGTAACGAAACGAGGGTGTGATGAAAACGCTTCAATTTTTGGAAATTGGCAAACCTTTGCAACTCGCGGAAGTTGCCATGCCTAGCGCATCACCGGGAGGCCTCGTTTTCAAGGTGAAGGCCTGCGGCATTTGCGGTTCAGATCTGCATGCCGTCGAGGTTCCCGGCCTGCTACATCCCGGAAGCACGCTGGGCCACGAGTACTCAGGCGAGGTTGTGGAGGTTGGGCCCGGTTGCGAGGGCTGGCAGATCGGCGACCGTTTGACCGCTGTCCCCGCACGTCCGTGTGGCGCCTGTCCGGAGTGCAGAGCAGGCCTGTACGGGCAATGCAACCAGATTATCGCGCAGGGGTTCGACCCAAGGATGCCGGGGGCTTTCGCTGAATACTCTACATGCATGGCTGGGCTCGCGGTGAAGATTTCCGACGCCCTCTCGGACGAGGAAGCCGCCACCATCGAACCGATGGCGGTTGGCCTGAACGCCTGGAAGGCCGCCAAGATCGATCCGGGTGCCGGCGTTCTCATACTGGGTGCCGGCGTGATCGGCCTGGCTGTAGCAAAGTGGGCGCACTTCTTTGGCGCCGGGGATATCGCCGTCAGCGAGATGGTCCCTGCGCGACGTGCGCGAGCAGAGGCCATCGGCTTCGACCTCATCATTGACGCATCCCAGCATGCCGATCCGGTCGCCGAATTCGAGCGACGTACGGGCCGCAAGCCGGCCGCGATCTTTGAGTGTGTCGGGCGCCCGATCATCGACAAGATGATCGCGATGGCACCCTCCCACACACAACTGGTGATGGTCGGAACCGGTATGCAGCCGGATAGTTTCACCGTCATTTCGGCTGCTATGAAGCGTCTGAGAATGACTTTCCCCTTCGCGTATGTAGCGGCCGACTTCCACTTCACGCAACGCATGATGAACTCGCGACGGATCACGGTTGAGCATCTGATTACCGATACCGTGAACCTCGACGAAGCTTCCGAAATGTTTGCGCTCCTTGGAAAGCCCAACGATCACTGCAAGGTGCTGATCAAGCCATAGACTCGCCGCAATTTCCCGCTGACGTCTCGGAAGATATAAACGGAAAGGTTGAAACGATGAGCGAAATTCCTTTGACGATGCGGCCTGCGCTACGATTCGCCCACGCTCTGAAGCGGCACGGGGTCGAGTACTTGTTCGGCCAGAGTAATCCTCCTGGCATCACGCTTGCCGCGGATGATCTTGGCATTCGGCAGATCGGGTACCGTCAGGAGAACGCCGGAACCTACATGGCCGATGGCTACTCGCGTATCAGCGGCAAGGTGTCGGTCGTAACGGCGCAGAACGGACCTGCGGCAACCTTGCTGGTCGCAGGGCTGGCGGAGTGTCTTTCTGCGTCCGTGCCCATCGTAGCGTTGGTGCAGGATGTCGGCCCCGGGACGCAGGATCGCAACGCGTTTCAGGAAATCGACCAGCTGGACCTTTTCAAGGGAGTCGCCAAATGGATACGCAGGGTCACGACTCCCGACCGCATCGAAGATTACGTCGATATGGCATTTACGGCTGCAGCCAGTGGGCGTCCCGGGCCTGCCGTCCTGCTGATTTCTATGGAACTACTAATGCAGGCCGAAGAGCGTCCAGTCTCCGCCCGCGCGGCGCAGTTGGGCTTCTATCCACTCGATCGCACTCAACCCGAGGAGAGCCGGATTGCGCTGGCAGCAGAGATGCTCGCCGCGGCGAAGGCCCCCATCGTTTACGCCGGAGGAGGCGTCATCGGATCCGGAGCACACGCGGAGTTGCGTAAGCTGCAGGAGCTTGCCCATCTGCCGGTGGCTACCAGCACCATGGGCAAGGGAGGCGTCGATGAAACTCATCCGTTGTCGCTGGGTGTGATCGGCTACTACATGGCAACCCGGGGCATGGCCAAGTTCGTCAAGCCGATGATTACAGAGGCCGATCTGATTTTGCTCGTCGGCAACCGCACCAATCAGAACGGCACCGACTCCTGGAAGCTGCTTCCGAAAGATGCAAGGTACATCCACATTGATGTAGACCCGATGGAGATTGGGCGCAATTATGAGGCGTTCCGGCTACAGGGGGATGCAAAGCTGACGTTAGGCGCGTTGAACAAGGCGTTGGCTGGCCAAGACCTGCGCCGTCGAAAGGCCGCTCGCCCGGAACTCGAGCGCGTGATTGCAGCCGCTCGGAGCCAGCATCGCGAAGAGGTTGCTGGTGTGACGCAATCGAATGCGGCTCCGGTACGACCTGAGCGTTTCATGGCGGAACTCGAAAAGCAGCTCTCCGAGGATCACATCATCGTGGCCGACGCGAGCTTCTCGTCCATTTGGGTAGCTAACTACCTTACCGCGAAACAAAATCGCCGTTTCATCACGCCGCGGGGCCAGGCCGGCCTGGGCTGGGGCTTTCCCCTCGCAATAGGTGCGCGATTAGGCAGCCCCCGCCGCCCGGTGTTTTGCGTGGTTGGCGACGGCGGATTCGGACATGTCTGGTCGGAACTCGAGACGACTCGGCGACACGGTATCAAGATCGTTGTCGCTGTGATGAACAATAGCGTGCTTGGCTATCAGAAGCATGCAGAAGATGCGGGCCTGGGACGTCACACTAACGTCTGCGACTTTGTGTCGGTGGACCACGCGGCGATCGCCGAAGCCTGTGGAGTGAGGGGAATCCGCATAGAACGCGCACAGGAGATCGCCCCAGCGATCCAGCACGCGATGGCTGCGGAGGGTTCTGTCTTGCTCGACGTGATCGCAGACCCGAACGCCATGCCGCCGGTCACCGCCTTCACCAGTCTGTCCAACTACTAGCCGACGCCAGCCGCGACCGGCCCAGTTCAAGAGGAGAAACACCGTGGAAACATCGTCTCACTTCAGCCTTCGCGACAAACCGATCTTCATCACCGGCGGCGCCTCCGGCATCGGGCTGGGAACCAGTCAGCGCTGCATAGAAGAGGGAGCGCGCGTCGTGGTGGCTGACCTCAATCCGCCTCCGCAGTCGTTACTGGATGCTGGCGCCATCTACCTGAAGGTGGATGTCACCGTGCGCGAACAGGTGATTGACGCCCTCGAGCGAGCAGAGGCTGCCATCGGCAAGCTTGACGGAATCATCCACAACGCAGGCAAACCGGGCAACGGCAAGCACATCACCGACTCCGACGAAGAGGTGTTCGATGGCGTCGTCAATCTGAACTTGTATGGGACGTACTACATTCTGAAGTATGGGCCGGGCCATATGAATGACGGCGGCTCTATCGTTCTGACCGCGTCCGTAGCAGGGCTGCAGCAGAACGAGGGCTTCTTTGATTACAGTGCAACCAAGGCTGCGATGATCAGCCTCGCCAAGACAGCCGCGGTAGAGCTCGGGGGCCGGGGCATCCGCTGCAACGCCGTGGCTCCCGGACCCGTAAAGACGCCCATGCTGCCGCCCACGCACATCCTGAACGATCTGGCGAAGAACCTCTCAGCGCTCGGGCGGATTGCGCAAATCGACGATCTTGTCGGGGTCTATCACTTTATGATCAGCGACCAAAGCAGATACATTACGGGCCAGACCATCATCGTCGACGGAGGCCGTCTCGCCGGGTTCAGAACGGAGGTCCTTGGCCGCCTGGCGCGTTAGCTAGCCGGCCGGGATCTGGCCGACGAGTTCGGTGTCGTTTCGAGTGGGCGAGACGAAGGCATCGAAGTGCGGACCTTCCCCACGCACAACCACGCCGCGCTGGTTGGAAAATTCACGGAAGCCGTCTTCGCCGTGGTGCCGGCCCATCCCGCTCATCCCGACTCCGCCGAACCCGAGCGCCTTGAGACCCGCCTGGATGGCCGCTGCATTGACCGCCGCTCCGCCCGAGACAGTTTCGCTCAGGACACGATCAATGGCGGGCACATCGTCGCCCATGACGTAGACGCCGAGGGGCCGATCGCCGACGTTGATGCGCTCGATAGCCTCATCAAGCTCGTCATAGGGGATGACTGGAATAATTGGGCCGAAGATCTCTTCCTGCATGATCCGCAAGTCCGATGGCGGGTCCAGCACCAGGGTGAGCGGCATCTGCCGCGTCTGCCGATTCACCGTGCCGTCTGTTTCAAGCGTTATGATGCGCGCACCGCGCGCTTCCGCCTCAGCCAGCATTCCAGCGATACGCTCCAGATGATCGTCCGAGATGATTCCTGTGCAGGCCTGGGAGCGAGCATAGCCGGGCATCGCGGCCGCCATAAACTCCGCCGCCATGTGCGTAAAGTTATCGACGTCAGCCCGAGGCACGAAGCAGTGATCGACTGTGACGCACATCTGTCCGTTCTTGATACTCTTGACCCCGATGACCGTGTTGACCGCGTCGGCGGTTACACTGCCGGGCAGGAACACGGCGGGACACTTGCCGCCAAGTTCGAGCGTTACCGGCGTCAGGTTCCTGGCGGCAGCAGCCATGATCTGTTTGCCGACATTCGAGCTGCCGGTATAGAGCAGATGATCGAAGGGCAGGGCGCTGAACGCACGCGCAAGCTCCAGCCCACCCACGGCGACGTAGGCAAGCTCCTCGTGGAAATGTTCTGCAATCATCTGCTGCATGAGAGCAGAGCACGCCGGGGTGAACTCGGACGGCTTCAGCATGAAACGGTTGCCGGAGGCGATGATGTCGACCATCGGTCCGAGGCCGATCTCGAAGGGGAAGTTCCATGGAGCGATATTGCCCACCACGCCCTTCGGCTGGCTCTTGACGAACGCGCGCATGACAGCGTTGTAAGGGGGGTCGACCTCGCGCGGAACTGGGCGCATCCATTCTTCGAGGTGCTTAATGGCGAATTGCGCGCGCAGGATGACCGGCTGCACTTCAAACATGTCGGCCGCAGGCGTTGAGTGCGCGCCAAAGTCCGCGCTGAGCGCCGCATAGATGCGTTCCTTGCAGGCCTCCATCATGGTGATGATGCGCTGCAGCCGTTTGCGCCGGGCGGCAAGCGCGGGGTGCCGGTCGGCGGCGAATGCATTACGCTGAGCCTCAAATGCTGTCTGCATATTGCGGATTGCTTCCGCATCCCCGGTTTGCGTGGTCGTCTGGTCAGCTTCCAATAGTGCCATGGGTCTCCTTTTGGCGGTCGTCAGTTGTCCTGCGGTCGGCTGACGGAATCCGCGCGAGGTATTTTTCAAGTTGAAACTTGAAAAACTCAAGCGCGAGACATGCTAGCAGATGGGAACGACGAACGGCAACGTATCTCAGTCAAGGGAACGGCCGCATCACCTAAGGGCGATTGCGTCCTAGCCGATCGTGGCTCGATACCCAGTCGCCACGCACGATCGCGCTCGAAAGCGAGATCTCGCCCGCCAGCACGGTGGCCGCGCAGATCTCGGCAAGCTTATTCGCTTGCCCCGCACCATAGCAGCCCAGCAGATTCAGGCATTCCCGCTGGGTGGCCAAGCCGGTCCCGCCTCCGTACGTCGCGACGATAAGCGAAGGAATCGTGATCGACCAGTAGTAGTCTCCGTTGGCAAGCAGCTGCGCATAAACGATGGCGGCCTGCGACTCAGCGACGTTGGCGACGTCCTGGCCGGTGGCGATGAACAGAGCCGTAAGCCCGTTCGCTGAATGCGCTCCGTTGTTCGACGAGCCCGCCATGAAGGCACCGGCCTGCGAGATCTGGCGCATATGAAATAAGGCCGCCGTATCCACGCCCATGATTCGTTGCAAAACCTCCTTCGAAACGGTCGCTTCGGCAACGACTCGCTTGCCTCGCGTCTCAATCGTATTCATCTGCGAGTGTTTTTTATCGGTATCGATGTTGCCAGAAAGAATGAAGTTCGGACGGTCTGGGTGGTTCGCCGCTATCCACTGGCACGCCGCGAGTGTAGCCTTGCCCACCATGTTCTGCCCGGCTGCATCGCCCGTGGTGTAGTTGAAACGCAGGTAAAGCAGCCTTCCCACAATGTACGGTCGCACCTCAACCAGTTTGCCAGCGGAGGTTGTCGACTCGGCCGCCTCCCGGACCTGTTGTAGGTGCGCGTCGATCCACTCACTAAGAGACCGGGCTTCGAGCGCATCCTGTCGTTCGAAGACCGGCGAGCGCTGCATGCTGTGCTTGACGACGGTTGCCTTGACGCCGCCGCATTCGGTCAGCACTCGCATGCCGCGGTTGTAGCTGGCCACCAGTGTCCCTTCCGTTGTAGCCATTGGAATGTAAAAGTCACCACGTGCATGCTCGCCCAGAATGCGCAGAGGACCTGCGACGCCGAGCGGGACCTGGGCGATTCCGGTGAAGTTTTCGATATTGCCAGGAAGCAGGCCGGGCGAAAAGGAGTATTGCGACACATGTTCAAGCCGGCAGCCAGCGCGCTCCTCCACAAAGGCACGCCGAAGTGCCGCGGCCTCGTGCGTGTAATCGTCGTTCTTGTCGCGGGGGATTGGCATCCGTTCGAGATTGTTTGTCGTCATGGTCCCATAGCGTACCATGCAGGAAATACAGCTGGGATGGATGGACACAGGAATCGATACATGACAGAACGCAACGAATACAGACATTTTGTTTCCATCCCCACGCGCTGGCGCGACAACGATCTCTATGGTCACGTCAACAACATCGAGTACTACGGCTACTTCGACACGGCGATCAATCTTTACCTGATACAACGGGGAGGACTCGATATTCATCACGGTGCTTCAATGGGCGTCTGCGCCGAATCGCGCTGCAAATTCGTGGCTGAGCTTGCATTTCCTGATGTCGTGGAGGCAGGGCTAAGGGTGGAGCACCTTGGAAACAGTAGCGTCCGATACGGCATCGGGTTATTCCGCGAAGGGAGCGTTGCAGCGGCGGCGGAGGGATGGTTCGTGCACGTCTTTGTGGATCGCGTGAGCCGCCGGCCCGCTCCGCTGACGCCCGTGTTGCGGGAGGCGCTTGAAAAATTGCAGATGGAGATACAGTAATGAAGGTGAGAGCGGCGGTGTTGCGTCGGAGCGGACTTGCACACCCTTATGCAGAGTCGCATCCGCTTTCGATTGAAACCGTAAACCTGAGCGCTCCGGGACCCGGAGAGGTTCTGGTGCGGATCCTGGCCGCCGGTCTTTGCCACTCCGATCTGTCGGTCATCGATGGGGTGCGACCGCGCCCTTTGCCCATGGTCTTGGGACATGAGGCCGCTGGCGAGGTCGTGGAGCTTGGCGAGGGAGTGGAAGGACTCGCAGCCGGCGATCGGGTGGTCTTTACGCTCGTTCCGGTCTGCGGGCACTGCCAACCGTGCGCAACCGGCAGGCCGGCTCTATGCGAGCCCGGCGCGGCCGCCAACGCTGTTGGAGGATTGTTGGGCGGAGGTGGCCGTTGGACCGACGTTGAAGGCAATTTTCTTCGCCATCACCTGGGAGTCTCGGCTTTCGCGGAGTATGTGGTGGCCTCGGCGCTCTCGGTCGTCAAGATCGACTGCGAACTTGCGCCGGAGATTGCGGCGCTGTTTGGATGTGCCGTGCTCACGGGCGTCGGCGCAGTGGTGAATGCGGCGAGGGTCGCGGCGGGAGAGAGTGTAGCCGTATTCGGGCTGGGTGGCGTGGGATTGGCTGCGCTACTGGGCGCGCTCTGCGCAGGTGCTTATCCGGTCGTCGCCGTCGACGTCCTTCCGGAGCGGCTTGCCCTGGCGCTTACGCTTGGAGCGCATCATGTGCTCGATGCACGATCGCCAGAACTGGTGGACGCACTGCGGGAAATTGCGCATGGAGGCGTCCATCATGCGATTGAAGCGGCGGGCAATGAAGCTGTGCTCGCGCAGGCCTATGCCGCGACGCGCCGCGGCGGAACGACCGTTAGTGTTGGGTTGCCTCCGCCCGACAGGCGTCTGAGCATTCCCGCGGTGAGCCTGGTCGGGGAAGAGCGAACGATCAAGGGCTCGTATATGGGTTCTTCGGTGCCATCGCGCGATCTGCCACGCTTCATAACACTCTACCGCGCCGGGCTGCTTCCGGTGGATCGCCTGCTTACGCACCGTTTGCGCCTTGAAGACCTTAATGAAGGCTTTGACCGTCTGGCGCGGGGAGAAGCGGTTCGGCAGGTCGCTGTCTTCGATTCATCAGCATGATTTTGCCAGATCCGATCAAGACCATAAATGGGGGAAACGATGAGTGATGTTTTGGTCCGAGTCTCGGGCGCGTGTGGCAGAATCACGTTGAACCGGCCCCGCGCCCTAAACGCCTTGAACATCACGATGGTGGACGAGATACACGCTACGCTCTCGGTCTGGGCCAAAGACGACTCCATTCAATTTGTACTGGTCGATGGCGCCGGCGACCGCGGACTTTGCGCGGGAGGGGACATCCGGGCGCTGTACAACGCGATTCAGAACAAGCAGCCGGAATTGGCGACAGAGTTCTTCCGCCGAGAATACCAACTTAACTACTTCATCTCGCGCTACCCAAAGCCCTACGTGGTCTTGATGGGCGGCATCGTGATGGGCGGTGGAATCGGCATTTCCAGTCACGGGTCGCACCGTGTCGTGACCGAGGGCTCGCAGCTTGCAATGCCCGAGACCGCGATTGGTTTCATTCCGGATGTTGGCGGAACGTACTCCTTGGTAGCGCCCCCGGCGAGATGGGCCTCTTCATGGGGCTTACCGGCAGCCGCGTAGGAGCGGCGGATGCGATCCTGTGCGGCCTAGCCGACGCTTTTGTTCGCAGTGATGTTTTGCCGCTTCTTCCGCTTGAGCTGGAAGCCTGCAAGGATGCGAATGCGATGGAGCAGTGCCTGGACGATCACACAGTGCAGCCCCCTCCAGGGATGACGAACGAGCGGCGTGCCTGGATCGATGAGTGCTTCTCCTTACCCACTGTGGAGGAGATCATTGCAGCCTTGCTAGGGCACCTTGATATCGACGCGCGGGCTTGCGCGGAAGAGCTTAGAAAGATGTCTCCAACATCGCTCAAGCTAACCTTCAAGGCGATTCGCAACGCACGCGCTGCGAACGATCTCGTGGCCGCGCTGAAGCAGGAATTCCGCCTTGCCCAGGCGTGCGGAAGAGGGCAAGACATGATGGAAGGCATCCGGGCAGCGATCGTAGACAAGGATCGAAACCCGAAGTGGTCTCCCGCGCGCCTCGAAGACGTACCGTCCAAACTTGTTGACGCCCACTTCGACGATCCGGCAAGTGAGGCGCTCGAGCTCGCGCTCGGATAGCCGCGGGCACGAGTATTCCCGGCAGCGGTCTATGACACTTCAGCGCGGAGCTTGACGATCTTACCTACCGTTCAGTAATCTTCCCTCGTAAAGCCCCTATGAGAGCCGCCGACTCCACGATGCCGGCACGACCCAAAGTTGATTGGGGTTGACGTGTTCGCAGTCGCGTTTTGAAAGAGACGCGTACTCTCCAAGCAACACTCCGACCAGAAAGAAGAAGATCGTGATGTCGCATGACGAAAGTGTGAAAAGAGTCGAAGCTAACGGCATTTGGCTCGCGTATGAGGAGAGCGGCAACCCGACCGATCCTGTGATTCTGCTGATTATGGGCCTCGGACAACAGATGATCGGATGGCCGGACGAGTTCGTCGCGTTACTTGTCCAGTCGCGCTTCCGGGTGGTGCGCTTTGATAACCGGGATATGGGACAGTCCACGTGGATCGACGACAAACCGCCAGTGAGTCCCGCTGAATTCCTGGAAGCGCGCCAGTCAGGCGCAGTAGTGGAGGTGCCGTATACGCTGACCGATATGGCGGACGACGCGCTCGGACTGATGGATGTTCTTGGTATCCATCAGGCTAATGTGGTGGGAGCTTCGATGGGGGGAATGATTGGGCAGGTAATGGCCGCCAGGGCTCCTGAACGCGTCCGCACCCTTATCTCCATTATGTCGTCAAGCGGAGACCACAAGCTGCCTGGCCCGTCGCCTGAAGTGCAGGCGCGTTTATTTGTCGGACCGGCCAAGGGGGCTACGCAAGAGGAGCGCTTGCAATATGCTGCTGAGACGCTCCGCATGATCGCCTACCCGGATCCCGAACGACCTCCCGAGGCCTTCCGGACGCTGGTGGAACGCGCGGCCAAGCGCGGTGTGAATCGCGCGGGATACGCTCGCCAGCTGCTTGCAATCGTCGAAGACGGCAGTCGCGTGGAGCGCTTGTCCACGGTCAGGTCGCCAACACTGGTGATACACGGCGCTGCCGACCCGCTGATCCCGGTGGCCTGCGGCGCCCATACAGCGGCTAGCATTCCCGGCGCTCGGCTGGAGATTATCGAGGCGATGGGCCACGATCTACCGCCGTCGCAGATGCGCAGAATGGTAAAGGTTATCGCTGAATTTATTGCAAGCGCGTGAACATCATTGCCTATACCGGTTTGGCGATCCGCCCGATGCCGTCAACGATGAGATGTAGTTTTCATGAGCCCGCTAGCGGACGCTAGCGTGAAATCCAGCAGGAGTCGCCTGTGCCTACAGAAGAACCGATTGTGCTGGGCCCTGAAGACAAACATCGTGCCAAGACCGTGATGATCCACAATCCATACAACGGCGCGGCGGTCGCTGAAGTCTGTTACGCCGATTCGGCTGATGCGGAGCAAGCCTGCATCCTGGCCCAGCAGGCGTTTGCCGAGACCCGACGATTGAGTTCGTGGCAACGTGCGGTTATTTTGAATCGGATTGCCGCCATGCTGGCCGATCAGGCGGCTCACGTTTCGCGTTTGATTATGCTCGAGGCCGGCAAGCCCATTGCCGATGCTCGCAAGGAGGTAGAGCGTGCGATCCAGACGTTCCGCGTCGCCGCGGAAGAGGCAAAACGTATCGGCGGGGATGTGACGCCGGCTGACTGGACCCCGGGTACGGAGGGAAGAATCGCGCTTACACGGAGATTTCCGATCGGGCTGATACTCGGTATCACTCCGTTCAACTTCCCTGTCAACCTGGTGGCTCACAAGCTCGCTCCGGCCATTGCTTCCGGCAATCCGATCATCATCAAACCCGCGCCGCAGACGCCTTTGAGTGCACTTTGGTTGGGGCGTACGGTGCGAGAAGCCGGTTGGCCAGCTGGTGCGATCAGCGTGTTACCGTGCACCAATGAGGTAACGGCGCAGTTGGTTGCCGACCCTCGCATTGCGATGCTCAGCTTTACCGGAAGTGCGAGCGTCGGCTGGATGCTGCGGCGTCAAGCCGCGACAGCACGGGTGACCCTCGAGTTGGGAGGCAACGCCGCGGTGATTGTCTGCGAGGATGCCGATCTCCCCAAGGTGGTGCCAAAGATTGTGACGGGCGGCTTTACCTATGCTGGCCAGAGCTGCATCTCGGTGCAGCGTGTCTTCGTCCATGCCTCACTGCAGGCCGAACTGCTCGAAGGGCTGGTCGGGCAATTAAGGTCGCTCACGATGGGAGATCCTGCGGATGCCTCGACGCGGGTTGGACCCATGATCAATGAAGCGGCCGCCATTCGTGCGGAGAGCTGGATTGCGGAGGCCATCAAGCTGGGCGCCACCTTACACGCGGGCGGTAGGCGGAACGGCACGACGCTCGAGCCGACATTGCTGAGCGGTGTCGCAAATACCGCGCAACTGAGTTGTGAAGAGGTCTTTGCACCGGTGGTGATTGTTGAGGCTTATGAGAACTTTGCGGACGTGCTGATAGCCGTCAATCGCTCGAAGTATGGTTTGCAGGCGGCGATCTTTACGGGGCAGTGGAAGAAAATCATGCAGGCATGGAACGAACTGGAGGTCGGTGCGGTGTTGGTAGACGAATCGACAGCCTGGCGTGCAGACCACCTGCCGTATGGTGGCGTTAAGAACTCCGGTATCGGCAGGGAAGGGGTCGAGTCGGCGATCCTCGAGATGACTGAGGCGCGTTTGCTCATTCTCCCGGCCGAGTCGTAATGAACGTTTTCTCGAAGCCGTGAGCCGGAATGCCGCACATGTCGAGTATCTCGACCTTCGAGCTGCTTCGTGGTACTCCGGCAATGAGGTAATGCGCAGGCTTTCTCATGAAGCGCAGACACAGCGAGACGTCAAACATATGGTGTTCCTTTTAACGCAGCAGTGATCCCGCCAATACCACGGTCGAAGATGTCGAGGAAAGCCTTTTGGGCCGAACTGTTTGTTTGTCTCTCGCGGTGAAGCCGAAGTCCCTCAGCATGCGCTACGCTCAGTGACGCCACTAGCAACCAAGCGAAAAGCTGGGCCTCTGCCTCAGGGCGAGATCGCCCTATGGACTCCATAAGCATTGACGAGACCTCCTTTGACAATTCATCGCGCATTTCCCGAAAACGAGCTGATAGTGCCACGCTCTGCGTGACGGTCCGCCAATATCGGGCCGAACTTGCCGTAAAAGTGGCAAAAGGGTGTCCCTTCTCTATTAGCTGTCGGGCTAAATCTCTCATGGCCTCTGCAGGAGAGAGGCCAAGCCGCCGCACAAGGGTGTTGCGGATGATCTGCTTAGTTTCATCCTCCCTGTCGAAAAATAGATCTTCTTTGCGAGGGAAGTAATTGAAGACCGTCATCCTTGATACGTTGGCCGCTGCAGCTATGTCCGCAACTGTAACTGCGTCGAAGCCGCGCTTCATGAACAATCTGGTGGCTATTTCAGCTATACCCCGTTTCGTGTCCAGCTTCTTCCTTTCTCGCAAGCTTTTTAGTATCGACATGAGAATATTATACTCGATCTAAACTTGTATCTGATATAAAAATAGTGTCGTTCTTCTGGTGCGACCTTAACGCATGTCGTCATCGAAGGAGCTCATCATGATCCATCATCTGTCGATTGCTGCTCACAACCCGGAACGTGTCGCAAGCGTGTTAGCCAAACTAATGGGAGGCACCGTAATGCCCGACGGCGGGAACTTCTTCGCCTGTCAACTCGACGAACATGGCTCCGCGATCCAGATCTACCCGGCGGGAACAGAATTGCAGCCGGGGGGAGACGCCGGCGGAAGGTTTGTAATGAAGGGGGCTATTGGCGGTTTTGGTCCGACGCACTTCGCGCTGAGCGTGTCCACCGACGCTGACACCGTAGAAAGGATTGCGCGCGCCGAGGGATGGGAGTGCTATCGCTGCGGGCGTGGTCCCTTTCATGTCATTGAGATGTGGATTGAAAACGAGACGATGATGGAGATATTGCCGCCCGAATACGCGCAGGAATACCTCGACTTCACGCGCTCTCAAAGCCTTGAATTAGCGAAGCATTCCGTCCCATGAGAA
>Ga0302234_10000900_pt1 | contig 21981 bp, 15 predicted proteins | sample II_Palsa_N3_2_FD_193576 | JGI IMG/M metagenome (GOLD analysis project Ga0302234, IMG submission 193576) | Peat permafrost microbial communities from Stordalen Mire near Abisko, Sweden - II_Palsa_N3_2 | ecosystem: Environmental > Terrestrial > Soil > Palsa > Peat permafrost | place: Sweden... | reverse complement strand
GAGACGCGGATCATCAGCGCGTTCAACGCTGCCTCGAGCGGATCCGGAGTAGTCACCCCAACCTCCGGATCCAGTCCGTCGACGCCGAGAAACAGCCGGTCGGCGGAAAGCTTCGCCAGTGCCTGCTCGGCATCCGGGCCGACCAGCGAATACGAAGTCTGTCGCAGCAGGCCGCCCAACATCATGACGCGGATTTGCGGCAGCCCAGATAGCTCCAGCGCGATATTCAGCGCGTTGGTGATCACGGTCAGCGATTCAAACTTCATCTGACGGATCTGCCGGGCGATCTCCACCGTGGTCGAGCCGGAATCGAGGATGATCGTTTCGCCGTCCTGGATCATCTTTGCCGCGGCCTGACCGATGCGCAGTTTCTGCGCGTGGCAGCGGGTTTCCTTGATGTTAAGCGGCGTATCGTGCGCTGCCGGCGTGACCGCTGTGGCCGGCAATGCACCACCGTGCGAACGGGCAATCGCCGAACTGCGCGCAAGTACTTCCAGGTCAGTGCGGATCGTGACGGTGGACGTGCCAAACCGGCTTGCCAGTTCCTCCACGGTGGCGCGCCCCTGTTGTTCCACCAGATCGACAATCAGGCGGCGACGTTCTTCGACCAGTAACCGGCGCGAGGCGATGGGGGTTTCATTCATGGGTCGATATGCAAAAGTCGGGCGGCGTTGTCATGGTATACCTTGCGCAGCACCTGCTCTGTCAAGCCCAGTCCGTAGATCGACCAGCGTCCCTGCGGCGGCGTGGGTGCCGGTGCATAGTCGAAGTATTCGTCTTCGGTCTCCAGGAAGCGGTAATAGATTTCGTAGAGTTCGTCGCCGAACAGTTGCTGCGGCACGTCGTCACCGTAGGGCGAGGGCACCGCATCAGTGCCGAACATGATCCGATCCTGGTAGCGGTCGAAAAAACGCCGTGCCGCGCGCGGCTGACGACCCAACTCGCCGATCCGTGCACTGATGTCGATCACGGTGTTTGGAAAGCGGTCCAGACAGGTGGCGATGGCAGCAAGATTCTCCGCGTTGTTGCCCACGTGCAGCAGCGCAAAGGTAGTCTTGGGATGGCGCGCGATCATGCGGTCGCGTGCTGCGAGTAGCTCGGCGTTGCTGGGGAACTCCGGGCCGTAGAACGACCAGTCCGGATGCTTGCTCAGCTCCTCGTAGCGCTCGTTGGTCGCATCGGTAGGAAGGAAGAACGCCTCCGGGTCGGATACGTGCAGGAACACCGGCATGTCGTAGGCGGCACAGGCCTCCCACATCGGGTCGAAGCGGCGGTCGTCCACTGCCACCAGCGGGCCTTCGTCGATCCGTTCGCGCAGATACAAGCCCAATGTCTTGAGCAGCTTGAGGCCGCGCGCGCCGACACGTTTGGCATGCGCGATCGCATCGCCCTGCAGCTGTGCGTAGTCAGGTTCGGGGAAGTATTCGTACGATGGTTCGGTAAGGGTGAGAAAGCGTCCCGGCGCGGCATGGTCGAAACTGCGGATGCTGTGCTCCAGGCCCGCACCGATGCCGCCGGTGAGGTTCACCAGCGTGCGGATGCCTTTGCGGTCCATCACCGGCAGCAGCTCTTCGGGTCGGGCGAAAAGGGTGATCTCCTCGCCGAGCGAAATGCCATTGCGGACGTTGCTCGACCAGGTCAGGTGGGTATGCACGTCGATCACCGGAAAGCGTGGGCGTTCGACCCGCGTTCTCGGGAAATGCAACATGCTGCGCGGCTGGAAGTCGGCGAGCCGCAGTCCATCCTTGCTGTTGTCCGGCTGGGTCTTCAGTGGATTCTTGCCGCCGACACTCTTGACAGTGCCGGCGCCGCTCGGCGGCGCGCAGCACAGGCAGCCCGCCTGCGTGATGCTGCAGTGCTGCCTTGCTTCGGGCGTGCGTCGATGCGATTTGCGGTGGGTATAGATCATCGGACGACCTGTGTCGGACACGGCAATCAGCGTGGATATCGAGCCATGATGGTATGCACGGCACGGGTAAGTGCCAGAGCCTGTTCATACGGACGCAGCCACATGTTGCGGCCGAACATCACGCCGCTGGCACCGGATTGCATATAGAACTCGACCTGACGCAGCACAGCGTCGTCGTCGTCATCCTTCACGCCACCTGAAAACAGCACCATGGTGCGACCGGCCGAGCGCACCACGCGTGCGCAGCGGGCAGCGGCATCTTCCTGCAGTTCGCTATACGGTGCCGGCACATTGGTGGTGCTGTCATTGGGTTCGTGCAACTTCACGATATCGGCCCCCAGCTCAAGCGCGACACGAGCGGCGTAATCCTGCGCGTACAGCGTATTGGTGCCACCCTTGGCATTGACGGCGCTGCCACGCGGATACGACCACAGTACCAACGGCATGCCATAGCGTTCGCAATCCTGACGCACCTTCTCGAACTGACGGAATTCGTCGTGCTGGCGCGGAGAGCCCACATACATGGTGTAGCCGACCGCATCGGCACCCAGGCGAACCGCATCCTCGACCGAGGCGAACAGCGGCGAGGTGGCGTCGGCGTCGCTGGGAATGTTGGTCTTGCCGTTGAGCTTCAGGATCAGCGGTATGCGCCCGCAGTACTCTCCCATGTACTTTTCAGCGAGGCCAATGCCCAGCGCGATCGCCGAAAAATTGCCTTCGACGGCAAGGCGGAACTGATACTCCGGATCGACCGCCGGCGGATTCGGAAAGAAATCCGTCGGTCCATGCTCCAGCCCCTGATCGAGTGGCAACACCAGCAGGCTGCCATTGCGCGGGCCATGGCCGTAAAGCAGCCGCCACAGGCGGGTGTGCTTGCCATGGGACAGGACCAGCCGCGAAAGTGGGCTGCCGCTGTTCGAAACCTCTTGTAAGTTTTGTTTCATTTCGAATACTCTCGGTTCAGTGGTTACGCGCTTTCACATTCGATTGTATCTGGCAAAATGTCAACATTAAACAAGAAAACGAAAGATTCGATCGAGCTAAGGGAGCTGCTTGCGCTTCCGTTCGCGCAGCAGCAGGAGCGCGGCTATGCCGACACCTTGCGCGAGATTCTCCAGCAACCGGCGACGTGGATCGGCACCGCCGATCTTCTGCGCGACCCGTCGGTGCTGCAGCAACTGCAGGCTGCGCTGACGCCGCCTGACCATATCGTGCTGACCGGTTCGGGTAGCTCGATGTACATCGGCGAATGCCTTGCGCCCGGTCTTCAGCTCGGGCTGGGCGCGCCGACGCAAGCCATTGCCGCGGGCACCTTGCTCACGCATTGGCGCAGTGTGCTACCAGCGGGCCCGGGTTTGCTGATTTCGCTGGCGCGCTCGGGCGACAGCCCGGAGAGCTGTGGCGTAGTGAGTCGGTTGCTGGCCGATGCCCCCGACTATCGCCACCTCGTCATTACCTGCAACGCCAACGGCAAACTCGCCACCAGCTACCGGCACGATCCGCGCGTGACCGTGCTGGTGCTCGACGAGCGCACCAATGACCGCAGCCTGGTCATGACCAGCAGCTTCACCAATCTGCTGTTGGCTGGCGCTGGTCTGGTCCAGCGCGAGGGTGGCGACATAACAGCGGCAGTCGCTCAATTGGGCCGCAGTGTCCAGCGCGTCTTCGACGAACAGGCTGACGCGCTGGCGGCGATTGCACACGGCAATTTCAGCGCCGTGGTCTATCTCGGCAGCGGCGGTGCGCTTGGCGCGGCGCACGAGTCCGCGCTGAAAATGTTGGAGATGACCGGTGGCGCCGTGGTCACGATGGCCGAGACCTATCTCGGCCTGCGGCATGGGCCGATGTCCAGTCTCGATGACAAGACGCTGGTGGTCGGTTTCCTGTCGCCCGATCCCGCCGCGCGCGCCTACGAATACGACCTGCTGCGCGAGCTGTCGCGCAAGCAGCTCGGCATGACCCGGGTGCTGGTGGGCGAGGGCATCGCGACTGACGTGCTGGGTCCTCACGATGTGGCGGTCGAGCTGCCGGGTCTGGGCGTGATCGACGACGCACTGCCGCTGCTGGCCGATGTGGCAGTCGGGCAACTGCTCGCGTTTTTTCGTTGCCTGGAACTTGGCGGCAAGCCGGACACACCTTCGCAGGGGGTGCTCACGCGCGTGGTCGAGGACTTTCCGATGCATCAGGAGGGAGCGTGAAGCGCATTCTGGTCGTCGGCGAAATCAACGTCGATCTGGTCTTCAAGAATTGCCAGGCATTGCCAACGCCCGGCCGAGAGGTTCTCGCCGAAGACTTCATCATGACGGCCGGCAGCTCGTCGATGATTTGCGCGATGGGGCTGGCGCGTCTGGGTAACCCGGTCTCTTTCCATGGCAAGCTCGGCGCCGACGAATGGGGCAGCTACTGTCTCGATGTACTGCGCAATGCCGGGATCGACATGACTTCGGTGCACCCTGATCCCGCGCTGCGCACCGGCGTCACTGTTTCACTATCCACACCACAGGACCGAGCACTGGTGACTTTCGCCGGCGCGATCGCTGCGCTGCGTGCGGACGAGGTGGACGACGCGTTGCTGGCCAGCGCCGATCACCTGCATATCTCCTCGTATTACCTGCAGCGGGCGCTGCGCCCGGATTGCGGCAAGTTGTTCGCGCGTGCGCGTGCTGCCGGCCTGAGTACCTCGCTCGATCCCGGCTTCGACCCCGAGCAGGTTTGGGCTGCGGATCTGCTCGATGCGTTGGGCGAGGTCGATCTGTTTCTTCCCAACGAACTCGAGCTGGCAGCCATCACCGGCCGTGACGGATTGCTTGATGGCCTTCGTGCACTTGAGAACGGTCATACGCAAACGGTAGTGAAGCGAGGGCAATCAGGTTGCGCCAGCCTGGACGATGGGCACCTGCTCGAGGTGCCTGCCTTTTCCGTTGACCTGAAGGACAGCACCGGTGCCGGCGACTCGTTCGATGCCGGGTTTTTGCATGCGTGGTTGCGCAGCGCTTCGCTGCGCGATTGCCTGCGTTGGGGTAGTGCCTGCGGCAGCCTCTCCACCCGCGGCATTGGCGGCACCACGGGGCAGCCTGATGCGGCACAAGTGCAGGCCTTGCTGGCGGGCGCCTTGTGATCAGCGTCATCGGCTTCAACACCGCGATCGATCGTTTCATCCGGCTGGACACGTTGCGTGTGGGCGAGGTCAATCGCGCACTCGACGAACAGGTATGCCCCGGTGGCAAAGGGCTGCATGTTGCGCAAACCATTGCCGCGCTGGGCGAGCGCGTGCAGTTGGTTGGCCTGGTCGATTCGGCCCAGCGCAACCTGATCGGTCGAAGGATGAGCGAACGCGGCGTGCTGTTCCATGGCCTCGAGATCACCGACAGCCTGCGCACCTGCATCGCGCTGCGTGATGCCAAGGGACAGGTCACTGAAATCCTGGGGCAGGGACCGCTGCTGAACGAGGAGCAGCGCGAAGCTCTGCTGCGGGCCTTTCGTCGCAGCGTTGATGATAGTGAATTGGTCATTCTTTCCGGCAGCCTGCCGCGCGGTTTTTCGCCAACTACGTATGCCGAGATGGCCGCCTATGTGCGTGATGCGGGCAAGCGCTGTCTGGTCGACGCCAGCGGTGAGCTGATGCGGCATGCGCTGCAGGCCCAGCCCTTTATGGTCAAGCCCAATCGCGACGAAATCGCCGAGCTGCTCGGGCGTCCGATCGACAACCTCGCAGCGGCTGCCGGTGCCGCGCGCGAATTGGCCGTCCGTGGCGTCGAGATGCCGGTGGTAACGATGGGTGCGATGGGCGCGGTTGCTGCCGATGCGAGGGGCGTGTGGCACGCCGCCATCGAGCTTGCACCGATCCGCAACGCCGTGGGTTCGGGTGACTGCCTGCTGGCTGGCATGGCAGTCGGCATGGTACGAGGCATGACATTGGAGGAGACCTTGCGCTTGGGCACGGCTTGCGGTGCGGCCAATGCGCAAGGTGAGGAAACCGGTTTCGTCGAACGGCGGGTGGTAGAGGCGTTGCTCTCTCAGGTTCGAGTGCTCCGCTTGGCTTAACTGAAAGCACGGATTCAAACCGGACCGTTTCGGTCCGGCGGGAAAGCTTTGTCTGAAATTTGAATGAGGGTGCAAACAAGTTCGTGGGAATGAGGAGTTTTCCACGGGTATCCATGAGCGCCTGCGACAGAGGGGAGATGCATTTCTGCGCAGTGCGATAGCGAACCACGGGAGCGGGTATTTCATGCGTGTTGAAAAAAAGGGTTGTTCCATTCTCGGAGGCCGAAGCACGAAGATGCTGGCTTCATCCATCAGAAAATCGTTGATAGCCATGCAGGTGGCGTGCGCCATGGGTGGGCTGGCATTTGCGGGCGGCGCGTTGGCGCAAACCGATACGGCGTCTCCGCCGGTGGATACCACGACCACCAAGGCGCCCGTGAAGAAAAATCCAGCGCAGGATTCGACTCAGTCGAGTACACCAAGTCAGTCGAGCATACCAAGCAAGGTAGTGGGCCTGAAACAGGTCAGCGTCACCGGCTCCAACATTCGCAGCGTGGACGTGGAAGCGGCGCAACCGGTAATCACCATCACCGCAGATGACATCCAGAAGCAGGGCTTCGCCACGGTCGGCCAGATCCTGCAAAACGTATCGTCGACGTCGCCGCCCGACCTCAGCCATTCGGCGCCAGGTGATCTGGGCCCGAACCAGGGCGGCTCATTCATCGATCTGCGCGGTCTCGGTGCGCCACGCACGCTGATCCTGGTTGATGGACAGCGCATCGGCGCCGCCCATGGTGGTTACACCAACATCAACGTGATCCCCGCCGCCATCATCGATCACATCGACATACTCGCGACCGGTGCCTCGGCCGTTTATGGCTCCGATGCCATCGCCGGCGTGATCAACATCATCACCAAGAAAGACTTCAGCGGCGGCGAGTTCGATACCTACAACGGCGAGTACTCACCGCACAGCGATGGCCGACAGACCCAGAGCAGCGTCACCTTCGGCAAGTCCGCGCCCAAGGGCAGCATCGTGTTCAGCGCCTCGTACCAGAATCAGGGTCCGGTGTGGACCGATGATCGCAATTTCGCCGCGTATCCGTGGACGAATGAACATCCGTATTTTGGATTGAGTTCGTATGGTCCCTCCGGCGAGATCACCAATGCGCCGGGCTCGACTTATGCGGATGGCAATCCGCGCCCGCTGGTACTCAACCCAGGCGGCAACTCACTCAACATCAACGACTACCACCCGTTCGTGCAACCGACCTACGCCGCCAACGGCGACGTGACCAGCCTGGCCAACGCGGGCGACCAGAGTTACAACAATTACGCTGGCCGCACCAATATGTTGCAGACGGCCGACCAGACCAAGAACCTCTATCTGGATGGCCACTACGACTTCACCTCGTATATCACCGGCCACATGAATCTGGGCTACAACCTCGACCACGAGACGGCGGAATCCGGCTCGCCACTGCTGTATAGCGGCATGGGATCCAATAGTGCTTTTCCGTCGGTGCTTTCGCAGAACAGCTACTACAACCCCCTCAATGGCATCCAGCCGGTGCAGTTCGCCCGCTTGATGACCGAGACGACCTACCGCAGCTACAACAATCCCAAGAACTACCGTTACAACTTCGGCCTGAGTGGCAACTTCCAGTGGGGTGACCACCTGTTCAACTGGGACGTCTATACGTACGACAGCAAGATCAGTGGTATCAACACCCGGACTGGCTATTTCAACCTGGTCAATGTCGCAAACGCGCTCGGGCCATCGTTCATGGGTTCCAACGGTGTCGTGCAATGCGGCACGCCGGGCAATGTCATCGCCGGCTGCGTGCCGCTCAATCCGCTCGCGGGTCCCGGTGGCATCAGTCAGCAGATGCTCAACTACATCTCGATCAACAGCGTCGAGCATTACGGTAGCGATGAGAAGGCCTATGTCGCCGATTTCGGCGGTGACCTGTACGAACTGCCCGGCGGTAATCTGACCTTCGCCACCGGCGTGCAGCATCGTGAGGAGTCCGGCTATGACGACCCCGATCCCTACGCGTACGCCGGCTATTCCACCGATGGTGGTGTCGGCCCCAACAGTGGTAGCTACTCGTTGAACGAGGCTTACGTCGAGCTCAACGCGCCGTTGCTGAAGGATCTTCCCGGTATCCAGAGTCTTGACCTTGATGCGTCCCGGCGCTATTCCGACTACAGCAATTTCGGCAGCACCGACAACAACTCATTCAAGCTGACCTGGAAGCCGTTCGACGACCTGCTGTTCCGTGGCAGCTACGGCACCGGTTTCCGCGCGCCGACCGTCAATGACCTCTATCAGGGACGCTATCCAACAGGCACGTTCACCGACCCATGCGACAGCGTGTACGGGCCCGGTGCCTACGGCGGCAGCGCCGTGGTTGCGCAGCGCTGTCTATCGGGTTACGGCGGCATTCCCGGCGTAGCCGCCGATTTCCGTCAGACCGATAGCACCGGGTTGCCGATCACCAGCCCGAACGGCGAAGGTGCGCTACCGAATACCAACTTCACCGGAGGCAATCCCAACCTGAAGCCGGAGACGTCCTACAACGCCGATCTCGGTCTGGTTTACAGCCCGTCCTGGCTGACCGGCTTGAACGTCACGGTTGACTGGTGGAGTTACAACATCCGTAACCTGATCACGGGCATCAGCAACGATCAGGTACTGGCCGATTGCTACCAGTACAGCATCCAGTCCGCTTGCGGGCAGTTCCAGCGTCAGGCCGGCACCGGGCAGATCTACGACCTGCTGAACCTGGAGACCAATGCAGGTTGGCAAAAAGAGAGCGGCTACGACTTCTCGTTTGCCTACGCCTTCCCGGAAACCGAGATCGGACATTTCAAGATCAGCTCGAACGGTACGTATATTTCGAAGTTCGACGAACTGCCGACGATAGGTGCGAACGTCATTTATGCCGCCGGCAATACCGCGAACTTCTACACGGCCTGGCGCTTTCGCGACAGCGTCACCTTGAACTGGGACTGGCATAGCTACGGTGCCAGCTGGACCATGCGCTACTTCTCTCCCTACAAAGCTGCCTGCGCCTATCCACCGCCTAGCACGACGACTGCTTTCCCCTGCACGTTGCCCGACTACTACGCACCGGGGGTGGGTATCGAGCCGCAGACGCAGGTGCCGTCGGTCACCTTCAGCGACGTGCAGGTGTATTGGAAGGCGCCTTGGAACGCTACCTTCTCGGTGGGCGCCAACAACGTCTTCAATCGCGTTGCGCCGTACGTCTACGGCTACTACGGATCAGGCAGCGACACGCCGTATAACTACAACGCGTCGTATGACATCGGCCGCTATGTGTACTTCCGCTATCAGCAGAGGTTCTGATCGCGCAATGGAGTGAAGCCCTGTCAGAGTCTTGCTCGGGCAGGGTCACCAGAATTCTGTTGTTCCGCCGTGGGGCAAGCCGCAGCATGCGGATGGGCAACGGGCTGCGGATGGCAAATCACAACAAAGGTGTCGACATGTCTTACACGTACATCAACAAGCAGGGCGTGGCCCGTCGTTCCGATAATTGCGCGCAGCGCAGGGTCATGCTCGCCTCGCGTCTTGCCGCCGGCGTGCTATGCGCGCTGTTTGCCTGCGGTAGCGTGGTCCGTGCCGACGATGCGGGCGTCGCCAGGCCCGGCGCGCCGGCATTCGTGGATCAAACCGGTCAGGAAAGTTTCGGCAATGCCGCGATCGGTGCGCACTGGAAAGTCACGGGTGATCACTTGAGTGGCATGACGATCGCCACTCCCGACGGCAACCAGTCGCTTACGGTCAAGGCGCCGTTCACGCTGAGCCTGGCAGACGGGCACACGATCGCTGCGGGCGACATGAGTTTGCTCGCATCACCGCATCAGCAGGCGCTATCAGTGAACGCTGGCGCGTCACGTCTGGCTGAGCGTCTGCCAGGGCAGGGCGTCAACGCAAGTTTCGTTGATGCTGACGGACGTTTCCGTATCGACTGGCAACTGGTGCAACGCGAGGGTTCAGCCTACCTGCGTGAAGTGGTGACGATCACCGCACTCAAGCAGGATGAGCACATCACCAGCGTGTCGCTGCTACCGGCCGAAGCAGCCAGCGCTGCGGTGGATGGCACGGTGAAAGGTTCGCCGGTAGTCGCCGGACAGATGTACATGGGTTTCGAGGATCCGTTGTCCGACAGCGAAGTGCGCGGCAAGCATGTGGCACTGACCATGGCCCGCAGCCTGCCGCTGCGCAAAGGCCAGTCGATCACCTATTCGGCGGTAGCTGGTGTGGTGCGCGAAGGTCAGCTGCGTCGCGACTTCGCCGCTTATGTCGAGCGCGAGCGGGCGCATCCGTACCGGCCGTTCCTGCATTACAACTCGTGGTACGACATCGGCTACTTCACGCCGTATAACGAAGCGCAGGCACTCGATCGCATCAACTCCTTCGGAGAAGAACTCAGCGTCAAGCGCGGCGTGAAACTGGACTCGTTCCTGTTCGATGACGGCTGGGATGATCGCAGCGGCAGCTGGCATTTCAGCAAGGATTTTCCGCATGGCTTCGTGCCACTGGACAAGGCAGCGGCGAAGTATGGCGCCGCTCCCGGTATGTGGCTGTCTCCATGGGGCGGTTACGGTCCGCCGAAGCAGGAGCGCGTGACGGGTGGCAAGGCCAGCGGTTACGAAATTATTGATGATGGTCTGGCGCTATCCGGTCCGAAGTACTACCAGCGCTTCCATGATGCGGTGATGGAGCTGGTGAACAAGAACGGTGTCAACCAGTTCAAATTCGATGGCACCGGCAACGCCGACAGCGTGTTTCCCGGCAGCGCTTTCGACAGTGATTTTGCCGCGGCAATCCAGCTGATCAACGACATCCGCAAGGCCAAGCCGGACATCTTCATCAACCTCACCACCGGCACGTGGGCTTCGCCATTCTGGTTGCGCTATGCCGATTCGATCTGGCGCGGCGGCGAGGACGATTGGCATGCTGGGGTGGGCACCGAGCGCGAGCAGTGGATCACTTATCGTGATCAGCAGACCTACGAAAACATCGTGATCCAGGGCCCGTTGTTCCCGATCAATTCGCTCATGCTCCACGGCATCATCTATGCGCAAAAGAATACGCGCCTGAACACTGACCCAGGGCACGACTTTGCCAACGAAGTGCATTCGTACTTCGCTACCGGCACGCAGTTGCAGGAGATGTACATCACGCCGTCGCTGCTGACCAAGACCGACTGGGATGCGCTAGCCGAAGCGGCGAAGTGGTCGCGAGCGAACGCTGATGTCTTGCGCGACACGCATTGGATCGGTGGTGATCCGGGGCGGCTCGACGTCTATGGCTGGGGTGCGTGGTCTGCACAGAAGTCGATCATCACGCTGCGCAATCCGGATGCACACGCACAGACCGCGGTGATCGACCTGCAACGCCAGCTCGAGTTGCCCGCCGGCGCTGCGCGTCGCTTCCGCGTCGTCGACATCTGGAAAAATGGCGGTAGCAGCGTGCCGGCCCAGCTGGATGCCGATCAAGCGAGCAGCATCGTGCTCAAGCCGTTTGAAGTGCTCACGCTGGAGCTGACGCCGGATTGACGGCAGGGCGTCTGGCAGGCGGAGCGGATTGCCGGTGATGGCAGGAATAAGACAGCTTCTTGGAGGGGAGATGCATCGACCGCGATCGATTGGGCGGGATTGCAGCATCGGCGTCCTGGCGTGGGCGCTAGTCACGGCGTCGCTGTTCGTTCCTGCGTTGCCTGCGTCGGCGCAGGAGGAAACCGATCCGCGCGTCGAGCAGATTCTGCAACGGATGACGCCGGACGATCTGCATCGTCTGGTACAGAGCTACGCCATGATGGGCCTGCCGCAGCAGCCGCCCGGCAGCATCGGCGCCGCCGGCTATGTACCGGCGCTGTCGGCCTACGGTATTCCGGCGCTGCAGGAGAACGATGCCGGCGTCGGCGTGAACAACTATCCGGTCGGCGTTGATGCACGCGGCTGGCCGGTCGGCGTCCGCGGCAAAGCCGGCGATGCGACACCGCTGCCGTCGCCGCTGGGGCTGGCCGCCACCTGGGACCCACAGCTGGCTTATGCGGGCGGCGCGATGATCGCTGGTGAGGCGCATGCGCAGGGAATCAATGTGCTGCTGGCGGGCGGGGTCAATCTCGCGCGTGATCCGCGCAACGGGCGCAACTTCGAGTACTTCGGCGAGGACCCGTTGCTGGCCGGCACCATCGCCGGCGCGGAAATTCGCGGTATCCAGTCCCAGCATGTGATCTCCACCGTCAAGCACTATCTGCTCAACGCGCAGGAGACCAACCGCCTCACGCTCAGCTCCAACCTCGAGGAACGCGCCATGCGCGAGTCCGACCTGTTCGCGTTCGAGCTGGCGATCGAGCAGGGTCATCCGGGCGCCGTGATGTGCGGCTACAACAAGGTCAACGGCATCTACGACTGCTCGAACGCCCACCTGCTGAACGACGTGCTTAAACGCGACTGGAAGTATCCGGGCTGGGTAATGACCGACTGGGGCGCCGACCATGGCGTGTCCGATGCACTGGCTGGCGTGGACCAGGTCTCGGGCGAGAACATCGCTGACGGTGAGAACGGCGACGGCAGTTTCGGCGCGTCGCTGATGCGTGGCATAGCCAGCCATGCGATTCCCTACAGCCGTCTGCAGGACATGGCGCGGCGGATACTGCATTCGATGATGGCGAACGGCCTGTTCGCACAGATCCCCGTGCCGGCGCCATCGGCGGATGTCGATGCGAAGGTCGCGCAGGACGTCGCCGAGCAGGCGCTGGTATTGCTGAAGAATGCATCCCAGTTGCCACTAGGTTCCGGTGTCAGGCACATCGTGCTGATCGGCGGACACGCCGACGCTGGCGTGCTTTCCGGCGGCGGCTCCGCGCAGGTCTGGCCGATCGGCGAGCCCGCGATCAAGCCGGTCCACCCGGGACTGCACGACAGTGCGTCACCGTGGATCGTCTACGACCCTTCGTCGCCGCTGAAGGCATTGCGGCAACGCCTGTCGCAGACGCGCATCGACTACGACGACGGCAGCGACCCGGCCCGTGCGGCAGCACTGGCGAAGTCGGCGGACGTTGCCATCGTGTTCGCCACGCAGTGGGCGGCCGAAGGCATCGACCAGGCCGATCTGGTGCTGCCCGGGCGCCAGGATGCGTTGATCGGCGCGATCGCTGCCGCCAATTCGCATACGGTCGTCGTGCTCGAGACCGGCGGTCCCGTACGCATGCCATGGCTGCCGCAGGTGGCTGCGGTGATCGAGGCGTGGTACCCGGGTGCTCGTGGCGGTGAGGCGATAGCCAACGTGCTGACCGGACGCATCGATCCAGACGGCCGTCTGCCGATCACTTTCCCGCGGGACGAGCAACAATTGCCGCGTCCGCGCATCACCGTAGACGATGTGGTCGACTATGGCATCGAGGGCGCCGCGGTCGGCTACAGGTGGTTCGACAGGCAGCAGTTGAATCCGCTATTCCCGTTCGGATACGGACTGTCGTATACGCATTTCGGCTACGCCCATCTGCAGTTGCAGCAACAGGGTGGACGCGTGGTGGTGCACTTCGAGGTCAGCAATGACGGCGACCGCGCCGGCACGGACACGCCGCAGATATACGTCGACATGCCACCCGATACCGGCGAGGCACCGCGGCGTCTTGCTGGTTTCGACAAGGTTTCCCTGCGGCCGGGTGAGCGCAAAACGGTATCGGTGACCATCGATCCGCGCCTGTTCGCGGTGTTCGACGTCGCCGCCGACTGCTGGCGCATCAGCGCGGGCCGCTACAACGTGGAGGTGGGGCATTCATCGCGCGACCTCGCCTTGCGCAGCAGCATTGGCCTGGGCGCCGCCCGCATCACGCCATGAGTGTCGGCACGCATCACCGCGTTGCGAGGCATGACGGTATCGCGACGGCAGCAGATGCTATCTATCAACGATTGAAGGTCGCCCCATGTTGAGACGAGACTTCCTGCGCCTGAGCGTGCTGACTCCGCTGGCCGCCGCCTGCGCCGGCATACCGGTCGCGCTTCCTGCTTCATCGCAGATGGCGGACGGTCGGCACCATCGATTCGAACTGGCTGGGCAACAGTTCCTGCTCGACGGTCGCCCGTTTCAGATCCGCAGTGGCGAGATGCACCCCGCGCGAATTCCCGCCGAATATTGGCTGCATCGCATCCGCATGACCAAGGCGATGGGGCTCAACACGATTGCTGTTTATTTGATGTGGAATGCGCTTGAGTCGGAGCCCGGCGTGTTCGACCTCAAGACTGGCAATCGCGACTTCGTCCATTTCATCGAGTTGTGCCAGCAGGAGGGTATGTGGGTTTACCTGCGGCCCGGCCCCTATGTTTGCGCCGAGTGGGATTTCGGTGGCCTGCCGCCGTACTTGCTGCGCGAGCCGGATATTCGTGTGCGTACCTGGAGCGACCCGGATTACACGCAGGCAGTGAAGCGCTATCTGGATGCCATCGCGCCGGCCGTTGCGCCACTGATGGCCGATCGCGGCGGGCCGATTTTGATGATGCAGATCGAGAACGAATACGCCTCGTTCGGTCATGATCTGAGTTATCTGGAGCAGCTGCGGACGATGTGGCGAGAGCGCGGCATCGAAGGGCCATTCTCGATCTCCGATGGATTGGCGCAGGTCCGCGAAAAGAAAACCTATCTTCCCGGCGCGGCGCTGGGGCTGGACGGCGATACCGATTTTGCCACCGCGCAGACGATCGCCGGTGATGCGCCCGTGTGGATTGGCGAAGGCTATCCCGGCTGGCTGACGCATTGGGGCGATGCCGATTTTCAGCGTGGTGAGTATGCGGACACTTTGCGTGGCCTGCTTGAGCAAGGGCGTTCGTTCAATCTCTACGTGGTGCACGGGGGCACGAATTTCGGTTTCACGGCGGGCGCCAATGCCAACGGCGACTATTCGAACTTCCAGCCGGTGATCACCAGCTACGACTATGGCGCGCCGATCAACGAACGCGGTGAGGCCACCGCGGAATATCACATCTTCCGCAAGCTGCTTGCTGCGCATCGGCAGCCGCCGTTGCCGGCGATACCGGAGCCTGCACCGGCGATCCGTTTTGCGGCGACGATGCCGGTGGCGCATGCCTCGCTATGGGACAACTTGCCAGCGCCCAAGGCCGTGAAAAAGCCACAGGCGAACGAACTGTTGTTTGCGCAGGATCATGGTCTGGTGCTGTATCGCAGGAAGATTCCCGCTGCCGCCGCGGCGTTGACGCTCGACGGCGTGCGCGATTACGCAACAGTGTTTTGCGATGGGCGTTATGTCGATTACGTTTCGCGTGTGCAGCACGCCAAATTGCGGGCAGGCAATCGGGTCGAGCTGCCAGCCATCGCTGGTGGTACTGCTTCGCAACTCGACATTCTTGTCGACAGTTTCGGCCACGTCGGTTATGGCCAGGCGATGGCCGATCGCAAAGGCATCGTGAGCGGCATCCGACTCGGTGGTGCAGAGCTCGAAGGCTGGGATGTCTGCAGTCTGCCACTGGATGAGAGCTATATCCGACAATTGAAGTCGGTGGTCAGCGAGCCGTCACGCCCGGGTGTTTTCTTCAAGGCCACCCTGCGACTGGATCAGCTTGGCGACAGCTATATCGATATGTCGGGCTGGGCCAAGGGCTATCTGTGGGTCAACGGCCAGTTGCTTGGTCGCTACTGGAACCTAGGTCCGCAGCAACGGTTGTATTGCCCGGCTTCATGGTTCCGCCACGGTGACAACGAACTGCTGATTTTTGATCTGCATCAGACGGTCGCCGCGCCGATTCATGGCGCGACGACCTTGCATGCCTAGTCGGATCAGGCTTTGCCGTGAAACAGCTCGCGGCCGATCAGCATGCGGCGGATCTCGTTGGTGCCGGCGCCGATTTCGTAAAGCTTGGCGTCACGCAGCAAGCGGCCGGCCGGAAACTCATTGATGTAACCGTTGCCGCCGAGTGCCTGGATCGCTTCCAGCGCGACCTTCACCGCGTTCACCGAGGCATTCAGCAGGCATGCTGCAGGATCGATGCGCGACTTCACGCCGTTGTCGAACTGCTGCGCCACCATGTAGGCGAAGCCACGCGAGCTCTGCAGCGAGGTGTACATGTCGGCGATCTTCGCCTGCATCACGCCGAACGTGCCGATCGGCGCGTTGAACTGCTTGCGCTCGCGCACGTAGGGCAGGGCGAGATCGAGTGCCGCCTGCATCAGGCCGAGCGGGCCGCCGGACAACACCAGCCGCTCGGTGTCGAGGCCGCTCATCAGCACGCGCACGCCTTCGTTGACTTCGCCCACGATGTTCTCGGCCGGGATCTCGCAATCCGTGAACACCAGTTCGCAGGTGTTCGAGCCGCGCATGCCGAGCTTGTCCAGCTTCTGCGCGGTGGTGAAACCCGGCATGCCTTTCTCGACGATGAAGGCGGTCATGCAGCGGCTACCGGCCACGCGCGGCGCGGTGCGCATGTAGACCAGCAGGACGTCGGCGTCGGGGCCGTTGGTGATCCACATCTTGCTGCCGTTGGCGACCCACACGTCGCCTTTCTTCTCGGCCTTGCAGCTCATCGATCCGACCACGTCGGAGCCGGCGCCTGGCTCGCTCATCGCCAGCGCGCCGACGTATTCACCCGAGCACATTTTCGGGATGTATTTACGCCGCTGCGCCTCGTTGCCATTGTGGAAGATGTTCTGCAACGCAAGGTTGGAATGCGCGCCGTAAGACAGGCCGACCGAACCGGAGGCGCGCGAGATTTCCTCCATCGCCACCATGTGCGCGAGAAAGCCCATGCCGGTGCCGCCGTACTCCGTGGGGACGGTCATGCCGAGCAGGCCCATCTCACCAAACTTGAGCCACAAGTCAGCAGGAAACAGGTTCTCTCGGTCGATCAGGTCGGCGCGTGGCGCGATCTCCTTTTCCGAGAACGCATGCACGGTCTCGCGCAACAGGTCGATGTCTTCTCCAAGCGGAAACGGGCGCATCACGAACTCCTGATTTGGTGCTTTACCGCTGAAAGGCGGCCTTGTCCCTGAGGGGGCGAGACCCCCGACGAAGGGGTCTATGGGATCAATCGTAGCGCAGATGCCCGTGCTGCTTCGGTGCGGCGCATTGGCACGGCGGCAGAGGTTGGCTTGGAGACCCCAAGGAACCTACGGCTGCACCTTGGCCAGCTTGGCTTTCAGCGCCACACCGGACAATACGAAGCCGATATGACATTCGTAGTTCTGCTTGTCGCGGTATTCGTTGCCGAAGTCGCTGACGATGTCGACGACGGCATTGGCGCCGGCTTTCCTCGCATCACCCTGCAGGCCAATCAATGCCGATTGCAGCGCCGAGTCGCATGAAACCTGGTCGCTTTTGCCGAAGCCGCTGGTATTTTGGTTGAGGGTGATGCTGCTGACCACCACCACCTTGCCGGCAGGCCTGGTATCGGCCAGGTAGAACTTGACGCTACCGTCCAGCTTGCCGCTCTCTGTGGCGGCGACAACGACGTCGTTGAATGGGAGGTGCATCACCTTGTCGGTGGCGAGGCTGACACCGGGCATGCTGGCAAGCAGCAGGATCGCCAGACCGGAGGGTTTCGTTTTCATGCGGTCGATCTCCGTGGGTGAAGCACACCCTTCGACTTCGGCCCTGCGGGCCTACGCTCAGGGCGAACGGCTTAGGTGAAACTCGTCGCGCTCTCCATTCCCTCCGCTCCCTCGATTCCCTCACCACTCTCCTTCAGCACTCTCCTTCACCACTCTCCTTCACCACTCTCCTTCACCACTCTCCCTCACCACCTTCCCTCACCGTTCACCCTGAGCGTAGCGCAGCGAAGTCGAAGGGCACTCGAGGCGCACCCTTCGACTTCCGCCCTACGGGCCTACGCTCAGGGCGAACGGTGGGGGTGAAACTCATCGCCCACTCCATTCCCCCTCCGTTCGCCCTGAGCGTAGCGCAGCCAAGTCGAAGGGCAGTCCAGCCCCACACATCAACCTCACCACCACGACCCAAGATGCAAAGAGTGTGAAAAATTCAGCAAAGCCCCCCGTTCACCGCCAACACCTGCCGAGTGATGTAACTGGCATCCGGGCTGAGCAGAAACTCCACGGCCGCAGCAACCTCCTCGGGTGTGCCTGCGCGCTCGGCGGGAATCATCTTCAAAATTTCATCGACCGGCACGTCGGCGTCCAGCATGTCGGTGTCGATCAGCCCCGGCGCCACGCAATTGACGGTGATTTTGCGTTTAGCCAGCTCCGTGGCAAGTGCCTTGGCCGCACCGATCACGCCGGCTTTCGACGCGCTGTAATTCACCTGGCCGCGATTGCCAATCATCCCCGAGACCGAAGTGATGCAGACGATGCGGCCCGGCGCACGGCGGCGGATCATCGGCATGACCAGCGGATGCAACACGTTGTAGAAGCCATCCAGGTTGGTGCGCAGCACGCTGTCCCAATCCTCGCCGGTGAGCGCCGGAAATGCTCCGTCGCGGGTGAGTCCTGCATTGCACACCACGCCGTAGTACGCGCCGCGTGCGGCCACGTCGGCTTCCAGTGCAGTGGCGCAACTGGCACGGTCGGCGATGTCGAACTGCAGGATGCGCGCGCTGCGGCCCAGCGCCTGCACCGCGACGCTTACCGCCTCGGCCTCGTCGCGGCGGGCGCGGCAATGCAGTACCAGGTCGTAGCCGGCCCGCGCCAGGCGCAACGCGACGGCGCGGCCAATTCCGCGGCTGGATCCAGTGACCAGGATCGTCTCAGGCATCGGCGTTGTCTCGTGTGGACGAAGTGACAAAAGTATCAGCATTGGGCAGGCTGAACACGGCCTGCGCTTGCCACGTGCTGGGCTGCGACGTGTCGCCTACGTGTTGGCCTCACCGCTCACGCGTACACCCTGCGCACGCGCTTGCGCACCAGCCACTCGCCAGCGAACAGCGTGCCCATGATGAAGTACGCGATCAGGCCGTTGTACAAGGTCCACCACGCGATCGGCGCCCACAGCGTCAGCATCGCCGACATGCTGCCGTTGAACACGAAAAATCCCACCCAGACCCAGGTGACCTTGCGTGTGTAGCGTACGGCGCTCGGTGGCAGGTCCGGCTCGTGCAGGCGTGCGATCCGCTCGACGATTGGCTGTCCATGGATCAGGCTCAGTCCGAACGTCGTCAGCAGCAACGCATTGATCAATGCGGGATACCAGCGCAGCAAACTCTGCTCACCATTCAGCGCCAGCAGCACGCAGTAGGCCAGTGCTGCGCCCACCATCCAGCGGCCGCCAGGTTTGCGCAGCAGGCTCGGGGCGCGGATCATCCAGATCGCGCCGAGCACCAGAGCGAACATCGGAGGCGATACTTTTTCCATGCCGAAGTACACGACAAACGGATAAAGCACGCCGGCCAGCGGAAGCAGGATGTTGGTCAGCTGACGCATGTGCCTCGATGGGGTGCCTGCCACACAAAAAAAGGCCGCCGGCGGACCGGCGGCTTTGATACTCGTAACGAAGCGCTTACTGACCGCGCATGCGGCCCTGGAAGCGGGTGCCGTTGTTGCCCATGTGCGGCAGCTTGATCTTGCCGATCGCGTTGATGCGCTCTTCGGCCAGACGGTCGGCGGCCAGGTAGGTCGGCACGTTCTGCGTCTTGGAGATCTCGAAGATGCGGCCCAGGTTGTAATAGATCGTGCGCATCATGCGCATCGCGCGCTCGCGGTTGTAGCCGTCGATCTCAAGCGACACGTTCATCACGCCGCCGGCATTGACCGCGTAATCCGGCGCGTACAGCACGCCGCGGCGAGCCAGTTCGTCGCCGATCTCGTCGGTGGCCAGCTGGTTGTTCGCAGCGCCGCAGATGATCTTCGCCTTGATGCGATCGATCGTCTGCGCGTTGACGGTGCCGCCCAGTGCGCACGGCGAATACACGTCGGCTTCGACGTCGTAGATCTCGTCCAGGCCAACGGCTTCGCAACCCAGTTCGTCGACGCAGCGCTGCACCGCATCCTTGTTGATGTCGGTGACAAACACTTTCGCGCCCTGCTCGCGCAGCAGCTTGATGAACTCGCTGCCGACATGGCCGCAACCCTGCACGGCGTAGCTGTACTTGCCCACGTCTTCGTTGCCGTGCTTGAACTGCAGTGCGGCCATCAGGCCCTGCAGCGTGCCGTAGGCGGTGAACGGCGACGGATCGCCCGAACCGCCATGCACCTGGTGCACGCCGGTCACGTATTCGGTTTCACGGAACACGTATTCCATGTCGTTGACGTCGATGCCGACGTCCTCGGCAGTGATGTAGCGGCCGTTCAACGAGTTGACGAAGCGGCCGAACGCGCGGAACAGCGCCTCGGACTTGTCCTTGCTCGGATCGCCGATGATCACGGCCTTGCCGCCGCCCAGGTTCAGGCCGGCCACGGCGTTCTTGAACGTCATGCCGCGCGACAGGCGCAGCACGTCGTTCACCGCCTCCTGCTCGGTCTTGTACGGCCACATGCGCAAACCGCCGAGCGCAGGGCCCAGCACCGTATTGTGGATCGCGATGATGGCCTTCAGGCCGGCGTCCTTGTTGTGGCAAAAGACGACTTCTTCGTGACCGGTTTTGGCGATGGTTTCAAAGATCATTGGAACGGTTGACTCCATGATTCGAGATGCCTTGCGGCGCCTCTAGTAGGGATGGCGGGGGAGGGAAGCAACAGCCCCCGTCGCAGGGGAGGGAAAGCAGGGAAATTAGTCGCCCCGATCAGGGCCTGGACGCTGGATCAAAGCGTCAAGTTTAATACTTCGCCTCTCGCGGTTGTGACGCAGTGCAGCAAATCGCTGGCGTATGGAGGGGGCAATTACAGAAAAAGCTGGCCGGATGGGCGCGTACCTGGCGGCCGCTCTGCTCCCTCCCCTGCATGCAGGGGAGGGTTGAGGTGGGGTCGCTCTTGTGGTCGCAAAGTCAAAAGCCACCCCCTCCCAACCTCCCCCTGCACGCAGGTGGAGGAGCACAGCACAGCCTTGGCCCCCTTCCGTGCACGCCGTTGAGCACGGCACTGCGCTGCTCCCTCCCTTGCATGCAGGAGAGGGCTGGGGTGGGGTCGCTCTTCGCGCAAAGTCCCTCTCTCAAACCGAAGAACTCAGATGCTCAGCCACCTGCCCGGGCGGAAGTGCCAGCCATCGCGATGCTGTTCCCAGCTCGCGTCGACATATCGATAGCCGGGTTTCTCCTCAATCCACTGACCAGGAACCAACACATAGTCGTGGCCATCCCAGCGCGAATAGCTGTGCGCCCACACATAGCCGTAGCGCGGCTTGACCGTCTCAACGACAAACGGCGGCGGCGGCCGCGATGCCACGATGTCGTTCGCGTAGTAAGGAGCAAACAAGGGCTGGTGCACCGCGCCAGGCTGTGAGCAACCACTGCCCAGGGCAGCGACTGCAGCGGCAAGCGAGACGATGGCAACGAGACGAATGGACATAGGCGCGGCTTTCCTGTCGAGGGTCGAAGAGGTGTTGAGAAGTTACACCGCTCGACGCGTATTTACCCAACTCCGGAAGCACACCCGTCGTTCGGCGTTGCCACGTAGGTTGGGGTGAGCGCTAGCGATGCCCAACAGGTACCTCGAGTACCCCGCAAAGACGTTGGGCATCGCTGGCGCTCACCCCAACCTACGCGCTACTTCGAGGACGACAAGCCGAACCAGCGGCGCGCCATCAATTGTGGTGCGGCTCCATGTAGGAGCGCACCCTGTGCGCGAAACCCTGCGGAGCGGCGACATCGTTCGCGCACAAGGTGCGCTCCTACAACAACCTCGCACTTGCGCGATTTAACGGCATCCCTTTCAGCCACGTAGGTTGGGGTGAGCGCTAGCGATGCCCAACAGGTACCTCGAGTATCCCGCAGAGACGTTGGGCATCGCTGCGCTCACCCCAACCTACGCGACACGGCGCGACAGCCCTTTCGGATCCCGTTGCAGAGTGCCGCCCAAAAAAACGCCCCGCATTGAACTGACCCCACAAAGTTGGACAGTTGAAAGCTAGGCACCGAAGGCCTGAGTCCGGTATTTCACCGGGCTCAGGCCTTTTAGTTTGAGCTTGATGCGGTCGTGATTGTAGTAGCGGATGTAG
>Ga0302234_10000885_pt1 | contig 22217 bp, 21 predicted proteins | sample II_Palsa_N3_2_FD_193576 | JGI IMG/M metagenome (GOLD analysis project Ga0302234, IMG submission 193576) | Peat permafrost microbial communities from Stordalen Mire near Abisko, Sweden - II_Palsa_N3_2 | ecosystem: Environmental > Terrestrial > Soil > Palsa > Peat permafrost | place: Sweden... | reverse complement strand
ACGGTAGTACTGATCGTAGTCGCGCTTGGTGAGGCCCACCGTCGCGTAAGTCACGTTGCCCTGCTTTTCGATTACCGGCGCCGATGGCTCTGCCACCGTCTCGCCGCTCCAGCCGAACCATACGCCACCTGTTTCCTTGAGGGCGTCCAGTACACCGATTGCAAGACCACCTGCTGCGGGGCGGCCTTCCTGCGTCGGCGCGACACGATTCGATACCACAATCAATCTGCTCATTGGTGCTCCACCTCATTCAGTTGTTCGTTGCATGCGGGGATGTGCCGTCATGGTGCATGCAAGTCGCGTGCCGTATCTCTAAACTCGCGGAATAAAAGTGTGTGCAAATGTGACAGGCGAGCAGAAACCCGCCGTCCGCAGGCATCGCGCGAAAATTTTTTGCTGCGTATGAAGAAACGGCGAAATCAGTCAGGCGTCCTGCTCGGAGCCGAGGTCGCGCTGGTATTCGAGGCCTTCCGGGCGCACCCCACCCTGGTTGTGCTCACCGTCTGGTGGCGCGTCGGGGGCAATGCGGTTCTGCCCCGCTGGATCGGCCCCTGGCGCGTCCGCGCCTGCAGCCGGGCCGCTCGACGGCGAAGTCCCTGCTCCGCCGCCTGGGCGCGAATCGCGCTTCGAATGGCGCGCGGAGCGCCGCAATGCCGGGTGTCTCATGATCGATGCCTCCTGGGGAAGCCCACCGCCCTCGTTGACGGCATCAACATAGTCTAGGGCTCACGACAGTAAATTGCCGGTAAAACCGTCGCCGGCTTTGTAACAAGTACATCAACGAACGAAACGTGCTGGGGCGGCCACGAAATGATGAATGGGCGAAGTGGCCACCACCTGCGAAGCCGAGTCAGAATGCCATTTACGAGAACGCGCCGCGAGAAATATGCGGCGTCTCATTCGGCTGCGGAGGCGGGTCGCCGATAGGCGGAGCAGTGGGTTCGACCGGTTCGCGGGTCGGATCCGGCACCGTATCGGGTTCGTGGGGATTGGGCGGGTCAGTCGGCTCGGGGCGATGCGCCTCGAGCACGGGAGCGCGGGTAGGCAACGGCATAGAAGTCCCTCGTGTGCGTTTGGAACAATCGCAGCAAGGCCTATGCCGGGGCGCGAGCGCCCCGGTGCAACGACGTCAGGCGTCGGCGCCGCCCAGGGCGCGCGATTCGTCTGAAGCGTCGCCGTCCTCGCGGCTGGCATCATTGCCGTACTCGACCAGCCGGTTGTACAGCGTCTTCAGACTGATGCCGAGGATTTCCGCCGCGCGCGTTTTCACGCCACCGCACTGCTCGAGGGTAGCGAGAATCAACTGACGATCCGCTTCGGCAAGCGAGGTGCCGAATGGAATCGTGATCGCCGTGCCGGCGGCCGGTTTGGACAGCGTGATCTGCAACGGCACGGTAGCCGTGCTATCGGAATCCGTGCCGGACATGATGTGTGCGCGCTGCACGTAGTTCTTCAGTTCGCGCACATTGCCGGGCCACGGATAAGACATCAGCATTTCCTTGACCGCGGGCGGGAAATGCTTGCGCGTGCTGTGACGCTCGTTGAGGTCGTCGAGGAACGCCTGCGCCAGCAAATCGACATCCTTGCCACGTTCGCGCAACGGCGGCAGGCTGATCGGGAACACGTTCAGGCGGTGATACAGATCCAGACGCAGCTTGCCTTCGAGCACTGCCTGCTCCGGATCGCGATTGGTCGCCGCAATCAGGCGCACATCGGTTTCGATTTCCTTCGTGGTGCCGACCCGCATGAACATGCCCGTTTCGAGCACGCGCAGCAACTTCACCTGCAGTTCGATCGGCATTTCGGTGATTTCGTCGAGGAACAGCGTGCCGCCGTTAGCCCGTTCGAAATAGCCCTTGTGCTGCCGGTCCGCGCCGGTGAACGAACCACGTTCATGGCCGAACATTTCCGATTCGATCAGGTTCGGCGAAATGGCGCCACAGTTCACCGCGAGAAACGCGTGCTTCCGACGCAAGCTCAACTGGTGCAAGGTCTGCGCGGCCACTTCCTTGCCAGTGCCCGATTCGCCGACCAGCATCACCGATGCAGCAGTAGGTGCGACCCGGCCAATCTGGTCGTAGACCTCCTGCATGGCCGGCGAATTGCCGAGCATCAGCCCAAAACGGCCCATACGGCGCAACTCGCCGCGCAACGTGCCGATTTCCGCCTTGAGATCCCCGGGGCGCGGCAGGCGCGACAGAATCGCCTTCACGCGCTGCATGTTGATCGGCTTCACCAGGTAATCGGTTGCGCCCATTTTGAGCGCGTTGACGGCCGATTCCACCGTGGCATGGCCGGTAATCACAATGACTTCGACGCCAGAGCGTGGGTCGAGGTCTTCGAACAGGTCGACCCCGCTGCCGTCCGGCAGCTTGAGGTCGGTAAACACGACATCCGGCATCTGCCGGACCAGCTGGATACGCGCTTCGCGCAGATCGCCTGCAGTGGCAGTAGTGAGGCCGTCTTCGCCAATGATGGCAGCAAGCGCCTCGCGGGTACCGGCATCGTCATCAACAATCAATACGTGTGGCATCGCGTCTCGAAAGCCCGAAGGGTCTGGTTGTGGATGGCATGCGTGAAGGCATGGAAAAACGGCTGGGCGCTGATACGTCCCCGCAAACAGAGGGCGGCGACGTGAGGACACACTAACTTCCGACGTGTCTCCCCGATCTCCTGCAAAAAAACCGCACCTAGCACGAATTCGCAACAATATACGTGTTACGTGGTGCCAAATAGCCCTATTGTTGTATGAATCTCTATTATAAAACTTTATTGCGGCAAATTGTCAGGTTTGCCTTACACCCCAATTACCCCAATTGCCGCCCTTTTGAGAACAGCCGGACCGCTCCAACAGGGCGCTTACCGTTCAGCTGTGCGGAAAAGGCCATGCTTCGCCGAGTCCGTTTGGATGGCTCGCGCCGTTTGTACCGGTCGCGGAGGCCGCACCGGCCGGACCCGCTGCCGCTGGAGCAGTCTGCGCAACGCTGACGACCGCCCCACCCTCGTCCTCCCAGCGACTCAGGTCCCGGTTCAGATGCGCCTGCGAGGCGCGGTGTTTTTGTGCCCAGCGCCACGCCAGCAAACCGCCGACAGCCACCAATGCGCCGAAAATGCCGATCCTGGGCCGTGCCATGTTCAACCTCCATATGTAAGCGGGTAATCAATGGATTCATTCAGTCTGGCCGCCTAGCGCGTCGCCAGTACGCCGAGCAGAAATCCCACACTGGCAGAAATTCCAAGGGCGCGCCACGGGTTGTGCCGCACATAACGCTCGGTATTCACCGTGGCAACCCGGTAGCGCCGCTGCGCCGCGCCTTGCGCGTCGCCGATCGCCGCTTGCAGTGTCTCGACGTGCGCTCCGAGGCGCTCGCGCAATGCCTCGACGCCCTCACCCGGCACGTTGGCGGCGAGCCGCAGTATTTCCTCCGAGTCGGTCAGCAGCACCCGCAAGTCGTCAACGACCTTCTGCCGCCCGAGTTCAAGCTGTTGTGTAGTGTGAGTCATGAGTCGCTCCTATCTTTATGTCAGCGCGCGTTTGGCGTGGCAAAGCAGCCGGAAACGCGCCGCATGTTCCAAAAGTGATAGGGTTGCAAACGGCATACCCGATAATCTAGTCGATCAACAGCAGCGTAGCGAGTTCCGCATCGGCAACCACGACAATCGTGCCGATTCGATATCCGGCCGGCGGTCAATATTGCCGGCTGACTGTGCGCGACGACCCGCGTGTCGACAGGCCGTCGCAAACGCGACCTCGTAAGCGCGCCGTCGCAATATCGACACTTCACACGTCGAGCATGCTCTTTGGACGACAACACACGGCACATTTTTTTAGTGGCTTGTTTCGATCTGCATTCGTCGTCGACATGCTCATTGCCGTGACAAGCCACCGATGGTTAAATCAATTTTTATGAGATAGTGATCCATTGCATGAATGCACAGGCTCACCCTCTTCACAGGCCTGCGCGGCACTATCGAACACATTTGCACAGGACAACCTGGTTATGGCGTCAATCGATCTGGACTCCCCCACACTTGCCTCCGGCGGCGACGCAGCGGCGGGGGGGAAGTCTCGCGTGATGGAGGGCGTCGCGGGCTTGAAGTCGTACGGTCTGCTGTACGGCTCATCGCCCGTCATGCTGGATTTATACGAACAAATCGAACGCGTGGCCTCCACCGACGCAACCGCGCTGATCATCGGCGAATCCGGCACCGGCAAGGAGCTGATCGCCCGCACGATTCACGATCACAGCGGGCGCAAGGACGCGCCCTTCATCGCCGTCAACTGCGGCGCGATCCCCGATGAACTGATCGAAGCCGAACTGTTCGGCCACGAAAAAGGCAGCTTCACAGGCGCCGTACAGGGCCGCGTCGGCTACTTCGAACACGCCAACGGCGGTACGCTGTTTCTCGACGAAATCACTGAGATGGCGCCGGTGCGTCAAGTGAAGCTGTTGCGCGCGCTGGAGACCGGCACGTTCTTTCGGGTCGGCGGCAACGAACTGATCCAGGGCGACGTGCGAGTGATCGCGGCCACCAACCGTGACCCGGCGATCGCCGTGAAAGAAAACGGTCTGCGCGAAGACCTGATGTATCGGCTCGCGGTGTTTCCGCTGCGCGCGCCACCGCTGCGCGAGCGCGAAGGGGATCGCGAACTGCTGGCGCAGCATTTCCTCGCCGCGTTGAACACACAGGAAAGCACCAGCAAGAGCTTCAGCAAACGTTCGATTGAAACGCTGCGCACCTGGTCGTGGCCAGGCAATGTGCGCGAGTTGAAAAACGCCATCTACCGGGCCTTCATTCTCGCCGAGAAATCCGTCGAACTGCCTCACCCGCATCTCGCCTCGCGAGTGAAAAAGGCGGTCACCCAGGGCGATGCAATGAGTGTCTGGATCGGCACGCCGCTGGCAGATGCGCAAAAGCAGATCATTCTCGGCACGCTGAAGTACTGCGGCGGCGATAAACGGCGCGCGGCAAAGGCACTCGGCGTGAGCCTGAAGACGCTCTACAACCGGCTTAGCACCTACGGCACCGACGACGCGATCGAGGAAAAAGAAAGCGAGTCCTGACGTCTGCCTGTCTCCGCTGCGCGCGAAAAGCCAAGCCAGAAAAGGCCGCGCGGCGCATCATCTTTTGCAATTGCTTGCATTTTCCCTATCCCATTTGCAAATGGCATCCTGCAAAATGCTGCAGCGTCGCGCGCGGCGCGTGGTCAGCTCGACGCGTCGTTACAAAGCGGCGCGCATGGCAGAGGCAGGAACACAGGCAGGGAAATGCAAACATCAAACAGTAGTGCGCGCAGGACTCACCGGACCTCGCGCGCGAGTCTCACATCGTTCACGGCGCTGGCCGTCGCGGTTCTGATCTCAGCCAATCTGAGCGGCTGCAGTTCGCTCTACTCGGAGACCGCCACCGCAGGCGCGGGTATCGGCGGCGCCGCAATCGCCTCGTCGGTCACCCGCAACGCCGCGGTCGCCACCGGTATCGGCCTCGGCGCCGTGGCCGCGGCGCAGGCTGGCGTGCAGTACACGGAACGCGTCGCCCACCGCAATACGCAAGACGGTATCGCCAAGGTGGCCGGACCACTCGATGTCGGCGCCATCGCACCGTGGAGCGTCACGCATAGCGTGCCGATCGAAGACGACACGCACGGCCGTGTCACCGTGAGCCGCACCATCAGTGCGGGCGCGCTCGACTGCAAGGAAATCGTCTTCTCGGTCGATGTGGACGCGACCAAAGATAAGCCTGCCAGCAGCGCGTTCTACGTCGCCTCGATCTGCCGCGACGGCACGGCGTGGAAGTGGGCTTCCGCAGAACCCGCCACCGAACGCTGGGGCGCGCTGCAATGAAATCGCGTCTGACAATGCCCACGCGCGTGCGGTTGGTGCTGGCCGCTGCGTTGTGCGTCGGCGCGAGTGTGCTGACGAGCGGCTGCTCGTCGGTGGGTGCGGCAAGCGGTGCGGCCGCCGGGGTCGCTTCGGGCCTTGTCACCGCCAATCCCGCCATCGGCATCGGCGTCGGCATTGCAGTGCAAGCAGCAACCGACGAAGCCGTGGCCCGCTACATGCGCAACATGCACAGCGACCAGCAGAACGAGATGGCGCAGCTCGCAGGCAACATGGCGGTGGGCGAGACCAAACCGTGGAGCGTCAAGCACAAGATGCCGATCGAGAACGGTCACGGCGAAGTGCGCGTGACGCGTGCGTTCACGTCGGCACTCGCCATCTGCAAGGACTTTGTCTTCTCGGTCGCGGACAGCAACAAGCCGGACGCGCACGAAAGCTGGTACACCGCCAGCACCTGTCTGCAGGACCAAGGCTGGAAGTGGGCTTCGGCCGAACCGGCTGTGGACCGCTGGGGCAATCTCCAATAAAGCAAAAGGGGCGGCAAGGTCTAACCTTGCCGCCCCTTTGCTATTCACTTCGAACCTGACGTATCAGGACTCCACGTCCTCGAGACTGAAAATTTCCGTCTGGTCGTTGTACGAGAAGATCTCGCCATAGCGGCCCCAGTTGATGACCGCGTCGAGCGTTTCTTCCGCCGCGCTGTCCGACAGAAAATCTTCCAGTTCCTGTTCGAAGCGCACACGCGGGGCACGATGTCCCGGGCGTTCGTTGAGCACCTTCTTGATTCGCGCAGCGAGCGGCACGTGACGCAGCAGATGCTCGGCGAACATCATCTTCCGCTCCTGAGTGCCGAACTCGGAGAACACGCGTGCCGGAGGCGTCAGGAAAATATCCCCTTCGCGCACGTCGGCAAAGCCGAGATGCTGCAACACTTCGGCGACCGGGAACAGATCGTCCACCTCGAGATGCAGCGAACGGGCAATTTCCGGCATGTCCGCGCGGCCATGGTACGGTGCCGCAGCCAGCATTTCGATCAGACCGGCCATCAGGTTGGTCGACACATGCGGCAGCCAGCTTCCCAGTTCCAGGCCCTTCTTCGTCGACTCGTCGGTCTGACGCGCGGTCATCTTCGCGTAGATCTCGTCCACCAGTTTGCGGAACACCGGATCGAGACGATTGCGCGGGTGATTGAACGGCACCTTGATCTCGGCGATCACGCGGCCCGGATTCGACGACAGCACCAGAATGCGGTCGCACATGAACACCGCTTCTTCGATGTTGTGCGTGACGATCAGCACCGACTTGATCGGCATACGGCCCTGCGTCCACAGATCCAGCAGGTCGGTACGCAACGTTTCGGCGGTCAGCACGTCGAGCGCGGAGAACGGCTCGTCCATCAGCAGCAGCGTCGGGTCTACCACCAGCGCCCGGGCGAAGCCCACGCGCTGCCGCATGCCGCCCGACAGCTCGCGCGGATAGGCATTTTCAAAGCCGTCCAGACCAATCAGGTCGATAGCCGCCAGCGCACGTTCGCGGCGCTCGCGAGCACCGACGCCCTGTGCTTCGAGGCCGGCTTCCACGTTTTGCAGAACGGTCAACCAGGGGAACAGCGCGAAGGTCTGGAACACCATCGCCACGCCCTTGGCGGGACCGTCGAGCGGCTTGCCGAGGTAGTCCACCTTGCCGCCGGTCGGCTCGATCAGGCCGGCGATGATACGCAGCAGCGTCGACTTGCCTGAGCCCGAGCGGCCCAGCATGCCGACGATCTCGCCTTCGCGCAGCGACAGGTTCACGTCGTCGAGCACCAGCAGCTCGCCTTGATTCTTGTTGAAGCCTCTGGACACGTCCTTGACGGCCAGAATCTCCGCGCCCAGGCGCGGCGGCGAGGGTGGCGTCTGGACCGGCGTAGCGGTAACGGCAGCTTTAGGATTTTGCATCGCGGTTTGCCTTTAATTTCCTGTCAATCGAGCCGAAGCTTGGATTCGGCGTAGGCGTACATCGGACGCCACAGCAGGCGGTTAAACAAAGTCACAAACAGGGACATCACGGCAATGCCGAGAATGATTTTGGGGAAGTCACCGGCGGCGGTGGTCTGCGCGATATACGAACCCAGCCCGTGGGCCACCACCTTGGTATCGCCCCACTGCACGTACTCGGCCACGATGCTCGCATTCCACGCGCCGCCCGAGGCGGTAATCGCCCCAGTCACGTAGTACGGGAAAATGCCCGGCAGTATCGCCTTGCGCCACCACTGCCAGCCGCGGATACCGAAGTTGGCAGCCGCCTCCTTATAGTCATTCGGATACGAGCTGGCGCCCGCGATCACGTTGAACAGGATATACCACTGAGTGCCCAGCACGATCAGCGGCGAGAGCCAGATATCCGGGTTCAGATGGAAGCGCACGATCACGATCACGAACACCGGGAACAGCAGGTTGGCCGGGAACGCGGCGAGAAACTGCGCGAGCGGCTGGATCTTCTCGGCCAGTGCCGGACGCAGCCCGATCAGCACGCCAAGCGGTACCCAGATCACCGACGAGATGGCGATCAGCAGCACCACGCGCAGCAGCGTGATCAGACCGAGCACGAGTACATGGCCCACTTCATCGAGCGTCACACCGGTGCGTACATAGGTCACGACACGAAAGACGACGTACACCGTCAGGAGAATCACGAGGACGCCCCAAACGAGATCGCCCACGCGCGACGACTTCTGACGCTGCGGTATCGGGAAGCGGACGCCAGCGAACGACGGCAGGCGCATCGGCACGCGAGCCGCGTTGGCGAAGATCCAGCCGATCGGCACCAGCAGGCGGTGAATCAGACGGGTGCGGCGCACGAGGTCGAGCAGCCAGGACTCCGGCGCGTTGCCGGAGCTGGTGTTCTCCATGCGGAACTTGTCGGCCCACGCGACGAGCGGGCGGAACAGAAACTGGTCATAGGCGAGAATCACGACCGTCATCGTCAGGATGACCCAGCCGATCGCGTGCATGTTCTTGTCTGAGATCGCCTGCGCCAGATAGGCGCCGATCCCCGGCAGCGTGATCGTGTTGTTGCCCACCGTGATCGCTTCGGAGGCCACCACGAAGAACCAGCCGCCTGACATCGACATCATCATGTTCCAGATGAGGCCTGGCATCGAGAACGGTACTTCAAGCTTCCAGAAGCGCTGCCAGCCGGTCAGGTGAAAACCGCGCGAGACTTCGTCCAGATCGCGCGGCACCGTGCGCAGCGACTGATAGAAGCTGAACGTCATGTTCCAGGCCTGGCTCGTGAAGATCGCGAAGATCGCCGCGAGCTCCGCGCCCAGCACGCGGCCCGGGAACAGTGCGAGAAAGAAGGTAACCGTAAACGAAATGTAGCCCAGCACCGGCACCGACTGCAGGATGTCGAGAATCGGCACCAGCACGAGACCGGCACGGCGACTCTTGGCGGCGAGCGTGCCATAGATCAGCGTGAACGTCAGCGAGGCCACCATCGCCGCCAGCATGCGCAGCGTGGTGCGCAGCGCGTATTCGGGCAAGCTCGACGGGTCGAGCGAGATCACCTGGGTCTTGAGCGTCGACATCGGCGCGAGCGTCTGGTGAAAGCCGATCGCCACGGAGGCGATCACACAGATGATCAGCGGAAAAGCGACGAAGTCCCAGCCGTTGGGCAGCAAGCGCCAGGCGGAAGCATTGGCGGTGCGTTTCAGATCGAAACTGAAGTCCATCAGGCAGCACCTTTCCTGTTTACATACGCTACGTGGAGACAGACCGCATCGAGCGGCGCCGGGACGACGGAATAGACGAGGCTTGCCGGTCGCACGGCAAACCTGGCGCGAAGGCCGGAAGATCGATCCGGAAAGCGGAAATCAGGCATGGCAACAAGCATATGCGAGGTAATCGTTAGCGTCGGAGAGAGATTGACCGGCGGCGGCCGGAGGCGGCTCCCCCCGTCAAACCACCCTGGAGGGCCGCTCCGGCTGCCTGTCACGACAGGCGCCGCCCTGAGGCTGGCGAGCTTTCCTTGTTTTGGACGGCACGACACTACTACAACCTGTGTTTCAGGCACAACCTTTCGGGGCAAATCAGTTGCGCGCCGGGCCTCCGGCCGCTCGCCCGACCCACAAAACCGGTGTCCGGATACCAGCGGACCCGAGTCGGCCACATCTGGAAAACCCGCAGCCCCGTTCAGAAAGGCCCCCGTACGGCCGTTAACAACCTGATGACACGCGCCGAATCGCAATAACGGATGGCGCTGCGCCGTCTGGCGGTTAAAATCGATACAAAGCGACTGTGACGGACGGACACCGAGGGCTTCAACCGAACTGTCCCGGATCGCCGCGGCCTACATGCCGCCACCCCAGCAACGACTCAGCGCCGGCGCGCTGCAACGATTGACCTTGTTGCATATAAAAGTCAGACGGATCCGAGAGTCGATGAACAGGAAATCCTTGCGCCATGCAGTCGGGCCGGTCAGCTTCGCGCTGGTCGTACTGGTGTGCTGGCTCGTGTCGGGCATGATCGCGGACCGCATGGTTCAGCAGGAGCTCGACGCCGCCCTGCGCGCGCAAAGGCAAATGTCCTCGTCGATCGTCGACAACATGGCGGAGGTCATCGCCAGCGACCTCTCCATGGCTCGCGCCATTCCGGCCACGATGGCGGAACTCAATGTAGTCCAGCAGGCCCTCGCCCACTCGCAAGCTTATGCCGTGAATACCGCCGTGCCGGAATCCGCACTGCGCAATGCCTTGCTCAAAGTGCCGGAATTGTCGACCGTCAGCGGCTTCCTGCACGACGCTCAAGGTTTCTCGGGACTCGACTCGATCTGGCTCGTGAACGCCAACGGCGTGTGCGTTGCGTCGAGCAATGAGCAGTCGCGCGGCTTTGTCGGCATCGACATGCGCGCCCGCAACTATCTGTCCAACGCGCTGCTGGGCGCGTTCGGCGAAGCCTATGGCGTCGGCAGGTCGAGCGGCGAACCCGGCATTTTCATCGCTGCCCCGGCCTACGACGACGGCGTGCTGGTCGGCGCGGTGATCGCCAAGGTCGGGATCGGGCGCTTGCGCCACTGGGTCGCCCACGCGGGCACGTTCGTGGCGGACGAAAACGGCGTGATCATCATGGCCCACAACAGCGCGCTGGAAGGCCACGTGCTGCCGGATGGGCACATCAGGCAGATGAGCGTCGCCGATCGCCAGAACGTCTATCGCCGCGTCGAATTTCCGAACGTCCAGATCGAGGCGGACATGCGGCAGGTGCGCGAGGAGGCGCCGTGGGTGCCCGCCGCGATCGCCACACAACTGTTCGTCATCACCGACCGGCCTATGCCGGCGCTGTACGAATCGCGCAGCGGCCTCAATTCGGGACTCTCCGCACATCTGGTCGATCCACTCGCGGCCTGGCCCGAACTGCTACGCAACCATAAGCGCGACCGGCTGCTGGTCTTTCTCACGCTCGCGGGCACCGCGGCACTGGCGTGGGTAATTACTGTGTCCTACGTGCGCGAGCGCCGCCACCACCGGGCGACGCGCGACCTCGCCGAACAGTTGCAATCGGCCAACACGCTGCTGTCCGCCGAGGCTCGCCACGATGCGCTCACGGGCGCCTTGTCGCGCCGCTATTTCCTCGACCTGCTGCGCCGCGAAATAGAACGCGCGCAGGCGAACGGCGACGCGCTGTGCATGGCGATCGCCGACCTCGACCACTTCAAGCAGATCAACGACCGCTTCGGCCACGCTGCCGGCGACCGCGCGCTCGAACACTTCGTCGATACATGCCGCGCCGAACTACGCACTAACGACGCGATCGGCCGGCTGGGCGGCGAGGAATTCGGCATCCTGTTGCCGGCCACCGCACTCGAGGGCGGCCGCGAGGTCGTCGAACGGCTGCGCACCCGGCTCAAGGCCGTGCCGTCGACCAAGCTGCCGCCATCGGCCGGCCTGAGCGTCAGTATCGGCATCACCGAGTTGTCGCGCGAAGATCTGCCCGAGCGGATCATGAGCCGTGCCGACCTCGCCCTCTACGCCGCCAAAACCAGCGGCCGCGATCGCACCGAAGCGCTCCCGCCAGACGACACCGCGCCGCCGGCGCGTACCGCCGCGACCGCCTGGTGAATCGATACGGCGCAGCGTTGCGAGCGCCGACACTCCGCAGGTAAGCAGGTATGATCAACCTTCATACGAAGCTTGTCGTCACCGCTCTACCAGGAGAGATGCATGAAGGGAAATCTGGTCATCGTTTGCCGCGATCACGATGCTGACGCGTTCGACCATCTGTTGTCCGAGTACGGCGCCTTTCAGACGCGCCTGTCGTCGACGACGTGGTATCTGAAGCTCGATGTCGCCCCGGAGCTGATCCAGGAAGAAATTCTCACGCGCCTCGGCAAGTACACGACTCACTACATCTTCGAGGCAGAGACCGTCACGTGGAATACGGTGGACAGCGACGCGGCCGCCGCGCTGAATACGCTGTTTTCGGAGTAAGACTTCGGAGGAAGAGAGGACGTCGGTGCGGGACTGAAAGACGGAAGGCCCGAAGGCCTGGACGCAGCAGCGACCAGGCCAACACTGCCCGGCCGGTTCTACCAGGCGCTCTCCGAGGCTGCAGCCATGCGCGGCACGGACTCAAACGAGAACGTCATCAAGACGCGCAGGCCGCGCCCGCCATGGTTGCCGATTTCCCATTCTCCGCCCGCGCGCCGCACCAAACGTTCGACGATCGCAAGCCCTAGCCCGCTATGGCCGTTGCCGCCGCGTGCCGGATCGAGCCGCACGAACGGACGGCTCGCGTTCATCAGATCCTGCGCGGCAATGCCCTCGCCGTTGTCCTGCACAGCCAGCGTGTAGCCCGACGACGTACGCGCTGTAGACACGATAATCGGCGGCTGGCCGTACGCATGGGCGTTGTCGAGCAGGTTCGACAGAACGCGGTCGAGCGTGGCGGCCGGCAGCAGGAAGCCCGGGCCCGCCTTCAGATCGGTCAGCACCGCGGCCGCGCTGTTGGCAACCGCCCGGTAGCTGCGCACCACGCGCTCGCATTGCGCATCCACTTCGACCGTCTCACTGCGGTCGGCGCCATCGTGTGCGAACACCAGAAACTGCTCGACGATATGTGTCATCGAATCGACGTCGCGTACTACGCCGTCGCGTACCTTCGCCTCGTCCATCATTTCGGCGCGCAGGCGCAACCGCGCGAGCGGCGTCTTCAGATCGTGCGCGACACCCGCGAGCATCACCGCGCGGTCGTTCTCCGTACGCGCCACTTCCTGGACCATCTGGTTAAAGCCATGGGTCAACTGGCGCAACTCGCGCGGCCCGCGCTCGGGCACCGGCGGCACCGGCTGGCCGCGGCCGAAGCGCGCGACCGCACTGGCGAGCGAGCGCAACGGCTGCTGCAACTGCCACGCGGCAAAGAGCGCCGCCATGACGGCAAACGTGAAGATGATAGTTAGCCACAACACCATCCGGTCGACCGAACGCGGTGGCCGTAGCGGCTGCACCGGCACGACGATCCAGTCGCGGTCGCTCGCCTGGCGCACCCACAGCGTGGGCGGCTTGCCAGGCTCCCCAAGGCGCACCAGGGTGCCCGGCGGCATGCGGTCACGCACGTCGTCGAGGAAGTGGTTAAGCGGCGAGCCGTCGTCCTGCTGCACCGCCGGCACGGCGCTGGACGCTGGATCGACGAGGCGCACGCGCGAAGGCAGCGGCTGATCAGGCGTATGGGCGACGTGCTGACGCACAGCGTCGACGAGGAAGGTAGCCTCTTCTACGGCATAGCGATTCTGAAACTGACTGCGCTCGAGGCGAAACAGCGCATAGCCCGCGAAATGCGATAGCAGCAGTACCACAACGACCAGCAACGCCAGCCGTCCGAACAGTGAGTCAATGGGCCGGCGCATGCTGTTCGCCATCAGGCACGAACACGTAACCGCGGCCGCGAACGGTCTGAATGAAGCGCGGCGTGGACGGATCGGTTTCAAGGATGCGTCGCAGACGCCAGACCTGGACGTCGATGCCGCGGTCGGTGCCGTCGTATTCGGGACCATGGAGCAACTCGAGCAGGCGTTCGCGGGTGAGCGTACGCATAGGATGATTAACAAAAATCTTTAGGAGGGCGAACTCGCTGCCCGACAACGTGAGCGGCTTGTCTTCCAGATTCAGCGTGCGCGACTGGAAATCCAGCGTGAAGCGGCCGAACGTGAACGGTTCGCGCTGCTCAGGTGCGGCCGCCGACGGCAGCGTACGACGACGCCGCAGCACAGCCTGCACGCGCGCCAGCAACTCGCGCGGATTGAACGGTTTGCCGAGGTAGTCGTCCGCGCCCAGCTCGAGACCGACGATCCGGTCTACGTCGTCGGCGCGCGCGGTCAACATGATCACCGGGATGTCGTCACCGGCAGCGCGCAGTTTACGTAGCGCCGTCAGGCCGTCCACACCCGGCATCATCAGGTCGAGCACGATCAGATCCGGGCGCTCGCGTTCGAGCCGCCGCTCGAGCGAGCCGGCATCGTGGAGCACCGAAACTTCGATGCCCTGGCGAGCCAGATAGTCGCGCAGCAGATCGCGGAGTTCGAGGTCGTCGTCGACAACAAGTATTTGAGTAGCCATGGGATGAAGTTTAACGCGCAGCAGTTGAGGTTACTGGGCCGGACAGCCCCCAAAGGGTTACCGGGTGTTACGACGAAAGGCGCACGTAATGTCGCGTAATAGCGACACGCGCTCAGGTAACACAGCGCGCTCTGCGGGTCTTTACGCTGTGTCTTACCGAATGCATCCCGTCCTGTGTTGCCGTGTTTGCATCGTCGGCTATTCCATTACAAGGAGCCACTCATGTCCACAAAAATGTCACGCTTCGTCGCCGTCGCCGCAGCATCGCTTGCTATCGGTCTCGGCTCAGTCGGTCTAGGTTCAGTCTACGCCGCTCAAACTGATGGTCAGGGCGCGCCCGGAGGTCCGGGAGGCTGGCACCACCGCCATGGCCAGTTCATGCAGGAACTGAACAAGCTGCATAGCCAGCTTAACCTGAGCCCGGATCAGGAAAAGCAATGGCAGGCTGCTCTCGACACGATGAAGCAGAACCGCGAAGCAGGGCGTGCTGCCCACAAGCAGTTGCACGATCAGATGGAAGCGTTGAAGTCGCAGCCCATCCTTGATCTGAACGCCCTGCATGACCTGCGCGAAAAGGCCGAAGAGCAGCGCCACCAGGCACACGAGCAGACCTCGGCAGCCTGGCTGACCTTCTACAACGGCCTTGACGACAAGCAGAAGACCATCGTCAGCACGGACATCAAGGCGCACTGGGCCAAGATGGAAGCCCGTCATGACAAGATGCACCAGCATTGGCACCATGACAAGGGTGCAGCGTCGGCACCGGCTGCTAACTAACAAGACGTAGCTGCTGGCAGGGATGGCGGCGCTGTCCCTGCGTCGTGCAAAAAGAAACGCCACGGAACGAAATTCCGTGGCGTTTCTTTTCTTGCGCCGGGTTCAGGAGAACTGAGGGACTCCTGGCCTCACGCCGTGCCCGTGCCCGCGTCGTCAGGCGTCTTTAGCCATCTGAACGCGCCCCCTCACTTAAGCGTCCAACGAGCCGAGATCGAACAGCAGCACCTCCGCGTCCCGGCCCTGTTCGAGCGTGACCGTTTCCGCGTCGACGATCATGGCGGCATCGCCCGCAGCGAGTGCTTCGCCATTCACGGTCAGCGCACCGCGCGCCACATGCACATAGGCACGCCGCCCAGCCGGCAGCGAAAGGGCAGCCTGCTCGGCTCCATCGATCAAGGCCGCGTAAATCGACGCATCCGAGTGAATCGTCACCGAGCCGTCGCGTCCATCCGGCGAGGCAACGATCCGCAGACGACCACGCTTGTCGGCGTCGTCGAAGCGCTTTTCCTCGTAGCCCGGTTGATCGCCGGCGCGCTGCGGCAAGATCCAGATCTGCAGCAGATGCGCCTGCTCGTCCTGCGACGCGTTGAACTCACTATGCTTCACACCCGTGCCGGCGCTCATCCGCTGCACGTCGCCGTGACGGATCGTCGAACCGTTGCCCATGCTGTCGCGATGGGCCAGCGCGCCCTCGAGCACATAGGTGACGATCTCCATGTCGCGATGTCCATGGGTGCCAAAACCCTGACCGCCCGCAATACGGTCTTCGTTGATCACGCGTAGCGGTCCGAAGTGCATGTGGTCCGGATCGTAGTAGTCGGCAAACGAGAAGCTATGGTAAGAGTCGAGCCAACCGTGGTTGGCGTGGCCTCGTGCTTCGGAGCGGCGGATCGTGATCATGGGTTTCCTGGTCAATGCGTTGCGATGCACAGAATGTATGGGCACACAGCATCCGGCACAACCCGTAAGGGTGCACCGGATCGTTTCATAAATACAGGCAATCTGCGCGCGCTGTGAGGCATGTGGGCGTTGAACTCGCGTGGGGCGTCTGTTCGGGTAAAATACCGCGCTTTTCGGGCGGGCATCGCCGTGCGGGCCGTCAAAACGGATCCGGCACGAGAATTTTGACCGCCTAGAATAGCGACGGCCAGTACGCCGCATGGGCCTGCCGCGCGACGGGGCGATACCCGACGGGAATGCCGCCCAGCGGAATACCGCCCGACGGAAAATGCCGCCCGCTTCGTACAACAGTCGAAACCCAGACCTCACGCGGCGCAGACAAGCCGCGTCTTTCGCGGTGCGCCTCATACGCATCGTCAAGGACCTTATATGTCCCTTCAAGGCTATGGCCCGTTGCTTCTCAACGGCACCTGGCAGACTGTCAAGCTGGCGGTGCTGTCGCTGGCGTTCGCCTTCGTGCTGGGCCTGCTCGGCGCGGCGGCCAAACTGTCGAAAAACCGCGTCTCATCCAGTGTGGGCACGCTTTACACGACTCTCGTGCGCGGTGTGCCCGATCTCGTCCTGATGCTGCTGCTGTTCTATAGCCTGCAGATCTGGCTGAACAACCTGACCGACGTGCTCGGCTGGGACCAGATCGACATCGACCCGTTCGTGGCCGGCGTCGCCGTGCTCGGCTTCATCTACGGCGCGTACTTCACCGAAACCTTCCGCGGCGCCTTCCTCGCCGTGCCACGCGGCCAGCTCGAAGCGGGTGTCGCCTACGGCATGAGCGGCTGGCAGGTGTTTTCCCGCATCATGTTCCCGCAGATGATGCGCTTTGCGCTGCCGGGCATCGGCAACAACTGGCAGGTGATGGTGAAAGCCACCGCGCTGGTTTCGATCATCGGCCTGGCCGACGTCGTGAAGGCTTCGCAGGATGCGGGCAAGGGCACGCTGCGGTTCTTCTTCTTTACCCTGCTTGCCGGGGCTATCTACCTCGTCATCACCACGGTCTCCAACTTCGTGCTGATGTACCTCGAAAAACGCTACTCGACCGGCGTACGGAAGGCGGACCTATGATCGAGATCATTCAGGAATACTGGCGCAACTACCTCTACAGCGACGGCTACCGCTTCACCGGACTCGTCATTACGCTGTGGCTGCTGGTGGTGTCGATCGGTCTTGGCTTCTGCCTGTCGATTCCGCTGGCGGTCGCGCGGGTGTCGAAGAAGAAATGGCTTTCCCGCCTCGTGTGGCTGTATACATACATTTTTCGCGGCACGCCGCTCTACGTGCAGTTGCTGCTCTGCTACACCGGCCTTTACAGCCTCGAAGTGGTCCGCGACCACGCGCTGACCAACGCGTTCTTCCGCGACGGCATGCACTGCACGCTGCTCGCCTTCACGCTGAACACCTGCGCGTACACCACCGAAATCTTCGCGGGCGCCATCAAGGCCACTCCGTATGGCGAGATCGAAGCCGCTCGCGCTTACGGCATGTCGCCGTTCACGCTGTACCGGCGAGTGATCCTGCCGTCGGCGCTGCGCCGCGCGCTGCCGTACTACAGCAACGAAGTGATCCTGATGCTGCACGCCACCACGGTCGCCTTCACCGCCACCGTGCCGGACATCCTCAAGATCGCCCGCGACGTGAACTCGGCGACCTATCAGTCGTTCAACGCGTTCGGCCTCGCCGCCCTGCTCTATCTGGCTATCTCTTTCACGCTCGTGTGGCTGTTCCGCCGCGCCGAGCGCCACTGGCTCGCTTATTTGCGGCCGCAAGGCAAGTAAGCCGTCAAGGACCCCGATGAATACAAAGAAGCAAAAGCTCTTCGTCGACGAGCTGCACAAACAGTACGGCGACAACGAAGTGCTCAAAGGCGTCACGCTGCGCGCCAATGCCGGCGACGTGATCAGCGTGATCGGCTCGTCCGGTTCGGGCAAGAGCACGATGCTGCGCTGTATTAACTTTCTCGAACAGCCCAATGCCGGGCGCATCTTTGTCGACGGCGAAGAAGTCCGTACCCAGAAGGACAAGAACGGCGCGCTGAAGGTCTCGGATCCCAAACAGTTGCAGCGCGTGCGCACCCGGCTCTCCATGGTGTTCCAGCACTTCAACCTGTGGGCGCACATGAGCGTGCTGGAGAATATCGTCGAAGCGCCCATCCGCGTGCTGGGACTGCCGCGCCGCGAAGCCGAGGACCGCGCCCGTCAATATCTTGAGAAGGTGGGTCTCGCGCCGCGGCTGGAAAAACAGTATCCGTCGCATCTCTCCGGCGGCCAGCAGCAGCGTGTTGCGATCGCGCGGGCGCTGGCCATGCATCCCGACGTAATGCTGTTCGACGAGCCGACCTCCGCGCTCGACCCGGAACTCGTCGGCGAAGTGCTGAAGGTCATGCAGACGCTCGCCGAAGAAGGCCGCACGATGATCGTTGTCACCCACGAGATGGCGTTCGCCCGCAACGTGTCGAACCATGTGATGTTCTTGCATCAAGGCCGCGTCGAGGAAGAAGGCCATCCGGACGAAGTATTCAGGAACACGAAGAGTGAACGGCTCAGGCAATTCCTTTCGGGCAGCCTCAAATAGCGCCTAAGACAGCTTTTGTAGTTTGTGTAGTATTACAAGGCGCCTACGAAAGGCGCCTTTTTTCATTTCCGCACCCCCTTTTGCGACGTCAAACGTCCCAAATATCGCACCAACATCCCGTTTTTTGCTCTACTCCCACTGCTTTACACCGTCAATAGTGGCAATCCTTAACGCTGCCTCAAACGAACCGTGATTCCCTTGTCAGACAAGGGTTGGGGGCTGTTTTTGAGATGCCTTGACGAGTGCTCGAGCACACCACTATTGCAATTTGGAGACACCAAAGCGCCCTGGGACCAATTTCTTCTCCCATCGAAGTGTATTTTTGATAAATTAGTAACCAAAGTACCAAAACAAAGTTGATTAAAAGTAGTTTCACTTCAAAACGCAGAGGAGATCCGGTCGACGAGGGATCGGTATGACGCAAAGAAAGCCCCAGGCTACATCGTCATCACAGTTCACCCGCTCGACCCGAACCGTCTCCCTGGTACGGATTTCTGTTCGGCGCCCATGGCGTCCGGACACCATCGCAGTACTGGGTTTTTCTTTTGACAGGGTATGGAGGAGAAGATGAAGAAAGCATTACTCGCCGCGGCGTTGATGTCGGCCGGTGTAGTTGCTCACGCACAAAGCAGCGTCACGCTGTACGGTCGTCTGGACGCGGGTGTCGAATACATCAGCGGCCTTCCGAATGCCAATTACACGGGTTCCACCTCGCGTTTCCGCGTTGAGAGCGGCGACTGGGGTACGAGCCTGTGGGGTATGAAGGGCGTTGAAGACATCGGTGGCGGCAACAAGGTACTGTTCCAGTTGGAAGGCTCGTTCAGCACTGCGACCGGCTCACTCGGATCCGCTGGCTCGATCTGGAATCGCTGGGCGACAGTCGGTGTAGCGAACGATCAGTTCGGTACCTTCCTCCTGGGTCGTGAACTGTTCATCTCCAATGGCGTGTGGGACTTCGACCCGTTCGGTCAATCGAACTGGTCGTCGGCGTCGCTGGTGCGTGGCCGCAACTGGCCGCAGTCGAGCAACAACATTTCGTACCAGTCGCCGAAGTTCTACGGCTTTGACGTGTACGGCCAATACGCCTTCTCGAACTCGACGTCCTTCAACGGCGGCAACGGTTCGGCACAAGGTCGTGAAGACGGTCTGCAGGTGACCTACACGAACTCGCTGTTCCAGGTTCGCGGCCTGTACGACGAAATCCGTAATAACATCAACGGTAGCCTTGGCGATCCGACCGCAGGCGCTCCGAACGGTCCGTTCAACTACGGCCGCGAGTACTTCGCCGGCGTCAACGTGTTCCTCGGCCAGTTCAAGATTCAGGCTGTGTACCAGGGCGCACGTACTTCGGGCGAGAGCGGTGTACCTATCGGCACGCCGACGACGACCGACCAGGAATGGGGCGGCATCACGTGGCAAGCTACGCCGGCAGCAGCGCTTATCGCAGCCGTGTATCACGTCAACGCGAACAACGGTGCAGGCAACGCGAACATCTACACGATTGGTGGTTCGTACAACCTGTCCAAGCGTACGTTGCTCGACATCCAGATCGCTACCGTGCGTAACAGCAAGACGGCTAACTTCGGTCTTGATGCCAACGCAGCAGGTGCTGGTGGCGACAGCGGTTCGGGTAGCACGGTTTCGTACAACGAAAACCCGACTCCGGGACATGCCCAGAACGGTGTTTATGCAGGTATTCAACACTCGTTCTAATCGAACGATGTAACTCCGAGATCTAGTCTTAGAATCTTTTTCACGCTGCTGCGAGAGGCGCGTATCGGTGCGATGTCCGAAAGGGTATCGCACCGTTTTTTATTGGTGCGAGCGGTTCTCCGACCGCTGCACGTATGTGTCCTGAACGGCTGACTTGCCTCAGACTGCCGCTTCGTTTTCCTCGCCGGTGCGAATGCGGATGACCCGCTCCACCTCGGCCACGAAAATCTTGCCGTCACCGATCTTGCCGGTGCGCGCCGCACCGATGATCGCGTCGATCACCTGATCGCACTGGTCGTTCGCCACCACTACTTCGATCTTCACTTTGGGCAGAAAGTCGACCACGTATTCGGCGCCGCGATACAGTTCCGTGTGACCCTTCTGGCGTCCGAAGCCTTTGACTTCGCTCACCGTCAGGCCGGTGAGGCCGACTTCGGCAAGTGCTTCGCGGACTTCGTCGAGCTTGAACGGTTTGATGACTGCAGTGATGCGCTTCATGGCGTGCCTCGTCTCTTGAGGGAATAGTTCGTTAAGGTGAAAGGAAATCGATAGCTCCGATTCTACGCCGCGCCGGATGGCTTGCGGCCATTCCTGCGCGTGCCGCGTCCTCGCTTCGATGCGGGCCGCGGCGCCGGGCTTCGTTCATTCCACCGGTTCGGTATAGTGGGACGTGATCGGATAGCGCCAGTCGCGGCCGAACGCGCGGTGCGTCACGCGAATGCCGATCGGCGCCTGGCGGCGCTTGTATTCGTTGATCTTGATTAGGCGCGTGACCCGCTTCACGTCATCCACCGCATAGCCGGCCGCGATGATCTCGGCCAGCGAGCGGTCTTCCTCCATATACATGCGCATGATGGCGTCGAGCACTTCATACGGCGGCAGGCTGTCCTGGTCGGTCTGGTTCTCGCGCAACTCGGCTGAGGGCGCGCGCGTCAGGATCCGCTCCGGGATGACGTCCTGCCTGGGAAATGTGGTGGCCGCGTTGCGGTAATGACACAGACGGTAGACCAGTGTCTTGGCAATGTCCTTGATGACCGCGAAACCGCCGGCCATGTCTCCGTACAGCGTGCAATAGCCCACCGCCATCTCGCTCTTATTGCCGGTGGTCAGTACGATCGAGCCGAACTTGTTCGACAACGCCATCAGCAGCGTGCCGCGAATCCGCGCCTGGATATTTTCCTCGGTAGCGTCTTCCGCGCGGCCAGCGAACTCGTCCGCGAGCGACGTGCGGAACGCGTCGAACATTGGCGCAATCGCGATCTCGTCGTAGCGCACGCCGACCCGGCGCGCCATCTCGGCAGCGTCCGTCGTGGAGATGTCCGCCGTGTAGCGCGACGGCATCATCACGGCGCGCACGCGCTCGGCGCCGAGCGCGTCGCAGGCCACGGCCAGCACCAGCGCCGAATCCACGCCGCCCGACAGGCCGATGAGCGCCCCCGGAAAGCCGTTCTTGTTGATGTAGTCGCGCACCCCCATCACGAGCGCGGCGTACACCTGCGCTTCCAGCGACAGCTCGGGCGCAACCGTGGTGGGCACGGGGCGCGCACCGTCGAATTCGACGATCGCGTTGCCTTCCTCGAACTGCGCCATCTTCGCGACCATATCGCCGTTACCGTCGAGCACGAACGAGCCGCCGTCGAACACCAGTTCGTCCTGCGCGCCGACCATATTCACGTAGACCATCGGCAAGCCGGTCTCGCGGATGCGCGCCCGCAGGATGTCGACCCGCACCGCCTCCTTGTTGAGGTGATACGGCGAGCCGTTCGGAA
>Ga0302234_10000880_pt1 | contig 22286 bp, 18 predicted proteins | sample II_Palsa_N3_2_FD_193576 | JGI IMG/M metagenome (GOLD analysis project Ga0302234, IMG submission 193576) | Peat permafrost microbial communities from Stordalen Mire near Abisko, Sweden - II_Palsa_N3_2 | ecosystem: Environmental > Terrestrial > Soil > Palsa > Peat permafrost | place: Sweden... | reverse complement strand
TCACCGGCCCAGACCTCGTTGCCGACGGTAAGGACGCCGTTGGGGCCAGCCGTGTCGTTATCCTTGTCCGCAGGGACGCCCACGAAACCATTCACCTGCCCCGTGACCTTCAGGGTCGCCCCATCGACGATATCCACTGCCTTGTTGCTGCGGTCGGCGAGAAAGTAGTGATCGGTTTTCTGGTCGACGAAGCTGATGTCGAACGAATCCAAGGGCTCGCCCGGCACCTGGATCTGCGAAATCATCTTGAGCTCGGCGGCGCCTGCGTGGTTCGCCAGAACGCATGAGAACAGACTACCGAGCAGCGCCAGCGAATTGAGTTTGCGTAACATCATCTCCATCCTTTCTTGGTATGTTCAAACGTTGTCCTACCGATGCATCAGAACTTGTGGGTGATGCCGAGGATCAGGGCGACCTGGTTCGGCGTGCTCGAGCTCGATTCCAGGTCGCCCACCGACCCGGCCGCGGCGACGATACTGTTGCCGTCGGCGCTGAATGTGGTGCCGTGCGCATGCGAGTAGCCGCCGATGGCGTAGACCGTGGTGCGCTTCGAGAAGAAGTATTCGGCACCTGCGGCCACCGTGTGATAGACCGCGGACGACGCCCCGCTCGATTTCGTGTAGGTATAGCCCGCATCAACCTGGACCGACGGCGTCACCAGGTACGCAAGGGACGCGGCACCTGTATTGAACGTCTCCTTGCGGGTGAACGCCGTGAAGGAAGCATAGGGCTTCCACTGCGCGTTGCTGTAGCGCACGTTGCCGGTCCAAGCCCCGACCACATATTGGACCGCGGCCTGGCTGATCAACCGGGAGCCGACGAACGCGGTGCCATCGTAAAGCGGCGTGACGGAGTTGTTCGCCGTCGTATCAGCCGTGCCCACGCCGCCGGGGCCGTCGTTCTTGGCAAAGACATAGCCGCCAGCAACGCTGAAGCCGGCATGCGTGTATGCCACCGACGCCGACGATGTCTCCTGCGACGAGATGTTGCCGGCCACGCCGCCCAAGCCGTACATCAATTCGTACTGCAGGCCGCTGTATGTCGGGCTCGTGTACTTGATCGAGTTCTGGACGCGGAAGGTATTGTCGTTGTTGTCGGCATCGCCCGGGGTCGAAAACGCGGGGCCGTAGCCGTCGGCGGTCAGCGGTTGAATCAGGTCGACCGTCGTGTCCAGTTGACGGCCAATCGTGACCGTGCCCAGAGAGGTGCTCGACATGCCGATCCATGCGTTCTTCCCGAACATCCTGCCGCCCTGCTTCAGCTTTCCGCTGTTGACGTCAAAACCGTTCTCGAGGTTGAAGATCGTTGCGAGGCCACCACCCAGGTCTTCCTTGCCTTTTATGCCCCACTGGTTGGCTGTCAGGTCTGAACCCTGCAAAGTAACCAGGGAGGCATGTCCGACGTTGTTGTAGTACGCGATCGCGTCATCCAACTCCCCATAGAGCGTCACGGTGCTCTGCGCCTGTGCGGCCGATGCCGCGGTCAGCGCGGCGATGGTAAAGCCAGAAAGTACGAAGCGTTTCATGTTATCTCCGAAATTCATAGGTATATGTTTTTTATAATTTAGTTAGTATGCCGATTTAATATTTCAAAGCTTGTTTCGGCTGGATCGCTGTCTACCTGCGTCAGGACAATCTGGCTTATGGCCTTTGATCTGAAAGCGGAAGGAACCCGCCACGCTGATACGTCGTGAAGTACGCGGTCTAGCAGGAGGTCCCGTTGCAGTTGATCTATCAGAAACTACGCAAGCGACGTGCCAAGATGAGTTGGCATCAAGTCATTGATCTGACGGGGGAAACGACAGGGCTTTCAGCCGTTCGTTGCGGAAAGCCGGACAAGTGGCCAGTTTGATGGATGAAATCGGTGACAAACGCAGCGGAGAAAATCCGCGACGGCTTTCACTTGAACTCGTCCGAGCTGATGCCAAGTCGACGCATCTTGTCGTAAAGCGTTTTTTTTGGTACTCCCAACGACTCGCAGGCCAGGGCCGCGCGGCCCGAGCATCCGCGCAATGCCTCTTCAATCAACTGCCGCTCGAACGAGTTGAGCTGCGTTTCCAGCGACGCCTTGCCGGCGCCGCCACCACTGCCCGTCGTGTCGACGCGCGTCGGCATGCCGAGGGTGAATCGTTCGGCCACATTGCGCAGCTCGCGAACGTTTCCGGGCCACTGACGGGACATCAGGTCCCGCACGTACGCCGCGGAGACGACCGGCACCGGCTTGTTGTATTCTGCCGCCGCCTGCAGGACAAAATGCTCGAACAGCATGGGGATATCCTCGCGACGGTCGCGAAGCGGAGGAATTTCGAGCACGACGACGCCGAGCCGGTAATACAGGTCATCGCGGAAGTGCTTGAGCGCGGCCAGTTCCAGCAGATCCACCTTCGTTCCCGCAACAATTCGACAATCCATCTTGAGCAGATCGTTGGAGCCGACGCGCTCGAACTTCTTCTCCTGCAGCAGGCGCAGCAGCTTTACCTGCAGCGACATCTGCATGGTTTCGATTTCATCGAGAAACAAGGTTCCACCCTGGGCGTGTTCAATCTTGCCGATGCGCCGTTTGATCGCGCCGGTGAACGAGCCGGCTTCGTGGCCGAATACCTCGCTCTCGAACAGCAGTTCCGGGATACCTGCGCAGTTGATCGCGGCGAAATTCCCGCCTTTCCTGTGCCCGTAGTCATGCAGCGAACGCGCGACCAGTTCCTTGCCGGTTCCGGTCTCGCCGAGAATCAGCGCGTTTGCGTCGGCGTCGGCAAGATCGAGGATCATGCGGCGCAGATGTTCTATCGCCGCGGAGCGCCCGAGAATCTTCGATTCTATGTTGTCGCGATGACCCAGCGCCTGCCGTACGGCCCAGAGGTCGAGCGTCAGGCGGCGCTTCTCGAGCGCCCGTTGCGCGACGTCCACCAGTTGTTCCGAGGAATAAGGCTTCTCGACGAAATCATAAGCACCCCGGCGCATCGCGTCGACTGCCATGGGAATATCGCCGTGTCCCGTCATGAGGATAACCGGCAAGGACGCGTCGGTTTCGATTGCGTGATCCATCAGCGAGAGCCCGCTCATGCCGGGAAGCCGCAGGTCGCTGACCAGGATTCCGGGAAAACCGAATTCGATATAACGCAGGGCATGCTCGGCGCGCTCGAAGGCCTGGACTTCCAGCCCGCTCAGGCGAAACGCCTGCACTCCGCCCAGCCGCACCGCCGCATCATCTTCTACGAAGAGCACCTTCATGTTATTGGACATCGTTGCCTCGCCGCGTGGCGTGTTTCAATCTGACTGTAAATACGGTGCCATCGGGTCGGACATCGGCCAGCAGCGTGCCTCCGAACTCCTGGATGATGCTGGCCGAAATCGTTAAGCCCAGGCCAAGCCCTTCGCCCTGATCCTTCGTCGTGAAAAACGGTTCGAACAAGTGACCTCGAACTTCTTCGGACATCCCGGCCCCGGTATCGCGAACCTCGATCGCCACGTGCCCTGCCTCGCAGGAGACCGCGATGGTCAGCACGTGCGCGCGAATGTTGCCGGCCTCGGCCATCGAGTCGATCGCGTTGCCGATCAGGTTGATCAGCACCTGCTCGAGCCGGTTCGGTTCGGCAATCGCGAATACCTTGGCGTCCGGCTCCTCGCGTCTCAGTTGGATATTTCCGCTGCGGATACGGGCATCGAGCAGGAAGAGCGAGTTCGACACGGCAGAACTGATCAGTACGCGCTCCAGATAGGTCGGCGACTTGCGCGCGAAGCGCTTGAGCTGACTGGTGATCTTGCCCATCCGCTCGGTCATGCTGCAAATGACGCGCAGGTTTTCGTGCACCTGGTCAAGTTCGCTGCGCTGCATGAATGCCAGCGCGTTCGCCGACAAGGTCCGCAGCGCTGCAAGAGGTTGATTGAGTTCATGGGTGATGCTCGCTGACATCTGCCCGAGCGCCGCCATCTTCCCTGCCTGCACCAGCTCCTGCAGCGTCGACTTGAGGACCGCCTCCGCGCGCCAGCGCTCCGCGATTTCGACCTTCAGCGTCTTGTTGATCTTGCTCAGTGCGTCGGTCCTGCGCGTGACCTTGCGCTCAAGGTCTTCGTTCAGGCGCCGCAGGCTTTCTTTGGCCGCAAGCTCCTGCGCGACAGTCCGCCGCCGCTGCAGCAAGTAGAGAATGAAAACGGCGATCAAGGTCATACCCAGTCCGACGCCGAGCGCGACATTGAGGGCCGCGACTCTTGCCGATCTGATGTCGGACAAGGAGCTGATCATCCAGCTCGTGTCCGACATCGGTCGGCTCAGTATCAAGAACCTCGACCTCAGGAAAGCGGGGGCGTGTGGGCCGAGGTCCGCGTCGGGTGCGAACCGGGCCGTCTGCGCCTGTTCGCCTTCCGGGGTCTGCCTGACCAGGCCGATGGCTTGCAGGGCCCCTGGCGCGTCGTATTGATGAAGGGCGATGATCGACGAGCGCGCCTCGTCGGATAAAGCGTCCAGTGTCTTGAACTTCCAGCTCTCCCAGGTGGAGAGGAAGATGACGCCGTGACCATCGCTGATCATGGCTGTGTCGCCTGCGTGCCGCCAGAGCGCTTCGATCTTGTCCAGGGTGATCTTGACGGTTGCGATGCCGACAATCTTGCCGTCGGCAAAGATTCGCTCCGCATAAAAGTAGCCGGCTTTTTTGCTGGCTGCGCCCAGGCCGTAGAACGAACCACTGCCGGTTGCGAGCGCTTTCTGAAAGTAAGGCCGGTAACCGAAGTTCATATCGACAAAGCTGTCCGGCTCGTCCCAATTGCTCGATGCGAGGGTGTTTCCCTCCACGCTCATGATGTAGAGCGTATTAGAGTGTGCGCCCCGGTTGACCGCCGCCAGATAGCGGTCCACCCGCTTCGCGATGGCCGCGTTGTGCGGTTGTTGCAGCAACTGGACGATATCCGGATTCAGATTCAGCAAGGACGGCAAGTAAGCGTAGCGAGCCAGTTCGCTTTTCAGCGCGGTGTCATAGATATCGGCGCGATGGATCGCCGCGCCACGAATGGTTTCTATGCCGAGTTGCTCGGTATAACTGTAAGACCGGCAGACGCCGATCGTGATGAACAGCACCACCCCGGCGTATCCCAGGCACCGTTGAAGCGTTCGCAGGTGACGGCCTGGCCACCGCAAAACGGAGCGATCACGGCTGTCCGATGCGGGATGGAAGCCACTGAGTGACATGTTCAACTCTCACGGCGGCGCTGGCGCAGGATGCGCCCACCTGATCAATTTACGTTGTCAAAGGACGCAGCATCATCCGCGGCTTCGACCAACCATGCGGCGCTGACAGGATGGTCAGGGCCGGATTGCCCGATATGACTCGGCTTGCGGCGCCGCTACGCGATGGCACGTCTTACCTGTCAAACCTCCGGATCGTGCAAATCGAAATTTTAGACAACTGCGTACTGTTGACAGTACACAGCTTGAGTGTGGTCTGCAATAAGGGCTTAGCCGTAGCAATTCTGCCCATTCGTCTTTTTGCGGGATCGTTAGTGTCGCGGCGTGCGCGTACGCCCGAGCCGCAGGGAATCGCGAGATACCGCCGGAAAGCGCGCTGCGCACGTCCGTAGCCGACGACGCGGAGGCCGCGTAAGCAAGGCTAGGCGCTGTGAGGAGTGTTCAACGCTTGAGGGGTAGTCGGCTTTCTTCTCGTCGAGAGTCGATACGGTTGGCGGCATGCATGAATCCGTGATCCGTACCCGCATCCTGCAGCCAGGATGGTTGTCGCCTGGACCGCAGCGCGCATCTTCATGGAGAGGTCGCGATGCTCCGTAATATTTTCGTAATATTCGGCGAAAATCACGCAATACCGTATCGAGCCAAATTGCGCCGAAACTCGCGCGCCGGACGCCGGCTTTGATCTCAGCAATCCTTAGGAGTGCGGTGAACAGCATCGCCTGAGAGCAGACATCCCCGCCGCGCAGCACTGCGCGGCGGGGATGTCTGGGGAACGCAAGCCAGGGTCCGTTATCAAGTCACCCTCCGACTACATCTTCATGCCATCCATGTCACCGTGCGCCATCGCTCCGGCTTTCTCAACGGTGACCGTGACACTGACCACTCCCGCCTTTTCGAAGACAAGCGTGATCGGGAAAGTCGATTTATATATCAGCGGCTTCTTCAGGTCGACGAGCATCACATGTCGCGCCGTCGGTTTCAGGTCAATCCTGGCGTGCGCCGGGATCTCCACCCTGTCCAGGGTCCGCATTTCCGTCATACCCTGGGCATCGACTCTGTTCTCATGCACTTGCGCGGCTCGTGACACCGGACTCGTCACGGAAACCAGCGCGTCGCCTTCCGGACCTTCGTTCACGATGGACATATAGACTACGCCGACGTCCGCGCCTTCCACCGTCGCCCGGGCCCAGGCATGCTCCACCATCACGTGGTTCGCCCCGACGGACTCGGATCGGGAAAGCGGTGCGATCAGGAAAAGGCCCAACGCCAGAGCGGTATATCCCATGCGCATGTCCTGCTCCTCAGGGAGGGGTTCGAACCGGGGGCCGATGTCGCCGGTTCACGGGCAAAAGCATCGATCAGGACCCATTCCGCTCGCTGATCAACTCCAGCATCTTGGAAGCGATCATGTAGGCGTCGCTCATGTGACTAAAGGTGACCTGATAACGCCCTTGCGGATCGATGACGAATATGTTCGACGTGTGCCTGAAGGAGTAGCTTCCGTCGCTGTTGAAGATCTTCTTGAATCGGATGCCATAGTTCATCGCGACTTCAGCCACCTGCTGTGGCGTTCCGCCGAGACCAATCAAGCGATCGTCGAACTGGGCCACGTAGCTGCCCAGATACTTGCCGTTGTCCCGTTCTGGATCGATCGTAATGAAGATAGGCTGCACATGTTTCGCCTCAGCTCCGATCTGCCTCAAGGCGTCGATCATCTCGGCCAACTCCGTCGGACACAGATCGGCGCAATGCGAGTACCCGAAGTAAATCAGCATCCACTTGCCCCTGAAGTCCGTACTGCTTACGGACTTTCCCGCCGGGTCGGTCAGCGTGAAGGGCGCGCCCAGGGCTGCCTGCGCACGAGCAAGCGAAGGCATGGCCAGCGCCTCGATGCACAAAGCGCTTAGCATGACTATATATGCAAGAATTCGTCCAGGAGACACTTTCATCGACCTTTCGCCACACTACACTCAGTCGGCGCCCGCTGACATGCAGGCCTCTACTTGTCGGCCGGAACAATAGCCAGCAGGTAAGGCTCGTTGCCGATCCCGGTCACGGTCCCGGCCACCTTCAATTGCTCAAGATCGACGACCCACAGGGTTCCGCCCGCCCGGACGTTAGGCTCGCCGCCGGCGACGATGGCATAGCGCCCATCAGGCGTCACCGAGACCGCACGTGTGCGAGGCTTCGAACCCGAAGCCGTGCCCGAAGGAAGCTGCAACGGAATCCGGGCGATTTCCGGATGCGCGTCCCCTGCCACCGCCTTCTTGACGTCAACGACCGACAGATTGGCCGCGAGATCGTTTGCGACCACGATCCGGGTTCCATCCGGCGTGAAGGCCAGGCTGAACGGATGGCTTTGACCCTGGGGATCGTCAGTGCCTACCAGCACGCGCCTGATCTCCGCCTTGGGCGACTTGGAGATCGCCTTGTCGACATCGATCAGCGATATGAACTGTCCAGGCTCATCGTTCTCGTCGTTGTCGCGGTCCGTTACCGCAATAAGGCGGCCGTCGGGGCTCGTCACGATGGCCCAGGGGCCGCGCTCGACCGGGAAGCGGAATGTCTCCCAGTCAGACGCACCGCTGACCGCCTTCGCGACATTAATCACCGAGATATCGTGCGTCCCTTCATTGGCGGAGAATACATAGCCGCCATGTCGCGGCGTGTAGGCGAGCCCGTTAGGATCCGAGAAGCATCCCCAGTTGGGGTCCGGTGAGATGTGCGGCACGATCGCTGGATTGAGGTAGATCTGGTCACAGGAATGTCCGTCCGTCTGCGGCACATGGCCGCCCGTTCCCCTCGCCAGCGACACGACCCGCTCGAGACGCTTCGTGACCAGGTTGATGATCCCTATCTCGTTGGCGCCATCTTCGTTGCCGGCCCCCTCCGAATTCGCGATCATCGCGTACTTGCCGTCAGGCGTGACGACAATGCCTGCAGGCCCAAAGCCGCCGGAGTAATAAATCGCATCGATGGCGTTCGTGGTGTTGTTGTTGGCGGGATCGATGGTCTTCATTACGTCGAGGACAGTCATCGCGCCGGGATATCCGTGAGGCATGCCCGATTCGACGTCCACGGGCCTTGAGACGCCTGCATGGTCCGACACATACGCCTTTCCGTTTGGACCGAGGATGACGTTATTGGGTAACGCCTGCGCCGGTATGCGGGTGACGCCGATATATTTCGCGTCATAGCGCGACGGCTCGATGGCCGGAACATCCGGCGAGACGCGCACACGGCTGATCACGGCTTTCTGCGTGCCATTGTTTGCCGGATCGATCGCCTTGCTGATGTCCACGACGATAATGCGAGGGTCCCGGCGACCGGTGACCAATGCGTAAGGCCCGGCCGCACAAGCCAATTCCGACAGGGCAAGCGCTGCTCCCAATAGCACGATCCGCGTAGTTTTTAGATTGAACATGTCTCGCTCCGTATTTTCTCGGAAATCTTAATTTCTTGAACTTTCCACGTGGCGCGGGAAAAGCAGGATCTCGGTCGCAGACACAGCCGTATGTATTCCGGATGAACAGACACAATGGTGGCGCAAGGTACGTGCCAGTTTGCGGGCGCTCCAAGTCATTGATTCACGGCCGATTAGCGCTTCTTTTTCTCGCTATCATTGTGGAAAGTCAGACAACGCGCCGTTTCGTGTCTGGAAAAGGTATCGATTGTCGACGGATGAGGCCCAGGGCATCGATGGACCCCTGGGCGTTGCGCGGGGAAAAGCAGCGCACCTAGAATTTATGGTGAATCGCGATGCGCGCCACGGCCTGATGATTGTTCGACGAATCGCCGAGACTGCCAATATCCGCGACCGCCGCAGCGCCCGTCGAACTCGTGCCGCTCGCGGTCTGGAACGTGCCAAGGAGATAGACGTCAGTACGCTTGGACAGCGCATAGTCGAGCAGCAACGAGAACTGGTTGTACTTCTGGTCGCCGATGTCGCCTTTCACTGCATTGCCCTTCGTATAGTTGTATTCGCCCGAAAGAGACAGCGCCGTCGTGAGGCGATAAAACGCGTTCAGTTCATAACTGTTGAAGGTTGCGGTCGCGCCGTTGAACGCGCCGATGTTCATGTACTTGGTATTCGAGTACACCGCGCCGATCTTTGCCGCGCCGAATTGATACGAGCCGCCCGTCGTGATGATCTGCATCGAGTTGGCGGGTTTCGTGCCGAGATAACCGGAATTCAGCGAGTTGAACGTCGCGGCACTCGCGTTGCTGTTCAGGATCGAGCCCAACGCGGACGGATTCCTGAACAGTTCGTACGCAACCCCAATACCGACCGGGCCGTTTCCGTAGTTCGCACCGAGGCTGTATCCGCTCGATTGCGAAATCTCGCCCGCCACGCCGCCCAGACTCGCGGTGCCCCCGAAGGTCAGACCGTTGAAATTGGAGCTCGCGTATTTGATCGTGCTGTTCGCGCGGAACGTGTGGTTGACGTTATCGAGGTCGCCCGGATGTTCTGTCGTCGATCCGCCGTAGGCTGCGGCAAAGCCGTAATTGCCGACGTAGTCGTTGATGCTGTCGTACTGACGACCCAACGTCACGGAACCCAAGGAGTTGCTCGCGAGGCCCACATAGGCTTGTCGGCCGAACGCGGTGCCACCTTGTCCGAACGCGCCCGTGCTGACGTTGATGCCCGACTCCAGCACAAAGATCGCTGTCGTGCCGCCGCCCAGATCTTCGGCGCCCCGCATGCCCCAGCGACTGCCCTGCGTCCCAGCGTTGGAATCGACCGAAAATTGCCTGCCGCCGACGTTCTTGCCATTCACCACGTTCTTCGCGTTCGTGTTGATCATCAAGCCTTCATCGAGGATACCGTACAACGTCATCGTGCTTTGCGCATGAACGGTTCCCGCGACGGTACTCAATATCGACAATGCAAAAAGCGACTTCCTCATTTTGTCTTCTCCACCAAGTCTTGATTTATTTATGTGTAATATTTATATATAGGAATACTAAATATATTATCGTTACTGCATAAGCAGTCCTCCTACGAAACCGGCGACATCGGATTTGACGTGAAGCGGGTCGACTGCGGCGCGTGGATGACTCCCCAGGGGCACCGCAGTCAGACGGTCAGCCTAGAAAAGCGCCGCCGTTCGCATGAATCGTTTGGCCGGTCACGTAGCGTGCTGTCGGGCCGCACAGAAACTGCACGAGGCTCGCGACTTCGTCGGGCTGGCCGCGCCGGCCGAGCAAGGTCGTGCGTTCAGCGTGGTGCGCAGGTTCGATGTTGCCCGCTGAACCGCCGCGCACGGTCGCGATCAAACCGGGCACCACGCAATTGACCGTAATGCCGTCCGGACCCAGATCGTGCGCCAGTGCGCGCGTCAAACCCACGAGCCCCGCCTTCGCGGCGATTACGTGCGCGCGTCCAGCCGAACCCGCATGCGCGGACATACCGCCGATATTGACGATCGCACCGGCGTTCGATTGCCGCAGATAGGGCAATGCTGCGTGCGCGCAGAGATACGCACCGTCGAGAATCACCGACATCACTTCGCGCCAGCGCGCGAAATCCAGTTCCTCAAACGGCACTTCGCGACGCACGGCGGCATTGTTGATGAGAATATCGATCTGCCCGAAATGGCGAATCGCGGCTTCCACCAGGCTTTGCGCGCCCGCCGGTTCGCTGACGTCGGCCATATGCACGGCCGCGCGCCCCCCCGTTGCCTCGATCGCGCGCACGACTTCGGCCGCCTCGGCGGCGGAACTGCGCGCATTGACGATCACCGCATTGCCCGCCGCCGCGAGTTCCAGCGCAATCTCGCGGCCGATGTTGCGCGCCGATCCGGTGACGACCGCGACGCCGCTGATTTCTGCTTTCATGAATGCACTCCCAGTGATTCCGTAGATAAATTCGGTGCGCTGCCTTGCAGCGGCCGGTCGGGACGAATCCAGAATGACAGCGCAATGCCTACCAGCAACAGCGCAATCGACATCACGAACGGCAAGCGATAGCTGCCCGTCATGTCGGTGATCAGGCCGAACGCGACCGGTGACACGACCGCCGCGAGACCGGCCGCCGTGCTGACGAAGCCGCTCGCAACGCCCGCATAGGCCGGCGCGATATCCATCGGCACGGCCCAGATCGGTCCTTCGGTCGATTCGAGACAGAACAGTGCCGCAGCCAGGCACAGCGCGATTACGGTCCGGTCGCGCACGAACAGTACGCATGTGAGAAACAGCAGCGAGCCCGCGAAGCCCATGATGATTACGTTGCGGCGCGCCGTGTTCAGATTTCCGGTGCGTCGGTAGATCGCGTCGGTCAGCAAGCCGCCTGCGGTATCGCCGATCACCCCGGCGAGAAACACGCCCGACGTAAACAGCGCCGTGGTCTTCAGATCGATGCCATACACCCCGACGAAGAAGCTTGGCAGCCAACTCAGATACAACCACAACGTCCACGCGTGACAAAAGAACACCAGCGTGACCGGCATGATGCGCCGAATCAGCGGTCGCCACGGCACCGCCGTGCGATGACGCGGGCCGGCATACGGCGGCAATGCGTCGACTTCGGCGGCGGTGATCGACGGATGCGTGCGCGGATCGTCGCGAAAATACAGCGCCCACACAATCACCCAGATCGCACTGACACAACCCAGCGCGATAAATGCGCCCCGCCAGCCGAGCAGCGGAATCATCAACACGAGTAGCGGTGGCGTAACGGTGGCTGCTGCGCGAGCGGCCGAGTGCGTGAAGCCCTGTGCGAAGCCACGCCTTGCCAGCGGGACCCAGTTGGCCATCGCACGCGTGGCGTTCGGAATTGTGCCGGCTTCACCGAGACCGACCAGCGCGCGCGCGAGCACAAGTGTCGCGAGGCCGCCGGTCACACCGGTCGCGAGCGTGCCGAGCGCCCATAGGATGCCCGAGAACGCCAGCATCCGGCGTGGTCCGATCCGGTCGCCAAGATAACCATTGACCACCTGAAAGATCGCGTAGCAATAGCCGAACGCCGAAAACGCGATCCCAAGCTGCGTGTTCGACAGACGCATCTCCGACTTCAGCAGCGGCGCCGCGATGGAAAGATTCACCCGGTCGACGTACTCGATGAAATACATCGCGCAAATCAGCAGAAACACTCTGCCCGTGGTGCCGGTGAACATGCGTGCTTTCGATTTCATCGTGAACCGCCCTGCCGGTTGCCATGCTGCATGGTTTTTTCCTTCAGCTTCGATTGTCACCAGCGCCCTTAGGCATCCGACCGTCATAGTTCGGTATGCGAATCATTATTTCTGCAATACCTGATGTGCTGTTTCCGGCGCCCACTTCACGCAAAAAAGACCGACCAGATAGATCAATGAGACGGCGGTGATCGCTAGCGGATAGGAGCCAGACATCGCCGCGAGCATGCCGACAATCGACGGCCCCGCCGCGCCGAGCACGCGACCAAAGCTGAATGCAAATCCGGAACCGAGTGCACGCTGCATCGTCGGAAAAATTTCGGGCAACCAGATCGTGAACAGCGAAAACACACCGATCGTGAAAAAGCCAAGCAGCGGCAGCGTGACCAGAAATAGCGGCAGGCTTTTTAGCATCACCACAATGCCGAAGTACGACGCGATATTGCAGATCAGCCCGCCCACGTGGCGATAAACACGCGATACGGGCGCTACTGCGACTACCACACCGACGGAACGCGACATGTCGTCTCCTGAATCCTCGGTCCGCCGCGTTCGTTGGCATCGCGGCTTGTCTTATGTCGACAATGCGATCGATGACGCGCGTGGCTTTGTTCGCGGCTTTGCACCATCGCTGCGGATCGCTTACACGGCGCGCGTCATCAGTACTGCCAGTGGCGCACTACGTCTTCTCGACAGGGCGTGCCAGATCGGCCAGCGTGGCAATGTTCTCCAGCGATTCCATCCTCCACCCTGCCTCAAGCAACCTTGCGGCGTGCGCGCCGCCCAGAATCGGTTCGACCAGATCGGTGAACTTGGCGGCCAGGTCGGCATGGGTCATCGGCCGCTCAATGCTGCCGATCGCGTGTTCGACATGCTTCTCGAGTCGCTCGCCGCTCGTCAGCATGATCGTGATGTGAACGGCGTCGGCAGGCATCGCGGGATCGATCTCGGCGGTAACCTTGTCGCGCAGTTGCACTGTCGCGGCGTCGTGGACGGCCGCATCACTGTATTGATGCTCGCCCGCACGACCGTCGATGATCGCCACTGCCGCCGAGTGATAGACGCTGAACTTGCCGTCAAGCCCGGTCTGCGGCGTGCGCTTGCCGGTCAGTTCGAGCACCAGCGGATGCACCTTCAGCAGCACCGACGCAATTGCGCCCGCCTCCAGTGCATGTTCATTGCGCAGTTGGATGCAGCCGTCGATCGCCGGATGGATCACGATGCCGCACGCAAACGGCTTGTACGAATTCAACAGACTTTCATGCCGTTCACCGAGCCCTTCGGTGATTTCGGCGTAGTTGCGATGCGTACTCGTCACGTTCGCCCAGCCGCGCTTCGCTTCGATCCCCTGCTCCGAACTCGTATAGCCGCGCGCCGCCAGCAACGCCGAGAGCAGGCCGTTCTGCGCCGCGCGGCCGGGATGGAAGCTCTTGGTCATCGTGCCGAACATCTCGCGCAAGCCGACCGGCTGCGTAGCCGCGAGTCCGAGAGCCCAGGTCATCTGCTGTTCGTCGAGCCCGAGCAGCTTGCCCGCAGCAGCAGCCGCGCCAAACACGCCCGCCGTGCCGGTGATGTGCCAGCCGATATCGTAGTGATCGGGATAGACCGCGTTGCCGATCCGGCATTCGGTTTCGATGCCAAGCACCAGCGCGTGAATGAACTCCTTGCCGCTGACCGGACGATACTCAGCCAGCGCAAGAATCGCGGACGCCACTGGCCCTGCAGGATGAATCACAGTCTTCAGATGCGTATCGTCGAAGTCGAAGACGTGCGAGCTGATGCCGTTGAAAAGCGCGGCGCTCAGCACGTCAGCCTTCGCGGCGCGGCCGAGTACCGTCGCCTGCGCAGGACCGCCAAACGGCGCAAGCGCCGCGATCGCGATCTCGACCGCTTCATGCCGCGACGCGCCGACCGCACAGCCCATCCAGTTGACGAAGGTGCGCACCGCATGGTCCCGCACGGCTTGCGGCAGGTTGTCGGCGCGCGCGTTGACGAGGTAGCGCGCGAGGGTTTGGGTGACGCGGTCGGCTTGGGTCATCGGATCGTTAAGGGGTAGAGAAGGCATAAAAGGGATCGCTGGCGGCACAGGTTGCATTATCCATATTGTCGACAATACACAAATAGTGGAAGATTCCAGTTGCGCGATGATATTGCAGATAGTATGTTGTCGACAATATTCAAGACGCAATGTGCGTAGTACACTGTGAGCTTTCCAGATGCAGGCCCACCCATGCCGCGCTCCATCACTTCGCTCGAGTTGCTTCGTTCAGTCACGCTGTCCGGTCTCGTGCAGGATGAAATCCTCCGTCGCATCAAGACTGGCGAACTTGAGGCCGGCATGAAGCTCAATGAGATGGATCTCGCCGAGCATCTGAAGATCAGCCGTAGTCCGGTGCGCGAGGCGTTTCGCGCGCTCGAGGAAGCGGGTCTCGTGTTGCTGGAAAAAAATCGCGGCGTCTACATCCGCGAGATTTCGGATACCGAAACCGCCGAACTCTATGAAGTGCGCGCGGGGCTCGACGAGATGGCCGGCCGCCAGTTGGCGTTGAAGATAACCGACACGCAGTTGCAGGAACTGCATGCGATGCTCGATCAGCTCGAAGCCAGCTCTATCCACGGCGAGCTGAACAATTACTTCACGTTGAATATTGCGTTCCACGACCGGCTGGTCGAACTGTCCGGCAACGCGACGATGCTCGGTCTGTACCGGCAGGTGGTCAACCGGATGCATCTGCTGCGCCGGCGCGGCTTTTCGATTGCCGGCAGCTCGCAGGCGTCGCACACCGAACACCGGCGGATTCTCGACGCGCTCGCGCGCCGCGATCCCGAAGCCGTTGCGATAGCGATGCGTCAGCACGTGCAGGCGGGGTTCCAGCGCGCGATCAGTGCGCACAGCGCGGAAGACGCCGCACCCGCTACGGGTGTCGTTGCTGCCAAAACGGCGCGAGCCATCCTTGTTGACGGTCCGCGCTAGCACTCGCAGCGCCGCACGCTTTGCGCGCGCATGACACGGAGACGCACGCATTTCATTACCGACTCGGAGTGGTCACCCGTATGAGCGTTGAAACACCAGAAGGACACGGAATCATCGGTGAAAAACTCGGTGCCTGGATCGCCGATGGCCAAGCGTCGACGTTGCCTGCTCAGACGGTCGAAATCGCCTGTCTGTTGCTGCTCGATGTGACGGGTTTGTGCATCTCCGGCCGCGACGAAGACTACATCCGCGCGACGCTGCAGGCCACCGACCCGGGTGGTGCCTGCACGGCGCTCGGCCACGCGAACAGTTTCAATGCGTTCGATGCGGCGCTGATCAACGGTACCGCCGCGCACGGTGAAGACTACGACGATACCTTTGAGGGCGGTCCAGTGCATTCGGGTGCGGTGGTCGTGCCTGCCGTGCTCGCGGCGTGCGAACGCGAAGGACTCGGTGGCGGCGCGTTGTTGCGCGGCATCGCGGTCGGCGCGGAACTGATGTGCCGGCTGAGTCTGGTCGCTCCGCGCGCGATCCACACCGCCGGGTTCCATCCGACCGCGGTGATCGGCGCACTCGCGGCAGCGGGTGGCGTCGCGGCTGCGCTGCGTCTGAATGCGCAGCAGGCGAGCTCGGCGCTCGGTATCGCGGGCAGCATGGCGGCGGGGATCATCGAGTATCTGGCCGAAGGCACGTCGACCAAGCGAATGCACGCCGGATGGGCCGCGCAGTCAGGCATTCGCGCGGCGCTGATGGCGCGCGGCGGCTTCGACGGCCCGCGCACCGTACTCGAAGGCAAGCATGGTTTCTTCAAGGCGTTCGCACCTTCTCGCACGCCCGATTTCTCTGCGCTGCTCGATACGCTCGGCTCGACGTGGATCATGGAGACGATCGCGTTCAAACCCTACGCGTGCGGCACGATGACCCAGCCGTATATCGATTGCGCCATCGCGCTCGCGGAACGCGGCGTACAAGCAGACCAGATTCGCGACATCGTGTGCGAAGTCGGCGAAGGCACGGTGCATCGCCTGTGGGAAGAACTCGCCGTCAAGCATCGGCCGCCGACGGCTTACGCCGCCAAATTCAGCACACCGTTTTGCATGGCCGTGGGTTTCTTTGATCGCAAGGCAGGTTTCAGCCAGTTCACTGAAGCGCGCATTCAAGATCCGGCGGTGCTCGCGCTGGCCAGCAAGATCCGCTACGTGATCGATCCGCACAACGAGTACCCAACCAATTTCACCGGCCATCTGCGCGCGACACTCAACGACGGAACAGTTCAGGAAGTGCGTCAGCCGCATATGCGCGGCGGTGCGCGCGAGCCGCTGTCGCGTTCCGAACTCGCAGCCAAATTCACCGACAACGTACAGCATGGCGGCTGGAGCGCAGCACTCGCCGACGAGGCGCGCCTATGGTGCGAGACGGTGTTCGACGAGTCGGCGCTCGGCTCGATCGAGCGATTCCGGCGATAGACCGATCAACGTGTGACGCCCTACCCGCGGCTGTCGTTCTCGGGCGCCGTACGCCGGTGCCGTACGACAGGTGGTGAAACCGTTTACGAACCCGGGTATAACGCGGACGCAGCGAACGCTTCCGCCCCCCGGATCAGCATCGCTCAGGCGCGATGCGCTGTCTGCCTGCGACGAACACCCATCAATCTTGCAAGCCGCGCACGTTCCGGTAAGAACAGCGGCTTGAATCGACGAAGCGCACGCGAAATTCGACCGGCTGATCCTTGAACGTGTAGGCCGTGCGCTCAATGCGAAGCACCGGGGCGCCGACTTCGATATCAAGCGCGCGCGCCACCTCCTCGTCGGCAGCCGCGCCGCCCAGGTCTTCCAACACGCGCACGACGGAAATCCCGAAGTGCTCCTGGTAAAAGCCATAGATGGAACCTCGCCGTGCTTCGAACATCTCGGCATCGAGATTTGGGAACACGTCGAACGGAAACCATAAACGATCGAGCATGACGGGAACGTCGTCGTGCAGCCGAAGATTGTCGGCGGTAGTAAGCCGCGCGCCGCGCGCGAGCTTGAGCGTCGCAGCAAGCGCAGGGCTCGCGCGCTCTTTGGCGAAGCGCAGCAGGCGTGCCGTGACCTGCAGTAATTCGCCGTTTGTATCGACAAAGCTGAAGTAGTGGTCGAACGCATGTTCGTCGGCGAACTTCGCGACGATTGTGCCGCGCCCCGCACGGCGAATCAGCAGATGCTCGGCCACCAATTCTTCGACGGCGCGGCGGATCGTACCGATGCCGACGCCGAATTCTTCGGCCAACTGCGGCTCCGTGGGGATCTTGTCGCCGGCCGTCCAATGGCCGGTACGAAGGCGCTCGAGAATAGCGGCGCGGACGATTTCATAGAGCGGTTGCTCTCCCGTATTACGAAGTCCTGGCATTCAGGTCGGTGTCAGAGTGAAGTGAAGTGAAGTGAATCGGAGAAGGCCGCTCGATTTGCGATGACATGGCTGCGAGGTGCACGCGTAATGGGGCGCCCGACCCGATTCGCAGCCCGCGCGGCGAATTCCGGAAGGATACAGGATCGTCACTGCATGAGTCACTGCATGAGTCACTGCGACCGCAATAGCGACGACATCCGGCCCCGCCGATAGACGCAATTATCGACAACCCGAACCTATCGATTAATTCGAATCATTCGAATGATTCGATTGACTGAGCCAACACGTCGTCCTAGACTGTTCTTCATCGCGCAACCGGGCGCGCTTACATCCGAGGACATGAGTCATGCCGAATTTCATCAAGCACATTGCATTCAAGGTTGAAGACGTCGAGAAGGAACGTGCGTTCTATGAAAATGTATTCGGCTACAAGCACGTGAAGACGGTGCGTCGCAAGGGCAAGAATGGCGATCATATTTCGCATCACCTGACCGACGGTTATATGGACCTGACGCTGATTCACTACGAGTCGTCAGACTCCGATGAGTCGGATTTCGCCGGCCCGGCGCCCTGTATTCATCACATCGGCATGGAAGTGGAAGACCTCGACGCGTTCATCGCGCAGATCAAGGACAACGGCGGGGAAATCCTGACGGCGCCAGGTCATCTGCCGGTCAAGTTCCGTTCGCCGAACGGCCCGGTTGCCGAAGTCGTGCCAATGCAACGCTGGGAAGAGAAGACGCTTGCCGCCGGCGTACATGGCGAAGTACTCGAGTAATACGTTTCAGCTCGCACCACACCTGCATCACACCAATAATAGCGAGCAGTTCGACGTACGGCGACGCGGGAGCGATCCTCGTGACGCCGCGACACATGACGCAACGGCACATGACGTTTGCGTGGTCGCAAGAAGGAGACACGATGGAATCGATCCGCCGACGCAGCCGTCTTTCCGCGACGACAGGCGTACTGGTTGTCCTGTGCATCATGTCGTTCCTGATGTACGTGGACCGTACGAACATTTCCACTGCGGCTCTCGCGATCCGTCGCGATCTGCATCTGAGCAACTCGCAGCTTGGCATTGTGTTTTCCGCCTTCGCACTGACCTACGCGCTGGCGATGATTCCAGGCGGATTTATCGGCGATCGTCTCGGCGCCCGGAAGATGCTCGCGGTGTGCGGCGTGCTGTGGGGTCTCGGTACGCTCATGACTGGCTTCGCTAACAGCCTTGTGACGCTGCTGCTGGCGCGCTTCGTCGTCGGGCTGGGTGAAAGTCCGATCGTGCCGGCATCGGCCCGTGCGCTGACCTCCTGGATGGAACCCGAGCGGCGTGGATTCTCACAAGGCATCACGCACGCATGCGCGCGGCTTGGCAACGCATCGACGCCGATTCTCGTCGCCGGCCTGATCACCGCATTTTCATGGCACATCGCGTTCATTGCGCTCGGTGCCGCGAGTCTTGGCTGGGTCGTACTGTGGCTCTGGTATTACCGCGACAATCCAGCCGATCATCCGGGCATCACGCCCGAAGACATTGCGCGCCTGCCCGCGGCGGTCGGGAAGACGCGCGTACCGATGCGCTGGTCGCCGTTGCTGCGCACGCTCTGGCCAGCTACCGTCGTGAGCTTCTGTCACGGCTGGATCCTATGGTTCTTTCTGAACTGGATGCCGTCGTTTTTTGCACAGGCGTATCACCTGAATATCCGGCATTCGGCTATCTTCAGTTCCGGAATTTTTTTAAGCGGCGTAGTCGGCACAACGCTTGGCGGTTCGCTCAGCGATCTGATGCTCAAGAAGACCGGCAACATCCGTCGCTCGCGTCAAACGCTAATCACCGTCGGTTTTCTCGGACCGATCGTGTTCTTCGTACCGATGTTCTTGCACACATCGCCAACGCTGGCCGCGTCCTCGCTTGCTGCCGCGTTGTTTCTATCCGAACTGGTGACTGCTCCGCTGTGGGCCGTCGCAATGGACCTCGCGCCCAATCACGCGGCGACGTCGAGCAGCATCATGAATACCGGGCTTGGCGTTGCGGCATCAGTATCGCCACCGCTCGTCGGGTGGATGGTCGATACGATGCATTCATGGCAACCCGTGTTTGCGCTGTCGATGTTCTTTCTCGTGCTCGGGCCCATTGCCGCGCACTGGATTCGCCCCGACCGTCCGTATCTCGGCGAGCCGGAAACGAAGGCGAAAGAAGCTACCGGTTTTGTGGCGTCGATTGATGCTTACTGAACGCGCCGCTTATAAACGAACATCGGAGCGAACTCGCCGTTCAGGTCACCTTTTATTCCAGCTTCCATAAGCGTCAGCTAAGGCTGCGACGATAAGCTTACCTATCGTCCATTCCTCTATCGCCCGCTATGGAAGCACTGAACCGAACGCTCTTCTTGCTGATCAACGCATCGAATCGGCCAGAGTCTGCCATCGTGGCATTGGCCATGCTGTTCGGCGAATACGCTATCTGGCTCGTGCCCGCCACGCTGATCGTGTGCTGGCTGCGCGGCAACGACATCGTGCGCCAGCGACTGATCGAGGCAAGCGCGTCGGCGCTGCTTGCGTTGCTGGCTGCGCAGATTATTGGCGTGATGTGGCCACATCCGCGGCCTTTCATGATCGGCCTAGGGCATGCGCTGATTGTGCATGGAGCGGATTCATCGTTTCCCAGCGACCATCTGACGTTCTTGTGGGCGGTCGCCTTCAGTCTGCTGACGCATCCCGAAACACGCCGCGCGGGATGGGTGCTCGCGCTTCTTGGTCTGCCGATGGCATGGGCGCGGATCTATATCGGCGTGCATTTCCCCTTCGATATAACCGGAGCTGCGCTCGTGTCGGGAATCAGTGCACGGATTTGTGGGTTCACGGGCCGCTGGTTTGCGGCGCCGGTCGTGCGGGCCGCGATGCTTGCGTATCGGCCGTTGTTCGGACCGCTGATCCGGCGCGGCTGGGTGGAACGATAGCCCCAGATAACCTGCCGCAGTACCCGGTAACCAAACACAACCGCGAGAAGAATTGATGAAGTATTGCGCAAAAATCTTTCCGTCTATTCGCAGAATCAGAACGAGCTTAGCCGCAACGGCTTCTGGCTAGCGCTGACACAGGCGTTCACGAGGGACAGTGCCAGCATGAGGTGGGCCAGTGCGAACCAGACGCAGGGAAATCCCGACCGACCCAATACCGCACCGGCAGATCCTGATGTCCCGTGTATCGCCAACCCCTCGAACGGTGCCAATAGATAGTCCACGCTCTGGCCATACTCAAAATTTGGTGGTAATGCCGAGGATCACAGCGACCTGACTGGGCGTACTCGAACTCGACTCGAGGTCACCGATCGAACCGGCCGCAGACACAATCCCGGTGCCGGCTGCGTTGAACGTCGTGCCTCGTGCATGCGAGTACGCGCTGATGGCGTATAGCGTAGTGCGCTTCGACAAGTAGTATTCAGTGCTGGCGGCAACCGTGTGATAAGTGGCGGAAGACGCACCGGTCGATCTCGTATAGACATACCCCGCATTGAGTGCGAGTGCCGGCGTAACCAGGTACTGGAGTGACGTCCCGCCCGTATTGAAGGTTTCCGTCCGGTTGAACGCCGCTAGTTTGATATACGGTTTCCATTGCGCGTTGCTGTAACGAATGTTCGCTGTGAACGGCCCTACTACATACTGCGCCGCGACATGGGCAATCTGGCGCGAGCCGACGAACGAGACGCTGCCAAACAGTGGCGTGACCGAATTATTATGGGTGAGGTCGGCCGTCCCCACCCCGGCCGCTCCGTCATTCTTTGCAAAGATATAACCTGCCGCTACGCTCAGTGGTCCGCGCGTGTACGCCGCAGCACCGGAAATTGTGTCTTGCGACGAGACGCTGCCTGCCACGCCCCCCAACGCATACATCAATTCGTATTGCAAACCGCCATATATCGGACTCGTGTACTTGATCGAATTGTCGATCCGGAATGTATTGTCGTTGTTGTCTGCATCGCCCGCTGTGGTGAACGCCGGACCGTAGGGGTCAGCCGTGATGGGTTGCACCAGGTCAACCGTGGGATCGAGTTGGCGACCCATGGTTATTGTCCCGAGCGACTTCGACGTAAGCCCGACCCATGCGTTCTTGCCGAATTCACGACCGCCCTGGCGCAACGTGCCGGTGTTGATATCGAAGCCATTCTCCAGGTTGAAGATCGCCGAGTATCCCCCTCCCAGATCCTCTTTACCCTTGATCCCCCACTGATTAGCCGTCAGGTCCGCGCCCTGCATGGCGAACAGTGAATGACCACCCACGTTGTTGTAGTAGGCGAACGCGTTATCTATTTCGCCGTAAAGCGTAACGCTGCTTTGAGCGTAAGTGGTCGAAACTCCGCTCAACGCGGCCAAGGCAAGACTGGGAATCACGAGGCGTCGCATGGTATCTCCGTCAATGTTTATACATTTCTTTCGGTATCGACTTTATTAGTACACCTATTATGTATGCTCGATTTTCTGCAATCGCTTGCTCCGCTGCTCCTTTGCTTTGCCTGCCCCACGCACCCACGCACGCGCCTGACAACTACGCGTCACCGTACCTGCAAATGTTTAGCGGGCCCCCGCGTCGTTCAGAGATCCATAGGGAATGAC
>Ga0302234_10000879_pt1 | contig 22303 bp, 19 predicted proteins | sample II_Palsa_N3_2_FD_193576 | JGI IMG/M metagenome (GOLD analysis project Ga0302234, IMG submission 193576) | Peat permafrost microbial communities from Stordalen Mire near Abisko, Sweden - II_Palsa_N3_2 | ecosystem: Environmental > Terrestrial > Soil > Palsa > Peat permafrost | place: Sweden... | reverse complement strand
TCACCGCCCGACCGCCAATTACTATCAGACCACGTACTTCAGCATCCACACCTTCAAGTTCATCGACGCCAAGGGAGCCGAGCATCCGGTGAAGTGGCGCTTCGTCCCCCGCGATGGCACCAAGGAGCTGACGGCCGCGGAAATGAAGACCGCGCCGCACGACTTTCTTGAGCAGAATCTGATCGCACGCGCTCGCAAGGGGCCGGTGCTGTGGGACATGATTGTCTACGTCGGCGAGCCCGGGGACCCACAGGACAATCCGACGCTGGCGTGGCCGGAGACTCGCAAGCATTTCACCGCCGGCACGCTGACCATTACCGAGGCGACACCCCAGCAGAAGGGCCTGGCCTGCGAGCCGATCAACTTCGACCCGTTGGTCATGGCCGATGGCATGGCCCCGACCAACGATCCTATCCTGCTGTTCCGCTCGCCGGCGTACGCGGTCTCATTCGGAAAGCGCCTGTCCGGTCAGTGAGCTCCCGGGCGGCGTCTACTTTGCTGGATGCGGTTTGACGCCGGTCCAGGTCCAGGCCTGGATCTTCCAGCCGCCGGCGGTTCGATGCGGGGCGAAGGTCATCTGACCTTCTTCCTGCGTCGGCGCGCCGTGCTGCTTATAAGAGTTATAGAGTCGGAACGACCGCGTAGGCGTAGTTACCGTCCACCTCGGTGCGCGTGGTATCGCTGTACTTCACATTGCCGTCCGACACTCCCGTGGCCTGCGCGTGCTTATCATATGCGGCTGCCCAGGCGTGTCCCGCGTGCGGCCCCGTCCATCGATACGGAGCAAACTCATCGGTGATCGAGACGCTTCCGGCAGCGTAAGCGGCATCGACCGCCTTGGCATCGCCGCTGTTGAAGGCGTCGATGAATTGATGGATGGCATTGCTCACATCATCCGCCGGGGCCGCCAAGGCCGCGGGAATCAAAAGGAGACTTGCAAGGGTGACAATGGCTTTCGAGATCAAGGTTTCCTCCCCGTCGTGCTACAAGAGCTCAGATGCGCTTTGCATTCCCCGCATGGACGATATCGCGCTGGGCTCTTTCGAGGGGACCCCCGTTTCACCCAGATGCTCCGCAAACTCAAGCTGCCGGCATGATAGTCATTGGGTCGCGCCGCTGTCATTGCTGACGATGAGGCTCGACACATTCACCGGTTCAAAGTCGCCCAGTGTCAGGCTTTTCAGGCAGGCCAGGTCATCGTCATCCCAGCGGGCATCGGGGGTGCCGATCAGACCGCCGCTCTGCCCGTTGTCGGCCAGAATGATTCCGTAGTTACGAAGCGCCGTGATGATGACGGCCGCCTGCGGGCTCGTGGCGGCACAGGTGGGATTCGCAACCGATGCCTTGAGCCGATAAATCTCGCCGGCGGGTCCGGACATCGTGCAGCTGGCGGGCGGGGAGGACTGAGAAATCTGGCTTTCGGTTGCGATGGATCCGCCTCCCGAAGCCGTGCAGCTACCGACGCCCGCAGTCTCGGTGGCGGGCCAGACCCAGTAGTTGAGCATGTTCGTGAGCGTGAATCGCGTCGGATGTTGCACGATTCCATTCGGCGCAGTCGGTGTGCCGGTGCCGATGACCTCATCCGCATTGAGCAGCAGCGGAGCCACCGGCAGGCCGGCAGCATCCGAGGTGCCGTTGCCCTGAGTCGTCAATGCATTCGAGGTCACGTCGGGCCAAAGCGCATTGGAGGAATCCGTCCACGGACCGCCCTGATAGATGCCTTGCCACATCTCATAGAGCGCGGGCGTGTGCCCGCCGCCGGCCGCCACATAGACGAGGACGTGCCGATCTCCGGTCGAATCGCTGGTGCCCTCCACGGGAGCGTAGGGTGGGATCGGGGCGGATGAGAAATAGGACTGATAGAGGGTTGTCGTCACGGACACGTCCGCCTCAGTGCTGGGAACCTGTATGGCGGGAATGCCATTGGGGAACGAGCCGCTGCCGCCGAAGAACGGCTTGATGGTTGCAGTCAGGTAGCCACTGTAGATGGGCGCGGCCGGGGAGGCATCCACGGGTAGCCCGCTGGAAGCTGCATCCACCCGATGGTGAAAAATGGACGTCGAGGGAAATATCGTCGCAAGGAATGCGCTGCTGCCGTTGATGGCAAAACTCACCTGGGCGCTCGCCTGCGCGTGCGCAGCGTCGCTGACGACAATGAGTGGACTGTAGGTGCCCTGACCACCGATCAACGCACTGCTGACGACCCCGGTCGAGGCGTTGATCGACATCCCTTCAGGCAACGGCGGATTATTGGAAGTAATGCTGATCGAAAACGTGTAAGGCGGCGTGCCGCCCGTGACGCCCATCGTGCAGCCAGCATAGGCCATACCCTGCACGCCGTTCGGACAGGCTGTCGTGGTCACTGTCAGTGTTCCGCCGGAAGAAGAGCCGCTGCTCGAGGATGACGAACTCCCACTGCTCGAGCTGCCGGAAGAGGAAGAGGAAGAAGAGGACGACGATGACGACGAGCCGCCGCTGGAAGACGAACCGGAGCCGTCATTGCTGCTGCTACCGCCGCCGCCGCAGCCAGCCAGCGCGAGATACGCGACCAGAACCAATGGCCCGAACGCAATGCGGCGCATAGCACCTGTCTCTGTGGTAGCGGGATGAGCGGCGCTAGTGCTTATAACCGCAAAGCTCGTGCCGGCGAAAATGTCGCCGTCCGGTGACTGGGTAATCGCGATGTGCGTCACATTTCCAGGCGCACATGCGGCGTGGGCAAAGCGGCACCGGAGAACGATCAAGGCGGTATGCTGGGCGCCTCGCAAGGAGTGAAAATGACTGATCTGTCGGCCTTTCCGATCACCCGCAAGTGGCCCGCCGCACATCCGGACCGCCTGCAGCTGTACTCGCTGCCCACGCCCAATGGCGTCAAGGCCTCGATCATGCTCGAGGAGATCGGGCTGCCGTACGAGCCCCACCTGGTGAATTTCGACAGCAACGATCAGGGCTCGCCGGAGTTCCGCTCCCTGAATCCCTACGGGAAGATTCCAGCCATCCTCGATCCCACTGGGCCGGAGGGCAAGCCGCTGGCGTTGTTCGAATCCGGCGCCATCCTCATTTACCTGGCGGAGAAGACCCGGCAGTTGCTGCCACAGACGCAGGCCGCTCGCTACGAAACCATCCAGTGGCTGATGTTCCAGGTGGGCGGCATCGGCCCCATGTTCGGTCAGGTGGGATTCTTCAACAAATTCGCCGGCAAGGATTTCGAGGACAAGCGTCCTCGCGACCGATATGTCGGGGAGGCCAGGCGACTGCTGGGCGTGCTCGATCAGCGCCTCGCGGGCCGCAGCTGGATCATGGGCGAGCTGTACAGCATCGCCGATATCGCCATTTTTCCCTGGGTTCGTAACCTGATCGGCTTCTACGCGGCAGGGGAGCTCGTGGGGATCGCCAACTACCCGCAAGTTACCCGAGTGCTGGAGGCATTCCTGGCGCGTCCAGCCGTGGCCCGCGGAATCACCATCCCGGCGCGCGCATAACATCCTGAGCGCGTGGATTCGGCGCGCGCCTGACAGCACGCGCGCGACGCGGATCTTGCTTCTTTCCGACACGCGACGGCGTCGCTTTACATTGCCGCAGTCCGGCCGTTACCTTCACGAGCGTTTGTCGGAGGTTTGGCGGAGGATTAAGAGCTGGGCAGTCTGATTATTCTCGACCTGATGGGGGGCGTTGCGCTGCTGCTGTGGGGCCTGCATATGGTCCACAGCGGGATCGTTCGCGCGTATGGCTCCGGGTTGCGGCGATTTCTCGGCAAGGCCCTGCGCAATCGCTTTCTGGCCTGTGGCGCCGGCATCCTGGTCACCGCGCTGTTACAGAGCAGCACCGCCACCGGTTTGATGACCGCCTCCTTCGTCAGCGGCGGCGCCGTCGATCTGGTGCCGGCGCTCGCCATCATGCTGGGCGCCAATGTCGGCACCACCCTCATCGTGCAGCTGCTGTCATTCAATGCCTCGGCCATCGCCCCAGTACTGTTCCTGGTGGGCGTGATTGCCTTCAAGCGCGGCGGCCAGCCTCGCACGCGGGATTTGGGCCGGGTGGCGATCGGCATCGGCCTGATGCTGCTGTCGCTGCATATTCTGCTCGATACGCTGGCGCCCGCCGAGAGTGCGCCGGTGGTGCGCAGTCTGCTGACCGCGATGACCGGCGATCCGGTGCTGTGTCTGCTGGTGGCGGCGGCATTGACCTGGGGCGCTCATTCGAGCGTGACGGTGGTGCTGCTGGTGATGTCGCTGGCTTATTCGGGATTCATCACCCCGACGGCTTCCATTTCGCTGATTCTCGGCGCCAATCTGGGCAGCGCCATCAATCCGCTGGTGGAAGGCAGTCGCAGCGACAACCCGGCCAGTCGTCGCCTGCCGCTGGGCAACCTGATCAATCGCCTGGTCGGTTGCGCCGTCGTGCTGCCCTTTGTGCAGCCCATCGCCGCGCTATTTTCGCGATTCGAACACAATCCGTCGCGCATGGCCGCGGACTTTCACACCGCCTTCAACGTCGCGCTGGCGCTGGTCTTCATCCTGCCGCTGGACGGCCTGGCGCGGTTTCTGACGCGGCTGCTCCCGCAGCGAACCAAGCCGATCGAGCTGTCGACGCCGCTTTATCTTGACGAGGCGGCGCTCGCGACGCCTTCGGTGGCGCTGGTATGCGCGGCACGCGAGACGCTGCACATCGGCGACATCGTCGAGACCATGCTGCGTCAGGCGATGGTGGCGCTGCTGACCGACAACCGGGAACTGATCGCCGAGATCTGCCGCATGGATGACGCCGTGGATCAGCTCGACGAAGCCGTCAAGCTCTACGTCACCAAGATCACGCGCGACAGCCTGGGCGAGCGCGACGGGCAGCGGGCCATGGAGATCATCTCCTTCTCGATCAATCTCGAGCATGTGGGCGACATCATCGATAAGAACCTCATGGAGCTGGCCAGCAAGAAGATCAAGCAGAAACTGGCCTTCTCAAAGGAAGGCGCAGCCGAGTTGCGCGCCTTTCACCAGGAGGTGCTCGACAACCTCAAGCTCGGGTTCAGCGCCTTCATATCCGGTGACGTGGCGATCGCCAGGAAATTGATCGCCGAGAAGGCCGAATTGCGTGCCGCGGAATTCGCGGCGGCGGAAAGCCACCTGGCGCGATTACGGGAGGGCAGGCCCGAGAGCATCGAGTCGAGCTCGCTGCACCTGGATATCCTGCGGGACCTCAAACGGATCCACTCGCATATCTGTTCGGCCGCCTATCCGGTACTCGAGCGATTGGGCGAGTTGCAGCCCAGTCGTCTGCGGGGCTGAAGGGCTATCATAGGCCCTTCTCAGTGCTCATGAGGGTGGATACTCCATGATCTCACCAGCCTTACAGTCATTCATCTCGCAGGCGATCGAGCATGGTTGCTGCGAGAATACCGAGCCTGCCGACTGCGTTCTCAAACTTGCACCGCTGATGCTGGAATTGATCGATCACGCCGGCGCCTTTCTGGAACCGCAGCATTATCGCAGCGAGCCCGATCACTACGCCCGCAACTTGGTATATGCCACGCCGGACGGCGATTTGTCGCTCTATACGCTGGTGTGGCTGTCGGGCCAATGGACCCCGGTTCACGACCACGGCAGTTGGGGCGTCGTTGGCGTCGTGGAAGGCGTGCTCGAGGAGCGCGGTTACGTCCGTCTGTCACCGGACCGTGGCAGCAATGAAGGCATCAACCTGGTTCGTGGCGGTGTATCGCTGCTGGGACGGGGCGCGGTGACGAGCTTCGTACCCAATCCCGATCACATACACATCACCGGCGTGCCGCTGGAGCGGCCGCGCGTGGTCAGCCTGCACCTCTACGGCAGGACCATGAATGCCTTCAATATTTATGATGTGGCGGCAGGTACCCGGCGGACCGTGGAAGTGGCGCATAATGAGAGCTAGGCCGCGCCTATAAATGAGAAAGCCGGGCATTGCGCCCGGCTTTCTGGTTCCAGCTTTCCGTTACGGCGGGCGGGTTATTTAAGATTGAGTTCCTGGCCGGTCCAGGAGCCCAGCACGCGCCGGATCTTGCCGCGGCTGGCCGCTGCGTCGTTGGATGCGGCCAGCGTGCCCTCAACCTGCTTGGCGACGGCATCGCCCTTGGCGGTGGCGTCATCCAGCGCCGCCCAGTTCTTATAGGTGACCACGAGGTACACGTCCGGATCGTCCTCGCCACGCGGCTCGACGTTGATGACCTTGTAGCTGATGATGTAGCCGGCCTTCTTGGCCGCTTCCTGCTCTGCCTTCCAGGTGGTGTCGAGATACTTCATGTAGTCGTCGAACTTGCCGTACTCGGTCCTGATGGACGCGACGTTGACGACCGGTCCATCGGTGTAGGCATGATCATCCGCGATGGCTGCCATGCTGGTGCACGCCAGACCGATCGCTGCCGCCATAGCGACGAAATTTCGTTGTTTCATTGGAAAATCCCTTTCTCGAAAAGTTTGAATTGTTGGATTTCGACATCACTGCCGGTGAGAGAATCATACGCGCACATCATTCCGCCAGCAGCGACATCGCCATGGTGGTGGCAAACGAGTCGCCAGCCGCGATCAGGTTTATGCCCGGTTTGTCGCGGAAATCTCCCGAAAACCCGGCAGCGTCCGAAATCCCGTGCCAGGGCTCGATGCAGACGAATTGGGCGCCGGGTTTACTCCAGATGCCCAGGAAGGGCGCGTCGGCAAAGCTAACCTGCAGTCGCGGGCCCGCCGCGGCCCCATAGATCGCCGAACGGCTACGGATTTTATCCAGGATCAGCGCGTCGCCCTCAAACAACTCATCCTTCAGCAGCAGGCGCCGCTGCACGATGGGCGTCGGATGGCGATCCGGCGTCAGCAGGCCCGCCGAATCAAGACGCCGGACGGGATCCGGCTCATCGGCGGCAAACTCGATGAAATGCGCCGCGCGCGGCTGCCCGTACGGCAGCGGCCAGCGGAAGGCGGGGTGAAAGCCGAAGCTGGCCGGCATGGTTTCGGTGCCGCGATTGCGGATCGAGGCGGTCACGGACAGCGTGGGTCCCGTCAGCTTGAACTGCATATCCAGATTGAAACGAAATGGGTAGACCCGCCGCGTTTCATCGTCGTCGCTCAATCTGAAAACGGCTTCGGTGGGATCCGCACTCTCAGTCGAGAACATCCGGTTGCGCGCAAACCCATGGCGGGGCAGTGAGTAGCTCTTGGAGCCGAGGCGGTAGTTGCCGCCAACGAGCACGCCGACGATGGGAAATAAAATCGGTGCACGACCCGCCCACACGGCCGGATCGCCATTCCAGAGCAAATCGCGCCCATCGCGGTCTCTGAGCGCTGACAACTGCGCGCCCTTGGGATCGATATCGGCAGAAAGCTCGCCAGAACTGAGTCTCACCTGCGATTCGGGTAACGCTGTCATGGGTCGGTTCCTTGCGATCTAGAGTCGGGCGAACGCGTCGGCCACGATGCGTGCGATGCGAACATGCGCGGCACTCAGCGAATCAACCGATTGTTTCGAGCCATTCAAATAGCAGGCGATCAGTATGGGAGGCCGTCCAGGCGGCCAGCTGATCGCGAGGTCATTGACCGAGCCGCCATCGCCGGTTCCGGTCTTGTCACCAGTGACCCAGACGGTGGGCAGCCCGGCGCGCAATCTTGCCAGTCCCGTCTTGCAGTCCTTCATCCACGCAATCAGTCGTTGTCGTGACGGCGTGGCCAGCGCCGTACCGAGCAGCAGCGTGTTGAGCGTCGAAACCATGGCGCGTGGTGTCGTCGTGTCGCGCAGCTCGCCGGGGATGTAGTCGTTGAGAGTGGGTTCATTGCGATCCAGGCGGGTGGTTGGATCGCCCACCTTGCGCAGGAAAGCGGTCAGTCCCGCGGGACCATCGATCATCGACAGCAGCAGGTTGGCAGCCGTGTTGTCGCTTTGCTCGACGGCCGCGATACACAACTCTTCGACCGAGAAGCTGCCGGAGGGCGCGCGTGTGCTGGTGACCGGAGAGTAGGCCACGGGTTTGACACCCTCGATGGACACGCTCTTTTCGAGCGCGAGCGTGCCCGCGTCGGACCTGGAGAGAACTGCCGCCGCCAGCAGCCATTTAAACGTGGAGCACATCGGGAAGCGTTCGTCCGGCCGGGACTGCAGTGAGTGCCCGCTGCGGGTATCCAGCGCCATGACGCCGACACGGCCGCCAATGGACTGTTCGATGGTTCGGAATGGATTCGGCGACCCCGCAAGTGCGGCGGCGCCGACGATGGTACGTTCTGCGAGCAGCCCGCCGAGCAATCCGCTGAGCAGGCTAGCGCCGCCATATCTCAAGAAACCGCGCCGCTCGCGGTGCCGGATCCCTGTTGGCAACTCAGTTCTCCTGCAACGTCAGCGTGTGTTCGGTGGGTCCCGGCAGGAACGGCAGTGGCTCACCGCGTGCCCAGGCCAGAAAGCCCGCCCTATAGTAAGGCGAGAGTGGATGGCCGCTCTGGCCGCCCGGCATGTGAAAGTACCCCTGGCTCTCATAGCCCGGCGAGACGGCAAAGCGCTCCGACGCCCCTTCCTCGCCATCCTGCACGCGCGGCATGTTGTTGTCGCCCGGGAGCTGGATGGTCGGCATGTCGAGCAAGCCGCCAATCAGCGGCAAGGCGGGCGAAAGCGGGTGCCGGATCTCGATGGTGTTGCGCGATCCCCAGGTGCATTGGGCGAGTGTGCCGCAGGCCTGCCGGAGATTACCGATGGTCGTGTCGAGTTGCCCGAGCAGGAAATCGCGCCAGCTCGCGTAACGCGCCTCCAGCAGATGCATCGGCTGCTGCGTGACGAGCAGCCACAGGGCATGTTCAAACTGATCCGGAATCGTCAATCGATCGCGCTCGGGCACATTGAGCGCGCCGGTCAGCATGTTCCAGGCGGATCGTTCGCTGCGGTCGCGGAAGCCACGCACCAGCCGATAAGCCGCCGAATCCACACTCGCGCGGCCGTTCCATGTCAGCAGCACGGTCCTGAAGTCCGCGCGGCCCGGATGCTGGGCGATTGCGTCGGCATCCAGCAGTTGCAGCAGCAGATCGTGCCAGCGCTGCAGGAACAGTGCGCGATCATCGAGCTGGATGCCAAGCATGTCGGCCGGCGTCGCGGGAGTTGTGAGCGACAGCAGATCGTCTCGGATCTGGCGCGCACGCGCCGCCAGATCGTATTCGGCACCCAGCGTCGCCAGGTCGGCGCCGATCAATGCGGCCTGGCGCGGATCCGAGGTGACTCGCGCGTTGGCGGTCCAGATTCGCCCGGATGGCGGATCCAGCAGTTGCGGATGAGTCTGCGCGGTGGTCCAGGCGGTGGGATTGAGTGAACGACCCGCATCGGTGCTGGCCGGAATCCGACCGGCGATGGTCCAGGCGATGTGACCCTCACGGTCGCCCACGACCAGATTCTGGTGCGGGATGCCCATCTCCGGCGCCACGGCGAGTGCATCGGCAACCGAGGTCGCGCGTTCCAGCCTGATGAGCTCGAAGTTGGTGGCGGCGGGATCCTGCGCCAGCCAGGAGCCGAACCAGCAGCTTTGCCGCTCGGTGTCCTGCCGCAGCAGCACGCCCTGCGGGCCTGACTTCACATCGAGGGTCACATCGGCATCGCCATGGACGTGAATGACGTCGTGCACCGCGGTCAGCGCGATTGCCTCGCTGTCGGCGCACGGCACGCGCGCCACGTCCAGCCAGCTGCCATAACTGTTGGTGAAGCCCCAGGCGATGTGGCCGTTTGAGCCGGCCACCAATGCCGGAGTGCCCGGAAGCGATACGCCATTCAGGTCCAGCCCGGCTTCCCCATCCGCAGCCCTGGTACGCAGTCGTACGTGATACCAGGTGGCCGGTACCCGCTGAGCCAGGTGCATATCGCTGGCGATGAGCGCCGATCCGCTCTGCGTCAGCCGCCCGGCGACCGCAAAATTGTTGCTGCCGACTTCGGGCAGATGGGCGGCAGGCAAATCGGTGGTGGAACTCACCCGCGTCAGCGTTCTGACATCGAGTACATCGGGTGCCGGCACATCGTCCTCGTCGGCCGCCGCCGCCGCCGGCGGCGTGAGGCTGCCATCGTCCGGCGCGTCCCACACCGTGTGTTGGGGATAAAAAAATCGCAGCGCGCATTGCCAGCCGGCCTCGCAGGCCTTGCCGCCGAGGCGGGCATTGATCTGGTGCCGCTGGATTTCGCGGCGAAAGCCGCCGGCCTGCAGATCCCACCACATGGCGTGCACCACCAGGATGGTGTCCTCGGCTCGCCAGGGGACCGGCGGCGAACGCAGCAGCCAGTATTCCCAGGGTCGACCGTGCAAGGCGGATAGGCCCGCGTTGACGCCGCGCGTGTAGGCCTCGAGCAGGGCGCGCACGTCGGGCGGCGCCTGCTGCACGATGGCTTGCGCGACGTGCCGGAATCCAAACAGCCGCGCCCTCTCGTCCTGTTCGAGCGCGACTTTCCCGAACAGCTCCGACAGCTCCCCGGCGGCCAGGCGCCGCGACAAGTCCATCTGGAAGAATCGGTCCTGCGCGTGCAGGAAACCGGTGGCGAAGGCGAGATCGCTGCGGCTGGACGCGGTGATGGTCGGTACGCCTCGCTTGTCGCGCTCGATGGTGACGGGCCCGGTCAGCTGGTCCGTCTGCGCGATGCCGTCCAGTTGCGGCAGCGAGGCGCGTAGCAAAGCCCACACCGCCCCCACTGCAATCAGGATCAACGCCAGCAGCGCGACGCCAATGTACTTCAGCATGGGCGTTCGGGGTCAGAGTGCTTCGAACACCACTTTTCCGCCCACCATGGTTAGCAGGGCATGGGTGCGGGCAATGTCGAGCGCATCGACCGAGAACACATCCTGCGACAGTACGACCAGGTCAGCATCCTTTCCAGGGACAAGCGTTCCGACATGATCCTCGCTGAAGGCCGCGTAGGCGGCGCTGCGGGTGTAGGCATCGATCGCTTCGCGCACCGTGACCCGCTCCCCGGGTACATAGATCTTGCCGGTGGGGACCGAGCCGCCCTGGTGCGCACCGTCCACGGGCAGGCCCGCGATGTTGGCGGTATCGGCTGACTGCCAGATTTGCCGCGTGACGGCCTGCTGCACGTTCACGAAGGGATCCGGCGGCCAGGCGCAGGGCCAGTCGGTGCCGAACACGACCACGGCGCCGCTGCCGAGCAGCGAGTGCCAGCGATCCGCCGGCGTCGGATCCGCAGGATCGTAGCCGGTGCCGATCTCCGAGCAGCAGAACAGCGGCTGTGCGCTCGCGATCACCTGCAACTGCGCGTAACGCGGCAGGTCGCTGTCGGTGACCAGAAAGTTGTGCTCGATGCGCAGTCGCCGATCGCGCGGCCCGTTGGTGCGAATCGCGTTCTCATAGGCGTCCAGCACCATGTGCACCGAATCTCCGCGCTCGGCGTGCGTCATGAGCTGGTAGCCGCGCCGGTCGAGTTCCAGTACCAGCGCGCGGTAGTCGGCCGGGGTGTAGACCAGCGGCGGGATGAATCCGCTGCTGCCGTCGGCAAAGAATTTCACCAGATTCGCGGACACCCACTCGTCGTGATAGCGACTGCGCGCCGTGTCCAGATCGGCAAGAAATTGCGGCGTGAGCTTGTGCGGTACGGCCACGGCGCCAAAGGCCGTGCGGGTGCGCACCGTCAGTTGGCCGCGATCGCGCAGCGCGGCATACAGCTCGATTTCCTTGAGGTCGCCCGTGGCATTGACGACGCTGGTGATGCCGAGCCGATTCAGGTACTGCGCGGCGTCGCGCAGCATCGCGAGTTTCTGTTCGGTTGAGTACTGCGCCAGCACCGCGCGTTCGATGACTTCCTGCCCCGCCTCGAGCAGCAGTCCGCCCGGATGGCCGCTGGCGTCGCGGATGATGCCGCGCTCCTCCTCGGGGTTGGCGACCGGCTCGTCGGTGATGCCCGCCAGCTCCAGTGCCCGGGTATTTACCCACAGCGCGTGCTCGGTCATATCGTGGATGATCAGGGGCCGATCGCTCACCGCGGCATCGAGCAGTGCCCGGCCCGGGATCGCCGGCGGTGCGGTGTTGAAATCGGCGCGACCGATCAGGAGCCGCTCATCGGGATGTGCTGCCGCAAAGGTCTTGATGGCGGCGGTCAGTTCATCGGGGTGATCCGGCGTGATGCTGTGGTCGGGATTGGAGAGGTTGAAGCCGTGGATTTCCATCGCGGCAAAGAGCATGTGCGTGTGCGAATCGATCAGGCCCGGGACGACGGTGCGCCCCTTCAAATCAATCACGTGCGCGTGCGGTTGCCGATGCGCCAGCACTTCCCGGTCGCTGCCGACGGCATCGATGCGTGCGCCGCGCAGCGCGAGCGCCTGCACCCACGGATGGGCCGGATCGGCCGTGTAGATATGACCGTGAATCAATAGCGTCGTATCCGCAGGGTAGGCACGGGTGACGCAGAGCAGGCATGCGGCGGCGAGGATGGGGGCGAGCAGCGTCCTGAATGCAATCATTTCGTAAGACTAACGCGGCCGTGGCTGCGACGCGGGGCTTTCTTTTAAGTAGTATCGGCGGCCTGGGAATGTATTCTCCGAAGCGCGAGCTGCCCTGTGCGGCACGTCATGGACGAATCACAGCGACTGCCACCCTCCAAGTTCAGCCCCCGGCCACTGGGTCCAAACCAGTTGGAGCGGGGCCGGCTGGTGGCCGAACTCGAACGGCATGCGCATGCCAAACTCGTGTTGATGCACGCGCCCGCGGGCTACGGCAAGACCACACTCATGGCGCAGTGGTATCAGCGGTTGTCGGCGGCCGGGCAGGGTACCGGCTGGGTCGGCCTCGATGACGATGACAACGATGCCGGTCGCCTCGCCACCGTTCTGAGCCTGGCGCTGGCGCCGAAAGCGCGCGGCGATGCGGATCTTTTCGATGCCGTGAACCAGTGTCTGCAGGCGCACTCCCGTTTTACGCTGTTCCTGGACGAGGAGGAGCGCATCACGGCACCCGACGCACAGCATCTGTTCGAGGTGCTGCTGAAGCTCTCGCCGGCGGACTTTCACCTGGTTATAGGTTCGCGCACCCAGCCGCAGAAGCTTTCGACGCGGCTGCTGCTGCGGAGCGACTTCCTGGAGCTCACGGCGCGCGAACTGGCGTTCGAGCCCGAGGAGATATCCCAATTCATCCGCCTGCGGTGCGGAGTCACGCTCGATGCGCAGACGCAGGCCCATCTGGCGCAGCGCACGGAGGGCTGGGCCGCGGTGCTGCAGCTGGCGGCAGCCGACATCGCCCGCGGCGAGTCGGCGCGGACCTTGTTCGATCACCTCGACTCGCCCAACCGGAACCTGTTCCAGTACCTGAGCGATGAGGTACTGATTCACCTGCGGCCGCAGCAGCACGAGTTCCTGCTGCAGACGGCTTTCGTGGAGGAACTGTCCGGGCCGCTCTGCGATGCCATCACCGGCCGCACCGATGGCGAGGCGATGCTGCTCGAACTGCAGCAGTCGAATCTGCTGTTGCAGGCGGTCGATGCTTCCCGCCGCCGCTTTCGCTATCACGCGCTGTTCGCGGAGTTCCTGCAACGGCAATTGCGCGAGCGCCATCCGCAGCAGTTGCCGCTCCTGGCGCGCCGTGCCTCCGCCTGGTGCGCGCACAACGGGCAGCCCGAGAGTGCGGTCGAGTACGCGCTGCTCGCGAACAATACCGAACACCTGATGGCATGCATCCGCGTCTGCATGGATCGGCTCATCACCAGGGCGCAGTTCGCCACTGCCAGGCGCTGGCTGCGTGCGCTGCCGCCAGCGACCCTGCAACAGCAACCGGATCTGCTGATCTGGAGCGCCTGGGTCGACATCTATAGCAATGAATTTGCGGCGGCGCAGGAGTCCGTGGCCGAGCTGCAGGCGCTGTCGAGGACCCGTACATTGTCGGACCGCGAACGCATGGGCGATCACATGCTGACGGCGCTGCTGTCCATTCTGTGGGCGGATTACCCGCAGGCGGACGCCGCCACCGAGGCCGCTTCAAGGCTGGTGCTCCCGAGCGATCGGCGCATGCTGGCCGCCATCGGCAATCTTCGGGCGCTGCTGCAGCAGATGCGCGGGCGCTTCGCCGAGTCGGCGCAGGAATCCGCGCGCGTGCTGGCGATGGCGGCGCAGCCCCCGGCCAATTGGCTCAGCTTCGTTCACGCCGCGCACATCTCGGCCATGATGGAAATGTCGCTGGGCAATCTGGCAGGCGCGTGGCGGCAGCTCGAATTGCCCGAACGGCGCATGGCCGATGCGGAAGCTCACGGCGATGCGGGCGGCAACCGCAGCCAGCTGCTGGCGCTGCTCTCGGGGCCAAAGGCCTTTGTGCTCTACGAGCAGAATCGTCCCGAGGACGCCGAGGACTGCCTGGAGCGCTATGAGCCGTTTCTGAACACGATCTTCTCGCCCTCCAGTCGCGCGCTCTGGCATCAGCTGCGGGTGCGATTGCGCGCCTTGAGCGGCGATGAAGAAGCCTGCCAGGAAGCGCTTCGGCAGGGCAGCGACTTTGCCGCTCGCCATCGCATCGAATGGATGGAAGTCATGATGCAATGGGAGCGGGTCGACCATGATCTATGGCGCGGGGACCTGCATCGCGCGCGCGCCGTCGCGCAGGGTCTGCTGGCCTACACCGCGCTGGCGACGCCGCCCGAATGGATCGCGCCCTGCGGAGAATTGTTCGGTCCCACGCTGATTGCGCTGCGCTGCCTGATTCGCACCGGCGAGCCTGCGCGCGCACTCGAATATCTGCCGCTTCACATCGGGCACGCGCAGCGACAGCAGCGGCGACTGCGCCTGACCGCGCTGCGGCTGCTCGAAGCGCTGGCTCTCGAGGCCGCCGGTCAGGGTGAGCCTGCCCTCGAGGCCATGCAGCAGGCGCTGCTGCTCGGGACGCCGACCGGCGCGGTGCGCATTTTTCTGGACGAGGGCGCTGCCTGCCTGTCGCTGCTGCGCCGGCTCGAGCGGGCCGGGACGCTCGATGCAGAGCAGTCGGATTACCTGAGCCGACTGCGCGCGGGCTTCGCGGACGCGGAGAGCGAGGCGGCGGGGGCAGCGACGCCGGCGTCGGCGCCTCCTATCCCACTGTCAGCCCGGGAACTGCAAATCATTCGGCGCCTGGCCGAAGGCCATTCCAATCTTGCCGTGGGGCAGCAGCTGTTCTTGTCGCCGAATACCGTGAAATGGCACCTGAGCCAGATCTACGCCAAGCTGGGTGTCCGCAATCGCACCCAGGCGGTACATGTTGCGAGGCAGCATCACCTGACGCCCATCGCATAATTGCCTGGATGGCGTTATTTCCACCCGTTCGGGTGGTGAGCCGCCGGATCTCTGCCACTAGAGTGCGCACCCCGTCCAGAACACGGGTGAGCTGCGCATTCAGAGGCTTTCAGATGATGATGGAAACGACACGTCCGCGGATCAACACGGCGATGGACGGTGCCGACGGCCTGGTGGCCCCGGAACAGGCGGTGGAGATCGTCGGCCTGGCCGCCCGTTTGATCCGGCTGAAGTCGCGTATCAGCGATCTGGCGGCGCTGGGTGAATTCGCCGTCACGCTGATGGGGGAAATGGAGGAAGCGCTGGAGCGCGATGCGTTCTGCTATTTCTATCAGCCGATTCTCTCGGCATCGTCCGGGCTCATCGAGGGATACGAGGCGCTGATTCGCTGGCGTCGCGGCGGCGAGGCGATCGCACCCGCGCTGTTCCTGCCGATCGCGGAAGAGACCGGCGCCATTCGGGCCATTCAGCAGCGCCTGCTCAACGATGTGGCGCTGGCCAGTTCCAAGCTGGCAGCCCCGACCTTCATCAGCGTCAATTGGTCGCCGCGCCAGTTCCTCAAGGCATCGGCAGTGTCGGCCCTGATCGATCGCGTCGCGGAACTGAAGCTCGATCCATCGCGCATCATCATCGAGATCACGGCGCGCTCGGGCATGGTCGATCCGGACCTGGTGTATTTCTGCGTACAGTTGCTCAAGGAGACGGGCTTTCAGATCGCGCTGGATGATTTCGGCGGACGCTACGGCAGTCTCGCCTACGTGAGCCGCCTGCCGATCGACTTCATCAAGCTCGATCCGTCACTGATCGCCGATGTGGAGCATTCGGAACGCGCCACACGAATTCTCTCCGGCGTCGTCGACTTCGCGCACCAGCTGGGTCACCGCGTGATCGCGAAGTGCATCGAGACCCAGTCGCAGGTCCGCATTCTGCGGCGCCTGGGTTGCGATCTGCTGCAGGGTCACGCCATCGGCAGTCCCGCGCGCGAGCCGCGGCTCATCAAAGCCCATGGCTGAGGAAGTCATCGCGCGACTCGCGCGTCTGCAGCGCCGTCTCGATCGCACGGCCGCTGCCGAACGCATCATTGAAGAGATGGCCAACCGCCAGGGGCACCGTTTCGGTCCCTATTTCGAGTGGAGTCTTGCCAGCGAGATCTTCCTGCAGCGATTCAACGCGGTGTGGGCGCGGCGGTCGCAGGCACTGTCCCTGGAGTCGCTCGAGGAATTCGCGGTGTCCTTTGTCGATGAATGGCCGCAGGGCGCCGCGGCGCTGCGCGTGGTTCCCGATAGCCGCGATTCGATCGCCAACCCGCCGTTTTCGAAGGATGGCATGTGGCCGGCATTTCTGGGGGCCCGCAAGTAGCTGCTATTCCCGCGCCGTCGCGGCGGATTTATGCTGGTGGCCATGGAGAGCCCAATCGTTTCGGTCGCCGTTGACCTGCGAGCCCGCGCCGACATTGACCAACGGGGGTTCACGCGCCGCGTATTGCCCTTCGATGTCGATATCTCGCATGCCTTGGCAGATCTGGCGCATGCGGCCTGGGGCTTGCCCCGTGATCAGTACTATGAGGGCGGCGATCGCTATCGATCCCTGAATCGATTTCGCGCGCGCGTCCTCGAGGGTGGCGTCGAGATCGCATCGAGCGACGACGGTCAGCCGTACGTGCAGCTGCAGCGGTACAACACCACCCTTGGTGGCCAGCAGCGCCGCTACTCACCACTTCCGGCGGCAGTGGTCGGTTCGCTCGGCGTGCGCAAGCTCATGGCACACCATCTGATGTACCTGCCGCTGTCGAAGGCGGGACAGGCTTATTCGGTCAACCTGCATGTGATGCGCTTTGCTGCCACGCCGTCGCGTCCCTGCGATACCAGTCCGTCGGGGCTGCACAAGGATGGCGAGAAATACCTGGCGACCCACCTGCTGGCGCGTTGCGGCGCTGCCGGCGGCGAAGTGGTGATTACCGACAACCAGAAGCAGGAGATGGATCGATTCACGATGCGCGAAGCCGGCGAGTGCTACGTGTTCGACGACGATCGCATCTGGCACATGCTGACACCGGTGGCGACGCTGGACGGCAGCCAATTCGGCTTTCGCGATACGGTGACTTTCGATCTGCTGCCGGACGGATGGGAGCCGCTGCACTAAGGCGCGGTTACCGCGACAGCACGCGCCGCAGGGTGCTAAAGCCCTGCCGGATCTGCACCGGATCGACGGCGCCATAGCCGAATATCAATCCCGCCTTTGCGGGCGCTCCCAGATAGTAGCGGCTGAAGGCATGAACCTTGATCTGCTCGCGCAGCAACGCCTCTGAAACCCGGTCCATATCGAGCCTGGTGCGAGCTTCCGCCGCGACGTGCAGGCCGTAGCAGGAGGGGATGGGCGTCAACCACTGGCTCAAGTCGGCCGTCAGAAGTTTCAGAATCACCTCGCGGCGCTCCTTATATATCCGCCGCAGCCGGCGCACGTGACGCTCCAGGTGGCCTTCGGCAATGAACCGCGCCACGCCCATCTGCGCGGGCGTCGGGCAGTGCCAGTCCATGCAGTTCTTGGCTGATATCAGGCTGCGCAGTGCCCAGTCTGGCGCGACGATGAAGCCGAGCCGCAGCGCGGGCAGCATGCACTTGGAAAACGTCCCGACGTAGCAGACGACATCTTCGGCATCGGCGGTACGCAAGGCTTCCAGCGGGCTGCCCTCGTAGCGAAACTCGCCGTCGTAGTCATCTTCGATGATCACGGCGCCGCGACGCCGCGCGAAGGCCACCAGTGCCTGGCGTCGCCGTGCCGACATCGTTACGCCCAGGGGAAATTGATGTGAGGGGCAGACACAGATGATGCGAACATCGCCCGGCAGCTGTTCGACGATCAGTCCCTCATCGTCCACCGCCACGGGCACGACCCGCGCGCCCGCTGCCGAGAAGGCCACCCGCATCGGCGGATAGCCGGGATCCTCGATGGCGACCACGGTGTCGTTCGGCGTCACCAGCACACGCGCCAGTAGATCGAATGCCTGCTGCGCACCCGCGGTGACCAGCACGTCATCGGGTTCGCAGACCACCGCGCGCGTGAGCGCGATGTGGCGCGTGATGGCAGCACGCAGCGGGTAATGGCCCTGGTTGCCCTGCGCGCTTTTGTAACGGGCAGGCCGGCTCTCGAGCTTCCGCAGTTGTTTGACGCTGACCTGGCGAAACAGATCGAAAGGAAACAGCCGCGAGTCGATCAGTGCGGGCCGGAAATCAACCGGCGCGACCGCGGCGCGTGCGCGCGTCGACGAGTCCTCGTCGCGCCAGAAGTCCATTGCCGCGGTGACGTCCGGCCGCAGCCAGAAGGGGTTCAGTCGATGATCGGCGCCGCGCGCCACTGGTTTCGGCGCGGCGCGTCTGGAACCGCGCGCCCGCCTCGCCCGAGCGGCATCCGCGACGTAGCTGCCCGAGCCGCGCCGCGTAACCACGTGACCTTCACTGGCCAGGCGTTCGTAGACCGCGGCGGCGGTATTGCGCGACACACCAAGGAATCGCGAGGACATGCGGGGCACCGGCAACTTCGCACCCGCTGCCAGCCGGCCATCGAGAATGGCGGCTTTTAGCTGGCGATAGAGCGATTCGGACGCCTGTCGCGAACCCTTGGCGGCCGCATCGAGCTTGATTTCGAACAGGGTATCCATGCTGGCCCAGCTATTTTTTCCCAAAGTGGCTCTTAACCGCCAGTTTGCGCGGCTGAATAATCGCGGCCACCTGGGATTGGCTGGAGCATGACATGACGGCGACGCAGAGATTGATCGTGCTGATGATATTCGGCGGCCCGGCTACCATCGCCTGCCCGGATCGCGCCTGCGCGGCGGATACTGCCGCGACATCGTCCATGCGCGCGGCCCCCGCGCCCCCCGCGACCCCCGCGACCCCCGCGCCTCTGCGCGACGGTCAGCACGACTTCGATTTCAACCTCGGTGTATGGCGCACGCACATCCGCCGCGTGCTCGATCCGCTCTCAGGTGGAACGCACTCCATGGAACTCAACGGGACCGTCACGGTGCGCAAAGTCTGGGAGGGTCGCGCCTGGCTGGAGGAGATCGAGGCGGATGGCCCGAAGGGGCACTGGGAAGGCATGACGCTGTTCACGTACAACCCCCAGGCTCACCAGTGGAGCCAGAACTTCGTCGATAGTCAGAATGGAGTTGTGACCTCGCCACTGATCGGCGAGTTCAGGAACGGACGCGGAGAGCTCTACGCGCAGGACACGCGCAATGGCAGGACCCTGCTGATCCGCGCGGTGTGGTCCGACATCACGCCGGACGCGCATCATTTCGAAGAGTCCTATTCGGACGATGGCGGCAACAGCTGGGTACCGGTCTTCATCGCCCGTCTCACGCGGGAGAAGAGCTGAGCTGGCCTGGCGCGCGGAAATCCTCGAGCACCCGGCCGGTGCGCAACATTTCCTCCTCGTGCGGCGTGTCGCGAAAAGTTTCCTCCAGCGCCTGCGCATACCACTGCTGCATGGCGGGTAGCACCAGCAGCCGCGCAACGTAGGCCGACGACACGGCATCGAGTGAGAGTCCATAAGTCTGCACCCGAAACGCTACCGGCGCGAAAAAGGCGTCGACCGCGGTGAATGCCGGCCCTGCAAGGAACGGCCCGCCGAAGCGGTTCAATCCCTGCTGCCACAATTCACCGAGTCGCACGACGTCATTGTCGAGCGAGGGCGGATGTTCGTTGAGTCGCACGCGCACGCCGCAGGTCATCGAGCAGCGATTGCGCAGTTCCGAAAGGCCGGAATGCATTTCCGCGGCCGCGCAGCGCGCCCAGGCGCGCGCCGTCCCATCGGCCGGCCACACTCCAGGGTGACGTTCGGCGAGGTACTCGACGATGGCGAGCGTATCCCATACCGTGGTATCGCCATCCACCAGGCAGGGCACCTTGCCGGCCGGCGCTATCGATCGATAGCTCGCCCAGCGCGCCGTATCTCCAAACCGCAGCAGCTGTTCCTGGAATGCAATCCGCAGCGCCGTCATCAGCACCCACGGACGCAACGACCAGGAGGAATAGTTCTTGTTCGCTATGTATAGCTGATACATTTCAGTTATGAATTATCGCATGCCCCGCTGACAAAATGCGGCATCGCGCAGACGCGTGAGCAGCGCGCCACTGGCACTCGAGGCCGACAGCCGGCACGACAAGGCCTTCCTCGGCCACCCGATCGGGCTCGCCTATCTCGCCTTCACCGAGGCGTGGGAGCGCTTTTCCTACTACGGCATGCAGACCCTGCTGGTGCTCTACATGACCAAGCAGCTGCTGCTGCCGGGGCACATCGAGCACATCGCGGGTTTTGGCGGGTTTCGTGCCTTGCTCGAACACACCTATGGCCATGCGCTGACGACGGTGGCGCTGGCCTCGGCCATCTTCGGGCTTTACACCGGCCTCGTATATCTAACGCCGCTGGGCGGTGGATTGCTGGCCGATCGCTGGCTCGGCCGGACGCGCACCGTGACGCTCGGAGCGCTGCTCATGGCCACGGGCCACTTCTTCATGGCCTTCGATGTGTCGTTCCTGATCGCGTTGCTGTGTCTGCTGATCGGAGTCGGCTGCTTCAAGGGAAATCTCGCCAGCCAGATCGGTGCGCTGTACGCGCCCAGCGACCTGCGCCGCGCGGACGCCTACCAGATTTACTATCTCTTCATCAGCGGCTCGGTGATCGTCGCGCCGCTGGTGACCGGAACGCTGGGCGAGCTCTACGGCTGGCACTACGGCTTTGGCGCAGCCGGCATCGGCATGCTGATCGGGCTCGCGATCTACCGCGCGGGCCGCCGCTGGCTGCCGGCGGATAGTCCATCCGCAGACCCGAAAGCGAAAGTCCAAGTCCGGCTGACTGCCAGGGAATGGCGCGTGGTCCTGGTGCTGATCCTGCTGCTGCCCGTGCTCACAATCGGCACCGTGGGCAACCAGCAGATCTTCAACGCCTACATGCTGTGGGTGCCGGATCACGTCAACCTGGTGTTCTTCGGGCATCAGATGCTCACGACCTGGCTGATCACGGTCGATGCGACGGTCAGCATCCTGGGGCTGCTCGGCGTCATGGCTTTCTGGCGCTGGTGGTCGAAATTCTTCAAGGAACCGAGCGAGATCAACAAAATCGCCATCGGCTTCGTATTCTGCCTTGCCGGTCAATTGTCGCTGGTGGCCGCCGCGGCGATTTCTGCCGGTGGCCAAAAGGCTGGCGTGGGCTGGGTACTTGGATTTGAGGTGATGAACAGCATCGGCTTCGCCAATGTCCTGCCCGTGGGTCTGGCGCTGTTCGCACGCGCCTCTCCCAAATCAATCGCGGGGTTGATGGTCGGCGTATATTTCCTGCACCTGTTTGCCACCAATAACCTGGTCGGCTGGCTTGGCGGCCTGGTCGAGCGCCTGCCGGGCACCGAGTTCTGGGGATTGCACGCGGCGCTGGCGGCCGCCGCCGCCCTGCTGACCTTCACCGCGGCGCGCCTGTTCCGCTCCCTGCTGGCGCCCGAGGATAACGCGCGTCCAGGCGCGCCAGCCTAGGCGCGTCAGCCTAAGCGCGCAGAAACTTGTAGAAGATCTTAGTGGCGCAGGGGCCGCCGCCGGGCCACAGCGCGTAGTCGGGAATCTCGCCGCTGTACTGCCAGCCCTCGCGCGCATAGAGACGTTCCGCATCGCCGCTGGCCGTATCCAGCACCAGCAATGTCTTGCCCAGGGAATACGCGAGCTGCTCAGCCTCCCGGAGCAGGGCGCCACCCACGCCGTGGCGCCGCGCGCGCCGATGCACCAGCATTTTGGCGATCGCGCCCCGATGCGGTTGATTCTCCGGCTGGTCGAGCAGCACCTGCACGGTTCCGATGATGGTCCCCGTGGCATCGATGGCCACCAGCACTCGCAGCTCCCCGCGCGCCAGGCTCTCGGCCGTGCGCCGCCAGAACGCCGCGGCCTTGGCGCGGGTCATCGGCAGCATGAAACTGACCGAGGCGCCGCCCTCGACGCAGTCGATGAGCACCTCGCTGAGCGCCGCGATCTGCGCTTGCCCCAGCGAGTCCAGGCTTTCGATGCGAACGGTATCGCTCATGGCTGGCTCGCG
>Ga0302234_10000878_pt1 | contig 22314 bp, 30 predicted proteins | sample II_Palsa_N3_2_FD_193576 | JGI IMG/M metagenome (GOLD analysis project Ga0302234, IMG submission 193576) | Peat permafrost microbial communities from Stordalen Mire near Abisko, Sweden - II_Palsa_N3_2 | ecosystem: Environmental > Terrestrial > Soil > Palsa > Peat permafrost | place: Sweden... | reverse complement strand
CGGCTCGATGGGTCGGCTCGATGGGTCGGCTCGATAAGCCGGCGCGATAATATCGGATGCAGGTACCGCAAACAGCGGACAAGAGCAGACAAGATGAGGCAGCACTTGCAGCGCCGCCCCAAACCAGCGTTAACGCGCAGTCAACACTACGGTTTCACCGGATTGCTGACTTACGAATACCGACAGGGTTTCGAATAATTCGCTCTCGCTACGCGTATCGCGCCAAGCGCCTTCTTTGTGACGAAAATGATAACCGCCCGCTTTGGCTGCCAGCCAGATTTCATGCATGGGGGCTTGTAGATTGACAATGATCTTGCTGCCATTGTCGAATTCAAGTGTCAGGACGTTACCGCTACGTTCGGTATCGATATCCGCGCCGCTCGCCTCGACGGCCTCTTCGATGCCTCCGAGCGCGATCTCTGCCAAGGCCAGGTATTCGCTATCTGTCATGCTAAACTCCAACGATTAATTTTCCGGATTCCGTCATGTCAGTCGTCTTCCGCGCCAGTGCGATTGTAACGGCTTTGGCTGCAACACTCGTGGTACTCACTTTAGCCGGTTGCGGGCAAAATGGCCCGTTGTACCTTCCCGTTGCACCGCCAATGCCGCAACCGCTGCCGCCGGAGCAAGGCTCGGCCCCAGCCGGGACGGCCTTGCCGGCGAGCGCGGCTAGCGGACTTTAAGCCGCGCCGCCACCGCGTACAGCGCGCGGATGCCCAGCAATACCAGCACAATCGCACCATATAGCTTGGGTTGCGATAAATCGTGCTTGCCGGCCTTCATCCACCAGAAATGCAGGATAGCCAAGCCGGCGATCAGGTAAATCGACCGGTGCAGCAACTGCCAGCGTTTGCCGCCCAGCCACCGCACGGCGGCACGCGGCGAGGTCAGCGCCAACAAGGTCATCAGCACAAACGCGGCAAAACCGACCGTGATAAACGGTCGCTTGAACACGTCGTGCCAGATCGCATGCAAGTCGAACCATTGGTCGAACCAGAAGTAGGTGGTGAAGTGCAAGCTCGCGTAAAAGAATGCGAACAAGCCCAGCATGCGCCGCAACCGCAGTAACTGATTAACTCCCGTCAGCCGTCGCAGCGGCGTCACCGCCAGCGTGATACATAACATCACCAAAGTCCACAAGCCGGTCGAGCGCGTGATGAATTCGACCGGATTGGCGCCGAGGTGCTGAGTCACGCCCAGCACTACCAGGCGTATCAAAGGATAGAGTCCGGCCAGAAAGACCGCGACTTTGATCCAGCGCAGGCGCAGGTCTTGCGCACTGAGCGGTTTCTTGGCCGGTCGCCTGTCCTGGGTCGCGACCGGCTTTGCCGCCGCCGTCACGCGTGCCCCGGCATTTCCTCCGCCCCGAAGGAAGTCCTCTTGGGGGACGGGCCGCGGCGACGTGTCGCCCGGCTCCGGCGCCCCGGCGGCGGAAAGCGAATTTTCTGTCATGACACTCGTCCGTCAAAAGAATTGATGCAGGTCCATACCCTGATACAGCGAGGCGACCTGTTCGGCATAACCGTTGAACATCAAGGTCGGCCGTTTGGGGGTAAAAAAGCCGCCATCGCCGATGCGGCGTTCGGTCGCCTGGCTCCAGCGCGGGTGATCGACTTGCGGATTAACGTTGGAATAAAAACCGTATTCCTGCGGTGCGTAGGTGTTCCAACTGGTCTGCGGCTGCTTGTCGACAAAGCGAATCTTGACCAGCGACTTTGCACTTTTGAAGCCGTACTTCCACGGCACCTCGATACGCACCGGCGCACCGTTCTGATTCGGCAACACCTGGCCATACAGGCCCAAAGTGAGCAAGGTCAGCGGATTCATCGCCTCATCCATGCGCAAGCCTTCGGAATAGGGCCAGTTGATAATGGGTTCGGCAAGACCCGGCATCTGCTTGGGGTCGGCCAGCGAGATGAACTGCACATATTTGGCGCTGCCGGTCGGTTGCGCCCGCTTGATGATTTCGGCCAGCGGAAAGCCGATCCAGGGAATCACCATCGACCACCCTTCGACGCAGCGCATGCGGTAGATCCGCTCTTCCAGCGGCGCCAATTTGAGCAGATCATCGATTGCGTAAGTCTTGGGATTATGGCATTCGCCTTCGATACTGACTTGCCATGGCCGCGTATGCAAAGTGCCCGCGTGCTTTGCCGGGTCGGCCTTATCGGTACCGAACTCATAAAAATTGTTATAGGTGGTGATGTCTTGATATGGCGTCAGCGCGTCGCTCAGCCGATAGGCCGGATTGGTCAGCGCCACCAGCTTCTGCGCTTGGGGGTCGCCGGGCGAGGTCTCCGCCCGGGCCAGCGACGCCGCGCCCAGCAACGTTCCCGCGGCGCCGAAGCCAGCCATCTGGACCAAGCGGCGGCGGTGTTCAAACACCTCGCGCGGTGTGATTTCGCTGCGCGCGATATAGTCGCCGCGCTGTTGCCGGGTGGTCTCGATCGACATGTTCTGCTCCTGATACATTAGCGGCGCGACTGAGATGATCCAGCGCCGGTGGCATGCAGCCGGTGGGTAGGGGAGATATAGCTTGGTCGGACGGCGCCAGGCTTCCTTACAGCGGACGGGCCCGCAGGGGCATTTACCCGCGCCTATAGACGCTAACACGCGGCCGAGCCAGATATTCCATCGTCCAAGTTATATAAATAAGCGACTTGAATCAGCAACATGAGCAAGGTACACCAGCCGAAAAAAAACCGCCGGACCCGGGGGACGGCGGCTTTTCAGTCGGGCAACAGTAGCCTCGGCAGGTTTTACAACTGTCCGTAACTATGCAAACCCGAGAGGAACATGTTCACCCCCAGGAACGCAAAGGTCGTGACCAGCAGCCCCGTCAGCGCCCACCAGGCCGCGATCGAGCCGCGCAGGCCTTTCATCAGACGCATGTGCAGCCAAGCGGCGTAGTTCAGCCAGACGATCAGCGCCCAGGTTTCTTTCGGATCCCAGCTCCAGTATCCACCCCAGGCTTGGGCAGCCCACAAGGCGCCCAGAATGGTGGCGATGGTGAAAAAGGCGAAACCGACCGCAATCGACTTGTACATCAGGTCGTCCAGCAATTCGAACGAAGGCAGGCGGTCAGCCAGGATGCCGCGCTCCTTGACCAGATAAGCGACCGATACCATTGCCGCCAGAGCGAACGACCCGTAGCCGATAAAATTCGCCGGCACGTGGATTTTCATCCACCAGCTTTGCAGCGCGGGCACCAGCGGCTGGATCTGCTGCGCGTCGCGCGACACCGAATACCACATCAGGAACCCCACCGCCGCGCTGATCACCAGCAGCACAAAACCGCCCAAGGCGCGGGTGTTGTAGTACTGCTCGTAATAAAGATAAAACAACGACGTGATCAAGCAGAACAGCACAAACACTTCGTAAAGGTTGGAGATAGGAATGTGCCCGACATCGGCACCGATCAAATAGGACTCGTACCAGCGCACCATCAAGCCGACAAAACCCATCAGCACCGCCGACCAGCACAGCCGCGAACCGATGCTGCCGCCAGCCTCGGAACGCGACAGCATGCCGATCCAGTAGAACATCGTGGCAATCACCAGCAAGGCGCTCATCCACAAAATGGCCGACTGGCTGGACAATAGATACTTTAGGAAAAAGGACTGATTGGCGCGGGCCAGATCGCCGTGATAAAGCTGGATCGCGCTGAGCGACAGCGCGGCAATCAGCACCATCAGCAGGCGTACCGGTTTCCAGCGCCAACCCAGTACCGAGAACACAGGTACGGCGGCCACCAGCACCAGTTTGTCGTAATAGTTGGTGTAAGCACCGTAGTGCAACAAGCCGTAGCCTGCCCCCACCACCAGCGCCAGCGAGAAGAGCCAGTCGACTACGGTCAGGCGCTTGAGCAGCGGCTCCTGTCGCAACAACGGCGAGTCAGATGAAGTTTGCGAAAATTGCATGGCAGGTCACTGTGTAAGGTCTTGCGGTTTGTCCGCGGGCGTGTCGGCAGATTTATCCGGACTCGGGCCACGGTGGTTTTCATCGGCAAAGGTAGCCGGCACATCAAACAGGGCTGCGATTGACGCGCGGGTCTGCGCGAATTCCTTTTCGAAATCAAGGGTTCTACGCGCGGTCGACATCGCCATCAGGATCTGCACACGCGCTTCGGCGGTTGCAGTATCGGCAGGCAAGTCTTTGATCCAGAACCACAAACGGCGCTCGCGCACGAAGAACATCGAGAAAATACCGAGCACCAGCAGCGCACTGCCAAGATACACGATATTTTCGCCGGGAGCGCGCGCCAACTGGAATACCGAAGCTTTGATTTCCTTGAAGGAATCAAGTTGCAGCAGCACCGGGGCGCCGTAGAAAAAGCTGTCGGACAAGGCATTGATGCCGCTTTGCACAAATCGGCTATGCTCGGCGCTCACGGTGGCGGGCGGCTGGCCGGCCTGCTGCCGCGCATCTTGCCAAAGATCCCACATCGAGCCTTCCAGCATGCGTAACAGCAGGTCGGCGGCTTTTTGCTGGTTTTCCTTCGGAATCGAATGCTCGATAAAGGCCGCAACAGCGCTAAAACCGCCTGCCGGAATGCCGTTGTCGGCTGGCGCCGGCGAACCGTCGTCATTGGCGCCGGCAAACAGGGTCAAGACGCGCAGCGCGCTTTCCTGCAAATGTTGCTGCAGCGACGCATCACCGGAATTAACCGAGCGTGCGGCAAATTGCTGCGCCGCTGCTGCGCGCATGGCCGGATTCGCCAACGCCGCGTGCAGCAAAACCCATTGTTTTACCGTACCGTCGTCATCGGCCGGAATCCGCAGGTAGCGGAAGGGCTGGTCCGGCTCGCTGCGCATCCCGGCCAGGAACAACGATTCGCCGTCCACCGTGACGGGCACCATATAGTCGTTGTACTCGCGAGCCTGGCCGTTCTTGTCGCGGATTTTGTATTGGAACGACGGCCCGACGTTATGCAGCTCTTTGGGATTGGAAGTGTTCGCTCCCGAACCCAAACGGGCGTCCAGCATCCGCTCAAAGGACGAACCGGCCGACGCGTTGGCCGATGAGCCGGATTGTTGCGATGGGCTTTGCACGCTGCGCGTGTCGGTCGAGCCGCTGGACTGGCTGGCGAAGTTCTCGACGTTGATCGCGCGGAAGTCGGCAAATTCCAGGGTGTCGCCGTCCGGCGTCTGGGTCAGCGGCAGCGAAGCCCCAATGGTGCCTTCCAGGGTAAACGGCTGAGTGCGGGTGCCGGACATGGGATACGCCGTCAATTGCAGCTTGGAGCCGCCATCTTCAAAGCTGGACTGGAAAATCGAGATGCCGCGGTAGGTGAACGGCTTATTCACTTCCACCCGGGCCGGGATGCTGACGCCGGTTTTACGGTCGGTCACGACGATGTCGCTAGCGAATAATTTGGGCATGCCGGTGGAGTAATAATCCACCACAAACTTGTTCAACTGGATGGTGAACGGCAAATCCTGGATCATCGAGCCGCCGGGCTGGTTCAGGATGGCGGTCGAGACATGGTCGCCCTCCGGAACCCAGGCGTAACCGCGAAACGACGGGTTGGAAGACGACAGCCGATGATTTTCGGCAATCGAACTGATGACCGCATTGCCTTGCACCGGGGATTTGCCGAACAACAGCATCTGCGCGCGTATCACCAGATTGCTGTCGAGCAACGCGCCCAGGCAAATCACCACAATTGCGGTGTGGGCAAAGATATAACCCAGCTTGGTGAAAGCGCCGCGCTTGGCGGCGATCAAGGTGGCACCGCCGGGGCCGCGGGTTTCGCCGGTTTGGCGGGTTTCGCCGGTTTGGCCGATTTCGCGGCTGACGTATTTATAACCGCCCTGCCTTACCCAGCGACCGATTTCCAAGGCCACCTGAGCCCGCGAAGCATTCACGGTGTATTCCGCCTTGTGCCGGAAGGCGCGCAGACTGCTTTCGCGAACCTTGTCTTTCCAGCTACGCATGTCGGCAATCATCTTGGGGCCGTTACGCGTCACGCACAAGGACACCGAGATCACCAGGAACAGCAGGATCAGCATGAACCACCAGGAGCCGTACATGTTGTACAAACCCAGCGAACGGAAAATATCGGCCCAGAACGGACCGAATTGATTAACGTAGTTGGGGTACGGATCTTCCTGCTTGAGCACGGTGCCGATAATGCTGGCGATCGCCAGCACCACCAGCAGACTGATGGCGAAACGCATCGAGCCCAGCAAGTCGACCGCTAGGCGCATGACGCGCGGCCCCGTTTTGATCTGCGTGCCAGACGTGCTAACGCTCATTCAAACTCCAAACAACAACAAAAAGGGACGCATCAGCGACTTGCGCCGCGCCCAGGCTGGGGTAAATTTCACCGGCTGCAAGGGGTATGCCGCGGCTTCGAACACCGGCAGTCGCGTCCGGGCGAGCCTGCCATGGCGGCGGACGAGATGGTGAGCGCAGATTGTGACAGATATACCCGCGTCAGACGTCTGCACGATCAAATCGCCGATATAAGCGCAGGGCGGGATTGCACCCGAACAGCGGAAAGTCGATGATTTATCAACGAAAATCGTACAAATAACGGCCTCGCGGACTTTTACGAGCGTCGATATTGTACAATAAAGCCTATTGTGATCGCGCTGTGCCGCCATGGGCTGGAACTCCGCAAAACGGCCCTGTTTCAAGGCCGTCGATGGCGGCCCCAAGCTTTCGGCCCAAGGTGAGAATCCCCCTGCCGCCACTCAGCCCCGAGTATCATGCCTGCCATGCGCGAGTCGAAACGGCGACAGCCCGGCAACAGCGCCGCTACAGCCCGGTGCGTCAAAATGACGCATGCTCGTGACGCACGATTACGCTACCCATACGCCTTTGCTGTGCCCGCCGCACCTGCGGCATACAGTCGAATTTATACACCCTCACTGAGCGACCCGCGTCGCACGCCCCATGGCCTTTATTCTGCATCGATCCCGCTTTTTCACTACAGTGAACCATCTCCAGGATCTGCCGCACAATCCGCAGCCCGAGATCGCCTTTGCCGGCCGCTCGAATGCCGGCAAGTCGACGGCCATCAATATCCTGTGCAATCAAAAGCAACTGGCCTTCGCCAGTAAAACACCGGGCCGCACCCAGCATATCAACTACTTCTCGATCGGCGCGGAAGAGGACCCCACCGCGTTCCTGGTCGATCTGCCGGGCTACGGTTACGCCCAGGTGCCGGGCGCGGCCAAAGCGCATTGGGAAGGACTGCTGGGTTCGTACTTGCAATCGCGCGCGCAGTTGCGCGGGATGGTGTTGATGATGGACTCGCGCCGGCCGTTCACCGATCTGGATCGACGTATGGCCGAATGGTTTGCGCCGACCGGCAAACCGATTCACATCTTGCTGACCAAGAGCGACAAATTGACGCGCCAGGAAAGTGTCAATGCGCTGCGCTCAACCCAGAAAACCCTCGATGAATACAACGCGCAATACGGCGGCGGGATCTTTACCGTGCAGTTGTTCTCAGCCCTGAAACGAGTCGGCATCGATGACGCCCACGCCACGCTCGAACATTGGCTGGCACCGCAGCCGGAGCCCGAAGTCTGGGGCCTGAAGCCCGAAGACGGCGTCGAACCGGCCGCCTGAGCCGCCGCTGGAACGGCCTCAAGCCAGGCATTTCGACCGGCCTATCGGGCTGGTCGCCTCCCCGTCAAATCCCCGGAAGGCATAAAAAAACCCGCCGTAAAACACGGCGGGCGAACAAGCCTATCGTCAGACGAGAGGCCCCCGCTCAGGGAGGTGAAGCGGGGAGGTCGGCAAAAGATGCCGAGCCCACTTGGTATGATATCGGAATGCCAGTCTTTGGGTCTGGTTTAAGCACAAACCAACCTTAAGACATGCCGCGCGAATTCTGCATGTGCGCCACGGCGCATTGCATTAAATAAAGGGCTTGAACACATGAGCGTCTTCCCCCACTTCCGTCCCCGGCGCATGCGTCGCGATGATTTTTCCCGTCGCCTGATGCGCGAAAATATCCTGACCACCAACGATTTGATTTATCCGGTGTTTATCGTCGAGGGGTCGCAGGTCAGGCAAGCTGTGGCATCGATGCCCGGCGTCGAGCGCGTCTCGGTCGATCTGTTGCTCGAAGTAGCCGAACAATGCGTCACGCTGGGCATTCCGGTGTTGTCGCTGTTTCCTGCGATTGAACCGGCGCTGAAAACTCCGGACGGAATCGAGGCGACCAATCCCGATGGGCTGATTCCGCGCGCCGTGCGTGAATTGAAAGCACGTTTCCCCGAGTTGGGCGTGCTGACCGATGTTGCGCTCGACCCGTACACCAGCCATGGCCAGGACGGCGTGCTGGATGCCAACGGGTACGTGATCAACGACGAGACCTCGTTGATTCTGGTACGCCAGGCACGGGTCCAGGCTGAAGCCGGGGTCGACATCGTCGCACCGTCGGACATGATGGACGGGCGCATCGGCGCGGTGCGGGAAATGCTCGAAGACGACGGTCATATCCATACCCGCATCATGGCCTATGCGGCCAAATACGCGTCCGCGTTTTACGGTCCGTTCCGCGACGCGGTCGGCTCGGCCGCCAATCTGGGTAAAAGCAACAAGATGACCTACCAGATGGACCCCGCCAATAGCGACGAAGCACTACGTGAAGTGGCGCTCGATATCGGCGAAGGCGCCGATATGGTGATGGTCAAGCCGGGGATGCCGTATCTGGATATCGTGCGGCGCGTGAAAGACGAATTCCGCTTTCCGACTTATGTTTATCAGGTCAGCGGCGAATATGCGATGTTGAAAGCGGCGGCGCAAAATGGCTGGCTGGATCACGATAAAGTGGTGCTGGAATCGTTGCTCGCGTTCAAGCGGGCCGGCGCCGACGGGGTACTGACTTACTTTGCCCTGGATGCGGCCAGGTTGTTGCGCGATATGGCTTGACGCCGGCATCGGGCAATCAATAGTCGGAGCAACAAAAAAAGGAGACCCTGTTTCGGTCTCCTTTTTTTATCTTCAGGTGCTTAGCCCCCCGTCCTCACCTGCCCTCAGCCCGCCGGTGCCGGACCGAAAGCCTGGTCCAGGCTGCGCAGGAACGTCTCGGGAGGTTGCTCCCCGACCACCCGCATCAACTCATGGCCCTGCGCATCGAACAAGATAATCGCGGGCGGCCCGAACAAGTTAAAACGCTTGAGCAGCGCCTGGGCATCGGGACCGTTATCGGTCACATCGGCTTGCAGTAAATTCAGTTGGGCCAGACGCGCCCGCACCCGCGGGTCGGTGAAGGTGAATTTTTCCATTTCCTTGCAACTGGTGCACCAATCGGCATAAAAATCGAACAAGGCCGGCTGGTGACCGGCTTGCAATGCTTGATCGAGTTGCGCACTGGATTTGACCTGGCCGAACACCGGGCCGGCGGCTGGCGTCGCCGTCGTACCCGCGGCGCTGCGTGTGCCGGCAAACACGCTGAGCGGCTGCAGCAAGTCACGCGAGCCGGCCGCGCCACCCACCAGCAGGATCACGGCGAGCAAGGTCAACAGCAGCCCCACACTGCGGCCCAGCAAACGCCAAGCGTAGCTGGGGCCTGCCGGCGGCAGCGCCGCGAACGGATTTAAGGTCAGGGCGGCGATCAGGAACAGCAAGGCCCACAGCAGCATGCTGACGGTCACGGCCAGCACCGGGCTGATCATCCAGATGGCCACCGCCAGCAACAGCACGCCAAAACAGCGTTTGACCCCTTCCATCCAGGCTCCGGCACGCGGCAATACCGCGCCCGCGCCGGTACCGACGATCAGCAAGGGCACGCCCAAACCCAAGGCCATGGCAAATAATGCGGCGCCGCCGAAGGCAACGCTGCCGGTTTTGGCAATAAAGGCCAGCACGCCGAACAACGGGGCGGTCATGCAAGCGCCCACCACCAGCGCCGAAATAGCACCCATCAAAAATACCGCGGCCAACTTGCCGCCCGAGCGGCGTTGCGACACATCGTTCACCCGGTTCTGCCAGGCTTGGGGCAGTTGCAATTCGTAGGCGCCAAACATCGACAAAGCGAAGCCGACCATCAATACCGCGAAGGCGCCAAGCACCCACGGGTTTTGCAGCCAGGCCGAGACGCTTTGACCCAGCAAGGCCGCGACAATGCCGAAGGCGGTGTAGACCACGGCCATCCCCAGCACATATGACAGCGATAAACTGAAACCGCGCCGGCGCGTGAGTTGCGTGCCTTCCCCCAGGACAATCGAAGACAGGATCGGGATCATCGGTAGCGAACACGGCAACAGACTGAGCGCCATGCCCAACACAAAGAAAATTGCCATCACACCGGGCAAACTGTGGCCCTTGAGCACATCTTGCGCATATTGCTCGCTGTAGAGCTTGTCTTGGCCACCGCCGGATGCCGCAACCGCAGTGGAGGATGCCGCAAGCGCAGCCACCTCCGGCGTGGAGGCAGGCACTGAAGCCGGCGCCGCAGACAAGGCCGTCACCGTTGCGCCAGGGGTGGCGACGGGGACAATCCGCGCCCCGCTTGCCGGACCGGCACCCGCACCGGCAGGTGCCGCGGCGGGTGCGGCGGTGGTAACGCCGGCCGCGCGCAGCGCGGCACCGCTGATATGCGCGACATGCGTCATGGGCGGATAACAAATGCCTTTATCCGCGCAACCCTGCCCGGTAACGGCCAGATCAAACGGTGCACTGGCCTGTGTCACGGGAATGCGGATCGTGACCTCATTGCGATAGGTTTCAACGTTCTTGTTGAAGTTTTCATCGAACTTGGTGTGTCCCGGCGGGAAAGCCGGGGTACCCAGGGTCGCGCTACCGGTCTTCACCGCGAAGGCGTAGCGTTCGCGGTACATGTAATAACCATCGGCGATGGTGTAATGCACGTCGACTTCGCCGGCTTGTTCCGTCACGCTGAATTTAAACGCCACCGCGGGATCGAGGAAATTATCGTCAGCGTGGGCGGTGCCGCCTGAAGCCAATAAGGCCAAGGCGCATACCAGGGCAAATAGCGCAAAACTCAGCGCACGAAAAAACTTGGCAGACTTGAACATGGCGAATTAAGGCGTTCCCAGGTTGATTGCAGCAGCGGCCTAGCGCGGCGCGGCGTAGCGCATATCGGCAACAAATTTGAAGAGTTGCATCGTACCACTGCTAATTAGTCGTCGCAGCGGCAGCAAACTGACATTGAGCGCGACAGATCCCGGCGCGCAATGCAAAAAGCCAGGCTAAGCCTGGCTTTTCTGCGGCAAGTCGAAACATCAGGCTTGCCGCTCACATCGAACTGATTCAGCCCGATTTATTCTGCGTCGGTAATTTCTTCGCCGTCAGCAGCTTCCGGACGGTCGAGCAATTCAACCAGTGCCATCGGTGCATTGTCGCCAACGCGGAAACCGTATTTCAGGATCCGCAAGTAGCCACCCGGACGGGTCGCGAAACGCGGGCCCAGCACTTCAAACAGCTTGGTCACCGAATCACGGTCACGCAAACGGTTGAACGCCAGACGGCGGTTAGCCAACGACGGCTTTTTGCCGAGCGTAATCAGCGGCTCGACAACTTTACGCAATTCTTTGGCTTTCGGCAGCGTGGTCTTGATGACTTCGTGCTCGATCAGCGAATTGGACATATTACGCAGCATAGCCAGACGGTGGCTGCTGGTGCGGTTGAGTTTCCGCAAACCATGACGGTGACGCATTTTCAGTTCCTTAGCTTCAGTTTTGATCCAGCTCTTCTATCGCGCAGCAGACACGCTACGCACGGGCCGGTCATTTAAATAGGCAGAGCGCGGATTTTACAGAAAAAATCACGCGCCCGCCACTTCTACCTTACTTGTCCAACTCTGCGGGTGAGCAGTTTTCGAAACCGTCTTATCGAGCCTTGCCGGCCTTCAATTCTTGAATCTTACTTGTCCAGCCCGGCAGGCGGCCAGTTTTCCAGCTTCATGCCAAGCGTGAGGCCACGCGAAGCAAGCACTTCCTTGATTTCGTTGAGCGACTTGCGACCCAGATTCGGGGTCTTGAGCAATTCGTTCTCGGTACGTTGAATCAGGTCGCCGATGTAATAGATGTTTTCGGCCTTCAAGCAATTGGCCGAACGCACCGTCAACTCCAGATCGTCCACCGGACGCAGCAAGATCGGGTCGATCTGCGGCGCACGCGACGGCGCTTCTGCAGCAGCTTCCGTGCCTTCCAGGGCGGCGAATACCGACAACTGGTCAACCAGGATGCGTGCCGATTGACGAATCGCTTCTTCCGGCGAAATCACGCCGTTGGTTTCGATATTCATCACCAGCTTGTCGAGGTCGGTACGCTGTTCGACACGCGCGCTTTCGACTGCGTAGCTCACGCGGCGAACCGGCGAGAACGAAGCGTCGAGCACGATACGGCCGATGACTTTGGCGCTTTCTTCGCCATAGCGACGTACGTTGCCAGGCACGTAACCACGGCCCTTTTCAACTTTGATCTGAACGTCGAGCTTGCCGCCTTTCGACAGGCGAGCAACGATATGTTCCGGGTTGATGATTTCGCAGTCGTGCGGCACTTCGATATCACCGGCGGTCACAATACCTTCTCCATCCTTGCGCAGCGTAACCGTCACTTCGTCACGGTTATGCAACTTGAATACGATACCTTTCAGGTTGAGCAGCAGGTTAACCACATCTTCCTGCACACCATCAATCGTCGAGTATTCGTGCACCACACCGGCGATCGTCACTTCGGTCGGTGCGTAACCGATCATCGAAGACAACAAAACGCGACGTAATGCATTGCCCAGAGTATGGCCGTAACCACGTTCGAACGGCTCCATCACCACTTTAGCGTGGTTGTCGCCAAGCGACTCAACAGCGATAATCCGGGGCTTTAACAAACTGGTCTGCATAGGTTTTCCTTTTCAATACCCTCGGTTCGTTACACCGATAAGGCTGGCCGAGCGGGCCGGAAACAACCTGAAAATAAACGACCGGGGCGCCTCACTGTAAGGCGCCCCGGTCGAGAATTGGATTAACGCGAATACAATTCGACGATCAGGCTTTCATTGATATCGCCTGCGATTTCGTTGCGATCCGGCATTTGCTTGAAGGTACCTTCGAGCTTGATCGAATCAACCGAAACCCACGATGGGAAACCATTTTGGCCTGCCAGCGAAACAGCTTCGAGAATACGCGCTTGTTTCTTGGACTTTTCACGAACCGAAACGATGTCACCCGACTTGATCTGCATCGACGGGATATTCGACGGTACGCCGTTCACCAGAATTGCGCAGTGACCGACCACTTGGCGAGCTTCTGCACGCGTCGAGCCGAAGCCCATGCGGTAAACAACGTTATCGAGACGCGATTCGAGCAATTGCAACAGGTTTTCACCGGTGTTGCCCTTGCGCCGTTCAGCATCAGCGAAGTAACGACGGAATTGACGTTCGAGCACACCGTAGATGCGCTTTACTTTTTGCTTTTCGCGGAGCTGCGTACCGTAATCCGAGGTACGTGCGCCGGAGGTGCGGCCATGTTGACCTGGCTTGCTGTCAAGCTTGCACTTGTCAGCCAGTGAGCGGCGTGCGCTCTTCAGGAACAGGTCTGTGCCTTCACGGCGGGAAAGCTTGGCCTTGGGGCCGATATAACGTGCCACGTTGCGATCCTTCTTTAATTAATCACGTCAGTACGCCGTTTGAATTGCGACTTACGCTAGTCTCGCCACAAGGTGGGCGAAACAGTGGGCTTATCTACGACCGAGACCCGCCGGAACGGTTTCCCGTTTCAAGCAGGTCCGGCTTTAGCTACTCAACCGAGCTGACGCTCAGTTTAGATACGGCGACGCTTCGGCGGACGGCAGCCGTTATGCGGGACTGGCGTCACATCACAGATTTCCGTGATCTTGATGCCGAGACCGTGCAGTGCGCGCACCGCTGATTCGCGACCCGGGCCTGGGCCCTTGATGCGAACTTCGAGGTTCTTCACGCCGTATTCCAGAGCAACGCGACCCGCCGATTCAGCTGCAACCTGCGCCGCGAACGGCGTTGATTTACGCGAACCCTTGAAGCCCTGACCACCTGCGGTCGCCCATGCCAGAGCATTGCCCTGACGATCGGTGATCGTGATGATGGTGTTGTTGAACGAAGCGTGAACGTGAACCACGCCCTCGGCAACGTTCTTCTTGACCTTCTTGCGAACGCGTTGCGCCGCGGTGTTGTTCGAAGCCTTAGCCATTAACTTTTCCTGTAACTATCCGAATCGCTTACTTTTCAGTCCGACTCATTCAGTCTGATTGTCGCTGAATTACTTCTTCAGAGACACGCCTGCACGACGCGGACCCTTGCGAGTACGTGCGTTCGTGCGTGTACGCTGACCGCGTAACGGCAGACCCTTGCGATGACGAACACCACGGTAACAACCGAGGTCCATCAAACGCTTGATATTCATCGTAACTTCACGACGCAGATCACCTTCCACCGTCAGCTTGCCGACTTCGTCGCGCAGCTTTTCGAGATCCGCATCATCCAGATCTTTAACCTTCTTGGAGAAGGCAACACCGGAAGCGACACAGATTTCACGTGAACGCGTACGGCCGATGCCGAAAATCGCGGTCAGACCGATTTCAGTGTGCTGGTGGTTGGGGATATTTACCCCTGCAATACGAGCCATTGTTATTCCTCAGAACGCAAACAAAAGCGCCGCTCAGCCTTGACGCTGTTTGTGGCGCGGATCAGAGCTACAAATCACGCGCACAACACCCTTGCGCTTAATGACCTTGCAATTGCGGCAAATACACTTTACCGAAGCCATCACTTTCATGATATTACCCTTTTTCTAAATCACTTCGCCCGGAAAACGATCCGTGCACGAGACAGATCGTAAGGCGTCAATTCGACCGTCACTTTGTCTCCCGGAAGAATACGTATGTAATGCATACGCATTTTCCCGGAAATATGCCCTAACACGACGTGCCCGTTTTCCAGTTTCACCCGGAACGTAGCGTTGGGGAGGTTTTCTACGACCTCACCCTGCATCTGGATTACATCGTCTTTTGCCATATTTCTATGTGCCCTACCTCGTGCCCTCAGCGCATCGGGATATTACCGCCCTTGAAATTGGCTTTCCGGAGCAGCGATTCATATTGTTGCGACATAACGTACGACTGTACCTGAGCCATGAAATCCATCGTCACGACTACTATGATAAGCAGCGACGTGCCACCAAAATAAAACGGCACATTCCAGTGCAGCACCAAAAACTCGGGTAGCAAGCACACAAAGACAATGTATATCGCACCAGCCAGTGTCAGACGCGTCAAGATCTTATCGATATAACGCGCGGTCTGATCACCAGGACGAATTCCTGGTACGAAAGCACCGCTTTTCTTCAAGTTGTCCGCGGTTTCCTTGCTATTAAACACGAGTGCCGTGTAGAAAAAGCAGAAGAAAACAATCGCGAGCACATACAGCAATATATAAACCGGCTGGCCCGGAGCCAATGTTCCGGCAATCCGATGCAACCACTGCGCCTTACCGCCGGCACTGAACCAATTCGCAATCGTCGCTGGGAACAAAATAATTGACGATGCAAAAATGGGAGGAATCACACCCGCCATGTTCAGTTTCAGCGGCAAATGCGACGACTGGCCACCGTAAACCTTGTTACCAACCTGACGCTTGGCGTAATTGACCAGGATCTTGCGCTGCCCGCGTTCAATAAAGACCACGAGGAACGTAACACCACCGATCAGCGCCACCACGATAATCGCTGAAATCGGACTCATCGCGCCGGTTTTCACCAGCTCGAACAACCCGCCCACCGCATTCGGCAACCCTGCTGCAATGCCGCCGAAAATAATGATCGAGATCCCGTTACCCAAACCGCGCTCGGTGATCTGTTCACCCAGCCACATCAGGAACATGGTACCCGTCACCAGCGTTACTACCGTAGTCACCCGGAACAACATACCCGGGTCAAGCACCAGACCTGGCTGATTTTCCAGCGCCACGGCAATGCCGAACGCCTGAAAGGTTGCCAAGATCACGGTAAAGTACCGCGTGTACTGCGTAATCGTGCGTTGCCCTGCTTGACCTTCTTTTTTCAGCGCTTCCAACTGCGGCGAAACGATCGAACCGAGCTGCATGATAATCGATGCCGAAATATACGGCATGATGCCCAATGCGAACACCGTGAAACGCGATAAAGCGCCTCCGGAGAACATATTGAACATCCCGAGGATCCCGCCCGATTGTGCCTGGAACAACTTGGCCAACTGGTTGGGATCGATCCCCGGCACCGGAATATGCGCACCGATGCGATACACAAACAACGCCAGCAGCAGAAAAACCAGCCGCTTGCGAAGGTCACCGAACTTCGGCGCTGACTTGCCAGCTTTCGCGAGAGTCGAGCTGTTGGCCAAGAACCTTCTCCGATGCAAATGCGTTAAATAATTACCGCGTTCACTGCAAGCAACCTGACTTACTCGGCAACCGAGCCGCCAACGGCTTCAATTGCTGTGCGAGCACCTTTGGTCGCCGTCAGGCCTTTCAGCACAATCTTGCGGGTCAGCGTACCGGTAGCAATCACGCGGCAGCTGGTGATCAAACCACCCAGCAGACCAGCTTGCTTCAGCGACAACAAGTCGATTTCGTCGACCGGCAACTTTTCGAGGTCCGACAAACGAACTTCGCCAACAAATTCGTGGGTCAGCGAGCTGAAACCACGTTTCGGCAGACGACGCTGCAAAGGCATCTGACCACCTTCAAAGCCGACTTTATGAAAGCCGCCCGAACGCGATTTTTGACCTTTGTGACCGCGACCTGCGGTCTTGCCGAGCCCCGAGCCGATACCGCGACCCACGCGACGTTTTGCGTGTTTGGCGCCTTCAGCCGGCTTAATGTTATTCAATTCCATCATCAACTCCTGACTACCTTTGCAGCGCTGGCGTAAAACTTAAGCGAGCACTTTAACGAGGTACGAAACCTTGTTGATCATCCCGCGCACGGCGGGCGTGTCTTGCAACTCGCTGACCGAATTCACGCGACGCAAACCGAGGCCGCGCACGGTGGCACGGTGGGTTTCACGGGTCCCGATCAGGCTCTTGACGAGCTGTACTTTGACAGTTTTATCTGACATGGTGAACACCTGGTGGGTTAAGCTGAAACTCAGCCCAAAATATCTTCGACCGACTTGCCGCGTTTAGCTGCGATGTCACCCGGTGTGGACTGCTTGCGCAGGCCGTCGAGCGTAGCGCGCACCAGGTTGTAGGGATTGGTCGAACCGTGGCTCTTGGCCACTACGTTCTGTACACCCATCACATCGAACACTGCGCGCATCGGACCACCGGCGATAACACCAGTACCGTCCTTGGCCGGCGCCAACATGACCGCCGAAGCGCCATGCTTGCCGTGCACTTCGTGCTGCAGCGTGCCGTTTTTCAACGGTACCTTGAACATATTGCGGCGAGCCTGTTCCATTGCCTTTTGTACAGCAACCGGAACTTCTTTCGCTTTGCCCTTGCCCATACCGACGCGACCATCGCCGTCACCGACTACGGTAAGTGCGGCGAAACCGAGAATCCGGCCGCCCTTCACTACCTTGGTGACGCGGTTCACCGCGATCATCTTCTCGCGGAGACCATCATCGCGTTCATCGGATTGAACGCCGCCTTTCGCTTGCATCTTTGCCATGACGAATCCTTTTAGAACTTGAGCCCGGCTTCGCGAGCCGCTTCGGCAACAGCCTTGACGCGGCCGTGATAACGGAAGCCCGAGCGGTCAAAGGCAACAGATTCGACACCCGCTGCTTTGGCTTTTTCGGCAATACGCTTGCCGATCAACGTTGCTGCAGCGATGTTGCCGCCCTTACCGGACTTGTCGGCGAGCTCCTGACGCACTTCCGGCTCAACGGTCGAGGCGCTGGCCAGCACTTGCGTGCCGCACGGCGAAAAGACCTGAGCGTAGATGTGCGTGTTGGTGCGATGCACCGCAAGACGATGAACCTTAAGTTCAGCGATCTTGATACGCGTCTGACGAGCACGGCGCGAACGAGATTGGTTTTTATCCATGGTACGCACCTTTTACTTCTTCTTGGTTTCCTTGAGGATGACCTTCTCATCGGCGTAACGTACACCCTTGCCCTTATAGGGCTCCGGCGGACGGTAACCGCGTACTTCAGCGGCTACTTGACCGACTTTCTGCTTGTCAATCCCCTTGATCAGAATTTCCGTCTGCGACGGGGTTTCAGCCTTGATACCTTCCGGCATCTGGTGCACCACAGGGTGCGAGAAACCCAACGACAGATTCAGCTTGTCGCCTTGCGCTTGCGCGCGGAAACCCACTCCAACCAGCGTCAGCTTGCGCTCGAAACCTTTCGTGACACCGTTGACCATGTTCGCAACAAGTGCGCGCATCGTCCCGGACATCGCGTCGGCTTCACGAGAATCGTTTGCCGGCTCGAACGTCAGGATACTGTTTTCGTAGACGATCTTAACGAGCTGGTTCTGGCCTTGCGTAATCGTACCGAGCTTGCCCTTGACCGTAATCAAGTCGGCGCTCAGGATGACTTCCGCGCCGTCCGTTACCGGGATCGGGCTTTTACCTACACGAGACATGTTTCTCTCCCTAGGGCCTTCACCCGATTAAGCGACGTAACAGATAACTTCGCCGCCCACGCCAGTAGCGCGTGCTTTACGGTCGGTCATCACACCTTGCGGCGTCGATACGATCGCCACACCCAAGCCATTCATGACGTGGGGGATGTCGTTACGGCCCTTGTACACACGCAGACCAGGACGCGAGACGCGTTCAAGACGCTCGATCACCGGACGGCCTGCATAATATTTCAATGCAATCTGGAGTTCGGCCTTTGCGCCGTTCACCTTGACTGCAAAATCTTCGATATACCCTTCGTCCTTCAGCACTTGCGCAATTGCGACTTTGACTTTCGACGAGGGCATCGCCACCGACACCTTCTCGACCATCTGCGCATTGCGGATGCGAGTCAGCATATCGGCGATAGGATCACTCATGCTCATCTTGTTTCTCCGATTACCAGCTCGCCTTGGTCACGCCCGGGATTTCTCCGCGAAACGCGATTTCGCGAATTTTGCTACGTGCGAGACCAAATTTGCGGAAAGTACCGCGCGGACGGCCCGTCAATGCGCAACGATTGCGCTTGCGAGTCGGGTTTGAGTTGCGCGGGAGCTGTTGCAACTCCAGGCGTGCCTCGAAATGCTCTTCATCCGACTTGCTAAAGTCGTTGATGACAGCCTTCAGGGCAGCGCGCTTCGGGGCAAATTTCAGTGCCAGGCGTGCGCGCTTTTTCTCACGTTCGATCAGTGCCAGTTTCGCCACGGTAACCTCAGTTTCTGAACGGGAACTTGAAGCAGGCAAGCAGAGCCTTGGCTTCTTCGTCGGTCTTCGCGGTGGTCGTGATGCTGATATTCAGCCCACGCAGCGCGTCGATCTTTTCATATTCGATTTCGGGGAAAATGATCTGCTCTTTCACCCCGATGTTGTAATTACCCCGACCGTCAAATGCACGGCCCGAGATACCCCGGAAGTCACGCACGCGCGGCAGAGCCACGGTCACGAAACGGTCCAGGAATTCGAACATGGTCTGACCGCGCAACGTTACCATTGCACCGATCGGGTAACCCTGACGAATTTTGAAGCCGGCGATTGCTTTGCGCGACTTCGTAACCACCGGCTTTTGCCCGGCGATCTTGGTCAGGTCGCCCACTGCGTTTTCGATAATCTTCTTATCGGCAACAGCTTCACCAAGGCCCATATTCAGGGTGATCTTGCTGATGCGGGGCACTTCCATGATCGACTTGTACCCGAACTTTTCAGTCAGTTCCTGTACAACTTTCTCTTTATAGAATTCGTGCAAACGAGCCATTTTTTTCTCCCGTTGCGTTAAGCGCTGAGCACGGCACCGGTCGACTTGAGAAAGCGAACTTTCTTACCGTCTTCGACCTTGATGCCCACACGCGACGCTTTACCATTTGCGTCGACCAAAGCAATGTTCGATGTATGCAGCGGCATCGACTTGCTTTCCACGCCGCCGGTCGTACCCTTCATCGGGTTCGGCTTGACGTGCTTCTTGACGAGGTTAAGCCCCTCGACGACCACTTTTTCGCCATCAATGATGAGCACCGTACCAACCTTGCCCTTATCTTTTCCGGCTACGACCATCACCTGGTCGCCTGTGCGAATTTTTTTCATCGCGGCTCCTTACAGCACTTCCGGCGCAAGCGAAACGATTTTCATAAACCGCTCGCTACGCAGTTCGCGCGTGACCGGTCCGAAGATACGCGTGCCGATCGGCTCGAGTTTATTGTTCAGCAACACGGCGGCATTGCTATCAAATTTGATCAGCGAACCATCCGGGCGACGAACGCCCTTCGCGGTGCGAACCACGACGGCATTGTAGATTTCGCCTTTCTTGACGCGTCCGCGCGGCGTCGCTTCTTTAATGCTCACCTTGATAATGTCGCCGATGCTTGCATAGCGACGTTTCGAGCCGCCGAGCACCTTGATACACAATACTTCACGTGCACCCGTGTTATCGGCCACTTCAAGCCGAGTTTCGGTCTGAATCATGGTTTATCTTTCCCAACTTAATCCGAACAGCCACCATGGCGCATCCGGTCAGTCTTGGTCCCGTCAGCCGGCTGGCTGCTTGGGTTAGAACAGCGAACAGAGGCAACGGAAGCCACCCCTGCGTTTTTTTCCTGCAACCGCTTCCAGACCCCTGGAAACAGCGCTGAACCACTACCCTGCGCGGGCATCCCCTTAACGAAGGGAGACCGAGATTATAGCAAATAACCTCGGTCTTGCAAGCGATACTTCACAGCTCTACAACTTAGATAACGCGAGCTGCTTCGATCAAGCGCGACACGGCCCAGGCTTTCGTCTTCGAAATCGGACGGGTTTCCTGAATTTCAACCAGGTCACCCTCGTTGATCGTGTTCGCTTCGTCGTGCGCGTGGTATTTCTTCGAACGAACCACATACTTGCCGTAGATCGGATGCTTGACCCGATGTTCGACCAATACGGTGACCGTCTTGTCCATCTTGTTGCTCGTGACCTTGCCCACCAACGTGCGTTTCAGCGAGGTCCGAGTTGAAGTTTCTACGCTATCGTTCATTTCTGGCTCGCCTTCTGAGTCAACACGGTGCGCACGCGCGCGATGTCGCGGCGAACCTTTTGCAGCTGGCTCGTGTTGCTGAGCTGCTGGGTCGCCAATTGCATGCGCAGGCCAAATTGCGCCTTAAGCAGTTCCGACAGCTCTTGATTGAGCGCGGCCTGGTCTTTATCGCGAAGTTCTGATGCTTTCATCGCTTATTCTCCTTAGGCGCCCAGCTGGCGAACGATAAACGCAGTCTGGATCGGCAGCTTGGCTGCAGCCAGACGGAACGCTTCGCGTGCCAACTCTTCATTAACGCCATCCATTTCGTACAGCATCTTGCCCGGCTGAATCTCGGCTACGTAGTACTCAGGGTTACCTTTACCGTTACCCATCCGTACTTCGGCCGGTTTCGTCGAAATTGGCTTGTCCGGGAAAATGCGGATCCAGATGCGGCCACCACGCTTGATGTGACGCGTCATTGCACGACGCGCCGCTTCAATTTGGCGAGCGGTCAAACGACCGCGGCCGATCGCTTTCAGACCGAACTCACCGAACGACACTGCGTTACCGCGGGTCGCCTTGCCGGTGTTACGGCCCTTCTGTTCCTTCCGATACTTTCTACGTTTCGGTTGCAGCATGGTTATTCTCCAGTCTTGCCATCGCTGGGCTTATCAGCCGAGCGACGCGGAGCGCTACGACGGGCGCTAGGCTTGTCGCCACCTTCACCGTCACGGCGCGGACGGCGATCGCCCGGACGTGCGTTGCGGCGCGGACGCTTGTCTTCAGTAGTTTCTTCAACCACCGGAGCGTCATTGCGACCCAGCGTGTCGCCCTTGTAGACCCATACCTTGACGCCGATGATGCCGTACGTCGTTTTCGCTTCCGAAGTTGCGTAATCGATATCGGCACGCAGCGTGTGCAACGGTACCCGACCTTCGCGATACCATTCCGTACGCGCGATTTCGATCCCGTTCAGGCGCCCGGCGCTCATGATCTTGATACCTTGCGCACCAAGGCGCATGGCATTTTGCATCGCGCGCTTCATTGCGCGACGGAACATGATACGGCGTTCGAGCTGCTGGGTAATCGAGTCGGCGATCAGTTGCGCATCGGTTTCCGGCTTGCGGATTTCCTCGATGTTGACGTGGACCGGAACGCCCATGCGGCGTTGCAGTTCAGCCTTCAACAGTTCGATATCCTCACCCTTCTTACCGATTACCACGCCCGGACGCGAACTATAGATCGTGATACGCGCGTTCTTGGCA
>Ga0302234_10000856_pt1 | contig 22676 bp, 22 predicted proteins | sample II_Palsa_N3_2_FD_193576 | JGI IMG/M metagenome (GOLD analysis project Ga0302234, IMG submission 193576) | Peat permafrost microbial communities from Stordalen Mire near Abisko, Sweden - II_Palsa_N3_2 | ecosystem: Environmental > Terrestrial > Soil > Palsa > Peat permafrost | place: Sweden... | reverse complement strand
CATCCTGTTCTCCAGCCCTATCCATAGATGGCATCGGCTCATCTGCCGTTTTCCGACCTGCGATCCCGCTCCTCCAAAAGCACCCCATTGCTTCGGGCCGCTTACCCTGCGATACTTAATCGTGCACACACCGCACAAAATTAAAAAACTTATAAAGAGGTCGCGGACATGTCTGCAAAGTACATCTTCGTAACGGGCGGAGTTGTGTCTTCACTCGGCAAGGGTCTCGCCGCAGCCTCCATTGGCTGCCTGCTTGAGGCACGGGGTATCAAGGTCAATCTCATGAAGTTCGACCCCTACCTCAACGTCGACCCCGGCACCATGTCGCCCTTCCAGCACGGCGAGGTCTTCGTTACCGACGACGGCGCCGAAACCGACCTCGACCTCGGCCACTACGAGCGCTTCACCCACGCGAAGCTTACCCGCGACAACAACCTCACCACCGGCCGCATCTACGAGCAGATCATCACCAAGGAGCGCCGCGGCGACTATCTCGGCAAAACCGTCCAGGTTATCCCGCACGTCACCAACGAGATCAAAAACGCCATGCGCAAGGTCGCCGCAGACTGCGACGTAGCCATCGTGGAAATCGGCGGCACGGTAGGCGACATCGAATCCCTCCCCTTCCTCGAAGCCATTCGTCAGATGCGCCAGGATCTGGGCCGGGATAACACCTGCTTCGTCCACGTCACCCTCATCCCCTGGATCGCCGCCGCGCAGGAGCTCAAGACCAAGCCCACCCAGCACTCCGTCAAGGAGATGCTCTCCATTGGCATCCAGCCCGACATCCTCCTCTGCCGCTCCGACCGCCCCGTTCCCCGCGAGATGCGCAACAAGATCGCTCTCTTCTGCAACGTCGAGGAGCCTGCCGTCATCGCCGCTCGCGATGTCGCCAGCATCTACGAGGTCCCCCTGACCTTCGCAGCCGAAGGCGTCGACGCCCTCGCCCTCAAATACCTCCGCATCGAAGCCAAAGCCCCCGACCTCTCCCGCTGGCAGGACATCGTTCGCCGCGCCTACAACCCCAGGGACGAGGTCTCCATCGCCATCGTCGGCAAGTACGTGGAGTACGAAGACTCCTACAAGTCCCTCAAGGAAGCTCTCGTCCACGGTGCCCTCGCCCACAACCTCAAGCTCCGGGTCACCTGGCTCGAAGCCGAAGGTCTTGAAACCCCGGACTACGCCTCCCAGCTTCAGGGCTTCGACGGCATCCTCGTCCCCGGCGGCTTCGGCAAACGCGGCATCGAGGGCATGCTCAACGCCATCCGCTACGCCCGCGAAGAGGCCATCCCCTACTTCGGCATCTGCCTCGGCATGCAGACCGCCTGCATCGAGTACGCCCGCAACGTCTGCGGTCTCAAGGGAGCCAACTCCGGCGAGTTCGACCCCGCGACTCCCTACCGCATCATCTACAAGCTCCGCGAACTCACCGGCGTCGAAGAGATGGGCGGCACCATGCGTCTCGGAGCCTGGGACTGCGTCATGGAGCCCGACTCCCTTGCCGCTCAGGCCTACGGCACCACCGAGATCAGCGAGCGCCACCGTCACCGCTACGAATTCAACCGCGAGTACGAGGCCATCCTCACCGGCGCCGGTCTCCGCCTCACCGGCACGACCCCCGACGCGACCTACGTCGAGATCGTCGAGATCCCCACCCACCCCTTCTTCCTCGGCTGCCAGTTCCACCCCGAGTTCAAATCCAAGCCTCTGGAGCCGCATCCGCTCTTCCGCGACTTCATCGCCGCCAGCTACCAGAACCGGCTTGCCATCCGCCAGGAGACAACAGCCGAATCCAGCATGGAAGCCATTTAGATCGTCCCAAAAGTCATGCAGCGTCCCGGAGCCACCTGAGATCATTCCATCCCTCAGGTGGCTCTATCTCCGCTACTCTGATAGAGTTCGCATCAAATCACTCTTATGACGACCCAATACAGCTCAGGCCGCAGCTCCTCCGGAACCCTCCTCGTCGTTCTGCTCTCGCTGATCCTGGGCGCCGCTGCTCTGGCAGTCTTCATCCGCCACGCGACAACCGGCATTCTTGCCCGCTTCGCCACCGCCATCACCGGCCGCACCACCACCTTCGACACCTCGGTTCCCGCCGTCGTCCATCGAATTCAGCGACTTAGCCGCCTTGAAACCGTCGTCTATTCCATCGATACCGTCGTCGAAGGCTCCCATTCCAGTCCTGTCCTGCCCGATCTCCTCGCCGGTGATCGCCTCCTGCTCGTCGTCCACGGCCAATCCATCGCCGGTATCGACCTCGCCCAGCTCAAACCCGAAGACGTCCGCATCGATGGGCAGTCGATCCACGTCACTCTCCCCGCCTCCCAGCTCTTCATCACCACGCTCGATAACCAGCACACCCGCGTCTACGCCCGCTCCACCGGTCTTCTGGTCCCCGCCGACCAGAACCTCGAAACCGACACCCGCGCCAAAGCCGAGCAGCAGCTCCAGCAGGCCGCCCTCGCCGACGGCATCCTCGACACCGCCCGCAAAAACGCCCGCGCCACCGTCACGACTCTCCTTTACAGCCTCGGCTTCCAACAGGTCGACGTCACTTAACACTTAAGACGCACCCCTCCCATCAACACCCCCTCCCATCCGCCCCCCAACCTGCGCTATCATCCATAGCATGAAGTTCCGCACCAAATCCCGCATCTTCGACACCAAACCCGAAGATGTTCCCGTCACCGCCCCCCTCCCCTTCCCCCATAAGGAACAGGCTGAGGACGATGACGAATCGACTCTCATCAAGGCCATCGGCTGGGTCTCTGCCGGCCTTGGCGCGGTAGCTCTTGGCCTCTTCATCGGTCGCGAGATGCGTCAGCGCTACAAGTTCAACCGCCGCACCCCCTACGACTTCTACTCGCACTCCGGCGACGAGCAGGACGTCGAGGTCGGCCTCGGAATCTAGCTTCCGGATCTCCTCCCGCCCACTCAAAAGACGTACGATTCTGCCTGCTGCCGCCTCACGGTACTGATGCTCAGAATTTTACGATTTGTCCGAGCCCTGACCGGATAGCCTGCGGTAGTATGGCTGCATCGAAACAAAGCTGCGCAGCAGAGAGGACGCAATGAGTTTTCCTTCCAGGGCCATTGAAAGTCTCGTCTCAACCCCCGTAGGCCGCGCCGCCTTCAAGGCAGTGCAGCCGATGATTCACAAAGTCCGCCGCATGGCCCACCCTGATGTCCCTCTCGATCGCGCCATCTTTAAAGCCAGCTATCGCGGAAAAGAGGTTTCCATCCAGCATCGGCGCAGCAATGCCTCCGATCTTATGGCCATCGATCAATGCTTCACCCAGGGCCAGTACGATATGCCGGTCGGCGCACACGGCGTCCTGATCGAACACATCTACCAGGAGATCGTCGCCTCCGGACGCCAGCCACTCATTATCGATTGCGGCGCGAACATCGGCTGCAGCCTCCTCTGGTTCAACGCCCGTTACCCCAAAGCCCACATCGTCGCTATCGAACCCGCGCCCGACAACTTTGAGATACTCAGCGCCAACTGCGCCGCTCTCGATGTCGACCTCCGGAAGGCAGGCGTAGCAGCCTCTGACGGCCGTTCCCATCTTAGTGATCCCGGTGGTGGCGGCATGGGCTACCGCACTATGGCCGACGGGGAAGGCCCCGAAATCGCCATGGTCTCCATCCAGACCGTGCTCGCCTCTAAACCTGCAGAGCGTTACGCTCCCTTCCTGTTGAAGATCGATATCGAAGGTGCAGAAAAGACGCTCTTCAACGAGAACTCCGCAACGCTTGCCGAGTTCCCTCTCATCATCCTTGAGCCGCACGACTGGCTCCTGCCTGGCCAGCTCTCCTCTCGCGAGTTCTTTCGCTTCCATGTCAACGCGGGAAGAGAGTTCTGCATGAAGCAGGAGAACGTCGCCTCCATCGCGCTGCACAGCAGCCTCCTCGGAATAACCAAAGGCCTCAAAAACTAGGTTCTGTCTCTGGCAGCGGCGATCGAAGCTCTCATCCCGAGCCTCGTCCCTGCAGCTCTCACGGTGATTTACGATAATCACGATGACTAAACCAGCCTTTCTCTTCCCTGGGCAGGGCTCGCAGGCCGTAGGTATGGGCCGCGATCTCTACGACAACTTCCCCACCGCGCGCGCTGTCTTCGACGAAGCCGACTCCGCTCTCGACTTCTCTCTCTCAAAACTCATCTTCGAAGGCCCTGAAGACCAGTTACGCCTCACCGAGCACACCCAGCCCGCCATCCTCACCGTCTCCGTTGCCGCCGCCCGCGTCCTGGCGGAAAAAGGAATCGCTCCCGCCTTCACCGCCGGCCACAGCCTCGGCGAGTACTCTGCTCACGTCGCCGCCGGCACCCTCACCTTTGCCGACGCCGTCCGCACCGTTCGCGCCCGTGGCCGCTACATGCAGCAGGCCGTCCCTCCCGGCGAAGGCGCGATGGCCGCCATCCTCGGCCTCTCTGCCGACCTCATCAACGACATCTGCTCCCAGGTCTCCGACGACCTCACTCCACTTCCCACAAACCCTCTCGCCAAAACGTTTTCGCCCAACAGCGCCGTCGTCTCCCCCGCTAATCTCAACTCCCCCGATCAGACCGTCATCTCCGGAGCGGCAGCCGCCGTCGAACGCGCCGCCGACCTCTGCAAACAGGCAGGAGCCAAGCGCACCGTCATGCTCCCCGTCAGCGCTCCCTTCCACTGCGCCCTCATGCAGCCCGCGCAGGACGCCCTCGCCACCGACCTCGCAGCCCTCGCCTTCAACGACCCCGCGTTTCCGGTAGTCTGCAACGTCGACGCCCGCCTCCTCACCAGCGCCGCCGACGCCCGCGACTGCCTCATCCGCCAGGTCACCGGGGCCGTTCGCTGGGTCGAATGCATCCAGCTCCTTATCGCTCAGGGCGCAACCCAATTCATCGAGGTCGGCCCCGGCAAGGTCCTCTCCGGTCTCATGCGCCAGATCGACCGCAGCCAGAAGGCCCTCAACGTCGAAGACTCCGCCTCCCTGGAAAAAACCCTGGCCGCCCTCACTGCCAGCTAGCCAACGCACTCACACCAGCACCACCGCGAGGACATCATGCAGGTCAACGACATCGTAGAAAACTTCACCCTCCAGAACCAGGACGACAAGACCGTCAACCTCACCGACTTCAAAGGCAAGCCCGTCGTCCTCTTCTTCTACCCCCGCGCCGACACCCCAGGCTGCACCATCGAATCCTGTGGCTTCCGCGATGCCTTCGAAAAGTTCCAGAAGGAAGGCATCGTCGTCCTCGGCATCTCCCGCGACACCGTCAAGGCCCAGAAGAAATTCAAAGACAAGTACAATCTCCCCTACGATCTCCTCGCCGACCCCGACATGGAGCTCATCAATCGTTACGACCTCGTCAAGCCGAAGAACATGTACGGCAAGCTGGTCAAGGGCGTCAAACGCACGACCTATCTCATCGGCCCCGACCAGCGGCTCATCCACATCTTCGAAGAGGTCACGCCCGCAGGCCACGCTGAAGAGGTTCTCGCCCTCCTGAAAAAATCGAAGTAGCCATGCCTCCAGCCAAAGCCATCGCCGAGACAGCCGCAGCTCTGACCGCTGCCGGTCTTCTCGCCGGTGGCTGCGCTTATGCCGCGCTCTCGGCGCAATCCCAGCTCTTCGGCAAAGTCCTCATCGCCAGCCGCAACCCCAACGAGATCGCCCTCACCTACGACGACGGTCCCAACGACATCGTCACCGAGAAACTCCTCGAGGTTCTCGTTCGCCACAACGTCCGCGCCAGCTTCTTTCTCATCGGCCGGTTCGTTCGTCAGCGTCCGCAGATCGCCCGCGCCATCGCCGCTGCCGGACATCTCATCGGCAACCACACCATGACCCATCCGTGGCTTGCCTGGCAATCAGGCTCCCGCATTCGCGAAGAGCTTACCGGCTGCAACGCCGCGCTTGAAGATGCCCTCGGCCAGTCAGTCCGCTACTTCCGCGCACCTCACGGGGCCCGCCGCCCATACGTCCTGCGCACCGCCCGCGAACTCGGCCTCACTCCGGTCCAGTGGAACATTATTCCCGGCGACTGGAAGCCAATTAGCGCAGACGAGATCGCAGCCCGCACCGTGCGCGAAATCACCCAAAATCAGCGAAAAAACCGCGCTTCCAACATCGTCCTTCACGACGGCGGCCACACCGCCCTCGGCCAGCCGCGCCTCCCCACCGTCGAGGCCACCGCCCGGCTGCTTCACGAATACACCCGGCAACCCGAAATAAAATTTGTCACCGTCGACTCCTGGGATGAATCTCATCTCTGATCGCACACAGGGCCGGGCACCTCGGATACCATAGACCAACCCCTCATGAGCACAGCCTCCACCAACCCGACGGCTGCAGCCCCGTCCATCGACCCCGAACTGCCCGCGTTGTTATCCATGGGCGATGTTCTGCGCATCCCCATGATGCGCCGCCTCTGGTACGCGCAGGTGATCTCTGTCTTCGGCGATTTCCTCGCGCTCTTCGCGGTCATCAACATCCTCACCTTCAAACTCCACGCCACCGCACAACAGGTCACCGGCGTTCAGATCTCCTACATGCTCCCCATCGCCGTGCTCGGCATCCTGGCCGGAGTCTTCGTCGATCGCTGGTCGCTCAAGCCCACCATGGTCTCGAGCGACTCCATCCGTGCCGCTCTTGTGCTGCTGCTCCTCTTCGCCCATCGGCCCTGGCACTACTACGCCATCCTCGCCTCCATCTCCGTCGTCTCCAGCTTCTTCAGCCCGGCTCAGGGAGTCGCCATTCGCTCTGCCGTTCCCCTGCATGGCCTGCGCTCCGCCAATGCCCTCATGCAGCAGGTCATGTTCGGAATGCGCATCATCGGCCCTGCCATCGCGGGCCTCATGGTCTCCTATCTCGGAGCCGTCAGCTGCTACCTCTTCGACTCCGCCAGCTTCGTAGGGTCTGCGCTGCTCATTGCGTCGGTCCCATTCCTCAAAGCATCCGTAGCCCCTGCCAAACCTGAAGACAACGGCGGTTCCGCTCTCGGCAGAATCTGGCTCGACATGAAGCAGGGCATCAGCTTCATCCTGCATCATGCCGCACTCCTGTTCGTCATCCTCGCCATGGCGGCGGGAATGTTCGTTCTTGGCTGCTTCGGCCCCCTGATCGCAATCTACGTGCGCGACTCCCTGCACGCTTCGACCAAAGCCTTCAGCGTCGCTTCGGCCATGATCGGTCTCGGTATGCTGCTCGGAATCAATGGCCTCAACACCTTTGGCAAAAAGCTGAAGAACACCCTGCTGGTCTACTCCGGCCTCTTCGGCATCGCAACCGGCCTCGTGGTGCTGACCCTGCTCCCCCACCTGTGGTCGACCATCCTCGGCAACCTCATTATCGGTTTTTCAGTGGCAGGAATCATCGTTCCATCGCAGACGCTGTTTCAACAGGCGACACCGCCGGAGCTGATGGGTCGCGTCGGCTCGACGTTTATGTCCATTATTTTCACGGCGCAGATCTCGGGGCTGATTCTGTCCGGCATCCTGGCCGAATATGTCGGCGTACGCCAGGTCTTCGCGTTCTGCGCCGGAATATTGCTCGTCCTGATGGCGGTCGGAAAGCTCTGGATGGAACCGAAGACAGCCGCCTGAAAATAAATCCGGAAATCTGGCGTATTTTTCAGAGCGAAAAATGCGTCATCTTTTGTCCACAAATCACCATCAATTCACCACAAACTTACCATCAAAAAACCATGTTTTGCGAACACGTTTTCGCAAAACCCCCTGCAAAAACGTCTCTTTTCCTGCATCCGTGCCATCCAGAAAAAAAACGCCACCAATTTAAAGTCAACCCAGCGCTTTGCGAGCTGCTTCGAGGGCCATTCCTATCTCGGCTTCGCCATGGGCGGTCGAGACGAAGGCTGCTTCGTACTGGCTTGGCGGGAGCCAGACCCCGGCGTCGAGCATGGCGCGGTGGAAACGGCCGAAGGCTGCTGTGTCTGACGTTGCCGCAGAGGCAAAATCGGTTACCGGCTGAGCGGTGAAAAACCAGGTGAACATCGAGCCTACGCGGTTGACCGTCAGCGGGATTCCGGCCTCGTGAGCGACTCCGGCGACGCCCTCGGCGATGCGGGCGGTTGTGCTTTCAAGGCCGTTGTAGACCTCTTCCTCGTGGGCGATCAGATGGCTAAGAGTGGCGATGCCAGCCGCCATGGCCAGGGGATTGCCGCTCAGCGTTCCGGCCTGGTAGACGGGGCCTAACGGGGCGAGAAACTCCATCACGTCGGCACGTCCGCCAAAGGCTCCGCAGGGCAGACCGCCGCCGATGATCTTGCCCAGCGTGGTCAGATCCGGGGTGATGCCGTAGACCTGCTGGGCGCCGCCGAGGGAGAGGCGGAAACCGGTCATGACTTCGTCGAGGATGAGGAGGGCCCCGTGCTGCGCCGTAATCTCGCGCAGGCCCTGCAGGTAGCCCGGAGCCGGGGCGATGGTTCCGGCGTTGCCGACGACGGGCTCGACGATGACGCAGGCGATCTCGTCGGGGCGCGCTGCGAAGGCTGCTCGCACTGCCTCCAGGTCGTTGAACGGGAGGGCCAGGGTGTGCATCGCGGTTTCGGCGGGAACTCCGGCTGAGCCGGGAATGCCGAGGGTCGCCACGCCGCTGCCGGCTTTGACCAGCATCGCGTCGGAGTGGCCGTGGTAGCAGCCCTCGAACTTGACGACGAAGTTTCGCCCGGTAAAGCCGCGGGCCAGGCGGATCGCCGACATGCAGGCTTCGGTGCCGGAGCTGACGAAACGCAGTTTTTCCACCGACGGAAAGCAGCGCGTCACCAGCTCGGCCAGATTGGCCTCGGCGGCGATGGAGGCTCCGAAGCTGGCGCCCTTCGCTGCCGCCGCCTGGATCGCCTCGACGACCGAGGGGAAGGCGTGGCCGAGGATCATGGGGCCCCAGGAGCCGAAGAAGTCGAGGTAGCGATTCCCATCTGCATCAACGAGATACGCGCCCTCCGCCCGCTCCACAAACGGCGGATCGCCCCCTACGGCGCGAAAGGCACGCACCGGGGAGTCGACGCCTCCGGGAAGAAACTTTTCGGCGCGAAGCTGCAGCTGACGGGAGCGGGTAAGAGTACGTGACATTTACCCAGTATAAGAAACTGTCCTGCCGGACGGGCCCACTGCGCGTGGGGCGACCACTTCGTGGTGGGTATGCCGGTCTTGCGGAGATGATCTTTTAGGGGCCTCGCGTTGCTCGGCGGATAATGATCCCGACCAACGGGAGGGCCGATGCGGCTTATTTCGCCCAGACAACTTAAAAAGGCGTGCGAACGCCCGCCCCACGCGCAGTGGGCCCGTCCGGCAGGACAGTCTTTTAGGCATAGGATAGATACATGACGCACGCTGAGCAGATCGCGATCGAAGGCAGGGCTTTGCTTCTTTACGACGGCGTCTGCGCTCTGTGCAACGGAGTTGTCAGCTTTCTGCTGCAACACGATCCTCTGGACCGGCTACGCTACGCCCCGCTGCAGAGTGGTCTGGGCCGCGAGACTCTGGCCCGCTTCGGCATATCCACTTTTCCTGACGGCGTCATGCTGCTTACCGGCGCTCTTACGCCCTCTGAGCGGCTCTACAAGCGCTCCGACGCCGTCGCGGCAGCTCTCGGGCTGCTCAACCCACCCTGGAGGCTCCTGGGCAGGGCTTTGAGGCTGATTCCGCGGCCGCTGCGGGAGTTCGGCTACGGCGTCATCGCCCGCGTTCGCTACCGTCTTTTTGGCCGGTACGACGCCTGTCCCCTGCCCCCGCCTGAACAACGCGCCCGGCTGCTCGGCGTGTACGAATAACGACACTTACGATCTGTTAGCGACCACCCTGCTAGACTAAACTTCTTCTTTTTCAAGCGATATGACATGGAGTACGACCTTGCCGGATGAGACCTCCCCCACGCCCGATTCAACCGCCGCCCAGCAGCCGACAGGAGCCGCGCCTGATGCCAGTCTGCGCGCCGAAGCAGCGCTAAAGCCCATGGGCCTGAAACAGGCAGCGAAAAAAGCAGCGCCGACCCCTGCGAAGAAGCCCATCAGCTACGCCGACGCCGGGGTTGATATCACCAGCGGCGACCGCAGCAAACAGCGCATCAAGATGCTCGCCCGTAAGACCTTCAACAAGCAGGTGCTGAGCGAGATCGGTGGGTTTGGCGGGCTGTTCGCGCTGGACCTCGAGAAGTATCCCAACCCTGTGCTGGTCTCCTCCTGCGACGGCGTCGGCACGAAGCTGAAGGTCGCGTTCGACCTGAATATTCACCATACCGTCGGCCAGGACCTGGTGAATCACTGCGTCAACGACATCGCCGTGCAGGGCGCGACGCCGCTGTTCTTTCTCGATTACCTCGCCACCGGCAAGCTGGAGGATATGGTCGTCGAGAAGGTTGTGCAGGGCATCAGCGAGGCGTGCCGGGCCAATGGCTGCGCGCTGATCGGCGGCGAGACCGCCCAGATGCCCGGCTTCTACGCCGAGGGCGAGTACGACCTGGCGGGCACGATTATCGGGGCTGTGAGCCGCGACAAAATTATTACCGGCGAACATATTCAGATTGGAGATGTGCTGGTGGGACTGCCCTCCAACGGTCTGCATACGAACGGCTACTCGCTGGCGCGCAAGCTGCTGTTCGAGGTGGCGAAGTATGGCCCGGAACAGTATGTCAACGAGCTGAAGGACAAGACGGGCGCGGCGCTGATGCGCACTCACCGCAGCTATCTCTCGGTAATCAGGAAACTTACCGGGGCCGAGGTGGTCAGCGGCATGGCGCACATCACCGGCGGCGGCATTACGGAGAACCTGCCGCGCATTCTGCCGAAGGGCATGGGCGCGTCGATCGACCTCGCTTCGTGGAGCGTTCCTCCACTGTTCGAGCACCTCCAGCACCTGGGCAACGTGGAACAGGACGAGATGCTGCGCACGTTCAACATGGGAATAGGCCTGATCGCCGTGATCCCGGCGGAGAAGATCAAGAAGGCGAAGGCCATTCTGAATCGCGCGAACGAACGGCACTGCATCATCGGGCGTGTTGTAAGGGGAGAACGCAAGGTCAGCTACAACTAGCGCTCTCTGCCTGCGGGGCGGACGCAGTTACCGGCCCCTTCACAACAGGCACGCGAACTCGCCTAAAATCGAGGCAAGGAATCTTTCATGCACCGTCTCGGCATTCTCCTCTCCGGCAGAGGCTCAAATTTTCTCGCTATCGCGAAGGCGATTCACGAACATCGCCTGAGCGGCACGGAGATCGCTGTCGTACTTTCCAATCTCGAAGCTGCACCTGGGTTAGCGGCTGCGCGTGAGCTGAATCTTCCGGCGTTTGCGATACCTTCCGCCGGCCTCAAGCGTGCCGAACACGACGCCGAGATCATCGCCCGCCTGCACCAGCACAGGGTCGATCTGGTGTGCCTCGCGGGCTATATGCGGATCATCTCGCCTGAGTTTGTGGCGGCATTCCCCAACCGCATCCTCAATGTGCATCCGTCGCTGCTGCCGGCGTTTCCTGGCCTCGACGCGCAGAAGCAGGCGCTCGACTACGGCGCGAAGGTCGCAGGATGCACGGTTCACTTTGTCGACGAGGCGGTCGATCATGGTGTCATCATTTTGCAGAAGACCGTCGCGGTGCATGATGACGACACGCACGAGACGCTTTCGGCACGCATTCTGGAGCAGGAGCATCTCGCCTATCCTGAAGCGATCGGCCAGGTTCTCGGCGGCGAACACACCATCGAGAATCGCCGCTATCTGCGCCGATCAGGGAGACTGCTCTAAACCTGTCCGCCTGGCGTCTGCTGCTCGGTTGCGTCGCCCAGCTTCACCTTCACGTCGATCCGCTTGCGTCCGCGGAAGATGGTGAGCGTCACCTGATCGCCGGCGCGGTGCGAGTTCATTGCTCCCGCGAGGTCCTGCGGATTGGCGATCTCCTGCCCATCGAGCCCGACGATCAGGTCGCCCCCCAGCATCACGGGAGTGTTTCCCTGATAGGCTCGCTGGGTTCCGCCGTGCAGGCCGGCCTTATCCGCAGCACCGCCTGGCAGCACGCGCTCAACCAGAATTCCGTAGTCGGCGGGCAGACCGATCTGCTCGGCGATATCCGGGCCAATGGCCAGCGTCGAGATGTCCAGGGAAGGACGGCGGACGCGGCCGTACTTCGCGAAGTCTTCGAGGACTGCCTTCGCGGTGTTGATGGGAATCGCAAACCCAATGCCGGAGCTCTGGTCCGCGCCGTTGTTGGCGATCAGCGTCGTGATGCCGATGACTTCGCCGCGCGAGTTCAGGAGCGGGCCGCCGGAGTTGCCGGGGTTTACCGCCGCATCGGTCTGGATGGCGTCTTCGATGGGGTTGTTGTTGGGGCCGCGAATCGAGCGGATGGACGAGATGATGCCGCGCGTCATCGTGCCCTGCAGGCCGAAGGGATTGCCGATGGCGTAGACGCGCTGGCCGACGACGAGGCCGTTGGACTCGGACAGGGTTGCGGGCACGAGGTTCGGGGCGCTGATCTTCAGCAGGGCGAGGTCGTGGTTCTTGTCCACACCCATCACTGTCGCCTTGTACTTATGCTTGTCCGAGAGCATCACCTCGACGCGCTGGGCGTTGTCGATAACGTGATTGTTGGTCAGGATGAGACCGTCTTTGTTGAGGATGAATCCCGATCCCTGGCCCTGCTGGGGGACCGGGCCGTAGAAGAAGTCGAAGGCCACGGCAGTGGAGGTGATGTTCACCACGGAAGGCAGCGCTTTTTTGTAGACGGCGATGTTCTGCTGCTCCTCGGTGTCGTAGGCGGGCGCGGCGTGGGCCTCAGTCAGCTCGAAGTCGCCCAGTGGGCCCTTTACGGACGTTGTGCTCACACCTGGGTCCGCAGAAGTGGTGGCGGCTCGATGCAGCCACGGCATAATCGCGCCGGTCGGCCCGACGTGAGTCGTCAAATAATAAAAACCGGTGAGAAGAAGCACTACAAGGAGAACGGGACGCAGTTTCATTATGTTCACAACCTGATCTTTCAGATAGCAGACCGGAGTCTGCCGACTCTCTCTCGATTGTATCGAGCCGGAGGCGTTCGGTCTGCTGACGCTCTCTAACCGCTTACGCTGCAGCAGCCTGCAGGATCGGCCAAAGCTGATCCACCTGCCACTCCAGCTCCTGCAACGAGCCGCCGTTGGTCAGGACGTAGTCGCACATCGCACTCTTCCGCTCATCGGAAAGCTGCTGGGCCAGACGACGTCGCGCCTCGGATTCCAGCTCGGTCTGCCGCTCTGCGTTTAAAACTTCCCCTGCGGCGCAGCGAGCCACGAACCGCGCAATCTTCAACTCTTCGGGCGCGGTCACCAGAATGATGCGGTCGAACCGGCTCTGCCAGCGCGACCCGGCAGCAGACGCGTCATCGTTGGTCTGCGCGTAGTTGGTCTCGAAGATCAGAGCGGATTCGACGATCACCACCGCATGAACATCCCGCGCAGCGATCTCCGCAATCAGGACCGCCTGGCGTGCGATCACCGCCGGATGCACGATTGCATTCAACTCTTCCACACGTCCGTCGGCGAAGGCGATGCGAGCCAGCGCGCCGCGATCCAGCTTTCCTTCGGGGAGCACAACAGCTTCGCCAAAGTGAGCAACGATGTCCTTGTAAACGGTGTGACCGGGCTCCATCAGTTCACGCCCGATGGCGTCAGACTGCAGCACGTGCGCTCCAAGCACAGCGAAGATCTTCGCCACGGTGGACTTTCCGCTTCCCAGGCCGCCGGTGAGACCAACGCGCAGCATGACGGCTACTTCTTCTCCTGTTTTTTTTCAGAGGAGATGCCGCGCCTGAGCTTCGCCGCTGTCACGGTGTTCTGCATCAGCATCGCAATCGTTAGCGCACCGACGCCGCCTGGAACCGGCGTGTAGGCTCCGGCAATTGCAAACGCCGCAGGATGAACATCGCCCACGACCACCGAGCCGCGCTTCGCATAGGTCGCCGCACGATCCGCATCGCCGGGAAAGAAGTTCTCCACCTCCGCGGCATCGGTCACGCGGTTGATCCCGACGTCGATCAGCGTCGCTCCCGGCTTGACCATGTCGGCCGTCACGAAGCCTGGCCGCCCGATGGCCGCGACCAGCAGATCAGCCTGACGGGTGAAGCCGGCCAGATCGGCGGTCTTGCTGTGGCAGACCGTGACGGTTGCGGAGGCGTTCAACAGCATCATCGCGGCAGGCTTGCCCACGATATCCGACCGCCCGACGACGACGGCGTTTTGCCCGGCAACCGGCAGGCCGCTGCGCCGCAGAATCTCCATAATTCCCGCGGGGGTGCAGGGAGCAAGTCCGGGCTGGCCGCTCTGCAGCCGTCCCACATTCACGGGATGAAAGCCGTCCACGTCCTTTTCGGGCGAGACCGCTTCGAGCAATCGTTTGGTGTCGACGTGTTTCGGCAGAGGCAACTGAATCAGGATGCCGTCGATGTCCTCGCGCTCGTTCAGTTCGGCCACCAGGGCCAGCACCTCTTCGGTCGTGATGGTCTCGGGCGGCGTCAGCATCTCGCTGTAGATCCCCAGTTCGCCGCAGGTCTTCACTTTGCTGCGAACATAAATCTGAGAGGCAGGCACGTCGCCCACCAGAATTACCGCCAGCCCTGGAACAATTCCGCGCGCTTTAAGTTCCTTAACTTCAAGCGCGACCTCGGCCTTAATCTGCCCGGCAATCGCAATGCCATCTAAAATTCTGGGAGTTGTCTTCATCTCTTCCATGGTATCGCGTTCCTCCCATGGCTAAGATAGAAGGATGAGCTCACCAGCACTGACGGCAAACGATCTCCGCTGGCTCGTCTGCCCGGTGTGCCACAAGGCCCTGCTGCCGGAGGACGACGCTATCCGTTGCTCCGGCTGTGCCCGCGGCTACCCTGTCGTCGACGGAATTCCGGTGCTGCTCGAAGACCGTGCGACCTGATCAAAATAATCCGTGTCTATTTCCTGTCACACTTTTGTAAATTTGTTGCTGCGATGTATACCTTTGACGTTACGGCTGCGTACTAATAAGTATGAGCCGCCGCGACGGTCGGAATGCAGCGTCTAACAGGAAGAGCTAACCGCAGTTGCAGGCGCAGACAGGAGAGGCGCGATGACGGAGAAAAGAAAGAGCCACGTCGAGGAGTTCTCCGACGCTGACCTCAGCGGTCTGCGCGAAGAGTTGATGAAGGCCGGACTCGATTCCTGGCAGGCGGCCGATCTCATCAGCAGCTTTCTCGCGGTGCGCGGTTACGGCGTCTCCACGCAGGACGCGCGCAAAGCAGCCTCCCGCATGGAGTCCATGGGCTGCTCTCTGAAGTGCCTGCAGGCGGAGCTGGAAAAGCTCGCGCATGTGATGTAATCGGCTGCTGGTCTGCGACCGATGCCGTTGACGATCCTACAGAACCTCAGCCAGCGATATCCCGATGCCAGAACGCGACTTCTCTACCACGCCTCTGATTAAAAAACTGGGTATCGGCGCCAACATGCAGGTCGCCCTTGTCGGGGCTCCTGATGGCTTCGAGGAGTTCCTCGGCGACCTTCCCAACGACACCGCCTTTACAGCTCGCCTCACTCCAAAGACTGACCTCGCGTTCTGCTTCATTCGCTCACCCGAAGACCTCGCCTCCACGCTCGATCTTCTTACCCTGCGTTTGCCCACGCGGGCTTCGGTCTGGATCGTCCACCCTAAACGCACAGGCAGGCACCACGTCGACTTCAACCAGAACCATGTTCGCGACGCTGCCCTCGCCGCGGGACTGGTCGATTACAAAGTGTGTTCCGTGGATAACGACTGGTCGGCACTGAAGTTCATTCGACGCAAACGCTGACTCTTCATGGCTCCGGCATAAGCCCACTCTGCCCCGCTGTCAGTGCATAATCATTGAATGCCGTCCCTTTGGTCTCCGCAAACCTGGCCCCAGCGCCTCGCCGAACTTCAGGCCCCCACAGGTGAACTGAAAGAAGCTCCTCTCCGCCGCGATGTTCGCTCGCTCGGCACGCTGCTCGGCGAGGTTCTTCGCGAGCAGGCTGGCGATTCGCTCTACGACGCCGTCGAAGATCTTCGCCGCACCGCGATTGCCCGCCGTGAGGCTGACGCCGGCAACGACGCGGCCGCCGCCAACAGCCATCTCGCACAGTCTCTTGCCCGCGTGCATACGCACTCCGACGATCTTTCGACGGCGTACCAGCTTGCCCGGGCGTTCAGCTTTTATTTCGAGCTCATCAACCTCGCCGAGACCAACCACCGCAAACGCCGCCGGCTCTCCCATCAGCTCAGCGCGGCGTCCGACTCCATGCAGCGCGGCGACCTCCACGGAACGCTTCATCGCCTCCGCAGGTCCGGCGTCACCGCGGAAGAAGCCCAGGCTTTGCTGTGCCGCATCTGCATCTCGCCGGTCTTCACGGCGCATCCCACGGAGGTGGCGCGCCGCAGCGTGATGTTCAAACGCCGCCGGATTTCGGATCTGCTCGAACAGCTCGACCGCATCCCGGTGCCTGAACCACATCTGGAAGATCTCGAACGCGACCTTACCGCAGAGATTACCGCTCTGTGGCAGACAGACGACGTTCGCAATGCGCGGCCCACCGTTCGCGACGAGATTCGCATGGCGCTCGACTACTATGAATCGAGCCTCTTCGACACGCTGCCGGTTCTCTACGGCGAGGTCGCGGCTGCGCTGGCGCATGAGTATCCCGAAGCTCATAAGACTGCTCCCGATCTCGCCGACCTGCCGCAGCTGGTCAGCTTCGGCTCGTGGATCGGCGGCGACCGCGACGGCAATCCCTTTGTCACGCCGCAGGCCACACGCGATGCGCTCGCCATGGCGCACACGCTGCTGATGACGCACTACCGCCGCCGCCTGCAGAACGTCTTCGAGCAGCTTGGCAGCTCCACCCAGCAGGTGCCTATTTCTCCGTGTGTCACAAAGCTGCTTGAGCGTTATATGATCCAGCTTCGCGCCGCCGGGCAGACGGCTCTCGAAGAGCGCTTCTCTCTCGAATCGCTGCGACTACTGATCGCCTGCATCATGATGCGCCTGGGAGCGACGCCGCAGTCTGCTGTGCCGCTGCCGCCCAATCCCGCGCTGACCCCCTACACCCGCGCCGCCGACCTGCTCTCCGACCTCACCGTTCTTCGCACCAGTCTGATCGAGAACCACGGCCACAGACTGGCGCAGATGCTCATCGATCCGCTGCTGATCGAGGTCCGCACCTACGGGCTGCACCTGCAGACGCTGGACATTCGTCAGCACGCGCGTGTACATGCCGCCGCCGTTGCCGAGATCTCCGCGTGGCAGCCAGCGGATGCGTCGAAGCCGCTCGCCCTGCCGTCCGCGCTGAGTGAACAGACCGCCGAGGTGCTCGACACCTTCCGCACCATCGCTGAACTTAAGCAGACCTACTCTGCGGAATCGATCCGCCAGTACGTCATCAGCGGAGCCACCAGCGCAGAAGATGTGCTGCATGTGCTGTGGCTGGCGCGGCTTGGCGGTGTGACCGTTGAGGCAACGGAAGGCGACCCTGGACTGCAACCCGTCCCACTCTTCGAGTCCATCGAGGACCTGCAGAACGCTCCCGCCATCATGCGTCAGCTCTGGAGCAGCGAAGCCTACCAGCCGCTGCTTAAATCCTGGAACCGCCACCAGGAGGTCATGCTCGGCTACTCCGATTCGAACAAGGACGGCGGCATGATTACGAGCACGTGGGAGATATGGAAGGCTCACCGCGCCCTGCACGAGGTTGCTCGCGAGTGCAATGTCACGCTGCGGCTCTTCCATGGCCGCGGAGGCACAGTCGGCCGCGGGGGTGGGCCTACGCACCGCGCCATCTTCGCCCAGCCGATGGACAGCTTCACCGGAGAACTTCGCATCACCGAACAGGGCGAAGTGCTCAACTGGAAGTACTCCGACGTCATTCTTGCCGAACGCAATCTGGAGTTGATGATTGCGGCATCGCTCGACGCGCTCGCCCGTCCCGATGCAGGCCTGCAACATGGCGCCGAGACCCCGCACCTCACCGGAGAGATTCTGCCCGCATGGGAGGCAGCGCTCGATCAGCTCTCTGAGACCTCCTATGCCTTTTACCGCGAACACATCGTCGATAACCCCGATACCTTCACCTACTTCGAGCAGGCCACGCCCGTCGCTGAGCTCGAACACGCCCGCCTTGGCTCGCGCCCCGCAAAACGAAGCGGCAAAAAATCCATGGCCGACCTGCGCGCCATCCCGTGGGTCTTCGGCTGGATGCAGTCGCGCCAGCTCGTCCCGGCGTACTTCGGCGTAGGCTATGCGCTCAACCAGTTCATCCAGTCCACTCCGGATGGACTCGCGCAGTTACAGACGATGGCCCGCGACTTTCCTCTCTTCCTCGACATCATCCGCAACGTCGAGATGGCGCTCGCCAAAGCAGACTTCGGCATTGCGCGCCTGTATGCTTCTCTCGTCGAAGACGAGGCGCTTAGAACCCGCGTCTTCACCACGCTCGAAGCCGAGTTTAACCTCACCCACAGGATGATTCTCGCGATCACCAAACAGAAATCTCTGCTCGAAACCAATCCTGTCCTCGAGCGCTCCATCCGTCTGCGCAACCCCTACGTCGACCCGATGTCGCTCCTGCAGGTCGAGCTGATCCGCCGCAAGCGCTCTGCCACTGTGGACGGCGAAGCTGCCTCCGCCGACCTCGACCGCGCCATCTCCGCGACGATCAACGGCATCAGCGCCGGGCTGCGGAATACCGGTTGATGGGTTGTACTACTCGCGCCGCTCCGTCCGCCGGGGCAGCAGGTCATTGGGAACAGTGGCTGCATCCATCTGCTTCCAGTCCACCTGAAAGCTGCCGGTGTAGCCAAACAGCGGACCCCACCGTTTGTTCGTCGCGCTCACCCGAATGCGAAAACATGCTCTCTCGTCGTCGTACCACTCGCATACATCGGCGACACCCGACAGGGCCAGCGGGAAATCGAAGGCGACAGGTCCTTCGTAAAAGCGCTGCGCTCCGGAACGCAATCGCAGGCCGCCGTTTTCTTCGACTGAGAGTTCGATATCGACGGCCAGATGCTGGTGCGTCCCCAGGTAGTCGATAACGCGGCCTCTCTCTTCGCTGTAGATCATGTAGGCATCGAAGCGCCTTTTTCTGCTCGTCTCGAAGGTTCGCACCCATGTAACGGTATCGCGGCCCAGTGCGTCGCGATACGCATAGTTCTCAATCCTGAAGGGAATGTTCCGGCCCTGCTCCGGAAACATAATCCTGCGCCATGCGCCGATGTGCAAAAACGGCAGCGTATACGCCGCCCCATGCCATATCTCATCCATCACGCCGGTGCCTACCGAAGCGATTCCGCTCTCCGCATTAAATCCAAACCTGCGCTGAATCTGTGGGTGAAGCCTCGAAAAGTCGCTCCCGAGGACCTTCTGATAGATCGACGTCATGCATCTCCCTTCGGCGCCACGCGCAGACACCTTCCCGCAAACGGTGACCTTGCTGCAGCGAGCCAACCCATCATCGAAAGCGCTATGACGGCGATGTTCAACGTCACTGGATTGAACGCTCCCCAAAGATACCCAGGCGATCGCAGCGCCACCGCACCCAACGCGATCATCATCAGGGCAATATTCAGCAGCAGAATTCCGCGCTGTCTCCACGTCAACAGAATCAGTGCGGCAAACACAATCTCTGCGCCTCCGACCCAGGGCAGCAATGAAACCGAAGCTCCGCTCTGCGTCAGCATGATCTTCTCCTGAAGATCACGAAAGATCAGCTTCGGAACCAGACCGTGCCATAGCCAGATGAAGGCGATTGCGAGCCGCGCCACTGCGTGAATCGCTGCGAACGCAAACGACACCTCAGGCGACTGCTCCTCTTCAACCCACAGGCGCAGACGATCGAAGCTCCACGCCGTCGCCCACCCTATCAGAGGCCGAAAGACAAGACGGTCCACGAGCCTGCCGACCATTCCAAAACGAACCTCGTAGTCATACCAGGTCAGAAACCGCATGCCTGTTTCTATGGGAAGGTAGCGCCAATATCCACCGCCCGTGCGGATGAGCGACTTCGGATCGTCGGAGCGGAAGCGCAGTGAGGAGGCAGCATTACCGTCTTTGTCGACTCGTTCTCCGACGCTCTCTCCCGTACCGGCGATGGCCAGTCCAAATCCGATCCGCGTCTCATACAGAAACTGCTGAGGCTCGGACTCTGTTGGGCGAGGCAGATACCGGATCTCGGTAAATCGCAGGTCCCAGCGCTGATGCAGTTCAGGATTCTGAGTCAGTCGCCAGACATCGTCCATGCGACCATCGATCAGACACTCAACATAGATGCCCGCGTTGGATCTCTTCTCTGCTCTCACGCCCACAGCCTACCAGACCTCCCACGGTTTCTTTAGTACTTTGGCAATTCATCCCTATGGCCTTGACGATCCCGCCTATCGCCCTCCCTCAAAGGCCTGGAATTTCTCTGCTTTTTGCGAACCACGTCCCATTAGTGCCACCGCTCTGTTACGCTCAGATCAATCCACGTAACCAGAACCGAAGGGAAGAATTGCATGCGTCTGATCGCCCTCGCCACCCTCCTTACCATTGCGTCCACGTCTGGCCTCGCTCAGCGCCGCCCGCAGCTCACCCCCGAGCAGACCAAAGCCATGATCGAAAAGCGCGAGGCCATCGAGAAAGAGCTTGAGTCCGTCGCCATCATCGACCGCAAGGTAATGGTGCCCATGCGCGACGGCGTTCGCATGGCAGCCGATATCTATCGCCCCAAAGACACCAGCAAAAAATACCCCATTATCTTCAGCCGCACGCCCTACAACTTCAACTTCTGGGATGTTCGCACGGGCACGTACCGCGACATGTCCGTCGAGCTCGACGCCGTCAAACGCGGATATGTTCTCGTCGAGATGAACGAGCGCGGCCACTACTTCTCCGAGGGCAACTACGACATTCTCGGCGCGCCGCTGACAGACGCCGACGATCAGTTCACGTGGATGTCCGCGCAGCCGTGGTCCAGTGGGAAGATCGGACTTATCGGCTGCTCCTCCACCGCCGAGTGGCAGCTTGCAGCAGCATCGCTGGGCAACAAGGCGCTGACGACCATCATTCCGCAGAGCTTCGGCGCAGGCGTCGGCAAGGTTGGGCCGTATAACGAGCAGGGCAACTGGTATCGCGGCGGTGCGATGCAGATGCTCTTCATCGACTGGATCTACGGCGAGCAGAACCAGGTTCGTCCCATGTTTCCCAAAGACACATCTCAGGCTGATCTGATCAATGCCTCGAAGCTCTTTGACCTCGCGCCGGAGATGCCTCCCGTCGACTGGGCGAAGGCTTACGAGCACCTGCCGGAGAAGGACATTATCGCGGCGGTCGGCGGTCCCAAAGGCATCTACGCCGATAAGATGCCCGTCGACACCGGCGGCGCCATGATCGAGCGCACGCCCGGCGACCCTGCGTGGCGCAAAGGCGGCCTCTGGCAGTCCGACACGATGCCCATCAACGTTCCGGGCTTCTGGTTCATGACCTGGTACGATGTCTCCACCGGCCCGAACCTCGCGGCCTATAACTTCGTTCGCAGCACCGCGAAGGGCGAGACCGCCAATGAGCAGTACGCCGTCATCGCGCCCACGCTGCACTGCGGCTACAAGCGCGCCACCGAGAACACTGTGGTCGGCGAACGCAGCATGGGCGATGCGCGGCTCGACTACGACGCGATGACCTACGCATGGTTCGATCACTTCCTCAAGGGCGAGGACAACGGCTTCCTGCAGAAGCAGCCCAAAGTGCAGTACTTCACGATGGGAAGCAACAAGTGGCAGCACTCGGAGACATGGCCTCCCGAGGGCGCGAAGCCCGTTACGCTGACGCTTTCGAGCGGCGGTCACGCCAACACGCTGCATGGTGACGGCGTGCTCAGCTTCGCATCAACGTCCACAACCGCAAAGTCGAAGATCAAAGCTCCTGACATCGCCGATCTCTTTACCTACGATCCGATGCATCCAACGCCGAGCTACGGCGGCAACGTCTGCTGCGCGGCCAACACTATTCCTGGCACCGGCGGCGCGCTCGACCAGCGGAAGATGGAGGAGCGGCAAGACATTCTCGTCTATACCTCCGAGCCGCTGAAGGAAGGGATGGAGGTCTCGGGGCCTATGACCGCGACGCTTTACGTGTCTTCCGATGTGAAGGACACGGACGTGACGGTGAAGGTCATCGACGTGCTTCCCGACGGCACCGCGTATAACCTCGACGAGACCATCCAGCGCCTGCGCTACCGCGACGGCGATGACAAAACTGCCTGGATGGAAAAAGACAAGGTCTACAAGGTCACGCTTACGCCGATGAACACCAGCAACTACTTCGACGTGGGCCACAGAATCCGCATCGAGATCGCCGGCTCGAACTTTCCGCGCTTCGACCGCAACCTGAACACCGGCGGCAATAACTACGACGAGACCACCGGCATCGTCGCCCATACCGCGATCCACCACAGCGCGCAGTATCCCAGCACGCTGACGATCTCGGTGGTGAAGCACTAACCGAAGAACCATGCAGGAGTAACTCTACGCAGAACGCAAAAGAGCCCCGACCTGTTGCCGGGGCTCTTTCGCGTTCAAACCTTAATATCCCTGGTCATCCCGGAACGCCGTCACCTTGTTCTTCGTGAAGGTCACGGCCATCGGATGTCCGAGATTCGCGAAGACCACCATCCGGTTTCCGTAGTCCTTGCTGGT
>Ga0302234_10000851_pt1 | contig 22708 bp, 19 predicted proteins | sample II_Palsa_N3_2_FD_193576 | JGI IMG/M metagenome (GOLD analysis project Ga0302234, IMG submission 193576) | Peat permafrost microbial communities from Stordalen Mire near Abisko, Sweden - II_Palsa_N3_2 | ecosystem: Environmental > Terrestrial > Soil > Palsa > Peat permafrost | place: Sweden... | reverse complement strand
GTGATGAGCGAGATCGCGTTGAAGATCAACGCGCGCTGCATCAGCGGTAAGTCGCGGCGAATACGAAAGAATTCCATGATTTATTCTCCGGGACTCAGTTGGACGAGCCGGGTTTTTTCGGTTCAATGCCAGGACCGGAGCGACGACGCACAACCGGCTTGCCGGTGCGCAAGGGTGGCGCGGCCTGCTTTTGCGAACGGGCCGGAACCGGTGCTTTGGGACGTGTAGCGGGCATGACGACCTGATCGACTGCGGAGTCATCGCCACGCTCGTTCGCCAGGTAAGCGGCGGTGGCCGCAGCGGAGTCGCTGCCAGCAGGACGCCAGACCTGACCGATTGCGAGCGACTGCAACTTCTTCTTGCCGCCGTACCAGAGGTTCACGAGTCCGCGCGAGAAGAACACCGCGGAGAACATTGACGTCAGGATGCCGATACAGTGCACGACCGCAAAACCGCGTACCGGACCGGAGCCGAACGCCAGCAGCGCCAGACCTGCGATAAGCGTGGTCACGTTCGAGTCGACAATCGTGGCCCATGCATGCGCGAAACCGTTCTGGATAGCGAGCTGCGGCGGCGCGCCGTTACGCAGTTCCTCGCGAATCCGTTCGTTGATCAGCACGTTCGCGTCGATCGCCATACCGAGTGCCAGTGCAATAGCTGCAATACCCGGCAGCGTCAGCGTGGCTTGCAGCATCGACAGAATGGCGATCAGCAGCAACAGGTTCACCGACAGCGACAACATGGAGATCAGGCCGAACAGCATGTAGTACGCGATCATGAAGACGGCGATCGCGGCGAAACCGTATTGCACGGAATCGAAGCCCTTCCTGATGTTGTCGGCGCCAAGGCTTGGGCCGATCGTGCGTTCTTCGATGATGTCCATGGGTGCCGCGAGCGAACCTGCGCGCAGCAGCAGGGCCAGGTCGGCGGCTGCTTGCGGCGAGGGCTGGCCGGTGATCTGGAAGCGGTCGCCGAGTTCGGACTGGATGGTCGCGACCGTCAGCACTTCGCCCTTGCCCTTTTCGAACAGGATCATGGCCATCGGCTTGCCGATGTTGTCGCGCGACACGCTGCTCACCGCGCGGCCGCCGGCAGCGTCCAGGCGAATGTTTACTGACGGACGCTGATGTTCGTCGAAGCCTGACGATGCGTCGATGATCCGGTCACCCGTGAAAATCACCTGCTTTCTCACGAGCGTCGGGCCGGTATTGCCCTGCGTGAAAAGTTCGTCGCCAGGAGGAACGGGGTCGTTCGGGCCGGGATGGGTGTTGGTCGGATCGGCGAGCCGTGCTTCCAGCGTTGCCGTGCGGCCGATGATGTCCTTCGCCTTCGCCGTGTCCTGCACGCCCGGCAATTCGACCACGATACGGTCAGCGCCTTGTTGCTGGATCACAGGTTCCGACACGCCGAGTTCATTCACCCGGTTATGCAGCGTGACAATGTTCTGCTTGAGTGCGCTGTCTTCCGCCAGCTTTTGCGCCGCCGGCGTGAACGTACCGACAACTTGATAACCATCGCCGCCCTGACGTGTCGCCCATTGCAATTCGCTCAGGCCGTTCGACAGCGTGGTGCGCGCGGCATCGGCTGCTGCCTGGTCGGCAAAGTTGACCACGACTGACTGATTCACGCGATTCACACCGCCATCGCGGATGCTTTTATCGCGTAACAGCGCGCGGGCGTCCGCGGCGTTCGAGTCGAGCTTCTTGTTAAGCGCCCCCGCCATGTCCACTTGCAACAGGAAGTGGACACCGCCGCGCAAGTCGAGGCCGAGGTACATGGGCAGCGCGTGCAACGCGGTCAGCCAACGCGGCGAAGCGGCCTGCAGATTCAGCGCGACGATGTATTGCGGATCGGTCGGGTCGCTGTTGAGCGTTTTCTGCAACAGGTCCTTCACGCGCAATTGCGTGTCGGTGTCTTTCAGGCGCACGCGAATGTTGGCGTTCAGCGACGAATTGTCGAACGTCACTTCATCCGGCGTCACCTTGTCGGCAGCCAGCGCGTTTTCGATGTTGGCAAGCGTCGTTGAATCCAGCTTGACCGTTGCCTTGCCGCTCGATACCTGCACCGCCGGCGCTTCGCCGAAAAAATTGGGCAGTGTATAGACGAGGCCGATGACTAGCGCCACCAGCATCACGGCATATTTCCAAAGTGGGTAGCGATTCATGGGGATGGCCGAACAGGAGAGTTGGCGAGGAGGGGTAAGCGATGCGTCCGGCGATGAGCGCGGGCTATTGGCCTCGGGGGCCACGCCATTGAGGCCGGGCCACGCTGGCCGCGCCGGACGCGAGAAAAGTTGGCCTTACAGCGACTTGATCGTGCCTTTCGGAAGGATAGTCGTGACGGCAGCCTTCTGGATGGTGATTTCCGTGCCTTCCGCGATCTCAACACCTACGTAAGCGTCCGTCACCTTCGTTACCTTGCCGACAATGCCGCCGTTCGTGACCACTTCGTCGCCTTTCGCCATTGCGCCCAGCATGTTGCGATGTTCCTTCTGACGCTTCATTTGCGGACGAATCATGATGAAATACAGCACTGCAAACATCAAAATGAGGGGCAAAAAACTCATGATGCTCGACTGGGCGCCATCTGCGCCGCCGCCGAAGGCTCTTGAAATGAAATCCACGTTGGTCTCTCCGTTATAACGATCAGAAAATTAGCCCGCTATTCTATCACCGGGCTACGCAAGCCAAGCGCGGAATGCGCTTTGTGATCAAGCTGTTAAAGCGTTGCGTAACGCAATTGTAATGTTTCTTGGGCGGATTGCAGATTCATGGCCGCACGTTAGCCATGCGGTCAGTCGATTCCGCGTGCCCGATCCTCTTTAAACTGCTTCACGAATGCGTCAAACGCGTGATTTTCGATCGAATCGCGGATTTCCTGCATGAGCTGCAGGTAGTAGTGCAGGTTGTGAATCGTGTTCAGTTGCGAGCCGAGAATTTCACCCACGCGATGCAAGTGGTGCAAATAACCGCGCGTGAAGTTGCGGCAGGTGTAGCAGCCGCAGGTTTCATCGAGTGGCTTGAGCGAGTTCTTGTGTGCCGCGTTGCGTATCTTGACGTCGCCGAAACGCGTGAACAACCAGCCGTTGCGTGCGTTGCGGGTCGGCATCACGCAGTCGAACATGTCGACGCCCGACGCCACGCCCGCCACCAGGTCTTCCGGCGTGCCGACGCCCATCAGGTAATGCGGTTTATCGGCGGGAAGCTTCGGCCCGATATGCTCCAGCACGCGCATCATGTCTTCCTTCGGTTCGCCGACGGACAATCCGCCGATCGCGAAGCCGTGGAAACCAATGTCCGCAAGGCCTGCCAGCGACTCGTCCCGCAAGTCCTCGAACATGCCGCCTTGCACAATGCCGAACAGCGCGTTCGGATTTTCACCTTTGGCGAATTCATCGACGGAGCGCTTGGCCCAGCGCATTGACATGCGCATGGAATCGGCTGCGTCCTGGTGCGGCGTGGGCACGTCGTTGGTTGCATACGGCGTGCATTCGTCGAACTGCATCACGATGTCCGAGTTCAGCACCTTCTGGATCTGCATCGAGATTTCCGGCGATAAAAACAGCTTGTCGCCGTTGATGGGGGACGCGAACGTGACGCCATCCTCGGTGATCTTGCGTAGATCGCCGAGCGAAAAGACCTGGAAACCGCCGGAGTCCGTGAGGATCGGGCGCTGCCAGTTCATGAACCTATGCAGCCCGCCGTGCGCGGCGATCGTTTCCAGTCCCGGGCGCAGCCAGAGGTGGAACGTGTTGCCGAGGATGATCTGAGCGTTCATTTCCTCGAGTTCGCGCGGCGCGACGGCCTTGACCGTTCCGTATGTGCCGACGGGCATGAAGATCGGCGTTTCGACCACACCGTGGTTCAGCGTGACGCGGCCGCGTCGAGCCTGGCCGTCGGTGGTGATCAGCTCGAATTTGAGGCCGTTCTCGGGGCGTTGCGTTGCATCGGCTGCGTGACTTGCTTCGTTCATTCAAAAGCTCCTGTGCCACCAGAGAACAGTCCGGCGCGCATGGGTAAAGGATTCATGGGTTTGGTTCGCGGGAACGATCGTAAGCGCCGCGTTCAATCGTTATCGCGTTAGAACTGCGTTGCGGACGATGTTCCTCAAGCCGCCTTTTGCCGCGTAAGCAACATGGCGTCGCCATAACTGAAAAATCGATACCGCTCTTCAATTGCATGCGCATACGCCGCGCGAATCGCGTCCATGCCGGCGAATGCGGAGACCAGCATCATCAGCGTGGATTTCGGCAAATGGAAGTTCGTCACAAGCCGGTCGACCACGCGGAATTGATACCCCGGCGTGATGAAAATGTCCGTCTCGGCGCTGGTTTCGGCGAGCGGCCGGCCCGCTTCAGCGGCATCGCGCGCCGCCGCTTCGAGCGCCCGTAGCGACGTTGTGCCGACCGCGACCACGCGGTTCCCTCGCGCTTTCGTCGCCGTGATCTTGTCCGCCAATTCCTGCGGCAGCCGATACCATTCGCTATGCATCTTGTGTTCCGCGAGATTCTCCACGCGCACCGGCTGGAACGTGCCCGCGCCTACGTGCAGCGTTAGCGTCGCGCGCTGCACGCCGCGTGCGTCGAGCGCGGCAAAAAGCGCCGGGTCGAAGTGCAGGCCGGCCGTGGGCGCCGCAACCGCGCCGGGGTTCGCCGCGTAGACCGTCTGGTAGCGGGTTTCATCGAAGGAATCGGGATCGTGCTCTATATAAGGCGGCAATGGCAAGCGGCCATATTGCTCGATCAGCGTCAGGCAATCGGCGGGGAAATGCAGCGTGTAGAACGGTTCCACGCGCTCGCCGACCGTGACCTCGAATGCATCGGCGAGAACGAGTTTCGTGCCCGGCAGCGGACTTTTGCTCGCCCGGATCTGCGCGAGCGCGGTCGTTGCGCCTGTCAGGCGCTCGACCAGCACCTCGATACGGCCACCGCTGGCCTTCTGGCCGAGGAACCGCGCCTTCAGGACTTTGGTATCGTTGAATACAAGCAGGTCGCCGGGTTCGAGCAGGCCGGGCAATTCGGTGAAATGGCGATCGGTAAAAGCGGCCGTCGCGGCGCGGTTATCGACGTCGAGTAAACGGCTCGCGCTGCGCTCGGTGAGCGCCGTTTGCGCGATTAGCTCGGGCGGCAGATTAAAATCGAAGTCGGAAAGCGTGAACATGGGGAAAGCAGGTCGATGCGCGATGATGTGCGCGTTATTTTGGCCAGGCGTTTGGCAAGGCTGCGCGGGTAGGCGCCGGTTCAGTGCGTTAATGCGGTTTGCTGATCGACTGCTGCGACGGCTTCAAATAGCGGCCTCGCGAAATCCACCGAACAGCTTGCAGAACGGGCCCCGGAATGCACCGGGAAGCCAATGGTTTCGCGGCTGCGTCCCGTACGGCCGATGGGCAAAAACCCGCCACCGGCCGCATGTTCAGGCGCTTTAACGAACCCGCACACGCCGCGCGGCGAGCGAGTGATGACCGCGTCGCCGTGCCGAACGAAGCCGATATTGTACTTTGAAGAGATTAGATGCCCTTGTCCGACCGCCGTTTGCTCGCTGCTCCCGACGCTGAAGACGCTCCCGATGCAGCCGGTGAACCCGACGCGCCTGTTCAAAAACGCAAGCGCGGGCGACCGGCCGGCGCGAAAACGCTCGCGAGTCTCGAGATCGCCGCGGACAAGGTCCAGCCGCTTAAACCTGCTGCCGCCCCCCCCAAACCCGTCGATAAACTCGCCAAGCTTGGCCTGAAATCCGATATCGATCTCGTGCTGCATCTGCCGATGCGTTATGAGGACGAAACCAGCATCACGCCGATTGCCCATCTGATTCCCGGGGACAACACGCAGACCGAAGGCGTGGTGTTCGACAACGAGATCGCGTACCGGCCGCGCCGGCAGTTGCTGGTCAAGATCCACGACGACGCCGGCGACGAACTCACGCTGCGCTTTCTCAATTTCTACGGTTCGCAGCTCAAGCAGATGGCGATCGGTGTGCGCCTGCGGGTGCGTGGCGATGTGCGCGGCGGCTTTTTCGGCATGGAGATGGTGCATCCGGCAGTGCGTCCAGTGGATGAAGACACTCCGTTGCCGCAAGCGTTGACGCCGGTGTATCCGAGCACGGCGGGGGTATCGCAGGCGTATTTGCGCAAGGCTATCGACAGCGCGTTGTCGCGGGTTCATCTGCCGGAGTTGCTGCCGGAGAAAATCGCTCGGGCGCATCTGGATCCGCTGAACGTGCCAGCGTTGCTCGATGCCGTGAAAACGCTGCATCACCCGCACGCTAATTCCGATGAAAACGCGTTGATCGACGGCACGCATCCGGCGTGGACGCGCATCAAGTTCGAGGAATTGCTCGCGCAGCAGTTGTCCCTTAAACGCGCCCACGAGGAGCGCCGCACACGCGCCGCGCCGGTGATGCCCCGGTTGCAGGATGTACCCGAATCGCTGGTCGCACGGTTCATCGGCACGTTGCCGTTCAAGCTGACCGGCGCGCAGGAACGCGTGTGCGCCGAGATATCCGGCGAACTCATGTTGCCGCACCCGATGCAGCGTCTGTTGCAGGGCGATGTGGGCAGCGGCAAGACGATAGTGGCGGCGCTCGCGGCCGCGCAAGCCATCGATGCCGGTTATCAGGCCGCGTTGATGGCGCCGACCGAAATTCTCGCCGAGCAGCACGCGCGCAAGCTGCGCGCGTGGCTTGAGCCGCTGGGCGTGACGGTGGCTTGGCTCGCCGGCAGTCTGAAGGCGAAGGAAAAACGCGCGGCGCTGGAAGCGGCGGCATCGGGCGCGGCGCAGCTCGTGATCGGCACGCACGCGATCATTCAGGACGCGGTGGAGTTTGCGCGCCTTGGGTTTGTGATCGTCGATGAACAGCATCGGTTCGGCGTTGCTCAGCGGCTTGCGTTGCGAGCCAAGGCGCATAACGCCGCCGATGGTGTGCACAACTTCCAGCCGCATCAACTGATGATGTCGGCCACGCCGATTCCGCGGACGCTCGCCATGACGTATTACGCGGATCTGGACGTATCGACTATTGATGAATTGCCGCCGGGGCGCACGCCGATCCTGACCAAACTAGTCGCCGATAACCGTCGGGAAGAGGTAATTGCCCGCGTGCGTGAGGCGGCACTCACCGGGCGGCAGGTGTATTGGGTGTGTCCGCTGATTGAAGAAAGCGAGACGCTGCAATTGCAGACGGCGGTGGAGACGTACGAGACGCTTGTCGCCGCGTTGCCTGAGTTGCGTATCGGGCTAGTGCATGGGCGTTTGCCGCCGTCGGAAAAAGCCGCCGTTATGGACGCATTCACGCGTGCCGAGGTCCAGTTGCTGGTCGCGACGACGGTGATCGAAGTGGGGGTGGACGTACCGAATGCCTCGCTGATGGTGATCGAACATGCGGAGCGTTTTGGCCTGGCGCAGCTTCACCAGTTGCGTGGCCGCGTGGGGCGGGGCAGCGCGGCTTCAGTGTGCGTGCTGATGTATGCCGGGCCGTTGTCGCAGACGGCGCGCGCTCGACTGCAGACGATGCGCGAAACCACTGATGGCTTTGAAATTGCCCGTCGCGACCTGGAGATTCGTGGTCCCGGCGAGTTCCTCGGTGCGCGTCAGTCGGGGGCGGCGATGCTGCGGTTTGCCAGCCTGGAAAATGATGGCTGGCTGATCGAACCGGCGCGGTCGGCAGCGGACCAGATGCTGGCCCAGTTTCCCGAGGCAGTCACGGACCACTTGGCTAGGTGGCTCGGTGCGCGTGAACAATATTTAAAAGCTTGAACGCAGTGCGGTTTCGCGGGTCTTAAGCAACTGCGTGGAAGCAATGCTGCAGGGCTTGTGCGCTAGGACCACTGGCGGGCGAGCGTTTCCTTCCGCTGATTTATCGGCTCCGCTTAGTCACAGTTGGCGAATCCCCTCGACGGGTGTATAAGTCAAATCCTATCGATTCAACGACTCTGATTGGCCCCTAATGACCTTAACCGAATTGAAGTACATCGTTGCGGTGGCGCGCGAGCGGCATTTTGGCCGTGCGGCCGAGGCGTGTTTCGTGAGTCAGCCGACCTTGTCGGTAGCAATCAAGAAGCTGGAAGATGAACTGAACGTGCAGATTTTCGAGCGCGGCACCAGCGAAGTCAGCGTCACCCCAATCGGCGAGCAGATCGTCACGCAAGCACAGCGCGTTCTGGAACAAACCCTCGCCATCAAGGAAATCGCCAAGCAGGGCAAAGACCCGTTGGTCGGGCCACTGCGCCTCGGCGTGATCTACACCATTGGGCCGTATTTGTTGCCCACGCTCGTCAAGCAGATGATCAAGCGCGTCCCGCAGATGCCGCTGATGCTGCAGGAAAATTACACGCTCAAGCTCATCGAACTGCTGAAGCAGGGCGAAATCGACGTCGCCATCATGGCGCTGCCGTTTCCCGAAACGGGCTTGATGGTGCGCGCGCTATTCGATGAACCGTTTGTTGTCGCCATGCCGGCCGGCCATCCGTGGGAAAACCGGCCCAAGATCAATGCCGATGACCTGAAGCTGGAAACCATGTTGCTGCTGGGTAGCGGCCATTGTTTCCGCGATCACGTGCTCGGCGTGTGCCCCGAACTGATGCGTTTTTCGCAGAATGCGGACGGAATCCAGAAGACGTTCGAAGGGTCATCGCTGGAAACCATCCGGCATATGGTCGCTAGCGGCGTTGGCATTACCGTGCTGCCGCGGATGTCGGTGATGGAAGTGAAGCCTCACGCGGGCGGCGTGGATGCCGGTTTGCTGAGCTATGTTCCCTTCGATGACCCGATTCCGGACCGGCGCGTCGTGCTGGCGTGGCGCAAGAGTTTCACGCGGATGCCGGCTATCGAAGCCGTTTGTGACGCAATCGCCGCCTGCAATATCCCGGGTGTCACGCGGCTAGAATTGCCCGCCGCCGTCAACTAGTCCTTCGTATAGATGGATTTAGCTTGTACCGCGTCCAGAATGGACGCGGTTTCCGGCACCATTTCCCCGTTTTTTTCCCCAACCCGCGTGAACCTCGCATTCGCTTGGCCTATCGCATAGATTAAATTAATTGAATTCGATAATCAGATAGCCTTTGTTATTCTCACCTCCATGGATCGAACCCGATCCAACAGAACAAACCGGAGGAAGTCATGACGCGAATCGCCCGCCAGGCCACGCAACTCAGCGCCGCTTATCGCGAAGCCAAAGGCGTTTTTGCGGATGTGCTAGCCAGTTTCGCTCGCACTTGCTGAGCTTCCCCGACATAACGTTTCGTCCCCAGACAAATTTCACGGAGTAATCGATGACCAATCGCATCCTTACCACTGCAGCAGGCGCGCCAGTCGGCGATAACCAGAACTCGATGACCGCCGGTCCGCGCGGTCCGATCGCGTTGCAGGATTTCTGGCTGCTCGAAAAGCTCGCACATTTCGACCGTGAAGTGATTCCCGAGCGCCGTGTGCATGCCAAAGGATCGGGCGCGTTCGGCACGCTCAAGATCACGCACGATATTTCCCGCTTCACGAAAGCCAAGGTGTTCGCGGAAGTCGGCAAGCAAACGCCGTTGTTCATGCGCTTTTCGACCGTTGCCGGCGAACGTGGCGCGGCTGACGCTGAGCGCGACGTGCGCGGCTTCTCGATCAAGTTCTACACGGAAGAAGGCAACTGGGACGTGGTCGGCAACAACACGCCGGTGTTCTTCATCCGCGATCCGCTGAAATTCCCTGACTTCATCCACACGCAAAAGCGCGATCCGTACACCAACATGCGCAGCAACGTGGCAGCGTGGGACTTCTGGTCGCGGCATCCGGAGTCGTTGCATCAGGTCACCATCCTGATGAGCGATCGCGGGATTCCGAAGAGCTACAGGCAGATGCATGGTTTCGGCTCGCACACGTATTCGTTTATCAACGCGAACAACGAGCGCTTCTATGTGAAGTTCCACTTCAAGTCGCAGCAGCCGCTCGAGAATTTCACCGATGCTGAAGCCTCAGCGGTAGTGGGCGGCGACCGGGAAAGCGCGCAGCGCGATCTGGTCGATAACATCGATCGCGGTAATTTCCCGAAGTGGAATTTCCGTATCCAGGTGATGACGGAAGCGGAAGCCGCGACCTACCGCATGAATCCGTTCGATATCACCAAGGTGTGGCCGCACAAGGATTTCCCGCTGATCGACGTGGGCACGCTTGAGTTGAACCGCAACGCGGGCAACTATTTCGCCGATGTCGAGCAAGCCGCCTTTACGCCGGCGAACGTGGTGCCGGGGATTGGCTTCTCACCGGACCGCTTGCTGCAAGGGCGTTTGTTTTCGTATGGCGATGCGCATCGGTATCGTCTTGGCATTAATCACCATCAGATTCCGGTGAACGCGCCGAAGACCGCTGTGCAGAATTCGTTTCATCGCGATGGCGGCATGCGCACCGACGGCAACAGCGGCGGCCGCGTGAACTACGAGCCGAATCGCTTCGGCGACTTCGCGCAGGACCCGAGCGTGAACGAACCCGCGTTGGCGGCGGGCGCGGTGGAACGTTATGACCATCGTGAAGACACGGATTACTACAGCCAGCCGGGCGCGCTGTTCCGCCTCTTCGACGACGCGCAAAAGCAGCGCTTCTTTGGCAACATCGCACGGCATATTTTCGGCGTGCCGAACGAGATCGTCGCGGTGCAGATCGAGCACTTCCGGCGAGCTGATCCGGCGTATGCGGCGGGTGTCGTCGCGGCGCTCGCGGCATTGGGTCAGAAGGTTGAAACGGTTGACGCGGATGCTGAAGCCGCAATGAAGTAAGCAGGATGGGACGCGTTGTCAGAACGCGCGTCCCCTCTGATTTGACACGCAAGACTCACGGGCTGAACTCAAGGAGAACGACGATGACACAAGCGATCATGACACTCGAACGGGCGGTGAGCGGTATTGAGGCGAAGAGCCTCAACGCGTCGCGCGGCGTACGGCTCGCGATCGGTTTTGGCATCGTCGCGGCGAGTTACGCGGCGGTGATTATCGAAGGATTGCATGGCGTTGGGTTCGCTGGCCTGGCCTGAAGACGCGTCGTATTGACGCGCCCGATAACCCTTGCGACCCGCCTCCATGGCGGGTCGCACCGCGTTTCTAAGATAAACTGACGAACGCTCGGCGGCCTCGGAGCAGCTTCACTCGGGGTCGCCCGCATTGTTCGTATCACTCTCACGGAGTCACTATGGCGAAGAAAATCGCATCACCGGCTGTGAACATCGGTATCAGCGACAAAGACCGCAAGAAGATCGCCGATGGCTTGTCGCATCTATTGGCCGATACCTACACGCTGTATCTGAAGACCCATAATTTTCATTGGAACGTCACGGGGCCGATGTTCAACACGCTCCATTTGATGTTCGAAGGGCAATACACGGAACTGGCGCTGGCGGTTGATTCCATCGCTGAACGCATTCGCGCGCTAGGCGTGTACGCGCCGGGTAGCTATCGCGAATTCGCGAAGCTGTCGTCCATTCCGGAAGCGGATGGCATTCCGGTCGCTGAAGAGATGATTCGCCAGTTGGTGGAAGGGCAGGAAGCGGTTGTGCGCACGGCGCGGGCAATTTTCCCGCTGACCGATAGCGCCAACGACGAGCCGACCGCGGATCTGTTGACGCAGCGCATGCAGATTCACGAAAAGACCGCGTGGATGTTGCGCGCGATGCTGGGACAGTAAAAGTCGGATTGAGTTAAGTCGCCAGGCGTTGAGCGTGGCGAATTGAGATGGATGAAGCCCCGCGCTGGTTAGAGCGCGGGGCTTTTTGGTTTTTAGGGGTTCGATCGGAAGGCTGTTTATCGCGCCGCATGTTGAGCATTGCTTGTACGCGAGCGGGGACGGGACGTGAGAGGCCCCTCAAGGGCCGCTTGGCCCAAGTGTGGCGGTTTGTACCGGATAAGCGGTTGAGCGATGACGACCGTGCTAACTTCTTGCGGCTCGGGCGACCCGCGATGGCAAACGCACAACGACTCGCGCTTCTCCGCTGCCTTAAAATACTGTTACCGCCATTCGTCGTCGCCCGCTCCCATGCTCGCTCGCCTTCCGCTCTATCTCCGCCTCGTCCGCATGGATAAACCCATCGGCAGCCTGCTGTTGCTGTGGCCGACGCTCAACGCGTTGTGGATCGCTTCGAACGGCCATCCATCGCCGATGCTCTTGCTGATCTTCGTGCTCGGTACGCTGCTCATGCGCTCGGCAGGTTGCGCGATCAACGACTACGCCGACCGCGACTTCGATAAACACGTGAAGCGCACCGAAAACCGGCCGATCACGTCCGGCAAGATCGCCGCATGGGAAGCGGTGGCGTTGGCGGGCGCCTTGTCGTTGATTGCGTTCTTGCTGATCCTGCCGCTCAACACGCTGACGAAAGAACTCTCGGTGTTCGCGCTTTTTGTCGCGGGCAGTTATCCGTTCACCAAGCGTTTTTTCGCGATTCCCCAGGCATATCTGGGCATTGCGTTCGGCTTCGGCATTCCTATGGCTTTCGCCGCCGTGCAGGATCACGTACCGCCGCTCGCGTGGATCATGCTGGCCGCGAATGTATTCTGGTCGGTCGCCTATGACACAGAATACGCGATGGTTGATCGCGACGACGACATCAAGATCGGCATCCGGACATCGGCACTGACATTTGGACGCTTCGATGTACTCGCGATCATGCTTTGCTATGCCGTGGCGCTCGGGATTTACGTCTGGGTTGGCATGACGCTGGCGTTCGGTGCGTTGTACTGGATTGGCTGGGCGGCGGCGGCTGCGTGCGCCGTCTATCACTACACGCTCATCAAGAACCGCGAACGCATGTCGTGCTTCGCTGCGTTCAAACATAACAACTGGCTCGGTGGCGTGCTGTTCGCCGGCATCGCGGCGCATTACGCGTTTTTTCGATAAGGCCGCAACCCATTTCACCCGGTCACGTTCCTCCGGTTTGATGGGCGGGCGCCTCGCTGCGTCCCTATCACCGAGTTTTTGGTTCAGGTTCCGGCTCGTGCATCAGTCTGCTTAGCGCCCTCGTTGCAACCGTTTCTTCCCGCATGGATTCCTTCGCGTCCCATTTTGTACTCCGATGTATTTGGGATTGTTCTGATATTTCGATGTGTCACTGTGGCACAGAATTGTTTTGTTTTACGAAACGTCAAATCGTAAATAGAGCCTGAATTGATTTGATGGAGCGAGGGTCGCGCCCGTTTGCGGGCGCGACCGCCTTAAATGTCCCGAACCGAGGTGATGGAAAATATGTCGCGAACCACGTACAACAATGATGCTCTAGTCGGTGCAATCGACGACCCGATCACGCCAGTTGTCGCCGGCGTGGTGCAAGCTGACGTTCAACCCACCGCGAGTTCGGCGGTTGGTGACTACGCGATTTTTCATAGATCGAGTGGCAATCATACGGTGGACCTCAACGCTGATCCGGCGGTCTATTTCAAGGACGCTTCGGCGCACATTGCGGGTGGCACGAGCGGCATCGGTACGTTGCATCTGACCGGCAACCATCAGGTACTGGATCTCACGTCGCTCAGCGGCAAGACTGCAGCGGCGAAGGTTTCGGGTATCGAAGCGATCGATCTGGGCGGCGCGCACAACATGCTGAAGCTGTCGCTGGTGGACGTGTTGAACCTGGCCGAGCTGGACCTGTTCCAGAAGAACGGCAAGCAGCAGATGTTGGTCAGCGGCTCGAATGGCGATTCCGTGGATCTGTCGAATGCGCACATTGCGGGCGTGGCTTACGGTCACTGGATGCAAGGCGGTACCGCAGTAGTTGGCGGCGCGACGTACATGGTGTACGAGCACTCGGGTTCCCACGCTGAACTATTGGTTCAGCAAGGCGTGCAGATCGCATTGCACGGGTAAGAACCTCGGCTGATGGGCGGCAGATGAAGCAGCAGACTATCGACGGGGCAAGGTGAAAACGCCGCTGCGGAAACCAATCCGCAGCGGCGTTTTTTGCCTATATCAGGCCTTACCCAACTCCACACCCATTTCCTTCGCCCGCGCATCCGCGGCCAATGCGCCACGGACGATTGCGTCTTTCACGCCTTGGGCATCGAAGGAAGCCAAGGCAGCCGCCGTGGTGCCACCCTTCGATGTCACGCGCTCCCGCAACACGCTCGCCGGTTCGCCGGATTGCGCCGCCAGTTGCGCCGCGCCCGTGAACGTTGCCACAGCAAGCGCACGCCCTTGTTCTTCGTCCATACCAAGCTGACGCGCCGCTTCCTGCATTGCTTCGATGAAATAGAACACGTACGCCGGACCGCTGCCCGAAATGGCGGTGACGGCATCGATCTTTGCTTCGTCGTCGAACCAGACGATTTCACCGACCGCTTCCAGTACCTTCGATGCCAGCGCCTTCGCTGACTGATCGACACCCGGCAACGCGGCCAACCCCGTCACGCCCATGCCGATGAGCGCGGGCGTATTCGGCATGGTGCGAACGATCTGCGTGTAGCCGCCGAGCCAGCGCGACAAATCGGCGGCGCGAATGCCGGCCGCGATGCTGATCACCAGTTGCTTCGATAACACCGGCTGCAAGGCGGCCGCCACGTCCTTCAACACTTGCGGTTTGACGGCAAGCAGGATGGCGTCGTAGCCGGCGAGCTTCGAATCGACCGACGCGCCCGTCGCGATACCGAACTGCTTTTCAGTGCGCTGCCGAGCTTCTTCGCCGGGATCGACAACATAAAGATCAGCCGTCGCGACGCCGCGCTTGATCAACCCGCCAATAAGTGCCGACGCCATGTTGCCGCCACCGATAAAAGCAATTTTCATGATGAAGTAGAAGTGGTCGAGAAGAATTAATGAGAGTAATCACGCGCGCCGAAGATGGCCGTACCAATACGAACCATGGTCGAGCCTTCAAGAATGGCGGCTTCTATATCCGCCGACATGCCCATTGAAAGCGTGTCGAGTTCGAGTCCATCCGCGCGCAACGTGTCCAGGATTTCGCGCAGACGACGATGCGGTGCACGTTGTTCATCGAGCGTGCCGGCCGGTTCGGGAATGGCCATCAATCCACGCAGGCGCAAACGAGGAAGCGCCGCAATCTGACGCGCGAGCGCCGAGGCGTCGCCCGGTGCGACGCCGCTTTTCGAGTCTTCGCCGCTCACGTTGATCTGCAAGCACACGTTGAGCCGGGGCATGCCGTCCGGGCGCTGATCGGACAAACGCTCGGCGATCTTGAGTCGATCCACCGAATGTACCCAATCAAAATTCTCGGCAACCACCTTCGTCTTGTTCGACTGCAACGGTCCGATGAAATGCCACTCGATCTCGCTGCGGAGATCGGCCAGTTCAGCAATCTTCGCGACCGATTCCTGCACGTAGTTCTCGCCGAACGCGCGTTGTCCGGCGTTGAAGGCAGCGCGAACGTCCTCTGCAGGAAAGGTCTTCGATACCGCGAGCAACGTGACCGAGGACGCATCGCGCGAAGCGTCAGCCGCCGCTTTCGCGATGCGCTGACGGACTTCGTCGAGGTGACGGGCTACATGAGAAGAAGACATGGAATTGGACGCCGCATATCGAGTAGGCAGAAGTCCGATTATACGGATGCGGTGCGCCGAAACAGCCGGCGCCCGTCAGCGTTAGCCATACAGCAGATGTTCGACCAGTTGAATCCAGTGCACGACGGGCGTGGACGTGCCGCTCTGCAAATGCGCAATACAGCCCACATTCGCCGAGACGATCATCTGCGGCTCGAGCTTATCGAGCGCATCGAGTTTCTGGTCGCGCAATGCGTACGAGAGCTTGGGCTGCAGCACCGAGTACGTTCCAGCCGAGCCGCAGCACAAATGGTTATCGGCGGGAAGATGCACTTCTATGCCCAGTGCCGTCAGCAAATTCTCCACGTGACCGCGGATCTGCTGACCATGCTGCAGCGTGCACGGCGGATGGAACGCGACGGTATGCACGGCGCGCCGCCTTGCCATCGAGGTCAGTTCATCTTCGTATTGCGGCAGGATCTCGGACAGGTCGCGCGTCAGGTCCACGATCCGTGCGGCCTTCTCCGCATAGACCGGGTCATTGCGCAGCAAATGTGCGTATTCCTTCACCGTCGCGCCGCAACCGGAAGCGTTCATCACGATCGCCTCCACGCCGTTTTCGACATACGGCCACCACGCGTCAATGTTGTTGCGCACGTCGTCCAGCGCTTCGTCGTTGTAGCCGAGATGCAGGCGGATCGCGCCACAGCAGCCGGCGTCCGGTGCGGTCAGGATCTGGATGCCCAATGCATCGAACACTCTTGCAGTCGCTATGTTGACGTTCGGCATCATGGCGGGCTGGACGCAGCCGGCGAGCATCAGCATCGTGCGCTCATGCGTGCCGGTTGGCGGTTCGAGCGGCCTTTGCGCCACCGGAATTTTCGTACGCAGCGCTTTGGGTAGCAAAGGCCGGAACTGCTGGCCGAGTTTCATCGCAGGCGTGAATAGCTTGCTGTTCGGCAGGAAGTTGGCGAGCAGTTTGCGTTGGACGCGCTGGCCGAACGGCCGCTCCACTTTTTCTTCCACGACCTTCCGGCCAATCTCCACCAGCCGTCCATACTGCACGCCCGATGGGCACGTAGTTTCGCAATTGCGGCACGTGAGGCAGCGGTCCAGATGCAGTTGCGTGCTGCGCGTGACGGGCGCGCCTTCCAGCATCTGCTTGATCAGATAGATCCGGCCGCGCGGGCCGTCGAGTTCATCGCCCAGTATCTGGTAGGTCGGGCATGTCGCCGTGCAGAATCCGCAATGCACGCACTTGCGCAGGATAGCCTCGGCTTCTTCGCCATCGGCGGTGTCGCGCATGAAGTCGGCGAGGTTGGTTTGCATTGCGTGTGTCTTCAGTTCAGAAGTCGGGGTAGAGGCGGCCGCGATTGAAAATGCTCGCGGGATCGAATGCGGCTTTCAGGCCACGATGAATCTTCATCAGCGGGGCGGCCAACGGCGTGAAGACGCCCGCATTGCGGTCATACGCCGCGCTCGATCGGAAGATGGTCGCGTGGCCACCGGCCTGCTTGGCGCTGATGCGCACGGTTTGCGGATCGGCGTCGGTGATCCACCAGCGTTGCGCGCCGCCCCATTCCATCAGATGCGGGCCGGGAAGATGCATCGGCTCGGCAATCGATGGCAGCGACAGCCGCCACAAAGCGGACTTCGGCGGTATTACCGCGAAGAACGGATCGGATTGCTCGCGCAAACCGCACCAGAAACGCTCGGCTTCGACCGCGTCGACCACTTCGCCGCCCAGCGATGTCCGCGCCGCTTTCACCGCGGCTTCGGCGCCCCCCAGGCGCAACGCGAGCGTGTGGTCGCGCCACGCGCTGCCGGTCAGCGGCAACGGATGGCCGCTCCACTCATTGAGCTTGCGCACGGCGTCGGTGTCGTTCATTTCGAACTTGAGCGTGGCTTCGGCGACGGGTTTCGGCAGCACTTTCACCGATACCTCCAGGATCAGCCCCAGCGTGCCGAGCGAACCTGCCAGCAGTCGCGAGACGTCGTATCCCGCCACGTTCTTCACTACCTGACCGCCGAAATGCAGCACATGGCCCTGGCCGTTCATCACCACCGCGCCGAGCACGAAGTCGCGCGGCGCGCCGGCCGCGGCGCGCCGCGGGCCGGCGAGTCCGGCTGCAATACAGCCGCCGAGCGTGGCGTTTGGCCCGAAGTGCGGTGGTTCGAACGGCAGCATCTGGCCGCATTCATCCAGCCGCGCTTCGATCTCGCTGAGCGGCGTGCCGGCTTTCGCGGTGATCACGAGTTCGGCCGGGTCATATTCGATAATCCCGCGATGCGCCCGCGTATCGACTATCTCGCCTTGCAGCGTCTGCCCGTACCAGTCTTTCGTGCCGCCGCCGCGAATCCGTAGCGGGGTGTTGCTCGCGGTCGCGGCGCGTACGCGCTCGGACCAGCTCGCAACAATGTCTTCCTCTGTCATGGTGTCCCGCGTTTTATGGCTCTTGGGTCAGTGTATCGGCGTGTTCCCGCACGGCCACTCGTATAAACGTGGATACGTGTACGGGCTTGAACGCCTGGAACCACCGCCGATGCTTCAAAGGGACATCGATGGGATGTCAAAGGGACGCTAAAAGTTACCCGCACGAAACGTTTAGAAGCGCCGCCTAAACACGCAGTTTAAAAGCGCGGAATCTCGGGATGCGGCAGCAAACCGCCGCGAATATGCATTTTCCCGTACTCGGCGCAACGTGCGCGCGTCGGGATGCCTTTGTCGGGATTAAGCAGGCCGGGGGGATCGAAAGCACGTTTTATCGCGTGAAACGTATCGCGTTCTTCGGGCGAAAACTGGACGCACATGGAGTTGATCTTTTCGATACCCACACCATGCTCCCCCGTCACCGTGCCGCCCAGCTCCACGCAGGTTTCCAGGATGTCCGAACCGAATGCCTCGGCCCGGTGCCATTCGTCCAGATCGTTGCCGTTGAACAGGATCAGCGGATGCATGTTGCCGTCACCGGCGTGAAAAACGTTCATGCAACGCAGTGCATACTTTTTTTCCATCTCTTCAATACGCGCCAGCAGCGGCCCGATCTGGCGGCGCGGCACGGTGCCGTCCATGCAGTAATAATCAGGTGAGATACGGCCGGCAGCCGGAAATGCGTTCTTGCGGCCGGACCAAAACTTCAGCCGTTCGGCTTCCGAGCGCGAAATCTGGATGCGGTTGGCGCCGAATTCGCGCAGCACGGCAGTCATCCGCACGATTTCCTCCATGACTTCGTCGTGCGTGCCGTCCGATTCGCACAGCAGGATCGCCTTTGCGTCGAGGTCGTAGCCCGCTTTCACGAACTCTTCCACGGCGCGTGTCGCCGGTTTATCCATCATCTCGAGCCCGGCGGGGATAATGCCGGCCGCGATGATCGCCGCGACCGCGTTGCCGCCTTTGACGACGTCGTCGAAGCTCGCCATGATCACCTGCGCTGTTTGCGGCTTCGGGATCAGCTTGACGGTGATCTCCGTGACGATGGCGAACATGCCTTCGCTGCCGATCAGCACCGCCAGCAGGTCGAGCCCAGGCGCGTCTAAGCCAAGTGAACCGAATTCGAGGATGTCGCCTTCCATCGATACCGCGCGCACTCGCATCACGTTATGGCACGTGAGGCCGTACTTGAGGCAGTGGACGCCGCCGGAGTTCTCGCTGACATTGCCGCCGATCGTGCAGGCAATCTGCGATGACGGATCAGGCGCGTAGTAGAGCCCAAAGGGAGCCGCGGCTTCGGATATGGCGAGATTGCGCACGCCCGGCTGGACAGTTGCGGTCCGCGCATACGGATCGACTTCGACGATCTTGCGAAACCGCGCAAGCGACACCACGATCCCATGGCGGATCGGCATGGCGCCGCCCGACAAGCCCGTGCCCGCGCCACGCGGGACGATAGGTACGTCGAGCCGCGCGCAAATCTGCACGACGCGCTGAACCTGCGCTTCGGTTTCCGGCAGCGCGACCGCAAGCGGCAGCCGCCTGTACGCGGCGAGCCCGTCGCATTCATAAGCAGCCGTGTCTTCCTCGCGATACAGCAGGCAATGCGTCGGCAGCACGGCCATCAACGCCTGAACCACTTCGCGCTGACGCTGCGCCAGCACTTCAGGCGAAAGCTCGGCGGGTGCGTTCATGTCTCCTCCCGGCGGTGTGGGTGCTCTGGAGAATTTCCAAAAAGCAGAGGGTTGATCTTGCACCTGCGCATGGCTGCCGTCGATCGGGCTAATTACGGGGACGGAGCGTGTTTTTTAGTCCGGCGCGTTGTTTGCGCCGGACTCTGCAACAGCCCGACCCTCGTCCGATCACGCGTCGTACGAGAAAATCTTGCCCGGGTTCATCAGGTTTTTCGGGTCGAGCGCATGTTTGATCGAGCGCATGACGCTGATGGCGTCCTCGCCGTGTTCCTCGATCATGAAACCCATCTTGTGCAGCCCGACGCCGTGTTCGCCGGTACACGTTCCGCCCATGCGCAGCGCGCGCTCCACGATGCGGTGGTTGATCCGCTCTGCTTCTTCGAATTCTTCGGGCTTGGCCGGATCGAGCAGCATGGCGACGTGGAAATTGCCATCGCCCACATGGCCGACGATCGGGCAGGGCAGCGTGCTTGCCTTCAGGTCCTGCTCCGTTTCGATCACGCATTCGGCCAGCCGTGAGATCGGCACGCAGACATCCGTGGTCACGGCGCGGCTGCCGGGCTTGAGCTGCAGCATCGCGAAATAGGCGTTGTGACGCGCGTTCCACAGGCGGCTGCGATCTTCCGGCCGGGTCGCCCATTCGAAATCGGTGCCGTTGTTTTGCGCAACGATTTCCTGCACCGTTTCAGCCTGCTCCTTCACGCTGCTTTGCGTGCCGTGGAATTCGAAGAACAACATGGGCGATTCGCGGAAAGTGAGGTTCGAATGGCGGTTGATCGCACGCACGGCAAGCGAATCCAGGAACTCGACGCGGGCCACCGGCACGCCCATCTGGATGGTCTCGATGGTGGCGCGAACGGCATCGCCCATCGATGGAAAGGCGCACACCGCCGCCGACACCGCTTCCGGCTGCGGATAAAGCCGCACGGTGATTTCGACGATCACGCCAAGCGTGCCTTCCGAGCCGACGAACAAACGCGTGAGGTCGTACCCAGCCGACGATTTGCGCGCCCGGGTGCCAGTCTTGATGACGCGGCCATCGGCTAACACGACCGAGAGGCCCAGGACGTTCTCGCGCATCGTGCCGTAGCGCACGGCATTCGTTCCCGATGCACGCGTAGCCGACATCCCGCCAATGCTCGCATCCGCGCCGGGATCGATCGGGAAAAACAGGCCGGTGTCTTTCAGCGCTTCGTTCAGCTGCTTGCGTGAAATTCCCGGCTGGACGGTGACGGTCAAGTCTTCGGCGTTGATCGACAACACCTGGTTCAAGCCGGACATATCAATTGATACACCTCCCTGAACCGCCAGCAAATGACCTTCAAGCGACGACCCGTTGCCGTACGGAATGACCGGCACATTGTGTTCGGCGCAAAGCCGGACCACCGTCTGGACTTCTTCCGTGCTGGTCACGAAAACGACAGCATCGGGCAGTTGCGGATCGAACGGTGATTCGTCGCGGCCATGGTGCTCGCGGACTGCGGTGGTGGTCGAGAGGCGTTCGGCGAACGTGGCTTTTAGCGCGTCGAGCAAGGCGGCGGGAAAGGTGCGGCGGACGGCGAGCGGTGGGACGGGGTGGTTCACGGCATGTCTCCGGACATCGGTGCAATGGGATGTTGGGATGCACGAAATTTCGCGTCGAAATGCGGAAATCGTGCGTTTTATAGTGTCATTTTACGCCGATAGCCCCGATCAAGCCCGCCTTCGGCCGATGCTCCCACGTTGCCTATAATGAGCGCAGGCGCTGACCGGCGTTCTGGGTTACCTGGAGAACATCATGGGCAATCGCCTGAGCAAGATATCGACGCGTACTGGTGATGACGGCACCACCGGCCTCGGCGACGGCAGCCGCGTGCAGAAGGACGATGCGCGGGTCACGGCCATTGGCGATGTCGATGAACTGAATTCGCAGCTTGGTGTGCTGCTCTGCGAACCGCTTCCGGAAGACGTACGCATCGCATTGTCGGCCATCCAGCACGATCTGTTCGACCTTGGTGGGGAACTCTGCATTCCTGGCCATTCGATGGTCGAGAAGTCGCATCTTGCTCGTATCGATGAATGGATTGCGGAGTACAACGCGACCTTGCCGCCGCTCAAGGAATTCATCCTGCCGGGCGGATCGCGCGCGGCCTCGCTCGCGCATGTCGGGCGAACCGTTTGCCGGCGCGCGGAGCGATCGATTGTCGCGCTCGGCCGCGTGGATAAGATCAACGCGGCGCCGCGGCAGTATGTGAATCGGCTATCCGATTTGCTGTTCGTGCTGGCGCGCGTGTTGAATCGTGTGGATGGCGGAACCGACGTGTTGTGGAATCACGAACGGAAGGTCTAGACGCGTAGAGCATGTTCGGCACAGGTTCCGCTGCCGGGCAACCCCGGGCACCCTAATCCGTATCGTTATATCCCCTGCGACAAAACGCGCTAATTTGCGCCTCCTTTAAACATGTAAAATATATGCATCTTTAAAGGAGCGCATTGATGACATCCTTGACCGCCGACCAGATTGCCCGTGTAAAAGCCACCGCGCCCGTGCTCGCCGAACATGGCGTGACCATCACCCAGCACTTCTACAAGCGGATGTTCATCCATCACCCCGAGTTGAAAAACGTGTTTAACCAGGCGCATCAGCAAAGCGCCAGTCAGCCGCAGGCGTTGGCGCGAGCGGTGTACGCATATGCCGCGAACATCGATAACCTCGGTGCGCTCGGTTCTGCCGTCACGCATATCGCGCACAAGCACGCGAGCCTGAATATCCGGCCGGAGCAATATCCGATCGTCGGAGAAAATCTGCTGGCCGCCATATCCGAAGTCCTGGGAGATGCTGTTGATGAACCCACGCTCGATGCCTGGCGAGCCGCTTACGCGCAACTCGCGGAGATCTTGATAGGGGCGGAAAAAGCGCTTTATGCGCAGGCCGCGTGGAGCGGTTTCCGGCCGTTCGTGGTGTTTCGGCGCGAACAGGAAAGCGACGAGATCACGTCGTTTTATTTGAAGCCATCCGACGGCGGTCCGGTCTGTCATTTCGAGCCGGGCCAGTACGTCAGCGTGAAGCGGTTCGTGAAGGAAATTGGCGTTGACCAGCCGCGTCAATACACGCTCTCCGACGCCCCGAACGGCCAGTGGTTACGCATTTCGGTGA
>Ga0302234_10000849_pt1 | contig 22752 bp, 18 predicted proteins | sample II_Palsa_N3_2_FD_193576 | JGI IMG/M metagenome (GOLD analysis project Ga0302234, IMG submission 193576) | Peat permafrost microbial communities from Stordalen Mire near Abisko, Sweden - II_Palsa_N3_2 | ecosystem: Environmental > Terrestrial > Soil > Palsa > Peat permafrost | place: Sweden... | reverse complement strand
CTACTGCATGGCGAAACGAACCGAAGCGAGACGAACTAAATCCAAACGAAGCAAACCCAAGCGACAGTATGGCGACCATGAACATCCAATGCGGCACCGCCGGCTGGACCGACAAAACGCTGATCGCCTGCAAGCGTTTCTATCCGCGCGGCTCCAGCACGGCCGAAGCGCGGCTGCGTTTCTACGCGAGCCAGTTTCCTCTCGTTGAAGTCGACTCCGCGTATTACGGGATGCCGTCGGCGTCCAATTCGCAGCTATGGGCCGAGCGTACCCCCGACGGCTTCACCGTCAACTTCAAGGCGTTCCGTATCTTCACGGGACATCAGACCCCGCCCGACGTGCTGCCGAAGGACATCGCGATGGCCTTGAGCGCGTCCGCCTCAACCACGCGCAAGAAAAATCTCTACTACCGCGATTTACCGCCGGAGATTCGTGACGAGTTGTGGCGGCGCTATCTCGAAGCGCTCGAACCGTTACGGCAAACACAACGGCTCGGCGCGGTACTGTTCCAGTTCGCGCCGTGGATCACGAGCGCGCCACAGGACATCGCCCACGTCGACGAATGCGCGTCACGCATGGCCGGTTATACGATGGCGGTCGAGTTTCGCAACCAGTCGTGGCTGGACGAAAGCCACGCGCCCAACACGCTCGCGTTTCTGCGCGAGCGTGCCCTGGTGCACGTGATCGTCGATGCGCCCCCGGATGTGACAAACCGCGTGCATACCGTGTGGGAAGTCACGAATCCGCAACTCGCGATGGTGCGTATGCATGGCCGCAACACGGAGAGCTGGAGCCCCGGCGCCGGCGCGTCGGCATCGGACCGTTTCAACTACGACTACAACGAGGCCGAGCTCGGCGAGTTGGCCGCTTCGATTCGGGCGATTTCAACGCGTGCTGCAAAGACCCACGTGATCTTCAATAACTGCTTCGAGGATCAAGGGCAGCGCAACGCGCTGACCATGACCACGATACTCGTTGATACATAGAAAGATTTCGCAAGGCGCGCGCGTACCCAGCACCGTACTAACCTCAAGGCTCTTTCACCCTGCCACCTATAAAGTTTTTGCATCCAGCGGCCGATAACGACAATAAGACCGGAGTCCTTATCCGGACGTCAAATCTGCTGGAGCCCCCTCCCCGTCATGTTTTCCCGACTCTCGATCAAACTCCGTATCTGGGCGACGGTGGGATGCCTTGTGGTGCTTTTGCTGCTCCTCGGCCTGGTGGGCCAGTTCAGCACCGGATCCGGCCAGACCGCCTTGCGTGAGACCTACTCGGTGCAACTCGCCTCCGCGGTGGCGATGGGGGACAGCAAATACAGCCTCGCCATTGCCCGCGTGACCATGGACCGTGCGATCCTGCACCCCGAATCGCCCGACCTGCCGACGCTGATCGGCAAAACGCACGGCTATCTCAACACCTCGAAGCAGGCGCTCGCCCGCTACCTTGCCCAGCCGCACGATGCCGACGAGCAACGCCTCGCCGATGTCGTCTCGGGTAATTTCGACAAGCTGCTCAACGAAGCGATCGAACCGGCGTTGCAGGCTCTGCAGCATGGCGATTCGAAGACGGCCGACACGATCGTGATGACGACGATGCCGGTCCTCTCGCTCGCGCTGACCAAAAGCACCGATCAGTTGAACGCTTACCTGCTCAAACGCGGCGCCGATAACTACGACGGCTTTCAGCAGACGCTCAAAACCATGAGCATGGTGTCGGCCGCGCTGATGCTGCTGGGCATCGCGATCGCCGCACTGTGCGCGATGGGCTTGCAAAAGGCGATTTCGCGACCGCTCGCCAACGCATTGCGCGCCTGTTCGGCAATCTCGAAGGGGGACCTTACCGATCCGATTGAAGCGGGCGGACTCGATGAAATGGGCAAACTGATTAGCGCACTCTCGGCGATGCGCGACGGCCTGTCAGGCACCGTCTCGTCGGTGCGTGACGGCAGCGCGACCATGGCGACCGCCACCCAGGAAATCGCAGCCGGCAACGCGGACCTGTCGCGGCGCACCGAGTCGCAAGCCGCGGCACTCCAGCAGACCGCCGCCAGCATGGAGCAACTCACGGCAACCGTGCGGCAGAACAACGCCAACGCAAGCCATGCGAGCCAGCTCGCGAAAGAGGCCTCCGAGATTGCCGCAAACGGCGGCGGAGTGATGGACCGCGTAGTGGGCACGATGGCCGATATCAACGAACAGTCGGAAAAGATGTCGGCGATCATCGGCGCCATCGAAGGCATTGCCTTCCAGACCAACATCCTTGCCTTGAACGCCGCAGTCGAAGCCGCGCGCGCCGGAGAAGAGGGCCGGGGCTTTGCCGTGGTCGCGGGCGAAGTGCGCACCTTGGCCCAACGTTCGGCTGCGTCCGCCAAGGAGATCAAGGGATTGATCCAGACTGCGGCGACGCGAGTCGGCGATGGTACAGGCCTGGTCCAGAGCGCAGGCACCACGATGGCGCAGATCGTGGAATCGATCCGCCGTGTCAGCGAGATCATGACCGAAGTCGCGGCGGCATCCGGCGAGCAGAGCGACGGCATCGAACAGGTGAACCGGGCAGTCGCGCAAATGGACGAGGTCACGCAGCAGAATGCGGCACTCGTGGAGCAGACGACGGCCGCGGCGCTGTCGCTCGACGAACAGGCGAAGGCATTGCAACTCGCGGTATCGCGGTTCAGGCTCTAACGGAAATCTGCAGCGCCCACGGCGCTCCCCGCCCAGGCGCTCGCCGGGGCCATGTAGAATCGCTGGAAGGACAAGGCGTCTGGCAACCCGGGCCGCCTTGTCCACCGGAAGCAAAACTAAAGCTCCAGCGACCGCGTTTCTGCCCGACCTCCCCTTCCGGGGCTACGTCAGCCCTGCCAGTCGCGTCCGCTAAAAACCTTCAACGCCCAGATCGATGCCGAATCAAACCCTGCTCCAACTTCTCAACGCGCGCGTAAAGGATGCCCTCGCGGCAGCAGGCTGCGCGGATGCCAGCGCCAACGTCCAGCCTGCCGGCCGTCCCGAGCATGGGGACTATCAGGCGAACGGGATCATGGCGGCAGCGAAATCGCGCAAACTCAATCCGCGCCAGTTGGCCCAGGCGGTAGTGGAACACCTTGATGTCGAAGGCATTGTCAGCCATGTCGAGATTGCGGGACCCGGCTTTATCAACATGACGGTCGCGCCGGACTATCTGGCGCGCTGGGTGACGCAAGCGCTAAACGACGACGGTGGTCTCGCGGTGCCGCGCGTGGCCGGGGACGCTGTGCAATGTGTCGTGATCGACTACTCGTCGCCGAATCTCGCCAAGGAAATGCACGTGGGCCATCTGCGCTCAACCGTGATTGGCGACGCGTTGGCGCGGGTTTTACGTTTCGTTGGCCACAAGGTAGTCGCGCAGAATCACGTCGGCGATTGGGGCACGCAGTTCGGCATGCTGACGGCATCCATGGATGAAGCCGGCGCGAACGACGCTTCGAACGTCGCCCTTGCCGATCTCGAAGTGTTCTATCGGAATGCGAAGAAGCGCTTCGACGAAGATCCGGCATTCGCAAATCGGGCACGCGACTACGTGGTCAAACTGCAAGGCGGCGATCCGCGCGTACTTGAACTATGGAAGCGCTTTCTCGACGTCTCGATGAATCATTGCGAAGAGATTTATCGTCAGTTGAACGTGGGCCTGACACGCGCCGATGTGCACGGCGAAAGTGCCTATAACGACGACCTGCCGGTAGTCGTCGCCGACCTCCAGGCAAAGGGCCTCGCCGCCACGAGCGACGGCGCTCAGGTGGTCTTTCTCAGCGAATTCAGCGGCAAGGACGGCGAGCCCGCGGCCTATATCGTGCAAAAACAGGACGGCGGCTACCTCTACTCCACGACCGATCTCGCCGCGACCCGCTATCGCGTCGGCACGCTAAAAGCGGACCGGGCGCTCTACGTGGTCGATGCCCGGCAGAAACTGCATTTCCAGCAGGTGTTTTCCGTGGCGCGCCGGGCCGGTTACGTACCGCCCGAAGTCCAACTGGAGCACGTCGGATTCGGCGTGGTACTCGGCGACGACGGCAAGCCGTTCAAAACGCGCAGCGGCGACACGGTCAAACTCGCGGAACTGCTGGCGGAAGCTACGCAACGGGCCTTCAATCTGGTCAGCGAAAAAAGTCCCGAATTGCCGGAAGCCGACCGGCGTGCGATTGCGCAGGTCGTCGGCATTGGCGCCATCAAGTACTTCGACCTGGCCAGGAACCGCAGCACGGATTACGTTTTCGATTGGTCCAGCATGCTGTCCTTCGAAGGCAATACCGCGCCGTACCTTCAATATGCCTACACGCGCATACAGAGCGTGTTGCGCCGCGCGGATGCACGGGACGTCGACGCCACCGTGCATCTCGTGGAACCAGCCGAGCGGCAACTTGCCCTGCAACTGGCGCGCTTTTCCGACGCCGTACTGGCCGTGGCGCAAGACGCGTTGCCGAATTATCTGTGCGCCTACCTGTACGACCTGGCTGCAGTCCTGATGCGCTTTTACGAAGCGTGCCCGGTGCTCAGCGCAACCGGCGAGACACGAACCAGCCGTCTGCAGTTATGCCGTTTGACTGCCGACACACTGCGCACGGGCCTCGGGCTGCTCGGGATCGATGTGCTCGAGGCGATGTAAAAAAGCCAGCTTGTGGAACGACCGGCCACAGGCATACGCAGACAGCGGGCTAAAACGGCCCGCACAATTACAAACCGTAATTTCTCAGATCGAGTGATCGAGCGCTGCTCAGGCGTTGGCGTGCGCCGCACGCTCGACGGAGCTTCAGAACGGCTAAGTCGCGGTTCAGGCGTAAGCGCCCCTGACCCGCTAAAGGCATTCATCTGGCGTCTGCCGGCAAATCGGCCAGGATTAGACGAAGCCCTCTACACAGTCCGGGCGGCCATGCAGATCGGCGCAGCGAGCAAATCGGCGAGAAAACAACAAGATTTATTTGTATCAAACTAATTTTGACTAGGCGATTGTGTCTTGGTAGTGTTTTGCAACCGTTCGTAAGACATGTGTCAACACACCTCGCCGACCGGTAAAAATGGCTTCGGCAACACGTTGCGAATGCAAGCAACGGGCCCGCTTCGAGTTCTCAACAAGTGAGATGTGAAACGCATTAACCAGCCATCATGTAAAGCATTTAGTAAGGAATGCATAAGGTTAATGTGTGCTTGATTTATAGATTAGAGTGTCGGCAGCACGAAATCAGAGGAGCTGACCGACGCCCGCCTGGCAAGAAAAAACGCTGCGCAATCCGACAATAGAACATTAGTACTACTAAATATAAAGTAGCCTCCCCCGCCGATTTGGCCGTGCCTCGTGCGTGGCAAGTCGTGGTGCGTGATGACGCACGTGGGGTGGCTTGTGACGGAATACGGCGAATCTTTGCCGTGCAGAGGGTGGAGAGGTCCAAAAGGCCTCTCTTCGCACAACAGCGTCTGGCCTTACTGACAAGTGTGAGGGGAATGATGAAACAAAGGGCATTAGCAATCGCCATTAGAAGAATAATCTGGGCTGAGCTGGCATTCTCAGCCGCGATCGCCGTTCCGGCGTTTGCGCAAAGCCAGCCGCCTGCAACGGGGGCAACACCCGCAACACCTATAACAACGGCACAAAACGGTGCAACGCCTGCCACGCCGGGCACGACACCAACGCCAGCGCCGGCACCCAGCAGCACATCAGGCGCCACCGGCACAGGTAGCGGCCAGGTGAAGCAACTGCAAACTTTCCAGGTGACCGGCTCGCTGATCCGCAGTTCGGACAAGGTCGGTTTCAACCAGGTCCAGACGGTTACCCAGAAAGACATCCAAGACAGCGGCGCGACGACCGTCTCCGACTTCCTGCGACAAACATCGGCGAACTCGGCCGATAGCTGGAGCGAAGGCCAGACCTCGAATTTCGCTGCGGGCGCTGCCGGTATTGCCCTGCGCGGTCTCAGCGAAAAATACACCCTCGTCCTGCTCGACGGCCAGCGTGTCGCGCCGTTTGCATTCTTTTCGAACAGCGTCGATTCTTTCTTCGACCTGAACTCGCTCCCGCTGAACGACATCGACCGGATCGAAATCGTGAAGACCGGTGCCGTTTCCCAATACGGTTCGGATGCCGTCGCCGGCGTGGTCAACATCATTACGAAGCACGACTTTCAGGGCCTGCAACTGGACGGCAGCCTGGGCACCTCAGTGAGCAACAGCGCGGGCAATGGTACGTACAAGTTTGGCGTGCTAGCCGGCTTCGGCGATCTGAATTCGGACCGCTTCAACGTCACCGTAGCGGCGAGCGCCTACAAGGACAACGGCTCCACGCTGGCCGACCGTGACTCGACGCGCAACCAGGACTTCACCGGTCAGCCGGGCGGCTTTTCGTTGCTCGCGCCGTCATACTGGACTCTGCCCGACGGCAGCGCGCAGGCTGCGGGCGGATGTCTCGGCGGCGGCACGACGCATCCGGCATCCACCAACTCGCTGACCGCGGGATCGGCAGGTACGGTCTGCAGTTTCAACACTGCGAACGACACGTCCATCGCGCCGATGATGGAGCGTTACAACGCCAAGATTCACGCTGACTTCAAGATCAACGACACCACGACGGCGTACGCGGACTTGCTGGAAAGCTACAACACGACCACTCAGAACGATGGTGTGCCGGTTGTCGGCAATCCGCAGGCCCCAACGCTGATCTGGAATCCGACGACGAAGTTGCTCACGCCGTTCAACTTCACGGTGCCGGCGAGCAACCCCTACAACCCGTTTGGAGTGGACACGCCGCTTACGTATGCTTTCCCGAGGGCGGTAGCGGAAACAACGGATGCCAACTATTACCGCGCGTCGACAGGCATCAAGGGTTCGTTCAGCCTGCCGTACGGCGACTGGGACTGGGCGACGTCGATCAGCCATTCGCAAAGCACGGTGTCGAACACGTACAGCAACCAGTTGAACGCGAGCGCGCTGGCCAACATTTACCAGAACGGCGTGTTCAACTTTGGGAATCCGGCGTCAACGCCGAACGGACTGAACGGTCTGTTCCAGAACGCGAACAACCTCGGTATCTCGAAGCTCGATACGGTTGATGCGACGATTTCGACGCCGAACCTGTTCCATTTGCCCGCGGGTGACGTGGGTGTGGGTTTCGGTGCGCAGTTTACGCACCAGAGCGAAACCCTCACGCCGGGTTACGAGTACGAGCAGGGCATCGTCACCAGTCCGGACCTCCAGACGGTGGATGGCCAGCGTAACGTGGCGGCCGTGTACTACCAGATCGACATTCCGATCGTGAAGAACCTTACGTTCAGCCAGTCGGGACGTTACGACCACTACAGCGATGTCGGCGGCGCGTTCTCGCCACGCTTTGCCTTGCGTTATCAGCCGGTGCAGGCACTGACGATGTATACGTCGTATAGCCGCGGCTTCCGTGCACCGACCTTCGTTGAGAACAGCGCGTCGCAAACGCTGGGTCTTCAGGTGAATCAGGCGACCGGGCAGAACTACACCTCGATTACAGAGGGCAACCCGAATCTGGCTCCCGAGCATACGAAGAATCTCAACATCGGCTTCGAACTGTCGCCAACGCGTACGACCGACGTTGGCCTCGACTGGTACAAGATTCGCGTCGACAACGTGATCGGCCAGGGCGCGCCTTCGCAGGTTGTCAACGACGCCAATGGCAACCTACTTTACGAGGTCATCCCCTACCAGAACCTGGGCTACCTCGACACGAATGGCTTCGAAGGCACGCTGCGTCAGGCGCTGCCGACGAAGGTCGGTACGTTCACCCTCGCGGCGGACTGGGCTTACGTGAACAGCTTCAAGCTCGGCACCCCGGGTCAGGCGCCGATCAACGGTGCAGGCAACAACTACACCATCACGCAACCGTTCGGTGGCAGCTTCCCGCGCTGGAAGGGCAACACCTCGATCGACTGGAATTACCAGAAGTGGGACGCACAGTTGACGTGGGAGTTTACGGGCCCGTACGCGCAGAATCTCTTGCCGGCTCCCGCGCCAGGCAAGGTGGGTTCGTATAGCCAGTTCAACCTGATGGTGCAGTACACGGGCTTCAAGCACTGGACGCTCTACGGCGGCGTCGACAACATCTTCAACCGCACGCCTCCGTACGATCCGATCTTTGCGAACGGTACGCTGGATCAGAGCGGTTACGACACGTCGATTTATAACTACCTTGGCGTCTTCGCGCAGATCGGCGCGACGTACAAATTCTAAGGACGTAGTACGACTAGCAGTGGTTCTTCAGACCGCTCCGGCTCTCCTTCCTGGAACCGGAGCGGTCATTTCCACAAACGGAGAGACGGCTTTCCAGAGCCGCACCTCGCCCACCTCACATCGCATCGCCTTAAATCACCGCGCGGTATCAGCAGGACACCTGATCTCTTTTGAGGTTACCCACGTAGTCGCTCAGATTTCGTCCGCAAATTCGTCGAGAAAGCGCTGCAGACGTTCATGACGAAGCTGCGCCAAACGTGCACCCGTCTGCGTCTGAAAACCCGATGCCAGTTTGAGCAGCTTCGCGCGGAAATGATCGAGCGCGAATCTTCGGTCATCCAGAGGCCGCTCCGATGCATGCGGATCGGCCGGGTCATACAACGCACTGCCCATGCGGCCGGCGACGTAAAAGCATCGCGCCACGCCGAGCATGCCGATTGCATCGAGGCGATCGGCGTCTTGCAGCGTCTTCGCCTCTAACGTCTGCGGCGCCACACCCGCTGAAAAACTGTGTGCGGCAACGGCATGCGCGACGGCCTCAATTTTCGCGGGCGGCCATTCAAGCGCAAGCAGCACATGTGCGGCTTTTTCGGCGGACAGACGCGACGCCTGACTGCGCAGCGGCGAGTCTTTCTCGGTGGGGACGCAGTCGTGCAGAAGCGTCGCGGCGAACAGCACGTGCGCATCGCCCCCTTCCTTCGCCTGAATCACTGCCGCATTTTTCCACACACGCTGCAAATGCGAGGTGTCATGCGAACCGTCGCCGCCCGTATCGCCCGCGTGCGGCAGCAAGGTGTTGGCCAGATCGTGGAAGGGGGAAAATGCGGGATTCGTCATGAGGATGATGGCTGTCGTCGGTTGAGCAAGCGGGCGATTATCGCCTGGGGCAGCCTGACCCGCAGACTATTCAGTTCGCCTCCACCATCGAGCGTAGCGCTGCATCGCGGATCTCCAGTACCTCGAAGATCCCTAAAGCCCGCAGCGCCGGCAGCGCGTCGACGATATCGCGCTCTGCATCCTCGCGTCCTTGCGCAGACGAACTACGGTCGGTCCAGATTCTCGCGTTGGCGAGAAACGCACCCACAGTCCCCTTGCGCACGACGACGCCATTGATATCAGCCTGATTCACATGGTCGGGTAACAGGTCTTCTGCTTTCATCTCTAACTTCCCTTATTGGGTGATGGTTAAGCGGCCCACCCGGCCATGCCGCCGGAAAGATTCCACTGTAGATGGACGAGTGCGGCACGTCTCCGGTATAAAGGCCATTCAATACGTCGTTCCGGCCATGTCAGATCCTTTGATTTCCGTGCGCGAGGCGGACTCCGCCACCGGGCCTTTCCTTATCGCTGTCGAACGCAGCGGCGCGGATGCGCGCATCACGCCCACGCATCAGCATGCCCGCGGCCAGCTGCTTGGCGCGTTGCGCGGCCTGTTGTCGGTCGGCGTTGCTAACCAGCAGTGGGTCGTGCCGGCCGTGCATGCGGTCTGGATTCCACCGCATCGGACGCATTCGCTGCGCTCGCACGGCGCGTATTCGGGCTGGAGCGTCTATATCGACGAAGCGGCTTGCGCGGCGCTGCCCGCCGAGCCCTGCACGATCAGGATGTCCGCGTTGCTGCGGGAAGCCGTCAAGCGTGCGGCGATCTGGCGCACGGCGGTGCTCGATACGGCGCAGCTACGCGTGGCCGGTGTGATCGTCGACGAAATCCAGAGCCTGCCGCGCGAACGTCTGGGCTTGCCGATGCCCCTCGACAGCCGCTTGCAGCGCATCGCCCATGCGCTCGCCGAGGACCTCGCGGACAAACGCCGGTTGGAACAGTGGGCCGAGTGGGCCGCCATGTCGCCGCGTACCTTGAGCCGCCGCTTTGTCGACGAGACTGGCTTCAGCTTTGCCGAATGGCGGCAACAAGCACGCCTCTTGCGCGCACTCGAAATGCTGGCCGCGCAGACGCCGGTCACGAGCGTGGCGCTCGAGCTCGGCTACGACAACGTGAGCGCTTTCATTGCGATGTTCAAGCGCGCCATGGGCACCACGCCGAGCCGCTATTTCCATTCAAACAACGGAAATTCCGCGCGAACGCCCTCTTCTGCAGGCAGCGAAGACGAAGACGCCACATAGCGCTCGCGATTGCCGTTGGCCTGGCACCGGAAGACTGGCTCAACTACAGGCTTCTCCACTGTGGGCGCAGTCAAAGTGCAGGCGTGCGTGTTGAAAGGTATGATGGTTCCCCGCGCGCCCTGCCCCACCGCCAGCGCGCGACCCGCGGTAGCGGCGGAGATTGGCCGGCGTCGCAACCGCGCGCACGAAGTACGTGCCCGAAACCGAATCTAACCACGGAGTGAACGATATGGCTTTGCACAAGGCAGTTTTGGTAGCAGTGGCACTCGCAGCATGTATCGACGCGCACGCACAGGTCGCCGGCACTCAGCCTCTGAGCGTCACGGTCGAGCAATCGCAGGCGCTTCTGCAAGGCTGGAGCGTGAAGAAGAGCGTGCTGGGCAAATCGGTCTATAACGACCAGAACGAAAAAATCGGCTCGGTCAAAGATCTGATCGTGGCACCGGACGGCTCTGTTTCGGCGGCCATCCTCGCAGCAGGCGGTTTCCTCGGCGTCGCCACGCATGACGTCGCGGTACCCATCGCCGCGCTCGACATTCGCGGCGGCAATCTGTATCTGCCGGGTGCCACCAAGGATGCCCTGAAGGCAACGCCTGAATTCCAGTACGCGAAGGTGCAATCGCCGCCCAAGCCGAAGAAGGTTCAGGCGCAGTGAAGCCACAGTAACCTGCAGTGATCTGTTCTCAGCAGTCCTGAGCCGAGGTTGTTGCGGCTGGCATGGCCAGCCGCGACTCAACCGCAACCTCAACCGCCGCTCACCGGTTCGAGCTTCGCGCTCAAATGCCCGGCCCATCAAGTCCCTTTCCTGCCCTGAATTTCGCTCTCCGCCCCATAACGCCTTGCCCATAACCGGGATATTGCTCCGGCCATGAGCCATTGCCAGCAAGGCCGCGCCAGTAGCAACAGTAAATACCCCAAATTGACCTGCGTTATATCCAGCCATATATTTCGAACGCGGTACGAAACGAGGGACCTGCATCAGATGTCCAAGGAAATTATCGACTCTCACCTCATCAAGGTTCTGCATACGCTGCTCACCCAGTCCAGCGTATCGCGCACCGCGACCTTGCTTGGGCAGTCGCAGCCAACGGTCAGCGTCGCACTGCGCAAGCTGCGTGAAATGACCGGCGATCCGTTGCTGGTTCGCAGCGGCAGCCGGATGGTCCCGACCAGTCACGCGTTGACGCTGATCGACCCTGCCGCACAGGCGCTCAGCAGCATCGCCGCCATCCTGCACCCGACCACCACGTTCGATCCCGCCACCACGAACCGCACTTTCCGGATCGGCTCGCCGGATTATCTGGACGTCTTCTTCGTCCCGGCGATTGTCGATGCTTTCCATAACGAAGCGCCGGGCGCGAAGCTTGAATTCAAGCATCTGATGATGGTCGACGGCGGCTATGAGCACGGCCTCGAAAGCGGCTTCCTCGATCTGGTGATCGGCAACTGGCGCACGCCGCCCGAACATCTGCACCTGCAGCCGCTGTGCAAGGACGAACTGGTGTGCCTGCTGCGTGCCGGTCATCCGATCAAGCCGGGCCGGCTTACCAAAGCCATTTATCAGGAGGCCGAACATCTGGCCGTCACCACCTACAACACGACTGCCTGGGGCACGATCGACGTCGAACTGGCCCGCAACGGACTATCGCGCACGGTGACCACCACGCTACCCTATTTCGGCATGGCGCCGTACGTGCTGGCTCGCTCGAATCTGCTGTTTACCACCACACGTGCGCTCGCCACGCACTACACCGGCATGCTGCCGTTGCGCATCGAGCCGATCCCCGGCGGCGCCCAGCCGCTAACGTACTACCAGCTTTGGCACGACCGGACCCATCGCAGCGCTGCGGCTATGTGGCTGCGCAAACTGGTGGCGAACGTGGCGAAGAATCCGCTGGTTTAGCGGTATCAACGGACAGATTGTCCGGTTCGCTACAAAGCGGGCATCGCTGTGCATAAAAAAGCGCCGCAAGCGAGGCTTGCGGCGCGATGCGCGGGATCGGTAGCGTTGAGAGATGACAGGCCCTGTACGCGACCGATCCGGCGCGAGGCGTGGTCGGTCAGACGGAAGCTTTTATGTTTTGTTATTGAGGTTGCGCTACACCGCGGCAGCGGCAGCGGCAGCCGCAGCGAGCTCCTTGAGCAGGGCCGCCTTGTCGGCCGTTGCCGCCCCGACCAGCGCGAAGCCAATCGGCTGGCCGCTGTGCAGGTGATGACAAACGGCACGAGCGCTGTGCACAGTGTCGTGCGAAGCGGAGTCGATGCGCCATTCGCCCTCTCCCTCTGGCACAACCACCACAGCGGGCGCAGCCGGGGTTTTGATGACCACCGGCATCACCGGAAACTCGACACGCGTCGGTTGTCCGCTCAGCGTGCGCGCCAACGCGCGTGCAGCGTGCATGATAGGCAGCACATACGGCTGCACTTTGCCCTCGAGCGCCGCGCAGTCGCCGAGCGCGTACACATCCTCGGCGCTGGTACGGCACCAGGCATCGGTGCGAATGCCCTGATCAACGACAATCCCGGCGTCGGACGCCAGCGCCGTGCGCGGAACCAGACCGATCGCGGACAGGACGACATCTGCAACGACCGCCTCACCGTTGTCGAGCGTCAACCTGTAACCGCTCAGCACACGGTCCACCGCTGCGACACCGCGCCCAATATGAAAGCGGACACCTCGCTCGCCCAACGCCTTTTCAAAGACTGCTCCGACTCGCTCGGGCAGCAGACGCGCCAGCGGTGAACCGGCAGGGTCGATCAACGAGACGGCGTAACCGGCGGCACACAGGTCATTGGCAAACTCGCAGCCAATCAGGCCCGCACCAAGAATCGCCACCGATGCGCATCCGGCCAGCGCCTGCCTGAAGCGGTCATAGTCGGCGAGATCATTGACAGAGAGAATCTGATCCGCCCCGTCGCCGTCGATCCGCAAGCGTCGCGGGTCAGCTCCTGTAGCGAGCACCAGTTTGCTGTAACGCAGCGGTTCACCGTCCACCGCGATCTTGTGTTCGCCCGGCAGAATCCGCTCGACACGCTGATGCGTGCGGACCTCAGCGTTAAGCTGCTGCGCCATCGCCGCCGCGTCGAAGCTCGCCAACGCGCGGGCATCCTTTTTCATCGCCAATGCGTTGGACAGCATCGGCTTCGAATAGAAGCTGCCGTTATCCTGACTGAGCAGAATCATCGGCACCGCAGCGTCGAGCTTGCGCAACTCGCGTGCAACCGTATAGCCCGCCAAACCCGTGCCGACGATTACCACCGGCTCTTGCATTTGATTCGATTCGTTGCTGCTCATACGCTCACCAGTTGCATTTCGAAGTCGTGCTTGCCGGTCGCGCAATCGGGGCAGATCCAGTCTTCCGGCACATCGTCCCAGCGCGTACCTGGCGCCAGACCGGCTTCAGGCAGGCCCAATGCCTCGTCGTAGCGAAACCCGCAGATCACACATTCCCAGATTTTCATGGCCATTCTCCCGATTGCCGACTAACGCACGTAGACCTGACCGAGGCCGATCTCTGCCAACGCGCGACGGTAGGCGCCCGACGAGCGGTCGGCAAGAATCGGCGCCTCTGCCGTGCGGTCGATCGGCAAGTCTTCCGGACGCTGCTGCTCGACGATTGCACGATCTTCTTCGAAGACCTGACGGTTGAACGCGTAGACGTCCTCGAGCGGCAAGTCCTTATCGAAGTTTCTGACGATCGGCACAAACAGTCGCGTCGAGCGCGCGGAGACCGGGCTTGCCGCGTTCAGAATCGACAGGCGCCCACCCTCAGGAAAGTGAACAGTAAGGCATGCGAAGAAAGGCACGTCGACTTCGAAGATACGCCGCCACAAAAACCCGTCCGGTGCGCGATGCCGCATCGACTTCGGAAAGTTGCTGACATCGCTGATGTATTCGGCATGCATGCCACGTTCGCGCCGCTCCACCGAATACTGCGGCACAAAGGGATTTTCTCGATCGGCAAAGCTGTCGTGGTGAATCCACGCAAAATGCGCGACGTCGATAAAGCCCTCGGTTTGCCGCCCCGCGGATGCCCGGATGTCGATCGACGGCGGCAGGATCTGCTGATAATCGGGGTCGCTCCACGCAGGGAACGCAGGCAACGGTTCCGTGCCGCCACCGAGCGATACCCACACGAGCCCATAAGCTTCCTGGGTCGCATAGGTGGTCAGATGCAGGCGCTCCGGAATCGGACCATCGCCCTGCGAAGGAATGTGCTTGCACTTGCCGTCCGAACCGTAAGCCAGGCCGTGATACGGGCACACCAGGTTGCCGTTTTGGACCCAGCCCTGGCTCAGCGGTGCGCCGCGATGCGGACAGATATCGCGTGCCGTCACAAGCGGGCTATCCGCCTCGTTGCCGGCACGAAACACCACCAGCGGTTCGTCCAGCAGGGTCACGCTGATGGGGTTTTCTTTCACGTCGGCCGCGAAAGCCACCGGATGCCAGTAGCGGCTGAGAATCTCCCAGTCGTGGCTATCGAACGTGCAGTTGCGCGGCAGATTGGGGGAACGTTGAAACGTCAAAGGGGCTACGTTGGGGGATGTCATGTGTGTCCTCTCCATTGCTGACGTGGATTCGTCGCAGCCGCTCTACGGTCGGGCTGCGTGGACACAACAATAGCGGGATGCGGCAGGCGAACCCATCCCCCGGGGAGCATCTACTCTATGTATGGATTGGCATAGGATGACGCGCGATGACTGCGTGCATCTCTACTTCACCGCGGCACGGCCCCACGCGAGTTCGACGAAGACCCGGCACAATGCCTCCATCCCCTTGGCGTCCTCGGCGTCGAAACGCGCAACCAGCGGGCTGTCGACGTCCCAGACACCGATCAGCGAGCCGTCGGCGGCGATCAGCGGCACCACGACTTCCGACTGCGACGCCGAATCGCAAGCGATATGTCCGGGAAACTCATGAACGTCACGCACAACCTGAGTCGCGCGAGTTTGAGCAGCCGTGCCGCACACGCCCTTGCCGAGCGCGATACGCACACAGGCCGGCTTGCCCTGAAACGGCCCGACCACCAGTTCGATGCCGTCGAAGAAATAAAAACCCGCCCAGTTCAAGCCGTCCAGCGAGTTGAACACGAGCGACGAGAAATTCGCCGCGTTGGCGATGCGATCGGTCTCGTCGGCGAGCAGCGAGCGGGCCTGAGCGACCAGCTCTTCATACTGAGCAGCCTTGGAAAGTTGGGTTGAAGCGGTAGAAACCTGAAACATGATGCCGTCCGTAGCGGATACCAAAGGAGCGGAGCGGCCACCGGCTTTGCGCGCCGGTCCGGCCGCTCCTGCGTTATGCGAACGCGTATCTTACGCTCGTCGAGTCGGCGCGGCATCGGTGCCGCCATCGGCGGCTGGGTTCGTATCGTCATGACAGCACGACCCAGCCCGGCCGGCGACCGCCGCCGGCACGTCGTACTCCAGCTTCGGGTACCAGTCCTTGCCACGACCACCCGGCGTCATGTCGAGCAAGGTCCAAAGCGGCATGATATCGGGGGCGCCCCGCGGATCCTGACCGGGATCGGCCGTCTGCGGTCCCATCTCCTCGCCCCAGAAATGCCGCAGCACGCCACCGGCGCGCGTGAAGACGTTGAACGCCGGGGTGTCGTCGCCGTCCGGATCTTCATTGGCGTAATCGCGATTGAAGCTGTTGCCACCCGACGAATAGAGCCTCAGGTGACGCCAGCCCCGTTCGCTTTTGAACGCTACCAACCGCTCGATAGGTGATCGCGCAACCACCGCGAACGCCACCCTCTGCAAAATATCGGGCATCTGGCCGTCGAGAGCACTCAGACACGACGTGCACATCGGACATGAGCGTGCAGTCTTCGGACCGTACATCCAGTTGTAGACGATCAGGGTGTCGTGGGCGCCGAACATCTCTGAGAGCGTCGCCGGTCCGTGTTCGCCGTCGAAGCGGTACTCCTGCGGCACCTTACCGCCCGTCGGTAAAGCGCGACGCAGGGCGGCCACCCGCTCGATATGGCGGCGCAATTCGATTTCTTCCGCCAGCAACGCATTGCGGGCCTCGCGATAGCGCGCGTCTTCGCCCGGAAATCGCCGCGGCGACTGCGCCAGCACCCGGGCCGGTTTCAGGCCCTGGGCAAATCCATCCGTGTAAATCATCCGTTACCTCCTGCCTGGTTTCGAGGAAATAAGGGCGTGAAAACGGTTTGATGCGTGGCTTGCCGTTGCCGCATGACCGCCTATACCGCCCTACCTACACGACGAACGGGATATCGAAGAATCGACAGCATCACCCAACAAATCCCTGACATGCCAACGTAATCAAGCATTACAGGTTGCCGGCCACTACGCGCAGGGATATTGTCCATATAATCTGAAAGACGCACCGAAGCGGTCGGCAATGGTGGGGGACCAGGTTTTCGCCATGCCGGCCGCAGATCAAAAACTGACTCCGGGGTCAAACCGTGCGCCGTCCGCCGAAGCTGACATACCTCGCGCTGATCGCCGTTTCGCTCGTGTGCTTGCACGTCATATGTCTACTGGCATTTCGTGCGCAGGCCACGGTCGTCACCTATCCGTTCCTGGTGCTGGCGCCTTTGCTTGCCTGCGTCAGTTGCTGCTGGCGCGCCGCGACCGAGCATCCCGCGTCGCGTTCGCCCTGGATTCTGCTGAGCGCCGGGATGTTTTTGTGGACGTTCGGCATCTTCCTGAGTGCCTGGGAAGATATTTTCCAGCACATTCCGCAAAGCGCCGCGTGGTTCTCCGATTTCTCATTCTTCCTGTATGGCGTGCCGGTTCTGCTCGCCATTTCGTCGGTGTCGGACAAGCAACGCATCCCCTTCTTCATCTGGATGGACGCGGCCCAGGCGCTGCTGACAGGCTTTCTCGTATATGTGAGCATTTTCTCCGTTGTGCCGTTTTCCGACACCCCGCTCGAGCCGGTCTCGGCTACGACTCTCGTGCTGACTTATAACGCAGAGAACGTCATTCTCGCGATCGCTGCGAGTCTGCGTCTGCTTGCCCAGCCGCGCGGACAGGAGCGCAGATTCTATGCCCTGCTGTTCTGCTTCCTGTGGATCTACGCAGTTACGGCCTACGTCTATAACAACTGGGCCGCCACGAACGATGGGCACGCACCGATGGACGTGCTCGTCGATCTGCCGTTCCTGTTTCTCGCCGTGGCAGCCGTGGCGTCGCGGCCGTCGCGCCCCCTACTCGAGGAGGTCAAGCACAAGCAGGCGCTCGCGCTGTTCATCGAGAACGTCAGCCCGATCTTCTATACGGTGGCCCTGCTCGCGCTCAGCATCTCACTGATACATGAGCATTTCTATGCAGGAACGGTGGGGATTTTCACGGCTCTCGTGGTCTATGCAACGCGCTCGACCACGCTGCAGGCCCGCTATATCCGCGTGCAACGCGAGCTGCACGTGGCACGCGACCGGCTCGAACAGATGGCCCTCACCGACGCGCTGACCAATACCGCCAATCGCCGCCGTTTCGACGACGCGCTGACGCTCGAGTGGAATCGCGCCATCCGCAACCGGCACCCGCTCGCGCTGCTGCTGATCGATATCGACTACTTCAAGATGCTCAACGACCGCTATGGCCATCCCGCAGGGGACCGGTGTCTCGTTTCCGTAGCGCTTGCGCTGCAGTCGGCGTTGCCGCGCAGTGGCGATCTGCTCGCCCGCTACGGCGGCGAGGAATTTGCGGCCATTTTGCCGTCTACCGATGAAGCCGGTGCACGCCTGGTAGCCCTAACGATGCAGGACGCAATCCGCGCACTGAAAATCCGCAACGAGACCTCCACGGGGCTCTTTGTCACCGTCAGCGTCGGCATCGCGGTGTTCGAATCGGCGCATGCCGGCACCGCTGAAATCATCGAGGCCGCCGACCAGGCGCTCTACCGGGCCAAGCAGCTCGGCCGCAATCGCATAGAAGCGACTGCACAGCACGATTTCCTGCGCAATGGCACGCAGTAGGCTTGCGGCCGGCACACGGCAAGTAGTGGTTTGAAGCGCCCGCGCCGCGCTGGTGTGAGCTTCGGCCTCAGAGCGATTCAACTTGAACTTCCACCTCTTCAAAGCGCTTCCACCGATAGATAGCCGCCGAAAGCAACCAGCTGACGATAAACACGCCGACGATCCCGTAGCCAATAAGGCCGAAATTGTCGTTCAGGCTGCCGATGAAACCCCAGAACGCGCCCGACAGATGCAACTGGTCGGCGAGCAAGCCAAGCCCTTCGATCCCACCTACCAGCAACGCCACCACGACCGAAATCGTGGTGATGGTGATGTTGTAGTAAAGCTTGCGAATCGGCTTCACGAAGGCCCAGCCATACGCACCCAGCATGAGAATACTGTCGGTGGAATCGATCAGCGTCATGCCCGCGGTGAACAGCACCGGAAATACCAGGATCGACCAGATCGGGAGCCCTTGCGCCGCACTCGCTGCGGAAATGCCCAGCAAGCCGACTTCGGTTGCGGTGTCGAAGCCAAGCCCGAACAGAAAACCCAGCAAATACATATGCCAGCTTTTGGTGATCAGACGGAACAGCGGGCGGAAAATGCGCGCGAGGAAACCGCGGTTGTTCAGCAGCAGGTCGAAGTCTTCGTCGTTGTAGGGTTCGCCGTTGCGCACACGGCGAAACGCGCGGATCACCGAGCGCAGGATCACGAGGTTCATCAGCGCAATCGCAAACAGAAAGAGCGTGGAGACGATCGTGCCGATCACCGCGCCGACTTCCTTCAGCCCGTCCATGCGGCTTTGCAGCGCCAAAGCCGTGGCGGCTATGCCCGCCGAGGCCAGCACCACAATGGTGGAGTGCCCAAGCGAAAACATCAGTCCGATGCTGACCGGCCGCTTGCCGGCCTGCATCAGCTTGCGGGTCACGTTGTCGATGGCGGCGATGTGATCGGCATCCACCGCGTGCCGCAAGCCGAACGAATAAGCCAGCAGGCTCGTGCCCATTAGCAGCGGATAGTGGTGAAACGCGATGAAGGCCCACAGCCAGGCGGCAATGTTGAACACCAGCAGGAAGCCGTAGAGCCCGAAGATTTTCCGCCTCAATTGACCACCGCCTCCGCCCACCAACGCTTTCATCAGATCCGTCACTGCCTGCCTCCCTGCATGCCTGGGTCGACAGCTTGCCACCATGGCCCACTGTCGCGCTCTTGAAGTTGTCCGCCACAATAGTACTTTTTTCAAAAAAGATCATATCGATCCTGTTCCGTTTAGCATGCGGGACGGGCACTAACGGGCCAGCAAGCGCGGCACGCGCGGCGAGTGCCATAATCGAGGGCTACGACCGTGCCTTCAGGAGAGCATTTTGAGCAGCATCGACAATCATTTACATGACCGCGAAGTCGGCGTGGCCGACCTGACCCAGGATACGACCCGTATCGACGACGTGCGGATCGGCGCGGTACGCCCGCTCATTTCACCGGCACTCCTGCAGGACGAACTGCCCGTGCCTTCGGGCGTGCAGAGGCTCGTCGAGCAAAGCCGCGTGGCGATTGCCGACATCCTGCATGGCCGCGACGACCGGCTGGTGGTGGTGGTCGGTCCATGTTCGATCCACGACCACGACCAGGCACTCGACTACGCGCGCCGCCTCAAGCACGCCGCGGACGCGCTGAGCGAAGACCTGCTAATCGTAATGCGCGTGTACTTTGAGAAGCCCCGCACCACGGTGGGCTGGAAAGGCTATATCAACGACCCGCACCTGGACGGTACTTTCCGCATCAACGAGGGACTGCGCCGGGCGCGCCAGCTGCTGCTGGAAATCAGCGAGCTGGGATTGCCCACCGCCACCGAATTCCTCGACCTGCTGAGCCCGCAATACATCGCCGATCTCGTGGCGTGGGGCGCAATCGGCGCACGGACCACCGAGAGCCCGAGCCATCGTCAGCTTGCTTCGGGCATGAGCTGCCCGATCGGCTTCAAGAACGGCACCGACGGCGGCGTGCAGATCGCCGCCGACGCGATCGTGGCGGCGCGCGCCAGCCACGCCTTCATGGGCATGACGAAGATGGGCATGGCGGCGATCTTCGAAACGCGCGGCAACGACGACGCACACGTGATTCTGCGTGGTGGCAAGAAAGGGCCGAACTACGACAGCGCGTCAGTAGAAGAGAGTTGCGCAGCGCTCAGAAAGGCGGGCTTGCGCGAGCAGGTCATGATCGACTGTTCGCATGCCAATTCGGGCAAGTCGCATCTGCGTCAGATCGAGGTAGCGCAGGATCTGGCGCAGCAGCTCACGCAAGGCGAGAAGCGCATCGTCGGCGTGATGATCGAGAGCAATCTGGAGGAAGGCCGTCAGGACCTGAAACCAGGCGTGCCGCTGCGCTGCGGCGTGTCGATCACCGATGCGTGTCTGAGCTGGGTGCAAACCGAGCCCGTGCTGGACACACTGGCCAAGGCGGCGCGCGAACGCCGCGCACGCTGACCGCCTGAAGCGCCTTTCGTCTTAAAAAAATTCTTGAGTGAAGCGATCGCTTCATGTACCGTTCGCTTCATGGTACGAAAAGACGAACTGATTGCCAAGGCGCTCGACTACCTTCTCGAAAACGGCGTAGCCAACCTGTCGCTACGCCCGTTGGCCGAGCAGATCGGCAGCAGTTCGCGCCTGCTGATCTACCACTTCGGCACCAAAGACGACCTGATCACCACGGTGATGGACGAGGCGCGTCGGCGCATCCAGCAGTCGCTTGAAGCGATGATGCGCGCCGCCGGCAATGCCAGCGGCATGATGACGTTCTGGAAGTGGTCGGTCGATCCGCAAAACAGCCCGTATATCCGGCTGTTTTTCGAAGTACACATGCTGGCCATGCAGAACCCGGCCGCCTACGCGCGCTATGTGGAACGCAATTCGGCGAGCTGGCAAACCCTGATTGAAGGTGCGCTGCCGCCCGTTCCGGATCGCCCTGCGGTGGCGCTGCTATGCGGTGCCGTCATAGACGGTCTGATGCTGGAATTTCTCAGCAGCGGAGATCTTAGTCGTACTACGCAAGCGCTCGAGATTTTTGGTTCGATGCTGAAGGCGCGCCTCGCCGCCGGCAACCCGTCCTGAACGCCCCACCCTCATTCGATAAGGGACCACCTCGATGGAAAACCTTGCAAACGCAGAGTCACACGCTCCTGTGCGGTTTCGCTTCCGCGACATCTGGAAAGGTCCCGACGGTTTGCGAACCGGCTGGGCGATCCTCGCTTTCTACCTGATTTACGCGGGGGTGATCTTCGCAATCGGCTGCCTCGCTTACGTATTGCATCATCCGTTTCGGCGACCCAGCAATCTGACGCCGGGTATCGCGATCGTGGGCGGGGTCATGAATTGCTGCGCGGTCCTGGCCGCCACCTTGGCCATGAGCAGGATCGAGCGGAAATCGTGGCTCGACTATGGCTTGCGAGCCTCACGCCCGCTGCTCCAGCTTGCGCAAGGAGCGTTCTGGGGCATAGCGGCCATCTCGGCGATGATGGGCCTGCTGGCGCTCACGCACGGGGTACAGATCGAATTCTCGGGAGCGTCCGCCCAGTCGCTGCTCGAATCGGGCTTGCTATGGGCCGTCGTGTTTGCACTGGTGGGATTCAACGAGGAGCTGACCTTCCGCGGCTACGCTTTTTTCCGGCTGACGCGTGGGACTCGCCCGCTTGTCGCGGCAGTCGTTCTGTCACTGCTGTTTGGCGGCGTCCACCTGACGAATCACGGCGAGACGGCGATTGGCATCGCTCAGGCGGCCACGTTCGGCCTCGTCGCCTGCCTCGCCATATGGCGCACGGGTTCGCTATGGTGGGCGATCGGTTTGCACGCGGCGTGGGATTGGGGCGAGACGTTCCTGTTCGGTACCGCGAACAGCGGTCTGACTGCACAAGGGCAATGGCTGATCAGTCATGCCACCGGGCCGGCCTGGCTGAGCGGTGGGACGGTCGGACCTGAAGCCAGCGTGCTGGTGTTTCCTGTGATGGCTATGGTGGCGCTGATTGCCATGAAGACCTTGCCGCAAGTCGAAAAGCCGTAGCGCACGCCGCGCAGCCAGCGGCCTGAGGCTATCGCGCAGGCTAGCTCATCCGACTCATCTGCCGCCTGTCAACGCCCCGCCGGGGCCGGCTCGGGCGTCACGCCGTGACCACTGACGACGCTGCTGCGCTCGACGGTCATAACGGGCTCGCGCACCGTTTGCACTTCCTGCGCCGCCTGTACGTCGACCCGCGGCGCATCGACCGAAAACGCGAACATGTTGACGCCGTTCGCGCTCTCGACCGACACCTTGCCGCGGTGCATCTCCGCGATCGCCTTGACGATCGCGAGACCCAGGCCGTGATTCTCGCGGCTATTCGTGCGCGACTCTTCTGCCCGATAGAAGCGGTCGAACAGATGATCCAGTCTCGACGGGTCGATCGACTGACCCGGGTTCGCCACCGCGATGCGCACCTGGTCCTCATGG
>Ga0302234_10000844_pt1 | contig 22797 bp, 20 predicted proteins | sample II_Palsa_N3_2_FD_193576 | JGI IMG/M metagenome (GOLD analysis project Ga0302234, IMG submission 193576) | Peat permafrost microbial communities from Stordalen Mire near Abisko, Sweden - II_Palsa_N3_2 | ecosystem: Environmental > Terrestrial > Soil > Palsa > Peat permafrost | place: Sweden... | reverse complement strand
GGTATCGAAGCGTGGTCGCGCAAACATCATTTCCCAATGAATACCGATGCATTTGGCCTTGTAGGGGTCGCCGATATTCAGTGCGCCGGAGGGTTCGACGATCAAGCCGACGTGGCCCTGCGGCGCAAGCAGTTCGCCAATCGTTTCCCAATAGCGTTCGGTGTCCGCCAGGTTGAGTACGGCATCGATCTGCTTGAAACCCAGCGTCGCGAGTTGTGCCGCCAACGGCTGGCGATGATCGATCACATGGTGTGCGCCCATCTTGCGGCACCACGCGATCGTTTCCGGGCGCGAAGCGGTAGCGATGACGGTGAAACCTGCGCGACGCGCCAACTGCGTCGCGATGGAGCCGACCCCGCCGGCACCGCCGATGATCAGCAGCGATTTGCCTTCGCCACCGTGTTCGCTATCGAATGGCATGCGCTGGAACAACAGTTCCCACGCCGTGATCGTGGTCAGCGGTAATGCTGCGGCCGCGGTCAAATCCAGCGATTGCGGCGCATGACCCACCAGGCGCGCATCGACCAGCTGATACTCGGCATTGCTGCCGGACCGGGTGACGTCGCCGGCGTAGTACACGCGGTCGCCAGGCTTGAAACCGGCCACCGCGGCGCCTACCGCCTCGACCGTTCCCGCCGCATCGTAACCCAGTACTTTGGGCGTTGCTTCGACCTGCGGTTTCGGCGAACGCAGTTTGGTATCTACGGGATTTACCGATACGGCTTCGATGCGCACCAGCAAGTCATGCTCGCCCGCAACCGGCTTTGCCAGCTCCACATCCATCAAGGAATTTGTATCGTCGATCGACAGGTAATGGGTAAGGCCAACAGCTTTCATGGAGAAACTCCGAACAAGGTTCGCAAAGGATTCAGACGGCCGGCGGATTACGTTCGGTGAACTGACCATTCCAATACGGGTAGTAGGGGTAAGGTGGCGTGACGGCACTGGCAACATCCAGTTTGGCGACCTGTTCGCTGCTGAGATTCCAGCCGACCGCATCGAGATTCTGCCGCAGCTGCTCTTCGTTGCGTGCGCCGATCAGCACCGTCGACACCGTGGGACGTTGCAGTAGCCAGTTCAGTGCGACCTGCGGAACGCTCTTGCCTGTCTCTGCAGCAATGGCGTCCAGTGCATCGACGACGCGATATAGCCGCTCCTCGTCCACCGGCGGCGCGAAGTTGGCGGTGTCATGCAGACGGCTACTCGCGGGCAGCGGCTGGCCGCGGCGGATCTTGCCAGTGAGGCGCCCCCAGCCGAGCGGGCTCCACACCACCGCGCCGACACCCTGGTCCAGGCCCAACGGCATCAACTCCCACTCGTAGTCGCGACCGATCAGCGAGTAATAGGTCTGGTTCGCCACAAAACGCGAATAGCCGTAGCGATCCGCCGCGGCCTGCGATTTCATCAGCTGCCAGCCGGAGAAATTCGATGCACCGAGGTAGCGCACCTTGCCGGCGCGAACGAGGTCGTCGAGCGTCGACATCACGCTTTCCACCGGCGTCATCGCGTCGAAGTGGTGCAGTTGCAAGAGATCGATATAGTCGGTGTCGAGGCGCTTGAGTGCGCGCTCCACGCCACTGATGAGATGATGACGCGACGCACCGACGTCGTTTGGGCCATCGCCTGCGCGCAGTGTGATCTTGGTGGAAATAATCGCCTGATCGCGCCGGCCTTTCAGCGCCGCGCCGAGAATCGATTCGGACGCACCATCCGAATAGACGTCCGCCGTGTCATACAGGTTGACGCCGGCGTCGAGGCAGATGTCGATGAGGCGTTTCGCCTCCGCGATATCGGTGTTGCCCCAGGCGCTGAATAAGGGCCCCTTGCCACCGAAGGTGCCGGCGCCGAAGCCGAGCACGGGGACCTTGAAGCCAGAATGGCCGAGATAGCGATAGTCCATGGGGTGGCTCCATTGTGGTGAGTGAATGATGGTTTGACGCGTGTCCTAGGTCTGCGCGCAGGCGACAGCCAATGCGGGGCGACGTGCGCGTTCCAGACGCAGGCTCCACAGCGCAACAGCGAGACCGCCCACCGTCACCAGTGCTGCGACCCAGGTCACCGAGCCCAGGCCTGGGCCGCGCTCGATCACTACGCCGCCAAGCCAGGCGCCCAGTGCATTGCCGAGGTTGAAGGCGCCGATGTTGAGGCTCGATGCCAGGCTTTGTGCGCCATGGGCTTTTTGCAGAACCCAAAGCTGAAGAGGCGGCACGGTGGCGAACGCCGCCACACCGAGTAGCCCGACAAAAATCACGGTGAGTGTCCGGTCGTGCAGAACGAACGTCATCGCAGCCAGCACAACGGCAAGGGTCGTCAGCGTCGCCAACAGCGCCGGCAGCAGGCGACGATCGGCGAGGCGACCGCCGAACAGGTTGCCAGCGATCAGGCCCACGCCGAACACCAGCAGGATCGGCGAAACGGCGCTGTCGGCGAAGCCAGTGACCCGCGTCAGGATCGGCTGGATGTAGGTGAACACGGTAAACACTCCGGCAAAACCAAGCACGGTCATCAGCAGGCCGAGCAGCACGGGTGGCTGCGCGATCATCTTCAATTCCGCACGCACATCGATCGGCGACGCGTCGCCCTTCGCCGTCGGTACCAGCGTGGCGATCACCAGGGTCGCCATCACACCGATGGCTGCCACCGCCCAGAACGTGGCACGCCAGCCGAAATGCAGGCCCAGCCACGCGCCAGCCGGCACGCCCAACAAGGTGGCTACGGTGAGCCCGGTGAACATGACCGAGATGGCTGAGGCCTTGCGATCCTCCGCGACCAATCCGGTGGCGACCACCGCACCCACTCCGAAGAACGTGCCATGCGCCAGCGAGGTGATCACTCGCGCCAGCATCAGTACGCCGTAATTCGGTGCCAGCGCGCAGGCCACGTTGCCGATGGTGAAGATCACCATCAGCGCCACCAGAACCGCCTTTCGCGGCATCCGGCTGGTCAGCACGGTGAGCAGTGGCGCACCCACGAACACACCCAGCGCATAGCCGGAAATCAGCAGTCCCGCCGCGGCAATGCTGACGTGGAGATCGGTGGCCACTTGCAGCAATAGCCCCATGATCACGAATTCGGTCGTGCCGATTCCGAATGCGCCAGCTGTCAGCGCGTACAGCGCCAGCGGCGTGCGGGATCGGGCAGTGGGGGCGATGGCCATGACTACAAACCGAGTGGGGGATAGAGCCGCCAGCTTAGGCGCTTGTCTTTTTGTCAAAAACCACCAAGATGGCTAATCATCTTCAACAAATGGTTGATAGTCATGGATCGCGTCGGCGACCTCAGCCTATTCCTGCGGGTGCTCGATCTGGGTTCGATCAGCGCTGCGGCGCGTAGTCTCGATCTCTCCGTGGCGGTCGCCAGCCAGCGCTTGAAGCGGCTTGAGCGCGACCTAGGCGTGCGTCTGCTGCATCGGACCACGCGTCAGTTGCATGCAACGCCGGAAGGGGCTGCGCTGGCCGCACAGGGGCGCTCCCTGGTGGAGGATCTGGAAGCGTTGACCAGCGGCTTGCGCCAGGCTGGCACCGAGGTCAGCGGCACACTGCGCGTCACCATGTCGGCGTCGTTCGGCCGTCAATACATCTCGCCTTTGCTGCCGGAGTTCCTCGCGCGGCATCCGCGAGTGAAGCTAAGCGTCAACCTCAACGACCAGATGCAGGATCTGGTCGCCTCCGGCTTCGACCTGGCGATACGGATCGGTGCGCTCGACGATTCTGGCCTGGTGGCGCGCCGGCTCGCCAGCAATCGCCGCGTGCTGTGCGCCTCACCGGCCTATCTGGAGCAGCACGGGCGTCCGCGCACCCCGGCGGAGCTGGCGACGCATGATTGCCTGTTACTGGTTGGTAGCCAGGGCAGGCAGGACGTGTGGCGCTTCACCGATCCGGCGGGTCTAGAACTGACGCAACGGGTGCATGGCCGCTTCGAGAGCAACCTTGGTGAACTGCTGCGTGATGCGGTTCTGGCCGGGCTGGGCATCGCACTGCATTCGGTCTGGCATGTGCATGACGATCTGCGTAGCGGACGATTGCAGGTCGTGCTGCCGGACTATTCGATTGCCGAGACCGGCATTCACGCTGTCATGCCGCAGCGGCGGCTTGTGCCACCCCGGGTGCGTGCATTCGTCGATTTTCTCGCCGAACGATTCGGCGATCATCCACCGTGGGAGATGTGACGCGCGAACGACGAGTTAGCGGCCGCAAAAAAACGGCGCCGCGTTTTCGATAAAACGCCGCGCCGCAGATTCAAGCCAGCATCAACGCTTGTCGTGCTGGTAGCGCTCGACGCCGGCCAGGATTTCGGCCTTCGCCTCTGTGGCGCCAACCCAACCCTCGATCTTCACCCATTTGCCTTTCTCCAGATCCTTGTAGTGCTGGAAGAAGTGGCCGATGCGCTCCAGCCAATGCGGCGATACGCCCTTGATGTCGTCGATGTGCGCGTAGCCCGGAAAGATCTTCGGTGCCGGCACCACGATCAGTTTCTCGTCGCTGCCGGCTTCGTCGGTCATCTTCAGCATGCCCACCGGCAGGCAGCGGATCACGGAACCCGGGATCAGCGGCAGCGGCAGGATCACCAGCGCGTCCAGCGGGTCACCATCGCCGCCCAGGGTGCCCGGCACGTAGCCGTAGTTGCAGGGATAGCGCATCGGGGTGGACAGGATGCGGTCGACGAAGATCGCGCCGCTTTCCTTTTCCACTTCGTACTTGACCGGCTCGGCATCCTTGGGGATTTCGATGACGACGTTGATTTCGTGCGGCACGTCGCGGCCGGCGGAGACAAGATGCAGACCCATGGGATGTCCTTGCAAAGAGGGAGTAGTGGGCCGGCAAGGATACGCCAAACGCTGCTGCGTCGCAGCAATGGCTGGTCGAGGATGAGGCCGCTTATAGACGCTTCTGGGGGCGGAAAGGGCGTTCGCGCAGCCATTTGGTGGCAATCCACTTTTCGCCGCGGACCACCGGCAGGCCGGCATGCAGCGAAGTCCGGTCGCCACCTTCGTAAGCGAAATAGACGGCCGAACCGCGCCGCGCGGTAATCGTCAGGCCGATCCCCGGGAACGCGGTGCCGCCCCCGAGCTCGGGCGTATTGAGATACATCACCACGCTGGCAATGCGTTGTCCGCCCAGCTTGGTCATCGGGCCATAGCTGGGCAGGTCGGGATCGAACCAGTCGAAGTGCGGTTCGTATTCCTGACCCGGCAGGTAATGCAGGATCTGCAAACCCTCGCCATGGTTGACGGGAATGTCCAGCAGTTGCGAGAGACGCTGTTCGATCAGGCCGACCAACGGCCATTCGTTGATCGCAAAGAACGTGCCCTCGCTCGTGCGTCGCTGGTCCACCTGATAGCGGCCATCGGTGTCGACGGTAAGCGTGCGTTGCAGTCGCGGCCGCGCCAGCTCAATCAGATCGGCGCACTCCTGATCCGACAGGATGCCGTCCAGCACGCGCAGCATCGGCTCTTCCACACTCAGCGAAACGCCGATGGTGTGTCCGTCCACGATGACGTCGGGCGCTTCCGGATGCTTGGTACGCAGGCCTTGCGGAGTTTTGGGGCCAGTGGAATGAGTAGTTGCCGTCAACGCTGCCAACGGTAACTTCATCACCTCGGCGACGATGCTGCGGCTCTGCCGCGGGTTGTAGCCGTTCTCCTCCATCAGGCGTAGCACATCGGGTACGCCGTGCCCTGCGCGGGTCGTGGCAAGAATCCATTCGCGCAATTCGGGACGGATCGGACTGCTTGTACTCATGATGCAGGGACTTGGTCGGTGTGGCGGAAAAGTTTACTGCATGTGGCGTCAGCGTCGGTGCTGCCTCAGCTCGTCATCCCTGCGAAGGCAGGGACCCAGTGCTCTTGCTCATCAAGAACTTGAAGCTACTGGATCCCTGCCTTCGCAGGGATGACGAGCTAACGGGTTGTACGAGTCCCTCGGGTTGTACGAGATACCTAGGGTAGAAACGTCAAGTTATTTCAGCTGATCCCACAAGAAATCATAGGCAAGCGCATGCATCAGCGCAGCCTGTTTGTTGTCCGCACCCGCGCCATGGCCGCCCTCGAGATTCTCGTAGAACCACACGTTCGGGTAGCCCATCGCCTGCATTTTCGCCGCCATCTTGCGAGCCTGCACCGGACCGACACGGTCGTCGCTGGTGGTGGTGTAGAACAGCACCGGCGGATAGTGCGTGTCTTTCTTCACGTTCTGATAGGGCGAGAACGTCTTGATGAAGTTCCAGTCCGACGTATCCGGATTGCCATACTCCGCCATCCACGACGCACCCGCCGACAGATGGATATACCGCTTCATGTCGAGCAGCGGTACCTCGCACGCGATCGCACCGAACAACTGCGGATAGACCGTCAGCATGTTGCCCATCAACAAGCCACCGTTGCTGCCGCCTTCGGCCCCAAGGTGCTTCGCAGACGTCACCCCGCGCTTCACCAGATCTTCGGCGACCGCGGCGAAATCCTCGTAAGCGCGCGGGCGATTCGCCTTCAGCGCGGCCTGATGCCATGCCGGACCATATTCACCGCCGCCGCGGATATTGGCGACCACGTAAACGCCGCCGCGATTCAGCCACGCGCGACCGATACTGCCGCTGTAGTGCGGCTGCAGCGAGACTTCGAAACCGCCGTAGCCATAGAGCAGCGTGCGGTTGGAACCGTCCAGCTTGATTCCCTTCGGCGCGATCTCGAAGTAAGGCACGCGAGTGCCGTCTTTCGAGCTGACAAAGTGCTGGCTGACGTCGAACTTCGAGGCATCGAAAAACGTCGGGTCATGCTTGATCGTCTCGGCCGGCACGCTGCCCAGTACACCGCGTTGCAGCGATGAGGGCGCGAGATAACCGGTGACGCCGAGCCAGTATTCGTCACTGTTGTCAGGATCGGTATCAGCGATGCTGATCGTGCTCATCGCCGGTGCGTTCGGCATCGCTTCGCGCTTCCAGTCGCCAGTAGCGGTTGCCGTTGCCGGCGGCGTCAATACTTCCAGCCGGCTTTTGACATCGTCCAGCACATCGAGAATCAGGTGACGCTGGGTCCACGCGTAAGTGTCCAGCGAGGTATGCGCATCCGGCTTGAACAGCACGGTGAACTCGCGCTTGCCGGCCATGAACGCGTCGAACTTTGTCGCCAGCAAAGCGCCACCGGGGTAGGTGGTGCCGTCGATCGTCCACGGCGAACGCGTCTGCACGAGCAGCCATTCGCGATGGGCGTCAGCAGTCGCGTCGGTGGGCACGTCGACGCGGGTGAGCTTGTCGCCGACGCGCTGGTATAGCTCGCTGTGGAAGAAGTCTTTCGCGACCGTGACAAAGTCACGCTCGAAACCCGGCGTGCGATCGTGCGATGCGCTCACTGCCAGATCGCTCGGCTTGCCAGCGTATACCGTAGCTGCCGCCGTCAGTGGTGTTCCGCGTTTCCACTCTTTGGCAATGCGCGGATAGCTCGACTCGGTCATCGTGCCGGGACCGAAATCGGTACCGACATAAATCGTGTCGTCATCGATCCAGCTGACCTCGGTCTTTGCCACGGGCAGGTCGAAGCCGTCCTTGACGAAGGATTTGCCGGGGATGTCGAATTCGCGCAGGGTCACCGCGTCGCCGCCATCCGGAGACAGCGAAATCAGGCAGCGGTCGAACTTGGGCTTGAGGCATTCAACACCCTTGAACACCCAGCGTTTGTCCTCGGCCTTGTTCAAGGCGTCGATGTCCAGCAACAACTCCCACTGCGGATTGGCCTTGCGGTACTCGGCCAGTGTGGTGCGCCGCCAGATGCCGCGTGGGTGTTCCTTGTCACGCCAGAAGTTGTACAGGTGATCGCCCATGCGGCGCACGTCGGGAATCCGCGCATCGGAATCGAGCACCTCGAGAATGCTGTCACGGGTCTTGTTGAATTCGGCGTTGCCGATGAACTGCTTGGTCGTCACCGCGTTCTGGTTTTTCACCCAATCCATCGCGCGGGTGCTGTGCACATCCTCCAGCCACAGGAATGGGTCATCACTGGCCTGACTGTCGGCGGGCGCGGCGGCGGGAGGGTTGTTCTGGGCGTCGGTAGTGTTCATGCCCGTCAGTGTGACGCCGAGAGCCAACATCAGCCAGATCGATTTCATCGCAAATCCTCATGTACAGATGGATTGAGTGACGCAGCTTCGCCATCGGCCGAGCGTACCCGCAGGATGACACGGTCGCCCGTGACTAAAGTCAGGGCTCCAAAGAAAAGCCCCGCAATGAAGCGGGGCTTTCTTACAGATCGGTATGGTGAACCCCAGCCGTGCTAGCTCAAGGTCACAGCAGGGGGATCAGCAACAGGGCCACGATGTTGATGATCTTGATCAGCGGGTTTACGGCGGGACCAGCGGTGTCCTTGTACGGATCGCCGACCGTGTCGCCGGTGACCGCCGCCTTGTGCGCCTCCGAACCCTTGCCGCCGTGATGACCGTCCTCGATGTACTTCTTCGCGTTGTCCCATGCGCCACCACCGGTGGTCATCGAGATCGCCACGAACAAGCCGGTAACGATGGTACCAATCAGTACGCCGCCGAGTGCTTTCGGCCCCAACAGCAGGCCAACCACAATTGGCACGGCGACCGGCAACAGCGATGGCAGGATCATTTCCTTGATCGCTGACTTGGTCAGCATGTCCACGGCGCGCGAGTAGTCCGGCTTACCCGTACCCTGCATGATTCCCGGGATATCGCGGAACTGTCGACGAACTTCTTCCACCACCGCACCGGCAGCGCGACCGACGGCCTCCATCGCCATCGCGCCGAACAGGTACGGAATCAGTCCGCCAATCAGCAGGCCGATGATCACCATATGGTCGGAAAGATCGAACACGAACGTCTGTCCGGGATGCTCGGCTTGCAGGTTGTGCGTGTAGTCGGCAAACAGCACCAGCGCAGCGAGCGCCGCCGAACCAATCGCATAACCTTTGGTCACCGCCTTGGTCGTGTTGCCGACCGCGTCGAGCGGATCGGTGACGCCACGTACTTCCGGCGGCAGGTCGGCCATCTCGGCGATGCCGCCGGCGTTGTCGGTGATCGGACCGTAAGCGTCCAGCGCGACGATCATGCCCGCCATCGACAACATGGCCGTGGCGGCGATCGCGATGCCGTAGAGGCCGCCCAGGAAATTCGCACCCCAGATTGCCGCGCAGATCACGATCACCGGCATCGCCGTCGATTTCATCGACACGCCAAGGCCGGCAATGATGTTGGTGCCGTGGCCGGTCGTAGAGGCGGAAGCGATGTGTTGCACCGGTTTGTATTGGGTGCCGGTGTAATACTCGGTGATCCACACGATCAGCCCGGTGAGCGCCAGCCCGATCAGCGAGCAGCCCCATAGATTCATGCTGCCGTAAGACGAGTCGCCCATCAGTTGCGTGGTGATCGGATAGAACGCGGCGGCAGCAAGCACTGCCGAGACGATGACGCCCTTGTACAGCGCGCCCATGATCGAGCCACCGGTCTTCACCCGCACGAAAAACGCACCAATGATCGAGGCGATGATCGAGAAGCCGCCAAGCACCAGCGGATACAGCACGGCGTTGTGGCCGGCGGTATCCATCATCAGTCCGCCCAGCAGCATCGTGGCGATCAGGGTTACCGCATAGGTCTCGAACAAGTCGGCCGCCATGCCGGCGCAATCGCCGACGTTGTCACCGACGTTGTCGGCGATCACGGCCGGATTGCGCGGGTCATCCTCGGGAATGCCGGCCTCGACCTTGCCGACCAGATCGGCGCCCACATCCGCGCCCTTGGTGAAGATGCCGCCGCCCAGGCGCGCGAAAATCGAGATCAGCGAAGAACCGAACGCGAGGCCGACCAGCGAATGCAGCGCCTTGTCGTCGGTGTAACCGAAATGCAGCAGCACGCTGTAGTAACCGGCCACGCCGATCAGGCCGAGCCCGACCACCAGCATGCCGGTAATCGCGCCGCCACGGAACGCCACGTTCATCGCCGCGGCCAGGCCAGTGCGCGCCGCTTCGGCCGTACGCACGTTTGCACGCACGGAAACATTCATGCCGATGTAGCCGGTCGCACCGGAGAGAATCGCGCCGATCGCAAAACCAATGGCCGTGGACCAGTTCAGCGCAAAACCAACTACCAGGAACAACACGACGCCAACGGCGCCGATGGTGGCGTACTGACGGTTGAGGTAGGCGCGGGCGCCTTCCTGGATCGCCGCGGCAATTTCCTGCATCCGCTCATTGCCGGGGGATTGCGCCAGGATCCAGCGCACCGAAAACGCACCATAAAGAATCGCCACTACCGCACACGCAAGCACGATCCACACACCATACTGCTGCAGCATCGGAGCCTCCCCACGAGTTGTTGTCCCCAGGACGCCCGAGTACCGATGGCATCCCGACGGCGGCTATCCAGGATGGATGGCCAGGTCGAGTATAGGCAGAGGTTGTGACGTATCGTGTTGTGCGGCGCAACGCGCCCGGATACCGGGTCCCTAAGCAAGATCAGTCGGCCTGCAAACAAAAACACCCCAGGTGAAACCCAGGGTGTTTTTCTTGAGCAATGCTAATTATTGCGGAGTTGCCTGTTTCACCGCGTAGTGGAGATCGGGAAAAAGCTTTTGCCAGTCCGCTTCGTTTGCCACGGTGAGCTTCGGATGGCCGACAAACGCACCCAGGCTCACACCGCCGCCAACGTAATAGGTTTTTCCGGCTTCGACATTCAGCGTCACTGCCGAAGTGGCCTCGGTCTTGGCAGTGAAGGTGTGCGGGCCAGGAGCTGCCGCGTACCAGAAATACGTACCGCTTTGCAGGATGCCAATGGTGTCCGCGCCGTCTTTGACGTCGAATACCACAGCGGCGCCGGCGAAATGACTTTCGCGGAAGAAGTACACCATACCCTTGTCTGCTGTGGCCTGCGGCGTCGGCTTTTCCTTCATGATCTGTGCGCCCGCACAACCGCCGAGAGCGAACACGACCATTGCGAGCAACAAGGCCCGGAGCATCTTTGACGACATTAAATTTTCCCCTGTTTTGAGTTTGCCCCAATGGGCCTCGAAAATTTAAACGCAGAAGTGGGCCAGTACAAGTTGGCAGATACCTCGAGACTCCGGGTCGGGGTTAGTTGCGCCTACCCCAACCTAAGCCGCCCAATAGGCGTAAACCAAGCGCACCGGTTGAGCGGCCGGCCACGGCGCTTCAACTGCTGAACGCAGGCAGCTTCTTTCCCAAGGCGAGATTCTTCAGCACCACATATTCGGGCAGCCCATTCTTTCCATACGGCGGGGGCGCCTCGCCCTGGATCAACGGGGCTAGATACCGGCGTGCGGCGGCGGTGATGCCGAAGCCGTCGCGGGTGATGAAACCCTTAGGCATCTTTTTTTCGCGATTGGCGATTTTTGCCAACGCAGCCGGTTCGATTTTCCAGCGATAGGGCGCATCGGACGTGCGCACGATCACCGGCATTACCGCGTTCATGCCTTTCAAGGCGTAATCCACGGCGGCTTTACCGACCGCGTAGGCCTGCTCCGCATCGACTCTGGACGCGGCGTGCCGCGCGGAGCGTTGCAGATAGTCGGGCAGCGCCCAGTGATACTTGTAACCCAGTTTCTCTTTCACCAAGGCTGCGAGTACTGGCGCCACACCGCCGAGTTGCGCGTGGCCGAACGCATCGCGGGTGCCCGCCTCGGCGAGAAACTGGCCCGCCGAGTTGCGCACGCCCTCGGAGGCGACCACGGTGCACCAGCCGACGCGCTCCACTGTCGCTTTCACCTTGGCCAGGAACGCCGTTTCATCGAAGGTGTTTTCGGGAAACAGGATGATGTGCGGCGCCGCGTCTGCGCCTTCGCCTGCCAGCCCCGCCGCCGCAGCGATCCAGCCGGCATGGCGGCCCATCACTTCGAGGATGAACACCTTGGTCGAGGTCGACGCCATCGAGGCCACGTCGAGGCTGGCCTCCAGCGTGGAGATCGCGGTGTATTTCGCGACCGAGCCAAAGCCCGGGCAACAGTCGGTGACGGCCAGGTCGTTGTCCACCGTCTTTGGCACGCCGATGCAGCGGATGTCGTAACCCATCGCTTTGCCCAGCTGCGAGATCTTCAGCGCAGTGTCGGCCGAGTCGTTGCCGCCGTTGTAGAGGAACCAGCTAATGTCGTGCGCGCGGAATACATCGATCAGTCGTGCGTACTCGGCCCGATTTTCCTCCAGCGATTTCAGCTTGTAGCGACAGCTGCCGAACGCCCCGCCGGGCGTATGGCGTAGTGCGCCGATCGTCTTCTTCGACTCCTTCGAGGTATCGATCAGCTCTTCACGCAAGGCGCCGAGAATGCCGTTGCGCGCGGCGTAAACCTTCACACCTTTGGCGCGCGCGGCCTCGATGACGCCGGCCGCGGTGGCATTGATCACGGCGGTAACGCCGCCGGACTGGGCGTAAAGCAGGTTGCCGGAAAGGGTGGCCGGGCGACGGGTCGGGGTCATGGGTATCCTCTCTTCGGAGCGGTCATTCGAGTGGTCATCAGGGGCAGATCGGGCAGCAACGGCATACGGATGGTCGGGCGCAAAGCTTTTGGCGACAAGCACTTGGCGGCAGCTGGCCGATGCCGCCGTTTGACGGCATCGGGTGCAGACGCTAATTTGACAGCTAAATCTGGATACGGACGGGTTGCGGCAGTGTGCGGCAGCCCGCCGAACTTGTGGAGCATTATGCGACTCGTCCTACTTGGTGCGCCCGGCTCGGGCAAAGGCACGCAGGCTGCCCGGCTGAAGACGGAATTAGGTGTGCCGCATATTTCGACCGGCGATATGTTGCGCGCCGCCGTTGCGGCGGGCACGCCGATGGGATTGAAGGCCAAGGCGGTCATGGATGCCGGTCAGCTGGTATCCGACGACATTCTGCTGGGCATGCTGGAGGATCGGCTGACCCAGGACGACGCGAAGGCTGGCTTCATCCTGGACGGTTATCCGCGCAACCTCGCCCAGGCAGATGCACTTGACCATCTGCTGGAGCGCATCGTTCAGCCGCTCGACGCGGTAGTTAAGCTGAAGGTGCCGAGCGAGGTGATCATCGGTCGCTGCGAAATCCGCTTCAAGGCGGAGCATCGCAAGGATGATGATCCTGAAGTCGTGCGCAAGCGTCTGGCGATCTATGCCGAACAGACCGCGCCGGTGGCCGACTTCTACGCCAAGCGCGGCAAGCTGCAGATCGTCGACGGCGTCGGTGAGCTTGATGAGGTCACGGCGCGGGTCAAGCGTGCGCTCGAGAAAGAATCGGCGGCGGCTAACGGCTGATCTACGCGGGTCGCCCTTGGGCGACTCGCAACCGCTGGCACATCGTGGCCGAGTTGCTCTCTCGCCAGTCTTTTGCGCGAACCGTCTTTACGCGAACAGGTAGCCCATGCGTCTGCACATCCTCGGCATCTGTGGCACCTTCATGGGCGGTGTCGCCGCGCTGGCGCGTGAACTGGAACTCGAGGTCACCGGTTCCGACGCCAACGTCTATCCCCCCATGAGCACCCAGCTGGAGGCGCTCGGCATCGCATTGACGCAGGGCTATGCAGCCGAACATCTGCAGCCCGCACCGGATGTCGTCGTGGTGGGCAATGCGATGACCCGCGGCAACCCTGCCGTGGAATACATGCTCGATCAACGCCTGCGCTATATCTCAGGTCCCCAATGGCTGGGCGAGACGTTGTTGGCAGGCCGTGACGTGCTCGCGGTTGCCGGCACGCACGGCAAGACCACTACGACGAGTCTGCTTGCGCATCTGCTGCAGGAAGCAGGCCTTTCGCCCGGGTTTCTGATCGGCGGCGTGCCGGGAAATTTCGGCGTGTCGGCACGGCTGGGGCAGGGCAAGCCGTTTGTGATCGAGGCAGACGAATACGACACCGCCTTCTTCGACAAGCGCTCGAAGTTCGTGCACTACCGACCGCGCATTGCGATCCTCAACAATCTCGAATACGACCACGCGGATATTTTCCCCGACGTTGCCGCGATCCAGCGTCAGTTTCATCATCTCGTGCGCACGGTGCCGGGCAACGGACGGCTGATCGTCAACGCGCACGATCACCATCTTGCCGAAGTGTTGGCGATGGGCTGCTGGACACCGGTGGACACGTTTGGCATCGGTCGCGGCGACTGGCAGGCCACGTTGCTCGAAGCCGATGGCTCGGCTTTTATCGTGCATTGCCGCGGTGAGCTGATCGGCGAAGTGCGCTGGTCGTTGCTGGGCAACCACAGCGTGATGAATGCGCTTGCTGCACTGGCCGCCGCTACCGCCGCGGGTGCCGATCCGCGTGAGCTGTTACCTGCATTCGGCACATTCGAGAGTGTCAAGCGAAGGATGGAACTCGTCGGCGAAGTGAATGCCGTGCGCGTCTACGATGATTTCGCCCATCACCCCACCGCGATCGCCACAACTCTGGCCGCGTTGCGGGCGAACGTGGGCGAGGCACGCATCCTGGTTGCCTTGGAGCCGCGCTCCAACTCGATGCGCCAAGGCGCTCACGCCGATGCACTGGCGCCTTCATTGAAGGACGCTGATGTGGTGGTCTTCCTGCATCGTCCGGAACTTCCCTGGGACGCCGGCCATGTCACCGCGGCGCTTGACGGTCGCGGTCATACGGCGCCAACCGTGGATGCCATGATCGATCTGCTGAGCGCCAAGGTGCAGCCAGGCGACCAGGTAATCTTCATGTCGAACGGTGGTTTCGAAGCTGCGCCTCGACGCTTCGTTGAGCGTCTGCGCCAGGATTGAACCGACACGTCGTGACCCACGCCGCTGACCGGATACGGCGCACTGGCTACACTCGTCGTATGGCTACCCCATCTCCGCTCATCGAGATGCCATTGTTTCCGCTCGCCACGGTGCTGTTTCCCGGTGGCCAGTTGCAACTGCGCATCTTTGAACCGCGTTACCTCGATCTCGTGCGTGAGTGCACGCGAAACGACACTGGCTTTGGCGTTTGCCTGATCCTCGATGGGCGTGAAGCCGGCGCGCCAGCCTTGCCTACAGCCGTCGGTACGATTGCGCGAATCAGTGATTTCCACAGTGACGAGGACGGCTTGCTCGGTATCGTCGCCGAAGGCGGATCACGTTTCCGGGTCGAGCGTAGTCGGGCGCGTGCCGATGGTTTGCTGCGTGGCGAAGTCGAGATCTGGCCGGCCGAGCCTGAGCTGCAAGTCCCTGTGGAATTTGCCTTGCTGCAAAGCATTCTCGAGCGATTGATCGAGACCATGGCGCCGCATTGGCGGCATGCGCCGCGCAGTGCCTATGACGATGCGAGCTGGCTGGGTTTTCGTCTGGCCGAGCTGTTGCCGCTGGATCCGGCTGAGCAGCAGCGCATGCTCGAGCTCAACGATCCGCTGTTGCGGCTGACTGAATTGCGCGACATCCTGCCGCGTTTTCAGAAGCCCTGATGGACCGATAGCTGGTTTGGCCGTCCGCAAGCCGGGCCCAGCACGTAGACTGGGATTTTCCGACGGAGTCGATACCAATGGGCAATTTGGCCGGCAAAACCTTGTTCGTCACCGGCGCCTCGCGCGGCATCGGGTTGGCGATCGCGCTGCGCGCTGCGCGCGATGGTGCGAACATCGTGATCGCAGCGAAGAGTGGCGTAGCCAATCCGAAATTACCCGGCACCATCCACACCGCGGCTGCGGCTGTTGAGGCGGCTGGCGGTCATGCACTGGCGCTGCAAGTGGATATTCGCGAAGAGGATCAAGTGGTCGCTGCCGCTGCACAGGCAGCGGAACATTTCGGCGGCATTGATATCGTGGTCAACAACGCCAGCGCGATCTGGCTGGCCGGTACCGCCGATACGCCGATGAAGCGTTTTGACCTGATGCATCAGGTGAATACCCGCGGCACCTTCCTGGTAACCCGCAGCTGCCTGCCGTACCTGAAGCAGGCGGCCAATCCGCACGTGCTGATGCTGTCACCACCACCCAATCTCGACCCCAAATGGTTCGCGCCGCACACCGCTTATACCATCGCCAAGTACGGCATGAGTCTGTGCGTGTTGGGCATGAGTGCGGAGTTCGCATCGCTCGGGATCGCGGTAAACGCGTTGTGGCCGCGAACGGTCATCGCTACTGCGGCGATTGCCATGATCGACGGGGTGAAGGTCGATCAATGCCGCAAACCAGAGATTGTCGCCGATGCCGCGCACGCCATTTTCATGCGGCCGGCAACTAGCTATACCGGCCAGTTCGCGATCGATGAGGAGGTCCTGCGGGCCTCCGGTATCAGTAATTTCGACGCTTACGCGGTGAGCCCCGGCACATCTCTGCTGCCGGACCTGTTCCTCGATTGAGGGCAATATGACAGCGATTTAAGTGATTTTTGGCTGTCTTGAGGGATTCCCTTACAGGCTTTTAGGCCATTCCCGCACGCGAGGTCATCTCAGTGCATTAATTGTGGCGTATAGTCCATCCCTCTATTGACAGCTATGTTCTTCTGTGCCTAATCCATGACCGTGTGTCTGAACGCCGGTATCTAACAACCAATAAACAGGGTGGTGGACGGGAGGGGACAATGGACGACACTGCAAGGGGAGGGCGCTGCGTGGTCTGGTTTGGCCAGCCCATCGCAGCGGAGCAACATTCCCTGGCCAAGTCAGGCTGGTCGGTCCGGGTAGCCAATATCAATGCGCGCGAAGGAGTCGGCGTCCGCGCGGGCGAGACCGTGGTGGCGATGGCTGATTTCCGTCACGGCGACGACAGCGTCTTGCAGGCGATGGGCCGTCAGATCGCCCAACATCCGAAGGTCCCCTGGATTGCGCTGGTTTCCTCCGAGATGCCAACACAGGAGCCGCTGGTAAAGCGCATCCTGCTCAACTGCGCCGAGTTGTTCACCGCGCCGATCGATATGCCAAGACTGCTGGAAACGCTTGCACGCTTTTGCGACGGCGGGCAACCACAGGTCGTAGTGGCCGAACCGGATACGCTGGGCATGGTCGGGCAAAGTGCCGCGATGTTGGCGGTACGTTCAAGCATCCGCAAATACGCACCGGTGGATTTGCCCGTGCTGATCACAGGCGAAACCGGCACGGGCAAGGAAGTGGCGGCGAGCGCGCTGCACGAGTTGTCGGTACGCGCGATGCGGCCCTTCGTCACGATCAACTGTGGCGCATTGCCTTCCAATCTTGTTCAGTCGGAATTGTTTGGTCACGAACGCGGTGCGTTCACCGGGGCCAACGCGCGGCGCATCGGCCATATCGAGAGCGCATCTGGCGGCACGGTGTTTCTCGATGAAATCGGCGACTTGCCGCTGGACGCACAAACCAGCCTGCTGCGCTTTCTGCAGGAAGGCACCATCGAGCGAGTCGGCAGCAGTCAGCCGATCCGTGCCGACGTACGTGTGCTGGCGGCCACCCACGTCGATCTCGAGATGGCGGTAGCTGCGGGTCGTTTCCGCGAAGATCTTTATTATCGGCTCAACGTACTGCGTTTGCGCATGCCGGCATTGCGCGAGCGCATGGACGACGTGGAAATGCTTGCGCAGCATTTTCTCGAGGTGTTCCGCGAGCAGCACCATAGCCATGCGCGCTTGTTCAGCGGTATCGCCAAGCAGGCCATGCGCGCGTTTTCCTGGCCCGGTAACGTCCGTGAGTTGCTCAACCGCGTGCAGCGTGCCGCGGTCGTGGCCGAGGCCACCTTGATCAGCGTGGCGGATCTGGATCTGCAGGATGCGCCGCTGACCAGCGGCAACCACTCGAGCCTCGGGCTGACACGCGTATCAGCGGAACGCGAAGCGGTCGAGATATGCCTGCGCGAAAGCCGTTTCAATATCAGCGAATGCGCGCGACGACTGAAAGTGTCGAGGGTCACCGTTTACCGGTTGTGCAAAAAACACCAGCTGGTGCCGGAGCAGTTGCGCTAGGAGTTGCGCACAGCAGGTGGCCTGCACTCATGACGGAGTGTGCCAACAGCAGGCAACTCCGATTGATCGACAGAACCGCGGTCCACAAAGCGCAATCTGCTCCATGCATGGGTTGCCGCGGCACGCCGCCACGCGGAATTCACTTTATCGCCATCGCGTTGACTCGTGCTGGGCTCGTCTCAGGTTTATGATGCGCGCCAGCGCCGGTCTCGCAGAAGTTCGTGGTCGGCTGCCTTCCGCTCATCCCTGTTGACGGTGTTGTCCTGGTGACGACGCCCGGAATCCGCCATGCATGCAAAAGATCACTCTACGCAATCTCTGATCGATCTCGGCAAACGCTACTGGTTGCCGGTGTACAAACCGCGCGAGCTGGTGCTCGATCACGGTAAGGGCGCCCGTGTGTGGGATACCGAGGGACGCGACTATCTGGATTTCGGCGCCGGCATCGCGGTGAACGCGCTCGGCCACCAGGATGCGGATCTTCTGGCTGCCCTTACCGCACAGTCGCAAAAACTATGGCACAGCAGCAACGTGTTCTACACCGAGCCGCCGCTGCGATTGGCGGAGGAACTGGTGAGCGCTGCGCCCTTCGCCGAGCGAGTGTTTCTATGCAACTCCGGCGCAGAGGCGAACGAGGCCGCGATCAAGCTGGTGCGTCGATGGGCAGCGTCAAAGGGACGCGCGCCGGAGCAGCGCGTCATCATCACGTTTCGCGGCTCGTTCCACGGCCGCACGCTGGCCACCGTCACCGCTACGGCACAGCCGAAATACCATGAAGGTTATGAGCCGCTGCCGGGCGGTTTCCTTTATCTGGATTTCAATGACGTCGCTGGGCTGGAAGCCGCGTTCGCCGCCGGTGGGATTGCCGCAGTGATGGTGGAACCGATCCAGGGCGAGGGCGGTGTGTTGCCGGTCGCGCCGGGCTTCCTCAAGCGCATACGCGAGTTGTGCAATCAGTACGACTCACTGATGGTGCTGGATGAGATCCAGTGCGGCATGGGCCGTACCGGTACGTTGTTCGCGCACACGCAGGATCATGTGCAGCCGGATATTGTGACCTTGGCCAAGGCGCTCGGCTGTGGCTTCCCGATCGGCGCGATGCTGGCCGGTTCCAAGGTGGCCGAGGTGATGCAATACGGGGCGCACGGGACCACCTTTGGTGGCAATCCGATGGCTGCCGCAGTGGCTCGCGTCGCGTTGCGCAAGCTTTCCTCACCGACGGTATTGATGAATGTGGAGCGGCAGGCGAACCATTTGCGTGCGGGACTGACGCGCATCAATGACGAGCTGAAATTGTTCGCCGAAGTGCGTGGCCGCGGCCTGATGATTGGTGCCGTGCTCGACGACGCGCACAAAGGCAACGCCGGCGAAATTCTGGACTATGCCGCTGTGCATGGTCTGTTGTTGCTACAGGCAGGTCCTGACGTGCTTCGCTTTGTGCCGCCACTGACGATCAGCGACGATGATCTGGCCGAAGGTCTGCGGCGTCTGCATGCCGCGTTGACGGACTACGTTGCAGCATGGAGTCTTCTGCAAGAGGCCAGGCCATGAAATATCTGCACAGCATGATCCGTGTGCGCGACCTGGATGCGTCGCTACGTTTCTATGGCGAGGGACTCGGCTTGCGCGAAGTTCGCCGCAAGGAAGTGCCTGAGGGTAAATACACGCTTGTGTTTCTCGCCGCAGCTGACAGCCCCGAAGCGGAAATCGAGCTGACCTGGAATTGGGGTTCGCAGGAAGACTATGGTTCGGCGCGCAACTTCGGTCATCTCGCGTTTCGCGTGGATGACATCTACGCCACCTGCGCTCGGCTCCAGGCAATGGGCTATACGATCCATCGCCCGCCGCGCGACGGTCACATGGCGTTCGTGCGCTCGCCGGATCTGATTTCCATCGAGCTGCTGCAGGAAGGCCATTTGGCGCCGCAGGAGCCGTGGGTGTCGATGCCGAATACAGGTAGCCGGTAGAAATCGCGGCCCACGCCATGACGGCGTGGGCGAATCCAATCAGGCGCGTGCTTCACGCAGCGCCTCGCGCGCGGCCTGCAGCGTATCGGCGATGTCCTGCTCGCTGTGCGCACTGGAAAGAAAGCCGGCCTCGAATGCGGACGGTGCGAGATACACGCCGCGCTTGAGCATGCCGTGGAAGAAGCGATTGAACAGCGCGCTATCCGCTGTCGTAGCCTGCGCATAGCTCTCCACTTTCTCAGCTGTGAAGAACAAACCGAACATGCCGCCGACGCGATTGGTGCTGAACGCGATACCTTCCTCATCGGCCACCGATTGGAGTCCATCACACAAAAGGCGTGTGCGTGCAGCGAGCTGATCGTGGAAGCCCGTTGCCTGCACCAGTTCCAGCATCGCCAGGCCCGCCGCCATCGCCACGGGATTGCCGCTCAACGTGCCTGCCTGATAAATCGGTCCGGCCGGCGCGATTTGTTCCATCAGTTCACGCCGCCCGCCGTAAGCGCCTACCGGCATGCCGCCGCCAATGATCTTGCCAAAGGTGGTCAGGTCCGGCATCACGCCGTAATGCGCCTGTGCGCCGCCCAGTGCAACCCGGAAACCGGTCATCACTTCGTCGAAGATCAACAGCACGCCGTGCTGCGTGCACAGTTCGCGCAGGGCCTTCAGATAGCCGTCTTTCGGCAGGATGCAATTCATGTTGCCGGCGACCGGCTCGATGATGAGTCCCGCAATGTCGTGGCCGTGCTCGCCAAACAAGGCCTTTGCTGCATCGAGGTCGTTGTACGGCAGCGTCAATGTGAGATCTGCATTCGCCTTTGGCACACCGGGCGAGGTGGGTACGCCGAATGTCAGGGCACCGGAGCCGGCCTTTACCAGGAAGCTGTCACCGTGGCCGTGATAGCAGCCCTCGAACTTCACGATTTTCGAGCGGCCGGTAGCGCCGCGGGCGAGGCGGATCGCCGACATCGTGGCTTCGGTGCCGGAGTTCACCATACGCACCATCTCGATCGATGGAATCAACCGGATGATCGTCTCGGCCATCGTCACTTCGGCCGGGCAGGGCGTGCCGAACGACAAGCCGTTTTTTACGGCGCGCTCGACCGCTTCTCGCACGCTCGGATGGTTGTGGCCGACGATCATCGGCCCCCACGAGCCCACATAGTCGATGTAGCGGGTACCTTCCACGTCCCACAGGTAGGCGCCATCCGCGCGCGCGGTGAAGAACGGTTCGCCACCGACCGACTTGAACGCACGCACCGGCGAATTCACGCCGCCAGGCATCAGCGTTTGTGCGCGCTGGAAGAGTTCGTGGTTGCTCGTCATGGTGATGTTCCGCCGATGGATGCATAGAGATTGGTGAAGCGTTGCGCCGAGTGACGCGTGTCGGAAACGCCGAACACGGCCGAGATCACGGCCAGATAATCGGCGCCCGCTTCAACCAGGGATGGCGCATTGTCCAGCGTGATACCGCCAATCGCCACTCGCGGCACGCCGAGCGCGGCACTTTGCCTCAGCAGTTCGATCGGTGCGCGTGCTGCCAGCGGCTTGGTGGGCGAAGGGAAGAAGGCGCCGAAAGCGATGTAGTTCGCGCCAGCGCTTACCGCCGCCTTCGCCCGTTGCAACGAGTCGTAGCACGACACGCCGATGATTGCGTCCCGGCCGAGCACGGCACGGGCGGCGGCAACGTCACCATCGTCCCGGCCCAGGTGCACGCCATCGGCAGCCACTGCCAAAGCCAGCGCGATATCGTCGTTGATGATCAACGGTACGGCGTAGGTGTCGCACAGCTGCCTGAGCGCAGTGGCTTCGCTGTGACGGCGTGTCGAATCAGCACTTTTGTCGCGGTATTGCAGCAGTCGGGCGCCACCATCGAGCGCCTGCGTCACCACGTCCAGCAGGTCGGGGCGTGGGCCATCGGTGATCACGTACAGGCCGCGGCTGGCCGGTGGTGCGAACGTTTTCAAATCGTGATCCCGGAGGCGTAGATAAGGTAATGCGCGATGATGCATGCTTTCGCATTGCCCGACGAGTTGCGAGAATGTGCCATTCCCTCGTGATCATAGAAGCCCGACAATGAGCCAGAGTTCCACCGAAACCACCCTGCGCAAATGGATGTGCGTCGTCTGCGGTTATATCTACGACGAAGCCGTGGGCGTTCCCGATGAAGGTATTCCGGCCGGCACGCGCTGGGAAGATGTTCCGCTGACCTGGACCTGCCCGGACTGCGGCACCACCAAGGACGATTTCGAGATGATCGAAATCGACTGAACCGGCTCCCCGCTGCCCGCAAACGGCCCGATCTCGTCAGCGCATTGACCGGGCCGTCTGTTCTGATGCTCCTGCGCGCCACCTTGCGGCGCGCCATTCAGGGAGCACACCGTGCAACAGTTCATTCCGTTTGAAGATGACTGGGACGCGCTGGAAAATCTGCGCCCTGAAGCCTTGATCCCTTATCGCGTCGGCTTGCTGGGTACGCGTGATTCGCTGACTCAGCGCTCGGTGCAGACTTTGCCTGTGATTTTCTGCCCGGATAGCGTGTTACTTCAGCGCGTCCTGCCAATCGATGGCTCCGGCACGTAACAGTCACAGGTTTCTGCAAACTTTGTGCGCGGTGCGATTCGATCGCTGCGCAGGCTAGCGCAGCGCGTGACTCATTGATCGACGTCATGCGGGCGCCAATCAATGCCTGCTCAAGCGCACGCCGTATCGATGTTGCGCAAGTTGAGCGCTGTCATCGGAGCTTTTCTTACGAGAAATGTTTGCACGCCCTCTTCACAGAGGCGCGTCGTGGCGCTATGATTCTCCCCCCTTCGACGAGCAGCTCTTCACGAAGGGTGTCACCACCCCCGCGGACAGAAATTTTCTCTTCTCAAGGTGTTGACGGTCGCTAAAAGCGATGTAGAATGGGCGGCTCACCCGGGACGAAAGGTCTTGGGGCGGCATCGAGGAATCGGTGCCAAGTGATTGATCTTTGACAGTGTGCGCAGGTGAATTGTGTG
>Ga0302234_10000836_pt1 | contig 22961 bp, 17 predicted proteins | sample II_Palsa_N3_2_FD_193576 | JGI IMG/M metagenome (GOLD analysis project Ga0302234, IMG submission 193576) | Peat permafrost microbial communities from Stordalen Mire near Abisko, Sweden - II_Palsa_N3_2 | ecosystem: Environmental > Terrestrial > Soil > Palsa > Peat permafrost | place: Sweden... | reverse complement strand
GGTTTTATCAAGGCCGTTCTCAAATCTGAAGTGCAACACCTCGACTCGTATAAGGTGTTGCCATGGAAAAACAATATCAACAGCTTCAGCCTGAAGAGCGGCTGACGATTGCCAGCATGCACCTGCAGGGTTCAAGCATGCGGGCCATGGCCCGCATGCTTGGGCGCTCTCCCGCAACCGTGAGCCGGGAACTGGCCCGCAACTGCAGGTTTGACAGCTATGCATCCATGCCGGCTCAGGCATTGAGCGTCGCACGACGCATCGCTGGGCGGCCACCCGCCAGGCTCGACCCCCAAGGCGTTACCTGGCGAATCGTGCTCACCCTGCTGGACTGGAAATGGTCGCCCCAGCAGATATCGGGTACGCTCAGACGCATGTACCCCGATGATCCTTCCCAGCAGGTCTCCCACGAGACCATCTACACGGCGATCTACGCCCGCCCGTACGGGGAGCTGCGTCGCCAGCTCGTCGCCTGTCTGCGTCACCATCGCACCGATCGCATGCCACGAAGCAGGGGTACCGACCGGCGCGGACAGATTCCCGACATGGTGAGCATCCACGTACGTCCGCCTGAGGTGGATGACCGCGTGATGCCGGGCCACTGGGAAGGCGACTTCATCAAGGGTGCGAACAATGCCTCTTCCGTCGGCGTGCTGGTCGAACGCACCAGCCGTCTGGTGCTGCTTGCCCGGATGGACGATGCAACCGCAGCGTCAGCGCTCGCAGGCTTCTCTGCCAAACTCAACTCCATCGCCGCACCACTACGCCAGAGCTTCACGTACGATCAGGGCAAGGAGATGTCGTGCCACCAGGAGCTCACCGCCGCTACTGGCGTGAGGGTCTACTTCTGCGACCCTCACAGCCCCTGGCAGCGCGGAACCTGCGAGAACACCAACGGCCTGCTGCGCCAGTATCTGCCCAAGGGTACTGACCTCTCGGTCTACAGCCAGGATGACCTTGACGGCATCGCCGATAGCCTCAATAGCCGGCCTCGTGCCACACATGCATTCCACTCGCCCTTCGAAGTCTTCGCCAGCATGCTTGAACTTGCGTCTCGACCCGATACTTCCGTTCACTAAGCTCTGTGTTGCGCTTCACCTTTGAAACCGCCAAGTTGACATCGACGGACAGCGCACCCCGAGCGCGGCTTCCGTAAGGGTCAATCTACAGGGTCAAATGGCGGGGCGCGTTTTTGGGGTCAGGAAGTTCCCCTCGCCTCGCCGGGTATTACGCTTTTGGCCGGGAATTGCCGTGTCGCGCATGCGAGCTATACGTGCCGCTTATACCGGCATCGCGAGCCGGTATTTTCGCCATTCCAAAAAATCCTGCACACTCCGTCCCGCAGTATCAATACGACCACTTGTCGTGATTCGATCTAGGGCAAAACCAGGCGCGGGGATGCGCAAGACTCTTCACAAATGTGAATTCCAGGTGATTTAAGCCCAACACAATACGTTATGCGAATCAACAGGGGGATTTTTATCTTCAATAGCGTGCGACTAAAGTGGAGCGAACGCTATCCAAAACGTTGGGACATCATGCGAGTTTTACTGGTTGAAGAGGATTTGCAGATCGGCGAGAGCCTGCTTCGCGCATTGAAGGTTGCGGATTGCAGTGTCGACTGGGTGCGCGACGGCAAGGCCGGCAGCGTCGCCATCAACACGGCCTATTACGCTGTCGTGTTGCTCGATCCTAGCCTGTCGGGTGCAGGCGGTATCGATCTGCTACGCGCATTACGTGCCGCGGGCAATGACGTCCCCGTGCTGATTCTCACCGCACTGGACGATCTGGAGACGCGTGTGCGCAGTCTTGACGTCGGTGCCGACGATTGTGTACTCAAGCCAATCGAAGTCCGCGAACTTCTTGCGCGCATCCGGGCGGTATTGCGGCGCAAGGCTGGCTACGCGACCTCGCGCTTAGGAGACGAGTCGCTCCAACTCGATCTTGAGCGGCGCACCTTGTGCTGCAAAGGAGTCGCCTCGGCACTCTCCGCGCGTGAATTCGCCCTCATGCACACGTTTATGGAGAGACCAGGCGCAATCTTCTCGCGCGGCCAGCTAGAAGACCGGATCTACGGCTGGGGGAGGGAAGTGGAGAGCAACGCAGTCGACGTGCTGATCCATTCCATGCGCAAGAAATTCGGCCAGTCCTTGATTCGCAATATACGCGGTGTCGGCTGGACGGTCACGCGCGCAGACGAAACTGAGACCACTTAACGTGGCCGGCATATTGAACCAATGCCATTTGATAAGGATGTCAAACCAAACTGATGTAATTCTGAGCTAATTCTTTGCCTTTACGATACGCATGCATGACGGACGGCATGCGCATTGCGGGTTGTTGACGTCATATCGTTACCCCACTTCGAAACCTACCTTATTGATACTTGGAGTACCCCATGAAGTCTATGAAAGTTCTGGCAATCGTGGCATGTTTATTCGTCGCCCATGCGGCCAGCGCGCAAGAAAAACAATTGAGTCCTGCGAAAATGAGCTGCGCGGATTTCGTAGCCGTTGACGAGGTCTATCGACCTGCCCTGGTCTACTGGGTCGCCGGCGTCGATAAGCTTGGCGTCAAGGAAACGGACACCATGGTCGTCGACACGGCTCATCCGGTGGGAGAGGCGGTCGTGGAAGAGTGCAAGAAGGACCCGCATGCTCGGTTCATGTCGAAAGTCAGATCTATGATCAAAAGCAACCAAATCGCGCTGTTTGACCATCACTGAGGGCGAGTACGGCCGCTTAGGACAAGTCGGATGGCTCTGGCGACTTAACTCTGCGAATGCACCTCGTTATTCCGTGGGAGCGGGAGCGCGCGTCGGGCTGGGCTGCGGCGGGAACGATAATATCTTCGGCTTCATTTTTTACAGGATGCGTTCAATTGCCTCTAGTCTGCTTGTCGATAGCTACCGCGACAAGTTCGGCGTTGGAATCGGGATTATCACACTGTGCCACCTTATCCCCGATGCCAAGGCCGGCGGCGCCATCCGGACCAAGGTCCACGATTGTACCGGCCCCCTCCCAATCCGGTACCCAGGAGAGTCGTTTCGACTATATCCTCGCCTTTCGCCGATACGATCCGCTCCTTGCAGCCCGGGTGATTTGCACTTTCAGCGCTTACGACAAAGCGCGCGTCCGTCCAGATGCCGCACGCGTCCAACGCTAACGCCGCAGCCCGGCCGCGTCGATCGGCAATGTCGCCAGCGGCGACGACAGGAACCCTTTCCCGCCGCGTCCGTGACCGGCGGCAGCGGCGACATTGTCGCCGCGGCGCCGATGAAATGACCGCCGCTTTCCCGTCCTTGAGCGACGACCCTTGTACCTCAGAAGCCACCGTCTCGGTCACGGCGGGTTGAACGAACGAGATGGGCCGAAATTGCACGTTGGCGTTCCAACGCGGACTCGCGCTACAGGCGCAATTAATGCCAGAAAACGCACAGTATCGGTGCGCACAAAAATGGCGCATCGATGCGCCAATATATCGGTCGATTTTCCCTTAAGTATGCGTTTCGTAATGCCGTTAATCCGGATTAATCCTCCGAACCGGTAGGGAGCCACAAGCTCCCGCCTCGCATGCAACTGGGATATACAAAGATGTCCATCGAGCAGGCAAAACCCCGTCAATCATCCGAAGACGCGATCATTGCCGAATTGACCCGCGAAGTACGCAAGATATCGAGGGATAAGATCGCCGATATCGACCTGATCAACCGCGAGGCGACCTATCTGGCAATCAACGCTTTGATCGAAGCGGCTCGCGCAGGGGAAGCCGGACGCGGCTTTGCGGTCGTCGCAAACCAGGTCAAGAACGTGTCCGGTCGGATCGGGCAACTCACCGGCGAACTCGGGAAGGAATTGGCCAGCCTCAGCGAACGCATGGTGACGGAACTTGAGCGACAGCAAGGCCAGCGGCTGACCGACCTTGCGTTGAACATGATAGACGTGATTGACCGCAACCTTTACGAACGCTCATGCGACGTGCGCTGGTGGGCAACCGATGCAGCGGTTGTCGATTGCATGACGACTGGATCGGTGTCGGCTGCCGCGCATGCAGCAAAGCGACTGTCAGTCATCCTCGATAGTTACACGGTATACCTCGACATCTGGGTGCTGGATACCCAGGGTCGAGTCGTCGCGAACGGAAGACCTTCGCTGTTTCCAGTCGTCGACACAGTGAACGCAGCCCAGCATGACTGGTTCGCTGCGGCGCTCGCGACGCGCTCCGGTGACGAGTATGCGACGGCCAACGTTGACATAGCGACGGAACTGAACGGCGCGCAGGTTGCCACCTACGCGACGGCGATCCGGCAGGATGGTGCGAGTGACGGAAAAGTCGTTGGCGTTCTGGCCGTGTTCTTCGATTGGGCCAAACAGGCGTCGAACGTCGTGAATGGCGTCCGGTTGACCGCCAGGGAACGCGAGCGCACGCGCTGCATGATCGTTGACGCAAGTGGCCAAGTGATCGCATCCTCCGCAACGGCGAGCCGCGAGAATATGCGCTTCGAGCTGCCGCCGAATACTGCTGATATCGGAACGCACCGTACGGCTGGGGGATCGCTGGTCGGATATGCGCTGACACCCGGCTATGAGACGTATCGTGGTATGGGCTGGTTCGGCGTAATCGAGCAACAGCCGAATCAAACACCGTAACCGTGTCATTGGCGTAAAAAAACGCGGATTAGGTCATCTGCAACGGTGGCCCAGGTCCTGCGTTCGGCTGGTCAGTGATCAATAGCCGGCCTTGCCGGCGACGCGAACAGCAAACGACATCCGCTGCTTCCTACGCCTCCCGCTTGCTGCGCCCATACAGCAGCAGCATCGCCGCGATCACCACGCCGTAGATGATCTGGCGCCCCGCCTCCGGCATCTGCGCGACCGAGAGGATCGACTGCAGCAGCGTGATGAGGATCGCGCCGGCCACCGTGCCGAGGTACGAACCCCGGCCACCCAGAATCGACGTGCCGCCGAGCACGACCGCCGCGATCGCCGGCAACAGGTAAGCATCGCCCATCGACTGCGCCGCTTTCGACGCATAACCCGCAAGCAGCACGCCGCCGAACGCTGCGAACGCGCTGCACACGGCGAAAGCGGCCACTGTCACGAGCCGCGTATTGATGCCGGAGAGATACGCCGCGCGTTCGGTGTTGCCGATCGCGTACAGCGTGCGGCCGAAGGTCGTGCGCGACAGCAGGAACATCGTGGCGCCGCCGATCAGCACCCACAGCGCGACGGCGTTCGGCACGCCCGGTACGAGCCAGCCCGCAGCGAGCCATCGCATCACGTGTGGCGCGGAATCCTGCGGCGACGATCCCCCCGTGTAGACGATCATGATGCCCTGCGCGACCGCATTGGTCGCGAGCGTCGCGATCATGGACGGAATGCGCAGCAGCGCGACAAGGATGCCGTTGACGATGCCGATCAGCACGCCGCAACCGATCCCGACCGGAATCGCGAGGATGCTGCCAAGTTGGCCGTGCCCCGCGACGGCGCACGCCATCATCGCGCCGACCGTGATCGTCCACGGTAGCGACAGGTCGATGTGGCCGAGCAGGATCACCATCATCAGGCCGGTCGCGATGATGCCAAGAAACGCGCCAACCTTCAGCTGCAGCAGGATGTATTCCGGCGACAGAAAGCTCCGCGAATACATCCCGCCGACGAGCAGCAGCGCGACGATGCACGCGAACGCGATAGCGATCGGACGGTCGATTTTGCGGGTGAGCTTCGACACGAATGTGATCCAGCTGGTCGCGGAAACGTCGCTCATTGAAACCACTCCAGACGGTTGCGCACCCTGAACAGCCCGCAGGCTCCGATCGCGACAGCAAGCAGCAGAATCACACCTTGGAACAGCGGCTGCCACAGCGCATCGACGTTGAACACGAACAGCAGGTCGCCGATAGAGCGGAATGCGAATGCGCCGAAGATCGCGCCGATCGCGCTGCCCTTGCCGCCGAGCAGTGACACGCCGCCGATGACCACGGCGGCGATCGAAAACAGCGTATACGAGTTGGCGCTGCCAAGGCTCGCTTCTCCAGTGTCCGTGAAGAACGTCAGAAAGAGGCCGCCGATCGCGGCGAGCAGGCCGGCCAGCGTATAGCTCGCGAACTTCGCGCGCAGGATCGGCATGCCGGACAGGAAGGCCGCGGATTCGGACGAGCCGGTCGCGTACGCCGCGCGCCCAATCGCCGAACGTTTGAAAGGAATCCAGACGATCACCACCGCTGCGAGCAGAATCAGCAGGCTCGCCGGCACGACGCCGGCGACCTTGCCGGTCAGTGCGTCGGCCAGGTCCTCGTTGATCGATCCGCCCGGAACCGGGCGCAGCAGCAGCGCCAGTCCATAATAGACGGCGCCCGTCGCGATCGTCGTCACGATCGGCTGCAGACGGCCGTAAATGATGATGATGCCGTTTAGCGCGCCGCACAGCGCGCCGGCCGCGAGCACGCCGGCGATGCCGAGCGCGCTATGCAGCGCGTCGCCCGTGACGATCCACGATCCAACGCAGTTCGTCAGCACGAGCGTCATGCCGATCGACAGGTCGATGCCGGCGGTCAGCACGACCAGCGCCTGGCCCATCGACACCAGCGCGAGCAGTACCGCCTTGTTCGCTGCCGTCTGAAAGACGTTCGACGACAACGCCGACGGATAGTTGAAGAGGTAGATCGCGAACATCAGCACGAACAGGCCGAACGCGAACGTCGTCCCGCGATTTTCCGCATACCAGTAACGCAGACCGCTCATAGCGCGACTCCCGTGGAAGGCGAAACCTGGCCGACCGGCAGGTCCAGTGCACTTGCAATCAGGTTCTGCTCCGTGATCGCCGGCCCGACAAGTTCCTTCTTGATCCTGCCTTCGTATAGCACGAGCACGCGGTCGCAGCAGCCGATCAGCTCGTCATAGTCGGTCGAATAGAAAAGGATCGCGGCGCCTTCGTCGGCGAGGCGCCTCAGCAACTGATAGATCTCCTGCTTGGTGCCGACGTCGATGCCGCGCGTCGGATCGCTGAGGAGCAGGATTCTCGGCTGCCGGATCAACCACTTCGCGATGACCACCTTCTGCTGGTTGCCGCCCGACAGCGAGCCCACAGCCGCGTCGACGCTGAACGACTTGATCGCGAGGAGCTCCATCATCCGGTCGACGAGCGACTGCTGGCGGTCGCGATCGATCACGCCTGCGGTCGACATGCGATCGAGCGCGGCAAACGACAGGTTCTCGCGCACTGACATCGGCAGCATCAGGCCTTCGGTTTTGCGGTCCTCCGGAATCAGCGCCATGCCGATTTCGTTGGCGCGCGCGGCCACGGGGCTCGTGATCGACACGGCCTTGCCGTCAATCTCGATCTTGCCCGCGCAACCGCGCAACACGCCGAATAGCGCGAGCAGCAGTTCGCGTTGGCCTTGCCCGTCGAGGCCGCCGAGCCCGAGAATTTCACCGGGCTTTAGCGAAAAGCTGATGCCCTGCAGCGTGTCGTTCCATGCGAGATCACGACAGGTGAGAACCGGTTCGGCAGCGAGGCGGCGCCCGGGCTTGTCCGTGGGTTTGTCCGGGAATGCGTGCTGGTACTTCCGGCCGATCATCATTTCGACAACCTCATTGTCGGTGCGCGTGCCGGCCTCGAAGCTCATCACATGACGCCCGTTCCGGTACACCGTGCATTCGTCCGCGAGCGCCTTCACCTCGTGCATCCGGTGCGAAATGAAGAGCAGTGCGAGCCCCTCGTCGCGCAGACGCTTGAGCACTTCAATGACACGCGCCACGTCGGCCGCGGTCAGCGCCGATGTGGCTTCGTCGAGGATCAGGATGCGCGGCTCGTGCGCAAGCCCCTTCGCGAGCTCGACCATCTGTTGGCGCGACAGTGGCAGGTCCCGGACTTTCGCGAGAGGATTGATGTCGGCCGCGCCCGCGCGGGCGAGCGCGTCCTCGGCCTGGTGGCGCTGGGCGCGGCGGTCGATCATGCCGAAGCGTCGCGGCGGGTTCGAAGCGAAGATGTTGTCCGCTACGCTCAAATCAGGGATCAACGACAGCTCCTGATACACGCAGACGATGCCGGCCGCATTCGCCCCGGCGGGCGACGCGAACGAGACTTCACGACCATCGAGGTGCATCGTTCCCTCGTCCGGCTGCACGACGCCGGACATCACCTTCAGCAGCGTGGACTTGCCCGCGCCATTCTCGCCGAGGATTGCGTGGATGCGTCCCTTGCGCACTGCGAGGTCCGCGCGATCCAGCGCGACGGCGCCGCCGTAGCTTTTCGACACGCCGGACATCTGAAAGAACGGCTGCTCCTCGTCCTGCTGCATGCTTCGTCTCCAATCACGTCACAGACCAACCCGATTACTGGTTGCCCTGGCTCTGCTTCATGATTTCCTGCGCGGAGAAATTGATGCCGCAAGTCGGAAACGAGTTGCCGACGAAGAAGTTGTCGGACTCATCCGGGAAATAGTTGACGCCTGCCTTCAGCTTCGAATCGTCGGTGACGTCGAGCGGCAGCTTGATCGCGACCGGGATCGTCTGGCCGTCCAGCGCAGCGAGCGCCGTCTTGATCGCCACGGCCACCTGTGCGGGACCGCTGCCCGCTGACGTGCACTTCAGGCCCTGGCTCCCATACTGCGCACAGAGCTTGCGAAAGCCGTTCTCCGTTTCGCCGCCGAACGGCACGAAAGGATGTTTCGCATCGAGCATCGCGCGCACGACACCCGTGTCGCCACCCTGCGCCGACATGCCATCGAAGTGGCCCTGCACGGCAATCGCGTCGGCGACGGCCTTCTGCGCGACCCCGTCGTCCCACTTACCGTAGACCTGGACCACGTTCCACTTCTTGCCTGTTGCGTTCAACGTGTTCTGGAAACCATTGTGCCGGTCAGTGTCGACCGACGTGCCCGCCACCCCGCGGACCTCGAGCACCTTGCCTCCGTTCGACAGATGGGTCGCGAGCCAGTTGGCCCACAGCACGCCGAGCCCGTACTGGTCGACGTCGACGTTGATCGCGTCTTCGCTGTCGAGCGTATTGTCGAACGCGATCAGCACGATGCCGGCCTTCTTCGCGCGGCGGATCGCAGGTCCGAATGAGGCGGGATTCTGCGCGTCGACGATGATCGCGTCGTAGCCGGCATCGATGAAGTTGTTGACGGCCGAGATCTGCGCCGGCACGTCCTCGCCGGTCGAGACGACCTTAAATTCCTTGAGCTTGGCGGCGACGGCCGGTTGCGACGTATAGGCCTTGGCCGTCTTGATCATCTGGATACGCCAGGTGTTCGCGATATAGCCGTTCACGAGCGCGATCCGGTAGGGTCCGCTCTTCTTCGGATATTTGACGAACTTCGTGTCGCTCTTCCATGGGACCATGCACGTGGGATCGCTGGGCGGGCCGGAAACGATCGATGCCTGCGCGAAAGCCGCGCTTGCACACAGCGCCAATGCCGCGGTTGCCGCCGCTCGAAGCACCTGGGTTCCTGAAAGCATGTTGTCTCCTGTTTATTGGATTGAACTTACCGATTGCCGGTGCACATGGCTCGTCGTGAATTGCCGACACGGTCTGCGTATCGCAGGGAATCTTGCGGATGTGCCACAGCGGGACTGAATCGGACTTGCCGAACCAGCGAATGACCTCTTCAAAGGCGCCCCCTCGAAGCGAAACGAAGGGCATGCGGAGACGCCTCCCTATTTGACAGTACTGGCATACCAATCCGCACGCGATAGTGGTTTACCAGTGCGCACGGGGCACGGCCCGATCGGGCTGAAACCCGCGCCGTTTCAGTGCTTGATGGATAGAGACGGGCGCGCGGCAGACAGACTCGGCGTTACACGGAATTGGTGTACCATTTCGGCGAACTTCAGCCGCCGCTGAGCGGCTTCGACGATTTCGAGAATCCTGGATGGCCGATCTTTCGCACACGCCAACCGGCCGCGCCGCCGATGCGGACGCGGCCGACCGTTCCTATGTCGGGCTGGCGAAACAGATCTACGACCTGATCGCGGCTGGCGGCGCCGGGCCTCGTGCCCGCCTGCCTTCCGAGCGCACGCTAGCCGAGCGTTTCGGCGTGAGCCGCACGCAGGTGAGGGAGGCGATCATCGCGCTGGAAGTGCAGGGCGTAGTCGAGGTGCGCGTAGGGTCGGGCATCTATGTGGCCGAAGCACCCGGGGCGCGCTCGGTCACGTTCGAACTGCCGCGTGGACCAGGCCCGATCGAGACGCTGCGCGCGCGGGTGGTGATCGAAAGCGGAATCGCGGCGCTCGCCGCGACCGAACGCAAGGATTCGGACCTCGACCGGCTCTTCGCTGCGTTGCGCTCAATGCGCGAAAACATGGACGACAAGGCCGCGAACGAAGCCGCCGACCGCGAGTTCCATCTGGCGATTGCGCGGGCGACGGGAAACGAAGTGCTCCGGCTCGTGGTGGCCACGATGTGGGACAACTCCCGCGCCGACCCGTTGTGGAAAAAGATTGAGGAGCACTTCCATACGCCCGCGCTGCGGGCGGCTTCACAGGAAGACCATCAGCGCATCTTTTCGGCCATCATGGCGCGCGACGCGAGCGCTGCGCGCACGGCGATGCAGGCGCATCTCGCGCGCGTGATCGGCGAATTCACGAAGGCCTGGCGTTAGCCCAACTTTCGCTATTCGCAATTCTCGCGCAGACTGCGTAGAGTAGATTGGCGCTGGCCGGGCGGTGATTATGGGCGGTGGCTGAGGGGAGTAACTGTCGCAACCTGAACGCAACAGCAGAAGGACTTCATGAGTCGTCTCGTCGTCGTTTCAAATCGCACTGCCGATCCTCGCAAGCCTGCTGCCGGTGGACTTGCCGTGGCGGTACGGGAGAGCCTGCAACAGACGGGAGGGCTCTGGTTTGGCTGGAGCGGCAAGATCCGCGAAGCAGGGGACGGCGCAAAAGCCGGCCAAGGTGAAGTTCAGATCCAGTCGGCTGGGAATGTAACGCTTGCCACCCTTGACCTGAGCCGGGAAGATCACGACACGTATTATCTGGGTTACGCGAACGGTGTCTTGTGGCCGGTGTTTCACTACCGGCTGGACCTTGCCAATTTCGACACGCGATTTGCTGCAGGCTACCGCCGGACGAACCAGCTGTTCGCGCACAAGTTGCTGCCACTACTGAAGCCGGACGATCTCATCTGGGTTCACGACTACCATCTGATCCCCCTTGCGGCCGAGTTGCGCGCGATGGGGTGTACGAACCGCATTGGCTTCTTCCTGCATATTCCGATGCCGCCGCCGCTGATCATGGCGGCGATCCCGGAGCACGAGTGGCTGATGCGCTCGCTCTTTGCATACGATCTGGTCGGCTTCCAGAGCGAAGCAGATTTGACGCACTTTTCTCATTACGTTGAATCCGAGGCCCAGGCGCAACGGCTGGGTCCGGACCGCCTTCGGGCGTTCAATCGCACGCTGCGGGTCGGCGCTTATCCCATCGGAATTGATGTCGACGAGTTCATTCGTCTTGCCGACTCGAAGGAAGGGCTCGACATGTTCGCCCGGATGCGCGACGAGTATTCGCGGCGGCGATTGCTATTGGGCGTCGACCGGCTCGACTACTCGAAGGGGCTGCCGCAACGCGTCCATGCTTTCCGTGAACTGCTGACGTACTACCCGGAGAATCGCAATAGCGCGACGCTGATCCAGATCGCTTCCCCGAGCCGCGAGGACGTGGGAGCCTATGATGACCTGCGGCGCCAGATGGATAGCCTGTGTGGTGCGATCAACGGTGACTTTGGTGAGCTGGACTGGATGCCGGTGCGCTACATTCACCGCAACGTTGCCCGCAAGCGGCTGCCGGGCCTCTATCGCGCGAGTCGCGTGGCGCTCGTTACACCGTTGCGGGACGGCATGAACCTGGTTGCGAAGGAGTTCATCGCCGCACAGGATCCTGCCGATCCCGGCATGCTGGTGCTTTCGCGTTTTGCCGGCGCCGCGGAGCAATTGAAAGAAGCGCTGCTGGTCAATCCGTACGATACCCAAGGCACCGCGCAGGCCATTCAGCGGGCGTTGACGATGTCGCTCGATGAGCGAATCAGCCGGCACGAATCACTTCTTGGCCGGATCCGCAAGTTCGATGTGCACTGGTGGAGTTCGACGTTTCTGCAAGCGTTGGAAGACAGCGGGCAGGCTGCGGCATCCTGAAGGCGTCTTGCAGAGGGGCGGGCTCGCGCACTGGGGCGATGTCCGCGCGGGCCCAAGAGATCATCGACGCTTTGGTACACTTGCCTTCTCAGTGGACGTCAATGGCGTATTCGGATACAGCAGGTTCAAGGGTCTTCTTATGGTGAGTCTGAAACAGGTTGCTGCACTCGCGGGAGTGTCTTCGTCCACTGTTTCACGCGCGATTGCCGCACCGGAGCGTCTAGACCCAAAGACGCTGAAGAAGGTCAAGGAGGCGATCGCCTCGCTTGACTATGTTCCCTTTGCCCCTGCGAGGGTATTGCGCTCGGGCCGCTCGCGCACTATCGGCATAGTCGCTCCGACGTTAATGAACGAGCTGTACGCACGTGCGGTCGACACCCTCGAGAAAGAGTTTCTGCAGTTTGGCTATACGGGACTGCTGACCTGTCATCGCGACAGTCGGGATCTTGAGCTGAGTATTGTCCGGGCGCTCATAGAGCGGGGGGTTGACGGTCTCGCGCTGATCGGCAGCAGCCATCACCCGGACTTGCTCACTCTGGTGCGCAGACAAAAGATTCCCTACGTGCTGATGTGGGCGATTGACCGGGAGCGTGTTCATCCGACTGTCGGCTACGACAACCGTCGTGCGATGGGACGTGTTACCGAATATCTGGTCAGCCTTGGGCATGTTCGATTCGGCGTGCTGGCGGGGCCCGCAGACACTCAGCAACTTGCCGCTGTAAGGCTTTCCGGGATTCGGGACGGACTGGCGGCGCACGGGATTGCGCTACGTCCCAATGTCGTGGCAACCACTCCGTACGATAGGGAATCCGTTCGCGCCGCGACTCGCCAATTGCTCTCCCAGTCGACTGCTCCTACGGCGCTCATTTGCAACAACGACCTTATCGCTGCTTCCGCTATTGCTGAGTGCCGGGCCATGGGGATCTCGGTTCCGCATCAAGTCTCGGTGACAGGGTTCGGTGACTGGGACCTCGCCACGCTTGGTTCGCCTTCACTGACCACGGTTCATTCTGACGCGGTCAGGATCGGAACCCTGAGTGCCAAAAACCTCCTGGATCAGATTAACCAGGGCGGCGAGCCGATCGTCAAGCAGGAGGAGTTCGAGGTGGAACTCATCGTACGGGAAAGTACCGCGAATCCGCCTGAAGAATGACGAATGACGCGTGAATGACGCGTCGCCGCAGTGACAGCGTGTTTGTTTCGCCCACGTTTGCCCGGAGGCCTCTTCAGTACCATGGTGCTGGCTTCGGGGATGCCACTTGTGCACGTGTTCGCTGACCCGGTCGCCTGACCGGGGCTTCGAACGCGAGCCTGCGGCCAGTACTTCCTTTACCCCCTGCGATTTACCCCTCCGAAAAGACGTCAGCGGCATTCCTCCGCTGCATGTTGCCTGCCCCTCAGGCGAGCCCCCCGATTACTTTCCCCTGTCATCCGAGCGGCTGCCTGCGATACGCCTGCGCAGCGCCGCAGCGTAAACCCCAGGGGTCGATTCATTGACATCCGAGCAGACCGTCAACTAGCATAATGACAACGATTGCAATAACTTAAGTACATGAAATATATTGATAATTTTAATGTGCATGAGATCGATTGCAAATCTGTTCAATGTCTTTCTGGAGATGAGCATGCAAGAGCGGCGACGCAAGTTTTACGGCTGGGGCTACGAAGGGGATGAGGTATCTCGCGAGGAAATCGCCGAGTTCGAGAAAGCGTGGACGCGCTTGCTTGGGGTAACGGACTTTGAGCCGGTGCTGTTTCCGAGCGAGCATTCCATCAAGTTGCGCGCGCCGCGCGTATCTGCGCCTGAATCGCTCAAGTCAATCTGTTCAACAGGGCAGCATGATCGTCTGTATCACACGTACGGGGCATCGACGATGGATGTCGCACGGGCAATCCGCGGAGAATTCAACAATCCGCCGGACGTCGTTGCCTATCCCCGCACGGAAGATGACATCGTCGCTCTCTACCGGTGGTGCGAAGACGCGAGCCTCGCAGCGATCCCTTATGGCGGTGGAACCAGTGTCGTCGGCGGCGTCAACCCACCCACGCATGACCGGTACCGTGGAACGGTGTCGATTGACATGAAGCATTTCGATCGGGTGCTGGAGGTTGACTTGAAGTCGCAGGCCGCGCGGATTCAGGCAGGCGTGCTTGGCCCCCACCTTGAGCAGCAACTCAAGCCGACCGGCCTCACGCTGCGCTTCTTTCTTCAGGCGTGGGAATTTTCCTCGCTCGGCGGATGGATAGCAACGCGTGCGGCGGGCCATTTCGCTACCGCCTACACGCAGATCGATGACCATATCGAAAGCCTGAAGGTCGTAACGCCCGCAGGCAATGTCGAGTCCAGGCGTTTCCCGGTCTCGGGAGCGGGACCGAATCCGGACCGGCTGTTTCTCGGGTCGGAAGGAGCCCTCGGCATCATCACGGAGGCTTGGGTCAAGCTCCATCGACGTCCTACCTATCGGAAGATGACCAGTGTGCGTTTCGCAAACTATGACGATGCGGTGGAAGCGGTACGGGTCATTTCGCAATCCGGTCTGAATCCGGCCAACGCACGACTGGTTGAGCGTGAGGAAGCCGCATACGCGGGTTCAAGCGACGGAAGTTACGACATCCTGGTACTCGGCTTTGAATCGGCGGACCATCCGGTCGATGTATGGATGAACCGTGCGCTGGAAATTTGCGGTGACTTCGGTGGCAATTGGGACGACGACAAACTGCGGGACGCCGGCGCGATGGCCGATTCGGGCGCCAAAAGCTGGAGGGACAAATTCCTCCGCGGCCCCGCATTGCGTGAGCACGCGATTGCGAGAGGCGTCATGCGGGAAACAATGGAGACCGCCGTCACGTGGGATCGCTTCGCGCAACTACGCGAACACGTGAAAGCAGAAACACATCGCGCCATTCGTGAAGTGACGGGTAGGCCCGGTTCGGTGACGTGCCGCTTCACGCATATCTATCCGGACGGACCGGCGCCTTACTTTACGTGGTTTGCGTACGGCGATAAGGCCCGGATTCCGGAGCAGTACATGGCAATCAAGGCGATCGCCGAACAATCAATGGTTGACGCCGGCGGTACGGTTACCCATCACCACGCCTTGGGTCGGGATCATCGACCGTGGTACGACAAGGAGCGCCCTGAACTCTTCTGTACATCCCTGAAGGCCACGAAGAAGGCATTCGATCCGCATTGCATCCTGAATCCCGGGGTGCTTTTCGACCCGTGTTAAGGCACTCTAACGCAGGAGAAGATGTGATGGCTGGTGTTCTTTCAGGCATTAAGGTGCTCGATTTGAGCCGCATTTTGGCGGGGCCGTGGTGTACGCAGCTACTCGCGGATCTTGGTGCAGATGTTGTAAAGGTTGAGCGGCCAGGTACTGGCGACGATACTCGAGCGTGGGGTCCTCCTTTTGCGGCCGGTGTGGACGGAACGCCTGGCGCGGAGTCTGCTTATTTTCTGGCAGCGAACCGTGGAAAGCGTTCTGTCGGTGTCGACTTTAGTACTCCTGACGGACAAGAAATCGTTCGTACGCTGGCGAAACACGCTGATGTCGTCGTCGAAAATCTGAAATACGGTGACATGCGGCGATACGGGCTGGATTACGAAGCGCTCAGGAACCTGAATCCACGACTGATTTACTGCTCAATTACGGGCTTCGGCCAGACGGGTCCGTATCGCGAGCGGGCCGGGTACGATTTTGTGATTCAGGCGATGGGCGGCCTGATGAGCATTACGGGCGAGAGCGATGGCAAGCCGGGTGGTGGCCCTCAGAAATGTGGCGTACCCATTGCGGACATGATGACTGGCATGTATGCAACTGTTGCTATCCTTGGCGCCCTACACGAGCGCCACGGCAGCAACGAAGGGCAACATATCGACATGAGCTTGCTCGATACGCAAGTTGGATGGCTGGCCAATCACGGACTGAATTACCTCGTTTCCGGAACACCTGCAAAACGTTGGGGCAATGCTCACCCGAATCTGTGTCCCTATCAGTCTTTTTCTGCGAATGATGGCCATCTGATCGTGGCTGTCGGTAATGACCGGCAGTTCCGGGCGCTATGCACGATTCTTTCAATGCCCTACGTTGGTGTCGACTCTCGGTTCGCAACCAATAGCGCCAGGCTCGCCAATCGCGATAGCCTGGTAGAGCAGATCGAACAACGCCTTCGTACAAAAGACCGGGATGAGTGGCTGGTGGCGCTTGAAGAAGCAGGCGTGCCGGCGGGGCCGATCAACACTGTCGCGCAAGCCCTCGCGGACCCCCATGTCGTTAGTCGCGGCATGGTGTTTTCGATGGAGCATGGGACGGGCGTTTCCGTACCGCAGATCGCAAATCCTATCAAGTTCTCCCGGACAGGGATTGATTACCTTCGTCCGCCACCAATGCTGGGTGAGCACACTGCGGAGATTCTGGCATCGGTCGGGTTGACGAAGGAAAGCCTCGAGAAGCCAAGATAACGTCGCCATACTGATATGCAGGAGACAATCATGCGTCAATTTGACATGGCCGGCACATCTATAATAGTAGGAGTACTTATAATATATGTGACTGGAACACTATTTTTAACGGTGCGCCTGAGAAGCAAAAACGCGGGAGACTTTATGGTTGCGGCACGGTCCATGCCGGCGATCGTGGTTGGAGTTCTGATGATGTCGGAGTTTGTCGGCGCAAAATCGACCATCGGGACAGCGCAGTCCGCTTTTGAATCAGGCCTTGCTGCGTCCTGGGCAGTACTGAGCGCCGCCATTGGTTTCCCGCTGTTCGGCGTGTTCCTCGCGAGGAAGCTTTACAGCTCGGGTGAGATTACGATTTCGGGAGCGATCGCCAGTAAATATGGGCGCTCCACGCAGGTGACCGTCTCGCTGATCATGATTTATGCGCTCCTGCTGGTGAACGTCGGCTACTACGTCAGCGGGGCCGCAGCTATCTCAGGCGTGTTGCACATCTCGCTTCCCGTGGCTGAGGTGATCGTTGCCATAGTGAGCACCTTCTATTGCGCGATAGGCGGCATGAAAAGTATGGCGTATGTGTCTGTCATGCATACGACAATAAAATACGTTGGCGTTTTCATCGTTCTTGCAGTGGCGCTGAGCATGACTCATGGGGTGAAACCGATGCTCACGCAGATGCCCCATGACTATTTCACGTGGGACGGGAAGATTGGCGTGGCGACGATCGGGGCGTGGACCATTGCCAACGTGGGCGCGATATTCTCGACGCAGTACATCATTCAGGCGGTGGCGTCACTGAAGCGACCAGAAAGTGTCAGGCGCTCAGCCTATATGGCGGCAATCCTTTGCGTGCCTATCAGCATCGCGCTGGGCCTGATAGGGGTTGCCGCCAGATTTCTTTTCCCGGGACTAGGCAGTCTGTATGCATTCCCGATATTTTTGGCCCATATGAGCCCGGTGCTGGCCGGGATCGTCACGACCTCCCTGGCAGCGTCCGTTTTCGTAGGAGTGAGTAGCGTGGGACTGGCGATCTCCTCCTTGATCGTGCGCGACTTCTATGTTCCCGCACGACATCCCACGCCGGAAGTGGAGTTCAGAATGTCGCGGCTGCTGTCTATCCCGATCGGCTTTGTGCCCCTGATCTTTGTCGTTTTCTTCCCGGAGGTATTGCATTTGTCATTTTTCACCCGGGCGCTACGATTGTCGATTTCGGTTGTCGCTGTGATCGCATTTTATCTGCCGTTCTTCGGCAGCAACCGCGGAGCGACGTGGGGACTGTGTACCGCAGGGGTATCGACCACGGTCTGGTACATGTTGGGGGATCCCTACGGAATCGACAATATTTACATTGCTTTGGTATCGCCTATGGCAGTTATGGTGATCGAGCGCATCATCCCAAATCGAGGTCGGGTGGAAGCGAAGTTCGATTGAGCGTTGTGCTTCCGTGAGCGCGATGGTGGCCGACGCGCCTCACTGCGTGGTGTGCCGGGTCACCACATTCAAAGCCATGCGTGCGGCCGAGGTACGGGTTTCCACACCCAGCTTTTCGAAGACGTGTTCCAGGTGCTTGTTGGCGGTGCGCGGGCTCATGCCGAGGATATCGGCGATATCGCGATTGGTCTTGCCCAGCGCGACCCAATACAGCACATCGGCTTCGCGAGGAGTGAGCCGGAACGCCTGCATCAACGCGGCAGGTCCGGGCGAACCGGCCTTGCACTGGATCAGCAGCAGTTCCTCGCCCTGCGCGCCGCGACGCAGCCGGCTGACGATCAGTTGTTCGGTCGCGGCCAGCAACTCGAACGGCCTGACCTCGGGAGCCTCGAGCGCGTCATGAAGCCAACTGCGCAACGCGGCCGGCAGGCGACCGTTTGCATCGAGCGAGCTGCGCAGCCGCGACAGGGCAAGCGGCGTCATCCACAGCACTTCGCCGCCAGGGTCCACGGCGACCACAGCCTGGCCGGCAGCATCCATCGCCGCGCGGGTCTGCACGACCAGGCGCGAATTGCGCAGGTGCGAAGCGATGCGCACCATGACTTCGGCCGGACGAATCGGCTTGGTGATGTAATCGACCCCGCCGGCCTGGAAACCCTGCAGAATATGCTCGGTCTCCGTCAGACCGGTCATGAACACCACCGGAATCGTTCGGGTCTGGAGATCTTCCTTGAGCTGTCGGCAGGTCTCAAAACCATCTATGCCGGGCATCACCGCATCAAGCAGGATCAGATCCGGTGGCAAGCGGCGGGCGCGGTCCAATGCCCCCGCGCCGTCGGTCGCGACCAGCACCGTGTAGCCCGATTTGTCTAGCAGGGTATGCAGGATAGAGAGGTTTTCGGGGGCGTCGTCAACAATCAGGACGACATCGCGAAGCGGATCAGGACGTAGCATCGGGGTTCGCCTGCATGGTTCGGTCAAGGTATCGCAAATATTCAGGAAGGTCGAAGCGCTCGACGTGCGTGCGCAAGATGCCCGTGAAAACTCCATAAGACGGGTCCAGCTGTTCAATCTCGCTGAGCTTGTCAAGGATGCCGCGCACGTACCCGAGGCTGCCGACCTCGTGCAGGCTGCGCAACAGTTCCGGGTCGGGTAACGCGACCTCGATTGACGGAATCGCGCGTGCCGCGTTGGGGGGCGGGTCTGCTGGCGCTATCTGCGCCGCAACAGCTGGCGTTGCCGGAACCCACTGCAGATTCAGGCGCTCGCGGATCAATTCCAGCAATTCGACAACATTGACAGGCTTGACGAGGAAATCCTCGTTGCGAATGCCCGCTGCGTTTTTCCGGCCCTTGTCGAATGCATTGGCCGAGACCACGATAATCGGCGCATTGCTCAACAGATTCGCGCGGAGCAAGCGCGCGGTTTCCCAGCCGTCCAGGTGCGGCATGCCGATATCGAGCAGGATCAAGTCGGGTGTGAACGAAGAGACGGCACGCAGCGCCTCGATTCCGGAAGCGACTTCCTGAACCTCGAAGCCCAGCGGTTCAAGCAGCTTGACGTGTAACTCGCGGTCCACCCGTTCGTTATCTACCACCAGCACACGGCGAGTCGGACCGGCATAGCCGCCGATCGGCAGTTTGGGAACAGCCGGAACCGGCTTTGGGTCGCGCACTTCCGGCAAGAACAGCTGGACGCGAAATGTGCTGCCGCGGCCGGTCTCGCTCGTGACGGTCAGGATGCCTCCCATCACGTCCGTGAGCATCTTGGCGATGGTCAGGCCCAGCCCCGTGCCGCTTTCCGAGCCACCAGGGACATTGGCGCCGCGCTCGAACGGCAGGAAGATGCGAGCCAGGTCATCCGCATCAATGCCCACGCCGGAATCGATGATTTCGAAGACGGCCATCTCCCGGCGGTATTGCAAGCGCAGCGTGACGTCGCCGCGATCGGTGAACTTCACCGCGTTGCCCAGGATATTGATGAGGACCTGGCCCACGCACTTTTTATCGGCACGCACGGCGCAGGGCAAATTGGGCGGCGCCTCGTAATGGAAGGTGATGCCCTTGGCGCGCGCCTGCAAGCTCACCATATCGGCTAACTGCGCGACGAATTCGGGAAAGCGCACTTCCTCGAATTCGAGCGTCATCTTGCCGGTCTCTATCTTGGCGATATCGAGCAGGCCGTCGATCAACGAAACGAGATGCTCCCCGCTGCGGCGGATCACCGCCAGTGCGAGATGGCGGTGCGGAGGAATGGACGTATCCTGTTCGAGCATCTGCGCATAGCCGAGAATGCTGTTGAGCGGCGTGCGCAATTCGTGGCTGATGCCGGTGACATAGCGGCTCTTCGCTAAATTGGCTCTTTCGGCTGCCTGCTTTGCACTTTGCAACTGGGCATCGGTGCGCTGGTGGGCATCGATTTCCTCGAGCAGCAAATGAGTCTGCCGGTTCGATTCCTCTTGCGCAACCCGTCGGCTTTCGGCCGTCAGCACACTCCACCAGCAGCCAATCCCGCCCGCGAGCGCCAGCACAGCAAACAGTTTCAGGAATGCCGCACGCAGTAGCACGTCGACGGCCGGCGAGAGTTCGTTGACAAGCACCGACTCCTGCGTATAGATCAGGCTGAGAATGGCGGCCAGAATCATGGTCACCAGCACGAACAGCAGCAGGTACTGGCCGATGCGCGTATTGAAACGGGTCGACAGCGCCTTGGGCAAAAGCCAGCGTATCACCGCATTGGTTTGCTCAGATAGGCGTGCGCCCGGTTTGCACATGTCATGACAGCGCGCATCAAGCGTGCAGCAAAGAGAGCAGATCGGTCCTTCATAGGCCGGGCAGTGCGCCATGTCTTCGGTTTCATACTCCTTGTCGCAAATGCAGCAATGAATCGACTGATAGCCCTTGCCCAGCGGAACCCCGGCCAACGCGGCCGGCTGACGCGCGATGTAGTATTTGCCGCCGGTCGCCCAGGCGATCGCCGGCGCGGCAATCAGGGCGGTTGCGAGCGCAATGAGCGCAGAAAACGCGTGGGCGGTCTCCCCCAGCACATGTGTAAACGCCAGCACCGACAGCGATGAAGCAATCAGCGTCGCGCCAACCCCTACCGGATTGATTGCGTACAGATGAGCGCGCCTGAACTCGATGCCCTCGGGGCTCAGGCCAAGCGGCTTGTTGATCACCAGATCCGCCACCACCGCGCCGACCCAACTGATCGCGATATTCGAATAAAGCCCGAGGACCTGTTCCAGTGCGCGGAAAACCCCAAGCTCCATCAGCATGAACGCGATCAGCACATTGAACACGAGCCACACCACGCGGCCCGGATGACTATGGGTCAGCCGCGCGAAGAAGTTGGACCACGCAAGCGAACCCGCATAGGCGTTGGTCACATTGATCTTGAGTTGCGACAGGATAATGAAGAAGGTAGTGACCAGTAGCGCCGTTTCAGGCGAACCGAACACATATTTGTACGCGACGAGGTACATCTGGGTTGGTTCGACCGCGCGGTCGGGCAGCACCTCATGCTGTATTGCGAGGAAGGCGAGGAAAGAGCCGCCTAGCAGCTTGGCCACACCAAGAATGATCCAGCCTGGGCCGGCACTCAGCATGCACAGCGTCCAGCGGCGCTTGTTGAGTGCGGTCCGCTCGGGCAGAAAGCGAAGAAAGTCGACCTGTTCTCCGACCTGCGCAATCATGGAAATGAGCACGGTGGTGGCGGCGCCGAACATCAGCAGGTCGAAGTGGCCGTCGCTGCCGGCGTTGCCGAGAAAGCTCGGCAGTTCACGCAGCAGACCCGGTTCTTTCCAGATCACGGCCGCATAGGGTAGCAGCAGCAACACGAGCCAGAGCGGCTGGGTGAATGCCTGCAAGCGGCTGATCAATGTAATGCCGTGCGTGACGAGCGGGATGACGAGCACCGCGCAGATCAAATAGCTTAGAGAGACGGGGATCTTGAAGTACAGCTGCAGCGCGAGCGCCATGATGGCGGCTTCCAGCGCGAAGAAAATGAAAGTAAAGGACGCATAGATCAGCGATGTGATCGTGGAGCCGAGATAACCGAACCCGGCGCCCCGCGTTAGCAGATCCATATCGACGCCGAATTTCGCGGCGTAGTAGCTGATCGGAAGGCTTGCCAGAAAGATGATCACACCGACAAACAGGATCGCCCAGAGCGCATTGGTGAAGCCGTAACTGACGGTAACCGATCCGCCAATTGCTTCCAGGGCGAGGAACGAAATCGCGCCGAACGCGGTATTGGCCACCCGGAACTCGGACCATTTGCGAAATGTGCGTGGTGTGAAACGCAGCGCGTAGTCTTCGATGGTTTCGTCGGCGACCCAGGTGTTGTAGTCGCGCCGTACCTTGATGATGCGCTGGAGGGGTATCGCGTGTGGCAGCGCTGATTCGGGGGAGTGGTTCACCAAAATTAGTCGGAATCGGGCTGTGGAAGGAACGAAGCGCCCAACAGATGCAAGCAGCATGCCACGTGCCCACGGTCCGTTTGAAGCCAGCAAGAGCGTGCAGAAGCCCGCGGCGCTGGATATGCGCTGCGCAGGTGCAGGGCGGCGCGCGGCGCGCCCCTAATGTGACATTGCCGCACCGGGACAGTGCGATGGCGTTTTTTCACCGATATGTCTGCGCCGCTGCTCACTGCTAACGGTCGCTTCTTCACACGCCAATTTCACGTGCCAACTTCCCCTCATGCGCGTCGAGCATAGCGCCGACCGCCGAGCCGGCCGATACGTCATTTGACGTAGGACCGTCCACTCTCCACGCCGCGACGCGATTGCAGGTGCCGCAAACCCGCTCGTGCCAGTGCATTGCGGCGCTCGTGCGTTGGCGCCGCGCGTTGGTAAGTCAAATGACGTATATCGATGCGGAATTCGGATACCTATTCTGCACCCGCCGTTCAACGACAAACAAGCCACCGTGTCGGCGC
>Ga0302234_10000835_pt1 | contig 23027 bp, 20 predicted proteins | sample II_Palsa_N3_2_FD_193576 | JGI IMG/M metagenome (GOLD analysis project Ga0302234, IMG submission 193576) | Peat permafrost microbial communities from Stordalen Mire near Abisko, Sweden - II_Palsa_N3_2 | ecosystem: Environmental > Terrestrial > Soil > Palsa > Peat permafrost | place: Sweden... | reverse complement strand
ATTCCGGTCGACTAAACTTACGGCGCTCTTCATTGTCTGAGTGCCATCCTCTGCCGCCGTGTCGATGTTTCCGTCGACCGGCAGTCGGGTCTGTCGCAGCAACCGGAATGATCATGGATACCGTTGAAACGTCGTCTTTAAGCCCTCTGCAGCGGTCGTTTTCGCTGCTTCGCCAGGATCTTCAGCGCAGCATCATCGGACAGCCGCATTTGATCGATTGCCTGCTCGTGGCCCTTTTGGCCGACGGGCACCTGCTGGTCGAGGGCGCTCCCGGTCTTGCGAAAACGACGGCGGTCAAGGCGCTGGCCGCGCGGATCGAGGCTGATTTTCATCGGGTGCAGTTCACGCCGGACCTTTTGCCTGCGGACCTGACCGGAACCGACGTATTTCGGCCGCAGAGCGGTGCCTTCGAGTTCGAACGCGGGCCTTTGTTCCACAATATCGTCTTGGCCGATGAGATCAATCGGGCGCCAGCCAAGGTGCAATCGGCGCTACTCGAAGCGATGGGCGAGCAGCAGATTACGGTGGGACGGAGCACTTGGCATCTGCCGGAGCTCTTCATGGTGATGGCAACGCAGAATCCGATCGAGCAGGAGGGCACATTCGCGTTGCCCGAAGCCCAGCTCGATCGCTTTCTGATGCATGTGACCATCGGTTACCCGGATGCAGCCGCCGAGTTGGCCATACTGCGCCTTGCGCGCGAGCAGGCCAGCCAACGCGGCCAGCTCCCAGCCGCTTCGCCGGCGCTGATGAGCCAGGCAGATGTCTTCGCGGCGCGCGCGGCGGCCATGGCGGTGCATATGGCGCCGGCGCTGGAGGAATACCTGACCCAGCTGGTGCTGGCCACGCGCGATGCGGGCCGCTATGGACCTGAGTTGAAGCGCTGGATAGCGTGGGGCGGCAGCCCTCGAGCCACCATCGCGCTGGATCGCTGTTCGCGAGCACGGGCGTGGCTGGCCGGTCGCGATTATGTTCTCCCCGAGGATGTGCACAGCATCGCGCATGAGGTTTTACGCCATCGCGTATTGCTTAGTTACGAAGCCGAGGCCGAAGGCGTGCGGCCCGATCAAGTGATCGATCGCCTGCTGGATCTCGTGCCGCTGCCGTGAGCGTCGTGATGTCGCAATCAGGTGATGGCGATGGCCGCACCCAGGTCTCACTGGCCGAGTTGATCGCGCTACGCGCCCGGGTTGGGCGCGCCAAACTGGCGTCGCTGGTCAGTCGTGCTGCGCGCAGCGGGCAGCAGTCCAGCCGTCTATACGGTCGCGGCATGGACTACGCCGAGTCTCGCGTTTATCAGGCTGGCGACGACGTGCGCCGGCTCGATTGGCGGTTGACGGCGCGCAGCGGCAAGCTGCATACCAAGCTCTTTCAGGAAGATCGCGAAGGTTCATTGCTGATTCTTGTCGATACACACGCCAGCATGCACTTCGGCACGCGCGTGCGCTTCAAGTCCGTGCAGGCGGCGAGGCTGGCGGCATGCGCCGCGTGGTATGCCGTCCGGGCTGGCGAGCGGGTTGGCGCGATGGCGTTTGGTCAGGTCGATTCTCTGCTTCGCCCGATTGCCGGGCCGCGCGGCGCGCTGGCCGTGTGTGGTGCGCTGGCCGAATGGAGTACACGCACGCCGGCCATCCGCACCGAGTCGCTGACCGATGCCTTGACGCGCGCCAACCGCGTGCAGCATGGTGCCAGCCGCGTGCTGTTGATCAGCGACGGGTTTTGCGCAGAGACCTCGGCGCGGCAACGGCTTCTCGATCTAAGCCGGCATGCGACATTGAGCGTCCTAATCGTTGCCGATGCGCTGGAACTGGCATTGGTACCAGCGGGCCGCTATCCGCTCGACCACGGCGGCGTGCGCCAGGACGTGGTGCTGCAATCCGAACGCCAGCGCCGCGATTTTCAGCGCGCCATCGGTGCAGGGCCCGCACAGCTCGGTGAACTGGCGAAGACAGTCGGCCTACGCTGCAGCACGATCGACACCCTTGCCGATCCGCTGGACGCGGTGGTGCGCGTGCTCGGCGCGCGGAGGTCGGCGTGATGCAAACGCTGCCGACGTCATCGTCCAGTGCGGCTGCGCAAGGGCCCGTGCTGCGAGATATTCACCTACCGCCGGATCCTTCCTGGTGGCCGCCGGCTCCGGGCTGGTGGATGCTCGCCGCGCTGGTGATCGCGGTCTTTTTGATAGGCACCTGGGTCTGGCGTCGCCACCGAAAACAGCTTTGGCAGCGCGAGCGCGTGCTGGCCGAGCTGGATGCGATGGAGCATCAGTACGCCAACGATGGCAATCATTCCGCGCTGGCCGGCGGCATGCATCAGCTGCTGAGGCGCGTGGCGCGCCGCCACGATGCACGCGCCACGCAGGTACTCGGTCCGGCGTGGCGGGCAACGTTGGCTCGCGTGCCGGTCGATGCGGCCACCCTGGACCAGCTGATGACGTTGGACCAGGTGATGTATCGCGCGCCTTCCTCCTTCGATCAGCGTGCGGCATCGGCGGCTGTTCGGCAGTGGCTGCGATTGGCGTTGCAGCCGGGCAAGTGGAAGCGCGATGCGACAACGCAAGGCTTCGGAGGTTCGCACGCATGACGACTTTTGCGTGGCCGTGGATCGTCGTTCTTCTGCCGTTGCCGTGGCTGCTGTGGCGCTGGCTGCGGCCGGTCGCGCCGGGCCAGGCGCTGCACCTGCCGCAGCCCGGTATTCGGCTTGCGCAGGTGAGTAGCCAACCGGTGCATGGTCTCGGTCCGTGGGTTCTGGGGCTGGCTTGGTTGTGCCTGCTCGCGGCGGCCGCGCGACCGCAGTGGATCGGTCCGCCGGAAGCGCAGCAGCGCAGCGGACGCGCATTGATGCTGGCGCTGGATCTGTCCGGCAGCATGCGCACCGAGGACATGAATCTGGCAGGTCAGCCGGTCAGCCGTTTCGGCGCGGTGGAAGCGATTGCCGGTGACTTCATCAGCCGCCGTCGCGGTGATGAAATGGGCTTGATCCTGTTCGGCACACAAGCTTTTTTAGTGACGCCGCTGACGTTCGACTTGTCCGCCGTGCGGGCGCAGCTGGAAGGGTCGACGGTCGGCCTTGCCGGCACCGAAACAGCGATTGGCGATGCCATCGCCGTTGCCGTAAAACGCCTGTCGGCTCTGCCCCAGCAGGCGCGCGTGCTCGTGCTGCTTACCGATGGCGTCAACAACGCCGGCAGCATCACGCCACGTGAAGCAGCGCGGGCGGCGAAGGCGGCCGGCGTGCGGATCTACACCATCGGCATCGGTGCCGATCAGATGCGCGTGCAAGGGTTTTTCGGTAGCCAGATGGTCAATCCTTCGGCGGATCTGGACGCCGATATGCTGACCAGCATTGCCACGGAGACCGGCGGGCGTTTCTTTCGCGCGACCGACAGCCACGCGCTGGCCGACGCATACCGCGCCATCGACGCGCTGGAGCCGATGCCGCAGCACGGCCCGACGCTGCGGCCCAAGCGCGAGCTGTTTCGCTGGCCGCTTGGCGCGGCGATTGCGCTGATGTTGATCGTCATTCTGCCGCGTCAATTCGGTGACATGCGGGGCCACGCGCATCATGAGTGAAGCGTTGCACCAGTTTCATTTCCTGCGGCCGTTCTGGCTGATCGCGCTTACTGCGCTGCCGTTATTGTTTTGGTGGGGCGTGCGGCGTACCTCGGCGCCGGTCGAACTGTCGCGACTAGTCGATGCCGAGCTGTTGCCGCATCTGCTGCGCGGTCGCGCGGCCAACCGCTATGCGCCGTCGAGCCTGTTCGCTCTCGGCTGGACGCTCTGCACGCTGGCGTTGGCTGGCCCGACCTGGAATCGCGTGGCGCAGCCCCTTTATGCCAATCGCGCGGCGCAAGTGGTGGCCATATCGCTGTCGCAGCACATGCTCTCGCGTGACGTCGCGCCAAGCCGGCTGGACCGCGCGCGTTACAAGGCGCACGACCTGCTGGCGAGCAATCGCGACGGACTGAATGCGCTGATTGGTTACGCCGGCGAAGCTTTCGTGGTCGCGCCGCTGACTTCTGATGCGGACAGCCTCAGCGATCTGCTCAATGCGATGAGTCCGGACACCATGCCGGTGGATGGCAATGACGCGGCAGCGGCGATTCAGCGCGGTGCGGCGCTGATCCACGATGCCAACGTGTCGGGTGGTTCGCTGGTGCTAATCACCGATCAGGCCGACGCGGCAGCGGATGCCGCCGCGCGTGCCGCCCACGCTGCGGGCGTGCGCGTATCGGTGCTCGGCGTAGGCACCTTGCAGGGCGGTCCGATACCGCAGGCGAACGGCGGCTTTTTGCGCGACGAGCAGAATCAGATTGTTCTGGCCCGTCGCGACGATGCCGCACTCGCCGCGCTGGCAGCTGCCGGCGGCGGACGCTACGCGCCGATGACGACAGATGCTGCCGATATTGATCGCTTGAAGAGTGAGCTGCGCGCCGGGCCATCCGTAAAAGCGACGAGTCAACCTGGTGATGAATGGCAGGATCGTGGCCCATGGCTGCTGCTGCCGCTATTGCTGGTGGTTGCCCTCGGGTTCCGTCGCGGCTGGCTCCTGCTGCTTCCGCTGGTTCTGCTGCCGCTGCTGCCCGGCCGCGCCTCCGCCACCGACTGGCGCGACCTGTGGCAGCGCCCCGATCAGCAGGCCGCGCAGACGCTGCGCTATGGCGGCTCGGCGAAGCAGGCGCAGCAGCTCGCGCGCGATCCGGCGTGGCGTGGCGCGGCGGATTATCGCGCGGCGGATTACGCCGCCGCGGCGAAAACTTTGCAGGCCGTGCCCGGCAGCAATGCCGCGTACAACCGCGGCAATGCGTTGGCGAAGCAGGGTCAGTACAACGAGGCCATCGACGCGTACAAGCAGGCGCTCAAAGTAAATCCGGCGAACGCCGACGCGGCTGCCAATTTGAAGGCGGTGCAGGACTGGTTGAAACAGCAAAAGCCGCAGGATCAAAAACAGCAGGGCCAGAGCCAGCAAAACAAGGACCAGAAGAAGCAGGATTCCTCGAACTCGAAAAACCAGCAGAGCGGCGACGGCAAAGATCAGCCCAAGCCCGGCGATCAGGGTAAGGACGGCAAGTCCGATTCTTCGCCAAAGCCGAACGACAAGCCGTCGCCGGATGCGGGCAAGCCATCGGATAAACCGGGACAGAGCGGTCAGGGAGATACGCAGAAGCAGCCGTCGCAAGATCCATCCAAACCCGACGCATCCGATCCGTCGAAACACAATCCATCCCAACAGAATCAGCCCGGCAAAAATTCGTCGACGAATGATCAGGCATCCGAGCTGCCCCAACCGCTGACACCGCAGCAGCAGGCCGAACAAAAAGCCAGTGCCGACAAGGCGCAGCAAGCCTTGCAGAAGCAGATGGATCAGGCGCTCGCTGGTCAGCAAAAAGAATCGCAGCAAAAGCCGCCGGCCACGCACCAGCTTGGCGAAATGTCGAAAGACGATCCGAACGCCAAGCTGCCGGCCGATCTGCGTCAGGCCATACAGCGGGTGCCGGATGACCCCGGTGCGCTGCTGCGGCGGAAGTTTCAGCTGGAATACGAGCAGCGCCACGGTGGCGTGCCGAATGAGGATGATCAGCCGTGATGCATCGACGATTTATTGCATGGTGCCTGCTTGCCCTGTTGCTGACCCCGGCGTTCGCCAACGCCGCCGATGTGCGGGCGACGCTCGATCGCAGCACCGTGGCGCTGGGCGAAACGGTAACCCTGAACCTGCATATTCAGGGCGACGCGGGCAATATCGCGATGCCCGATCTCAGCGTGCTCGGCAACGATTTCGATATGCTCGGCACGTCGCAAAATAGCAGTGTCAGCGTCGTCAACGGCGCAGCAACGTCGGAACTGATCCTCGGCGTGGTGTTGCGCCCGCTGCATACGGGTTCGCTACAAATTCCTTCGCTCAATGTCGCCGGCAGCCGAACGGCGCCGTTGCAGGTTGAGGTGACGGCCGCCAGCCCAGCGGACGCCACGGCAGCACATAGCGACGTTTTCATGGAGTCGCAGATCGAACCGAACCACGGCTACGTCGGCCAACAGCTGAGCTACGTCGTGCGGCTGTTTTTTGCCACCAGCATCAGCGACGGCTCGCTCGATGCGCCGCAGCTCAACGGTCTGCAGTTCAACAAGATCGGCGACGACACCAACTATTCGGTCGAACGCAGCGGTCGGCAGTATCACGTGCTGGAGCGGCGCTATGCGGTGGTGCCGCAGCATGCCGGTCATATCGAGATTCCGGCGCTGAATTTTCAGGGCGTTGCGATGGATCCGTCCGACCCGGACAGCTTCTTTGGCGCACGCAAACCGGTCGCGGCGAGCGCGCCGGCGGTATCGATCGACGTGAAGCCCACGCCGGCTGACTGGGGTGGTACCGCATGGCTCCCGGCGCGCCAGCTGACGCTGACGCTCGACGGCCTGCCCGACGCGCAGAACCCAGTGCGCGTCGGCCAGCCGTTGAATCTAACGATGAATCTGCAGGCGACCGGCCTGCCGGCGGAGACACTACCGGCGCTGAGCTTGCCCCCGCTGGACGGCGCCACCGTCTATCCGGACAAGCCCACCACGACAAGTCGCAACGATGGACCGTGGATCGTCGGCCAGCGGCAGGAGGCGTTCGCCGTCGTGCCTAATCGTGCCGGCACGTTGACCCTACCCGCCACGACGCTGAAATGGTGGAACGTCTTGACCGACCGCATGGAAGTCGCGCAGATTCCAGCGCACAGCTTTAGTGTGCTACCGGCCATCGGTGCGTCGGACGTCCAGACGGCCAGGCCTGCGGAGGCTTCATCGGCTGCCTCAGCCACGGCTCCGGTGACGGCCGCAGCGGCGCCGATGAATACGCCGTGGCGCTGGATCGCGCTCGGCAGCATCGCGCTGTGGCTGATCAGCGTGCTGGTGTGGCTGCTATGGCGCAACAGCCGGCGCGAGCCTTCGCCTTCGCCGCCGTCAGCAGAACACGCCAATGCATCGGCGCGGGAGCGGCAGCGGGCATTTATAGCCGCCGCAGGCGGTAGCGATACGACCGCGCAGGTGCGTAGCCTGCTGTCCTGGGCCAGGGCGGAACGTCCGGCGATCCAGCACCTTGGTGATTTGAGCGGGCTGCTCGGCGACGAGGCGCAGCGTGCGGCGATTGCGAGCCTGCAGCAGCGGCATTACGCCGGCACGTCATCGGTGGCGCGCGATACAACGCTCGCAGAGGTATTCACGCGCGGCTTCGTCTGGCGAGTCGATGGCCGCGGCGAAGAAGCCAGCGATCTTCCACCGCTGTATCCGTTCAAGCTGCATTGAGCGCGCGTTGAAATATCGCCTGCATCGGGTCGCTGTAACAGCACAGGGTCACGTCGATGAGCACGTCGCTAGCCAGCTCCGCGCGCACAGCGTTGACGGCGATCGGTGCGGCCAGTTCGGCCGGGTAACCGTATACGCCGCAGCTGATTGCCGGAAACGCAATGCTGCGCAAACCGTGCTCGCGCAGCCGCCGCAGCGAATGGCCATAGCACTGGCTCAACAACAGCGCTTCGCCGTCGCCACCGCCGTGCCAAATGGGGCCGACAGTGTGAATCACGTAGCGCGCAGGCAGCTCGAAACCGGGTGTGATGCGCGCTTCGCCGGTCGGGCAGCGCACGCCGGGCCGGATTTCCGGCAGCTGGCGGCACGCTTGCTGCAGCGCTGGCCCAGCCGCGCGATGAATGGCGCCGTCCACGCCGCCGCCGCCCAGCAACGCCGGTGCGGCAGCATTGACGATCGCGTCCACGCGCAGTGCAGTAATGTCGGCGGTGATAATGGTGATAGGCATGGCTTCAGTTAGGGTGGCGTCTTATGCTTCGATCTCTGTCGGAGTGGCAACAGCTCATGAAGATTGAAGATATCTCCTTTGGCTACCTGCTGAACGACGTGACCTTGCTCGTTCGCAAGCACTTCGATCGGCGTGCGTCGACGTTCGGGCTTACCCGCGCACAGTGGCGCGCGGTGAAGGTGCTGAACCTGCGCGAAGGCCTGCGGCAAACCGAATTGGCCGACTTTCTGGAAATGGAGCCGATTGCCGTTGGCCGGGTGATCGATCGACTGCAGGCGGCAGGCTTCGTCGAGCGCCGGCCTGACCCATCGGACCGACGCGCATGGCGTCTGCACACCACCGAGCAAGCGCGCAGTGTGGTCGACGATATGGAGGTGATCGGTCGCGGTTTGCGCAAGGATGCCACCGTTGGCATAACGATCGACGAACTGCAGCGGGCGCTCGCAGTAATCACCCAAATTAAAGAGAACCTGCTGGCGCTGGAAAAGAGCGAGGCCAGTGCGGCTGCAGATTCCTGAGAGCGCCGATAGATCGTCCAACAAACATACGTCTGTTAGACAGTCAAAAACAAACGGCCCGCGGGCCGTTTCTTTTTTCAAACGTCTGGCGGACTTATTCGCCGGCGCCGTCGTTCTTGAAGGCATCCGGCGCGGAGCCGAAATCTCCCTCGGCCTCGGCGGCCATGTAGGCATAGGCCGCATACACGGCGACGTTTTGTGCAAGCTCTTTCGCGTCGATCTTGTCCAGCGTGTCGTTGGCGTTGTGGTGGTAGTCGAAGTACATGGTGCCGTCCTGGGTCAGGGACAGCGCGGCCATGCCCTTGGCGTGCATCTGCGAGAGATCGGAGCCGCCGCCGCCGGGATGCGCCTGGTCATAGGCTACGCCAAGCGGCGCCAGCACGCCGGCGATTTGCGCGACCGCAGCACGTGCCTCGGGCTTTACGCTGGCGCTCATGCGCCATACCGGGCCGGAGCCGAAGTCGGATTCGGTGCCGAGCTGATGATTTGCGACGTCGTCCGCATGCTTGTCGGCATACGCGCGGCCACCGAACAAACCCATCTCCTCGTCGGCGAACGCGATCACGCGCACGGTGCGGTCGGGCCGCTGCGGCAGGTCATGGATCAGCTTGCCGGCGGCCATGGCAATGGCTACGCCAGCACCATCGTCGATCGCACCGGTGCCCAGATCCCACGAGTCCAAGTGGCCGCCGATGTCGACGATCTGCTTCGGATACTTGCGGCCGGTGATCTCGCCGATCACGTTGGCGCCAGTAAATGTGCCAGTAATGCCGCAGTCCAGATCGAGCCTTACGCTGACCGGTTTGCCGTAGGCGAGCACGCGTTCGAGCTGATCGGCATCGGGATTGGACAGGGCCGCCGCCGGAATCGCCTGGACCGAGTCCTTGAAAAGGGTGACGCCGGTATGCGGCGTACGGCTGTGCTCGTCGGTGCCGGCCGAGCGCAGGATGAAACCGGCAGCGCCCTTGCTCGAAGCAATAGCCGGGCCGCCAGTGCGGATTGCCGAGCCCATACCGTAATCGTGCCCGTCCTTTTGCCGCGTCATGCGGAACCCGATGTAGACGATCTTGCCCTTCACGCTGGCCGGGTCGGCGGCCTTCAACGCCGCCAGGCTGTCGAACTTGATCACGTCGGCGGTGAGCCCGCCAGCGGGGGTGCCCGCCGAAAAACCCAGCGCGGTGAGTGCCAGCGGCTGTGGAAACGGCGCCACGATGGCGCCGTGCTCGCTGCGCCGCTGCCACAGCGGATAAGTCACCGCCTCGGTATAGACCTTGTCGTAGCCGAGCTCCTTGAACTTCGCTATCGCCCAGGCGCGGCCGCGCTCGTCGTTGACACCGCCGGCAATACGCGGGCCGATTTCCGTGGTGAGCGAGCTGACGATCTTGTAGCCCGTGTCGTCATTCAGCGCCTTGTCGCGCAGCTGTTCGGCCGTCTTTACGGCTGCGTCGGGGATACGCGTATCGGCGGCATAGGCGTGACCCACACCGGCAAGTAGGAGGCCGACAGTGAGAAGCGAGAGGGGAAAGCGGCGCATGACAAAATCCTTGACGGCAAACCACGATTATGGAGCCATAGCGCTTCCGTGCTTGAGCCAAAAGTCATGGGTGTTGGCACAAAAACAGATGGCCGCGCATCCTTGCGACTACGCGGCCACTGGTCTTCATCCGGATCGCTGCGACCTAGGGGTTGTTCTTCAGCAGATCGCGAATTTCCGTCAGCAGCGCTACGTCAGCCGGTGGTGCTGCCGGCGCGGCGGGCTGGCGGCGGGTCAGCTTGTTGATGGCCTTGACCACAATGAAAATCGCGAAGGCGATGATGACGAACTGGATCAGCGTGTTGATGAAGGCACCGTACTGCACGGCGACTTCGGCGACCTTGTGCGCGGGGTTGCTGGCATCGGCTGGCTTGAGCACCCACTTCAGGTCGGAAAAATCGACGCCGCCGGTGACCATGCCGATCAGCGGCATGATGATCTGATCGACCAGCGAGGTAACGATCTTGCCGAAGGCAGCACCGATCACCACACCGACGGCCAGATCGATCACGTTGCCACGCATGGCGAATTCTTTGAATTCCTTGAGCATGCTCACGTTTGTTTCTCCCCGGGTTGGCGGCCTCGATGCGAGACCTTCGCTAAATATGGCGGGTCGACTTTAGCGCAGCAGGTCGCTTGGTGGTACTGGCCGGTCGCGGTAACGCTAAACGATGCGACCGGTGAGTTCGGCGACGCCCTGCAGTTCGGCATGAAACTGGTCGCCGCGCTGCAGCGCCGCCACGCCGGCCGGTGTGCCGGTAAAAATCAGGTCGCCCGCTTTCAGCTCGAACAAGGCGGAAAGCGCAGCGATGATTTCCGGCACGCTGTGCACCATCTCGCCGAGTGTAGTGTGCTGTCGCCGGGCACCGTTGACGTGCAGTTGCAGCGTCGTCTGCGCGCGCACGTGCGCATCGGCTGCCGTGCGCAACGCGGACACCGGGGCCGAATGATCGAACGCCTTGCCGGTATCCCAGGGGTTGCCCTTGGCTTTGGCTTGGGCCTGCAGGTCGCGACGGGTGAGGTCGAGGCCCACGCCGTAGCCCCAGATCAGGGCAAGTGACTGATCAGGCGTGAGGTCGCGCCCGCCGTTGCCGAGCGCCACCACCATCTCCACCTCATGGTGCAGATCGCTGGTGGCCTGCGGATACGGCACGTCGGCACCGTCGCTGACCACGGCGTCGGCTGGCTTGCAGAAAAAAATCGGGGCGGCCTTGTCCACGCTAGAGCCCATTTCCTTGGCATGGTCGGCGTAGTTGCGGCCGATGCAGAAAATGCGGCGCACGGGAAAGCGTTGATCGCTGCCGACAATCGGCAAGCTGGCTGTTGCGGGGGAGGGGATGATCGTTTTCATACCGACAAGCGTAACAAACCCGGTCGATGACGTCGTGTGATCGCAGCGCAACATGGCGCTATCGCGTGGATGGGGGATAATCCGGCATGGGGAAACGATAAGCCGATTGGACGAACGGTACCGCGCCGGCCGCATGACATCTGTCATCGACGATGGCTGATGCTGCGCCCTGACCGTCTTCGGAACGATCGGTCAATCTTGCACGCAACGGGCTCGCACGCAGCCAGCCCGTACTCAACGAATGGCCGGCATCGCCGCGCTGGGGAGTCAGGGTGAGCAACGCGGATCTATTGAAGGAGCTGCGCATCGATCGCAGCCAGCGCGAGGACCATGGAAGCCCTGGTTCGGGCCGCTGGCCGTGGATGCTCGCCGCGATTTTCATTGTGCTGGCCCTGCTCGGTGGCGCCGGCTGGATGCTGTTGGGTCATCAGCGCATCGTCGTGCAGACGGCAGTTGCCGTATCGCCGGCCAACGACAGCGAGGCCGGCGCCGTGCTGCAGGCCACCGGTTACGTCACCGCGCGACGCCAGGCCACGGTATCGGCGCAGATCACCGGTACGTTGACCGACGTCATGATCGAAGAAGGCGACCGGGTCAAAAAGGACCAGGTGCTGGCGCGATTGGACGACAGCGGCTATCGCGCCGCACTCGATGCGGCGAAAGCCGCCGCCGGTGCAGCGCATGCGCTGGTCGCACAGTACCAGGCGCAGCTGGCGCAGAATCTGCGCGACGCCGACCGCGAGAAAAAGCTGGCTGCGCAAGGTCTGGTAGCAACCCAATTGGCCGAGCAGGCGCGCACGCTGGCCGACAGCACGCGTTCGCAGCTGGTATCGCAGCAGCGTCAGGCGGTGTCGGCCGACGCGCAGGTGACCGAGGCGCAGGTCAATTTCGATTACTGCGTGGTGCGCGCGCCGTTCGACGGCGTGATTACTACCAAGGACGCGCAGGTCGGCGAAATCATCTCGCCGTTCTCTGCCGGCGGCGGCTTCACTCGTACCGGCATCGGCACCATCGTCGACATGGATTCGCTGGAAGTCGACGTGGACGTCAACGAGGCCTATATCGGCAAGGTCAAGGCCAACATGCCCGCCGAGGCGGTGCTCGATGCCTATCCCGACTGGAAGATTCCCGCCCACGTCATCGCCATCGTGCCGACCGCGGACCGCGGCAAGGCGACGATCAAGGTGCGCGTGGCGCTGGAGCAAAAGGATGTTCGCATCGTTCCCGACATGGGCGTGAGGGTGTCGTTTCTCGATGTGAAGCCTAAGGCCACCGCGCAGGCGCCACAGGGCGTACTGGTTCCAGTCACGGCCATCGCGCAGCGCGACGGGCACAGCGTGGTGTTTGTGTTGACTCGTGATACGTCCGATCACGCCAAGGCGCAGCAGCGCGTCGTCACACCGGCCGCGCAAACGTATGGCGATCTGCGTCTGGTACCTGATGAGGTGGCCCCGGGCGACACCGTCGTCATCGCGCCGCCGCCGGATTTGCGCAACGGCTCGGACGTGCAAATCAAACCGGCATCACCGTAGTTTCATCGAGCCTCCGCTTTCCGCGAACAGCAGCAAAAAGTACTTCAGCATTCATCGGGAGAACGAGCATGAGTACGTCGATCGACAGCACACTGATCGAGATCAGGGATCTGGCCAAGGTTTACGAGCGCGGTAAGCAAAAAGTCGAAGTGCTGCACCACGTCAACCTGGCAATCGCCGAAGGCGACTTTCTGGCGCTGATGGGGCCATCCGGCTCCGGCAAGACAACGCTACTGAATCTGATTGGCGGGCTCGACACGCCGACGGCCGGCAGTATCACCGTCGGTGGCCAGCGCATCGATCAGCTCGGTGGCGGCGCGCTGGCGAAGTGGCGCGCGTCGAACGTCGGCTTCATCTTCCAGTTCTACAACCTGATGCCGATGCTGTCGGCGCAGCGCAACGTCGAGCTGCCACTTTTGCTAACCAAGTTGTCCGGCGCCCAGCGGCACAAAAATGCGGCGATCGCGCTGCAGCTGGTCGGTCTGGCTGACCGTGGATCGCACAAGCCAGGCGAACTATCCGGCGGTCAGCAGCAGCGCGTGGCCATTGCCCGCGCGATCGTTTCGGATCCGACCCTATTGGTTTGCGACGAGCCCACCGGCGATCTGGATCGCCAGTCGGCCGAAGACGTGCTCGGACTGCTGCAGCAGCTCAACCGCGAACATGGCAAGACGATTGTCATGGTCACACACGACCCGAAGGCCGCCGAATACGCCAGTCATACGCTGCATCTGGACAAGGGCACGCTCGTCACACCAGCGATGGCATGAGGAGAAGACGATGAAATATCTTCATCTGATCTGGGCCGCGCTGTTCCGGCGCAAGACCCGCACGATGCTTACCCTGGTATCGATCGTTACGGCCTTTCTTCTGTTCGGCATGCTCGACGCGGTGCGCACCGCGTTCGACAGCGGCAGCAAGAGTCTGGTCGGCGTGGATCGATTGATCACCTCGTCGCGCTATTCGATCATCCAGTCGCTGCCGCAAGCGTTGCAGTCGCGAATATCCGGCATCGCCGGCGTGCGCGACGTGGCCTATGCCAACTGGTTCGGCGGCATTTATCAGGACCCGAAAAACTTCGTTTTCAGCTATGCCGTAAGCCCGAATTACCTGGACGTCTATCCGGAAATCCATCTGACGCCAGAACAGCGCAAGGCCTTCGATAGCTCGCGTACCGGTGTAGTGATCGGACCGACGCTGGCCAAAAAATACGGATGGAAGGTGGGCGACAAGATTCCGCTGCAGTCCACCATCTTTCCGCAGAAAAACGGCGATAAGACCTGGGCCTTCGATATTGTGGGTATTTATTCGGTCGATGACGATGCGGCCAACGGCATGGATCAGCTGTTTCTGCTGCACTGGAAATACTTCGACGAGGCCAGCCTGTATACGCGTCATGAAATGGGCTGGTATATCGATCGTCTACAGGACGCGTCGCAAGGCGATCGCGTATCGAAAGCGATCGATGCGCTTTCGGAAAACTCCGACCACGAGACCAAGACGCAGACGGAGCAGGCGTTCAGCGCCTCGTTTGCCAAACAGCTTGGTGATATCGGGCTGATCGTCAGCGCGATCATGGGTGCGGTCTTTTTCACGCTGATTCTGCTGACCGCCAACACCATGACCCAGGCGGTGCGCGAGCGTACCTCCGAGCTGGCCGTGCTGAAGACGATCGGCTTCTCCAGCAACAGCGTGCTGGCGATGGTGCTGGCCGAATCGGTGATGCTGCTGATTCTCGGCGGAGTGATCGGGCTGGCGATCGCCGCGCTGCTGGCGCCGCTGGTCAGCAAGGGCAGTGGCGGCATGCTCAACTTGCCATCTGTGGGCGGCGCCAGCTGGGCGATCGGCGTGGGGCTGATGGTCATCATCGGACTTTTGGTGGGTGCGCTGCCGGCGATCCGCGCGATGCGCCTGAACATTGTCGACGCCCTGGCGGGCCGCTGAGGAGTTTTCGATCATGCGTAAATTCAAATCGTTTCTCGGCAATCTCGGTCTGCTGGCGCTGCTGGCGATCGTGCTGGTGATCTGGGTCCAGCTCACGCCGCTGCTTGTTGGTGCGCTGGCGTTGCTGCTGCTTCTCTGGCTGGTGCTGACCCGGCGCGGACGGCAGACGCTGTCAGTGACCAGCGTGGGCATCAGCACGCTGGGCCAGCGCATCGGCGCATCCTCGGTCATCGTGATCGGCATCGCCGGCGTTGTCGGCGTGCTGGTCGCCATGCTGGCGATGGGCGACGGCTTTGCTGCGACGCTGCAGCAGACGGGCAGCAACGACACGGCTATCGTGCTGCGCGGTGGCTCCAGCGCCGAGCTCAACTCGGTGCTGGAACGCGACAATATCAGCGTGATCGAGCAGGCGCCGGGCGTGGCGCGCGGATCGAAGGGCGAGCCGGTGGCTTCGGCCGAGCTGTCGGTGGTGGTCAATCTACCGAAGAAAAGCGACCCCAGCGTCGATGCCAATGTACAGATCCGTGGCGTAGGCGAGGAGGCCTGGGCCTTGCGTCCGAATGTGCGGATCCTGCAGGGGCGGCGCTTCACTCCGGGTCTGCGTGAGCTGGTGGTCGGACAGGGCGCGCAACATCAGTTCGCCGGGCTGGAGGTGGGCAAACAGCTGCGGCTTGCCGGCCAGCAGTGGACGGTGGTCGGCACGTTCGCCTCTGGCGATTCGCACGATTCGGAACTGTGGGGCGACATGCAGACGGTCGCTTCAGCCTACCGTCGCGGTGCCAGCGCGCAGTCGGTGACGGTGCGGCTGGTGTCGCCGCAGACCTTCGATACGTTCAAGGCCGCTCTGGTCAGCGATCCGCGGCTGAAAGTGGACGTGAGTACCACGCGCGAGTATTTCAGCAAGCAGTCCGAGAACCTGACCAAGGTGATCCGCATCGTCGGCATCACGGTCGGCACGATCATGGCGATCGGCGCGATTTTCGGCGCGCTCAACACCATGTTCGCCGCCGTCTCCACCCGGGCGAGAGAGATTGCCACGTTGCGCGCGATCGGCTTTCGCGGCGTACCGGTGGTGGTGTCGGTTCTGCTGGAGACGATGCTGCTGGCGCTGATCGGCGGCGCGCTCGGCGGGTTGATCACCTGGCTGATCTTCAACGGTTACACCGCTTCCACCTTGGGCTCCAGCTTCAGCCAGGTGGTGTTCCAGTTCAAGGTGTCGCCGCAGCTGCTGTGGACCGGCATTCAATGGGCGATGGCGATCGGTTTTGTCGGTGGTGTTTTTCCGGCCGTACGCGCTGCGCGCTTGCCGGTGACGACGGCGCTGCGCGAGCTTTGATGTGGCGGCGCGGGCTTGACTAGATTCCGCGCTGCCGCGCCAGTGTGATCACGCCGACGCCCAGCAGGATGATAGCCATGCCGGCGAGATCGTACGGCCCCACATGCTCGCCTACCATCAGCAGGCCGAACAGCACGGCGACCGGCGGATTGACATAGGCGTAGCTGGTCGCCAGCGCCGGGCGCACGTGCTTGAGCACGTAGAGATAGGCGCTGAACGCGATGATGGAACCGAACACGACCAGGTACGCCACCGCCACGGTGGCGTGCACGTCCGGATGCGCCGGCAGTCGTTCGCCCGCGCTTAGCGCCACGATGATCAGCGCCGCGCTGGCACACAGCATTTGCGCGGCGGTATTCATCGGGCCCTTCGGCATATCCTGACGCTTGCTCCACACCGAGCCCAGCGCCCAGCACATCGCCGCCAGCAACAGTGCCGCGGCGCCAATGCGCGAAGCGGACAGTCCGCTGCCGAGATTCAATACCACCACGCCGATAAAGCCGATCGCTAGGCCGAGGCCCTCACGCGGCGTCGGCCGGTCGCCGTACAGGCTGGAAAACAGCGCGGCAAACAGCGGCATGCTGGCCACGGCCACCGCTGCGATACCCGAGCTCACGCGCTGCTCGGCGAAGCACACCATGCCATTGCCGAAGCCCAACAACAGCACGCCGGTGATCGCGGCATTGCGCCATTGGCGCTTGCTCGGTGTGGCAACGCCGCGAAGCCGCAAAAAGCCGAACAGCAGCACGCCAGCGATTAGAAAACGCAGGCCGGCAAGCAGGAACGGCGGATAGCTTTCCAGCGCATAGCGGATCGCCAGGTAGGTCGATCCCCAAATGATGTACAGCGCAAACAGCGATAGCGGAATAAGCAGCCGCGGATCAGTGAGCGACCGCGGCACTTCGGCCGCGGCAGGGGCGGAGCCATCAGACATGGGAGCGGAGGCCAAAAGTGGAATCGCGGATTATCCGCGAGCATGTCGATCGCAGCGAGCCTTATCAGTCGGCGATGAGGGTCGTGATTTATCGGCTTGCGACCGATCTCCACAAGCAAGCTGCGGCTTACTGAGTGGCGCTGCGGCCGCGCTGCACGACAACGAATTCGCCTTCCAATACGTCGGGCTTGCGCGCGCGATTGGCCGCTGTCGAACCGACGCGCGCGCCGCTGCCCTGAGTCGGTCGGCGCAAGGCCAGCAGCACGATGCCGCCAACCAGCAACACGCCGGCGACCACCAGTCCAAAAACCAGCATCACGCCGATCACGGCGACACCGATCAGCAGCGACAGGATACGGGCCAGCGGGTTGCGTGGATGGCGCATGGAGGGCAGTGAGAATTGCATGTGTTAAAAATCCGTATGGTAGATTTGTCGACTAAAACTAACAGCCGCAACGACTTACGGTCATCACCATGGCGCTAACGCGTCTGCGAGGCAAGTGCCGATGGATACAGTGACTTCCGCCGTTTTCCCATCGGGGCAGGCGCTGTGCGCGTTGCACGACGTTCCCGATGGCGGTGCCATGGGGATCGATGCCACGCTGGCGGACGGTGAGGAAAACATCATCCTGCTGCGGCAGGGCGAGCAAGTGCGCGCTTACCTCAATATTTGCCCGCACGCCGGACGCCAGCTCGATTACGCGCCGGGCCAGTTTCTTCTCAGCAAGGGCACGTTGATCTGCGCGGTGCACGGCGCCAGTTTCGATCAGACGAACGGCCTCTGTATCGGCGGACCGTGCAAGGGCGAGTCGCTGCGCTCTGTTGCGCTGCGCGTGCATGATGGTGAAATTTTTCTGGCCTGAGCGAGAGCAGAGTGCACTGCGCGATCAGTGAAACATCAGATTGATCGCGAGCAAGGTGACCACCAGCACGATAAAGGTCAGCGGCAGACCGACCCGAAGAAAGTCCCGGCTGCGATAGCCGCCGGGTCCGGTGACCATCATCAGGGCGGGGTGGCCGGAGCTAAGCAGGAAAGTATTCGACGAGGATACCGCCACGATGAGCGCATACGCCGACGGATTGCCGCCGGTGGCTACGGCCACGCTGATCGCTACTGGCACCATCATCACCGTCGCGCCGACGTTGGACATGACCTGCGAAAACAGCATGGTCAGAATGGCTAGCGCCAGCTGCAGCAGCCAGTGCGAGTGGCCGCCGAGATGCTGCAGCACCTCCTGCGCCACCCACGCAGCAGTGCCGGTCGAGTCCATCGACCAGCCCAGCGGAATCAGACAGGCGGTGACAAAAATCGTTTTCCAGTTGACCGCCTTGTACGCCTCGTCCATGTTCAGCACGCCGGTCAGCAGCATACCGATGGCGCCGGTCATCATGGCGACCGACAGATCGAGCTGGGTGAACAGGGCCAGGCATTTGGCCAGCACGAAAAAGCCGACCGCCTGCCAGATCTTGCCGGGGCGCTGCTCTTCTTTCGGAATGTCGGTGACGACGACCAGATCCTTGTCTTCCGAGGCCAGCGACAGATCGCGCCAGTTGCTGTGCAGCACCATGGTGTCGCCCGCGCGCAGCGTGACCGCGCGCACGTCGTTGCGGAATACCTGATCGCCGCGCGTCACCGCCAGTACCGAAATGCCGAAGCGTTTGCGCAGGCGAAGATCGCCGATGGTCTGCTTGATGAAGCGCGAACTCGGCGGGATGACCACCTCGGAAATGCCCGCGCGGGTCGGGTTGAACAGCTCGCCGAGCTGACGCATCCGCGTCGACAGCCGGCAGAGCTGATTGTTGGCGAACTGGGTCAACTGTTCGCGCGGCCCGAGCACGCCGAGCACCGAGCCGACCCAGATCACGTGATCGACCGGCGGCGCCATGCGCGCGTCGTTGCCGCTCTTGATCGCCAGAATCATCGGCGAATCGTGCAGCTGCTCCACTTCGCCGATGCTCATGCCGACCAGCGGGCTTTCCGCGGTGACGGTTAGCTCGGCCGTTTCGCCGCCGATGCCGTAGGTTTCGGCGAAGTAGCTTTCGGTGCGGCCGGGAGTCACCTTCAGCCGCTCGTCTTCGTGACCGGGCAGCAGCTTACGGCCGAAGAAATAGAAATACAGCACGCCGACCACGGCCAGCGTCAGGCCCACCGGCGTCACGCTGAAGAGGCCGAACTTCGGAATCGTATGCGCACCCGGCAGCAGGTTGGCGTTGGCGCTGGCGATCAGATCGTTCAGCACGATCAGCGGCGAGTTGGCGATCAGCGTGGTGTTGGTTGCCGTGAGAATACAGAACGCCATCGGCAGCAGCAGCCGGGACAGCGGCACACCGGTGCGTGCGGACAAGCGGCTGCTCACCGGAATCATCAGCGCGGCGAGCGCCTGGCTGGGGATGATCGCGCTAAACAGGCTGGCGACCATGTTAATGACCAGACCAAGACGCGATTCCATGCCCCGCGCCATGCGCATCACGAAGCGTGCGGTGAGATTCAGCACGCCGGCGCGGTCCAAGCCTTCGCCCATGATCATGATCGCGATGATGGCGATCACCGCGTTGCCGGCGAAGCCGTTGAACACGCGTTCGGACGGAATAAGGCCGGTCAAGCCGATGGTTACCACGACCAGCAGCGCCACCATGTCGGCGCGAATCCACTCCAGCACCAGCATCAGCATGGTGAAGCCCACCAGGCCGAGCACCAGCATCATGTCGGGGGTAAGCGTCAGTCCCACTGGCCGGCGTTCCGCAAGGGTGGCTGGCTACGCTCGATAGGAGTGTGCAGTGGATGCTTCACGCTGCGTCGATTCGTCCCTGGCTGGATCGCGCAAGTATAAGCGGGCCAGCCTGACTGCTGCGCATCGATATCACGCGTCAGCACTGGGCCGAGGCCCTTTTGCGCAAATCAACGCTTGCGATACAGCAGGTCCCATACGCCGTGGCCGAGCTTCAGGCCGCGCCGTTCGAAATGGGTTTCGATGCGCCAGTCCGGTTTCTCGGCATAGGCACCGGGTGCGATCTCGTTGCGCCAGTCGGGCGATGACTCCATCACGTCCAGCATGTGCTCGGCGTACGCCTGCCAGTCGGTGGCCAGATGCAGCAGGCCGTTGGGCGCCATGCGCGAAGCGAGCAGGGCGACGAAGGCCGGCTGGATCAACCGGCGTTTGTTGTGCCGCTTCTTGTGCCAGGGATCGGGAAACCAGATGCGCGCTTCGGCCAGCGTGCCTGGGGCGATCGCGTGTTCAAGCACTTCCACCGCGTCGTGCTTGTACAGCCGCACATTGTTGGCATCGCGCGCGGCGAGAGCGTTCATCAGCCGGCCGACGCCGGGGCCGTGCACTTCGATGCCGATGAAATCGCGCGCCTGATCGTGTTCGCTGGCCCAGGCCAGTGCTTCGCCGTTGCCGAAACCGATTTCCAGAACGATCGGCGCCTCGCGTCCGAAGCTGGCGCGGAAGTCGTGTGGCACGGCGCTGTAGTCGATGCCGTAGCGCGACCAGTGCGCCTCGAACGCGTGTTGCTGCGCCGGCGTCATGCGGCCTTCGCGCAATACGAAGCTGCGGATGCGGCGCATATAGTCCGGAGTCTGTACGTCGTCGGAGTTGTCGGTGTCGCTCATGACTGCATGTCTCGCTGAGGCGCTGCCGACAGTTGCCGAAGCTCGTTCGGTAACGGCACGCCTGGTTGTGAAGTAGCGCAATTCCTTCGAGCGCGTATGTGGCGGAAGGGCACGATCGGCTCGCTATTGTAGTGGTCATCACCAATCACCGACGGGCAAGCGGTATTGGCTCGAACGCCGCTGGCTCGTGCGCAACGTCGCACAGCAACGACAAAGGCCCGGCATGATCGGGCTTTTGCTGACTGGATGTGATGGTCACGCGTCAGTGCTGATCGGCGTGCTCGGCCTGCCTGGGTTGGGCACGCGGTGGCACCGGGCGCGGCGGTGCGGCCATTTGCTGCGGTGGCCTTTGCGGTTGCATCGGCATCTGCTGTTGTCGCTCTTGCTGCATCTGTAGCGTTTGCTGTTGCCGCTGCAGCTGCATTTGTTGCATCTGCATTTGCTGCTGTGCCTGTAGTTGGCGCATTCGCATCTGCTGTTGCTGCATTTGTGCTGGTTGCTGTTCCTGCGGCCGGTTGAACTCATGCGGGGCGACGTTGCCATAGGCATCGGGCTGATTCACCGGCGACGCTCGCCGGATCTGCGGCACCTGGGGCAAGCCCGTGCCTGGGTTTCCGCTGTCGCGCGAGATGTAGCTGACGGTAGGCTGCACGCGTGTCGGTTCGCGTGCGCGGTCGGCCTGGTCGCCGCCTAGCGGATGCGCAAAACGTGCCGAGGGCAGCGCACCCTGACGGGATGGCGTCTGGGTATTTTCTGCACTGCCGTTAGGCGCTCGACGACCTTTGTCTAACCCGTAGTTCTGAGTAGGTGCCGCCGTCGAAGCCGCATCTTGCCGCGTCACTATCGGCGGGTTTGGAATGAGGTTCGACATCGGCGCCAGCGGATGAGGCGCACGGACAGCATTGCCGCTCAAGTTGCCCGGATTAGTCCGAGCGTTGCGACCGTTAATGGCGGGTGCGAGATGGCTCTCCCCCGGCGCCGGTCCGTTTCCGAAATGCCGAGTCAGCACCTGAACGTGGTCGTTCGATCGAGCGGCAGCGACTGGCAAAAATGCACGCTGCGTGTCGGCCGATGGACGGCTCGGTGCGCCGGCTGCTCGCGCGACCGGAAGGGCCGGCGGTGCCTGTCGGGCCATGACATGGCGCTGAAAACCGGCTAGAGGTAGCGATCTTACGTGATCGCTGCGCGGCCCGGCGCTACGGCCGGTGGTCGGCTGTGGCACGGCGCCGCGCGCTAACACTGGCGCACGCGCGACTTCGCGTGGATCGACCTTGATCAGCTGGCTGCGCACGTTTCGCCCGCTGGCGAAGGCGGCACCCGGCACGGCGGTAAAGCCGCGCGGCGCGTCGCGATTCACGTAGTGTTGCCCGCGCCCCGGCGTGCCGGCGCGATAGTGGCCGTACTGGCTGTCGATGCTGCTGATGATCGTGCTGCGGTTTTGGTGGGTCACCCGGATATTGCTGAGATTGATGTTGCCGTAATAGCGCCGGCTGCTGTGGTACCAGGGGTCGTAGATCTCGCCGGGTCCCAGCGGGAACCAGCCGATCGGATGGATCGGGCCGGCCCCGCCCAGGCCGACGTAGCCGGGCCTTGCTCCGGCTCCCCAGCCCGTGCTGCCGCCAACAAAGGCAACCAGCGCCGGCGCGTAAACGGGGCGCACGCCGACCGGGCCAGGAACCCAGCCCCAACCGCGATGCGTATGCGCCCAGCGACCGTAGTGATACGGCGCAAAACCCCAACGCGCGTTGTCCACCCAGGTCCAGCCCCAGGGGGCGATATAGGCCCAACTGCCGTCCTGATACGGTGCCCAGTCACTGTCGACATCGGCCGGATACCAGATCGCGCCGTCATCGCTGTCCGAATCCCAGTCACCGTTCTGCGCGAGATCCTGGTAGCCGACCACGTCCTGCGACACGTACTGTGTTGTCGCGTATTGCGCATAGTGCCGATCGCGATCGTTGCACCAGGCATCGAACGCGTCGCCGCCGCTGATGTCGGCAATCGTTCCATTTATTAGGCCGGTGTCGTCGAAGCGATAGCGGTGTCCGGCGTTGATCGGACGCTGCGCGCTGTTCTCCCCATAGACCGTGGCATTGCCATCCAGCGCGGTGACTTCGGTGCTCTGACCATTGCTGTCGATATCGACCCGGAAAATACCGGGTTGATCGACAACGAATGCCAGCGTGGGCGTGTCTATCTCGTAACTCTGACCTGGGTCGAGCGATTGCACGCTGATATTGAGCGAGCCCTGAGTCAATTCGATCTGGGCCAGCTGGTCGTTCAAATTCAGCAGGCCGAAGTCGGTCTGGCCGGCGATACGCAAGGCGCCGCCGCCAAGCTCCAGCTCGGCGCGAGCATTTGGTCCCGTCGATAGACGATCGCCTGTCGTCAGCGGACGGTTGATGCTGGCGTCGGTCCAGTCGGTCGCGCCTGCCGGCAGCAAGCCCAGCTCGCCTTCGAAATAGGAGAGA